>ERZ780174.136-NODE-136-length-21186-cov-6.10288_pt1 | contig 21186 bp, 18 predicted proteins | sample MGYA00511567_ERZ780174 | MGnify/ENA primary metagenome ERZ780174 (study PRJEB29588, sample SAMEA2154920) | human gut metagenome | biome: human gut; feature: human-associated habitat; material: faeces | place: Denmark | collected 2008/2010 ... | reverse complement strand
TAAATCTAGTACCCAATTAGTATAAACTTTAGCACCAGCAGCTTGATTTAAAGCAGCACTAACTTCTTTAGTTTGATTATTTTCTAAAGTAAATACAACAGTTAAAGTACCATTCTTAGCATTAGTAGATTCATTATTAGGTATAGTTAATACATTATTACTTATACTACCTAAAGTAGTAGAACTAGTAAAGCTAGCAGTAAGACTAACAACAGTTTCAATCCAAGTTCCAGCATAAGTAGAACCCTTGGTTATACTCCCCGTGGAGGATGCATAGTCAGTTCTCTTATATCCACTTTTAACAGAACTAGTAGGAAGTTTTAAATCATAACTTCCACCAGTATTAGCTATACTACTATCAACTACTGTTAATGTACTAGTATTATATATACTAGCTTTACTACCTTCAAATGTAACAGTATAACTATCTTTAGCTTCTGTATCATCAATTAATACAACTAACTTACCATTAGTTATAACTCCTTTTTCTATTCCATCAAATAAAACTTTAACTCCATCAGTAGGAAAAGTAACAGTATAAGAAATAAATCTTTGTTCCCATTCTAATTCTACATTATGAGCTATAGGTAAATAACCACTATTGCCACTAATAGTTTGAGATTTATAATGTTCAGCAGTAATATTAGCAGTATAATCAGTTTTAATAGGAATAGTAAATACAAATTTAGTATTGTTTTCACTTATAACAGGAGTATAACCATTAATAGTAACAGTTCCGGAAACATTTAATTTAAAAGTAATAGTAACATCTGTATTCTCTGGATAAACAAGTTTAGAACCTTGATATATTTCAAATACATCTATACTACCAAGTTTAATATCATGTATTCCAATATCTCCTTGATATATAGCCATAACTTAAGCTTCTGATTTAACTATATAAGTAGTATTGTTATCTTTTTGAGCAATAGCTGCATATTGAACAGCAGTACCAATCCATATTTTAGGATTAACTATTGGCTCAACAGTAAGAGCAGATAATCTATAAAGAGTTTGGTCAACTATTTGAATAGTATTATAAACATAAGAACCATCCTCTGATAAAGCAACATGATGAATTGAATTAGCATTACTCCATTGAATAATTATAATATTATCTGTATATCTAACATTAAATTTACCATATTTACCATTATGAAATACAGAATTAGGTTTACCAATGGCTGTAGCAAATCCAGCAAAATTAGTAAAAATAGAATTAATAGCAGCTAAAACTTCTTCTTTACTACCGCTATTTGTTAATAATATAGTAATATTTCCAATATCATAAGATTTAATAATTGAATTACTATTTATAACTACAAAAGTATTAATACTTTTTGTTTCTTCACCACCAACTCTAGCTATACCTTTATCCCAACTTAAATCGATTTTATTAATTCCACCATTAGAAAAATAAGTAATTGTGGCACTAATATCATTATTGCCTATAACAATTCTATCAAAATTAATTCTACTATTGTTATTATCAATAGCAATAATACTTCCTCCTTTTAATAATATTTCTTTTACTTCGTCAAAAGTTTTATCACAAGTAAATTCTTTTTGTCCATTAGTATATATTCCAGTAGGAACAGTAATAACTACACCATAAACAGGAATAAATCCTTCAGGAGTATCTTTTCTTTCATATAATTGTTGATTAATATCTTGCATAACTTTATAAACTTTAAATGGTGGCACTTATTCAGTACCACCATGATTAATATTAAGTTGTTTTCTTTTTAATAACAAGTTCATAACCAGCAGGAATTAAAGCTTTAATAGCATCAGCAATAGCTTTATCAACTTCTGCTTTAGTATAAGTATTTTCTACTGTTGGTACATTATCAAACTTATTATTAATTTCTTCTTTAGTATAAACATTATTACTAAGTTCAGTAATTTGATTAGGTAAAGTTTCATCAAGTTTAACTTTATCAGCAGATGACATACTACCATTAGCAGTTTTACTAGCATTATTTAAAACAAGACCAACAGGAGATGGAGTATTATATAGATTTGTATCATTATTTTTAATAGATTTACTATATATAATTTTAAGTCCTTCTGCTGTTTGTTCAACTCTATCTAGTCTACTAACAAGTTCATTAGATAAACTATTGACAATATCAGTAGTTTTCTTACCTTTACCGCCATCGTAAGCAGTACCTGTAACTTCACCTAAAGCTAAAGTTTCAGATATAACTGAATATTTAGTTCCAGACCAACGATAAGTCTTACCGCTATAATCAGTACTTTCACTTATATCAACATAAATCTTACCTTTTTCAGGAGTATAATATACAGGAGCATCTTCTATATATTTCTCAGCAAAATGAGTTTCGTCAACATAATATCCTTCAAGAACATCATCAACATAACTTGGTAATTGACTTGCTGGAACTTTACCATCTCCATCAAGACTAGCAATACCATTTGCTACACCACGTTTAGCTTCAATAGCTTCATTACAGAATTGAATAATCTTCTCTTTAATAATAGGATAATTATCTATATTACTAAGGATATGTTCAACTGTAGATTCAACCTTATTCTCAATAACAACTTTAAGATTAGGATGATTATCAATATTATCAAAGATATTTTCTATATTACCTTTAATAACATTAAGTAGTTCAGTAAAGCTATTAATATGTTCAAATATATAAGTAACTCTAGCTTCTACTTTAGTTTCAATAAGATTCTTAAGAATAGGAAATCTATCAAGATTATTAAAAATATAATCAACTCTACTATTTACAGCATTATTAATACAAGTAACAAGAGCAGGATAATTATTAATATTAGCAAATATATTCTTAACACAATTACAAACTAAATCAGAAAGAATACCAATAAGTTCAGGATAATTATTAATATTATTAAATATATAATCAACTCGTTCATTAATATTATTCTGTATAGCTTCTTGTAATTCCGGATATTGACCAATATTTTTAAATATATCAACTACTTTATTAACAGTATTAGTAATAATAAGATTCTTAATTGCAGGATAATTATCAATATTATTAAATATGTTGCCAATAGTAGTTTCTACATGAGTATTAATAGCATTAGTTATGAATTGATTAAGAGCAGGATAAGAAGAAATATTATTAAAGATAGATTCAGTCCATTGTTTAATATATTGATTAAATATCTCTTTAAGTTCAGGATATTCATTAATATTATTAAATATATCTCTAATAATAATAGGCAAACTTTCAACTGTACTATTCTTAATAATTTCAACTAGTTTAGGATAATTATTAATATTATTAAACACATTAATAACAAAATCATTAATAAAACTAGTAATAATATCAAGAAAGTCTTTATAATCACCTATATTAGTAAATATCTCTTCAAGTGCTTCTGCTAAATCTTTAATAACAGTATCAAAAGACCATCCTTCCCAATTATCTGGATTAGTCCAAGCAATATCACTAATATCATCACTATTATATCGTTGTGTCCAATTAATATTAGTTGCATCACGATAAGTAATAATATATCCTTTACGACGATAAATTTTATCAAGTTTATTAACAGTATCAGTAAAAGTACCTTCCCAAGTTAAATAAACACTATTACAAGAAGCAAGTATTCTGTCAAGTCTAGTACCAGTTAAACCATCAAATATAGCTTGTATAACAGTTAAAGGATATATATTATATCGAGTATCATTTTCTTCACAATACTTATCTAGTATATGAATTGGCATATTGCCCTCTTTATCACATTGAACTTTACTAGGGTCAAAAGATTGACAATTAGTACCAACAAAAACATTCTCTTCTTCAGCCATAATTACCACGGATTAGAAACACGTTTAATATAATGTAAAGCAATAGTAGGCATAAGTTTATTAATAGCAAGATAATCACCTGTCCATCTATTACCACTTATTTGGCTCCAAGTCATTTCACCATTATTACTAATATTAGGTCCAGTCATATACCAATTAGTAGAACGATTAATGCCAAAATTATCAAGTCTATTTCTATCAGTGCCATAAGGATAGCCATTTTTAACATCCCCATCTAAATCACCTGATACAAATCGCCAATTACTAGGTGTTATAACATGGTGATTATTATCGCCAGATTTAGATTTTCCAACAGCAACAGCGTGTTGATGAAGAGGTAAATCAGTACCACCAATATAAAACGTATATGCACTTACATTACGACCCGGAGCAGCAGGGTCATATGTATCTTTAATATTTTCAAGAACAGTTTTCCAATCAAGATTTCCTTGTTTAGGATTATTATAAATATTAATACCATTAGGTATATAACCCATAACAAAACGTCCTTGTGCAGCAGTATAAACTTCCCAACCATTAGGAGGAGTTGAAGTATCCCAAAGCATAATAGAGCCAATAGGAACAACGGCAGCAATCCAAGCTTGAATTTGGCTAGCAGCAACTCCACCGCCACTTTCTCCGCTTCCGCCACCTTGTCCAAATCCTTCTCCAACTAATTTATTTTTAATATCAGTATAAAGAGAATTAAAATCTACATCAAGTCTACTAGGTTTAGTTTCACTATCTGCAAATTTATTCATAACAAGATATTTACCTGTTCTAGCTTCACCAAGTTGAGTAACAGACATGACATTATGGGTGCCATCACCGCCTGTTCCACCACCACCGCCAAGACCTGCAATAATATCATTAATTTCTTGCTTAGTATAATAATTATTAAGCATAGAATTAACAATATTTCTTACTTCTTCTTCGGTTAATCCACCTCCACCAGAACCTCCACCGGCAGCATTAATAGTAATGGTACCATCATCATTTTCAACAAAAGTAATATTAGTACCAGGTCTAATCTTATTTTTAAACATTGATACATAATTACTTTCAAAATACTGTTTATACTCATTACTTACATTACCACCCTCTTGTTCTATCTTATTAAGAATTTCTTCAATCTTATTATTAATATATTGCTCAAGATTGGTAATACTATCTTCAATATTACTATTTAAATCTCCAATCTTATTATAAATATCAGTAAATTTAGCGTTATATTCAGTAATAAGATTATCTATTCTAGTATTAATATTAGAAACTTCTTGTTGAAGATTACTTATCTGTTGGTCATGAAGTTCAAGATGTTTATTAATTTTTCTAAGTTCTTCAAGAAGCCAAGCATAGAACTTTTCCATTTCTTCTCTTAACTTCTCTAAGAAAGCTTCAAATTCAGCACGAGTAAGATAAACAGATAAATCAAAACCCATACTTACCCATTTTTCTCCATCCCAAAACCAATAAAAATCATTGGTATAAGAACCACCCCAACCTGTAATTTCAACTTGTTTATTATCTTCGCCTAAATCAAGAGGATGATAAAGTATTTGACCTTTAGCCCAATTTCCATCAAGAGATATAGATTCTTTATCAAACATATCTTCTTGACGATAATTACTAAGAAGTCTACATTGATTTAATTTAACTGCACCATCATACATTCTACCACCTCTCCAAAGAATAATACTATTATCTGGAAGTTCAATAGTTTGTCCAGCTAAACAATAATCATATTGAAGTATATAAATAGTATTAGGCTCGTTAATCATATCTTGAGTAAGAGTATTAACACCACTAATCATATTCTTACGAAGATATTTACGAGCCTTTCCACTATAATCATTTGTATTATAATCTTTATCTGCAAATTTAAGAAGATTATCAACAACAGTTAAATCTTCTTCATCAGCTGCATTAGTAATCTGTGAAGCAGTAAACATTTGTTTAACAGATTCACTAAGCATATCAGGAGTAATCTGACCTTCAAGTATTTGAACAGCATTATCTTCAAAATACTGTTTAAGTACTTGTGCCATATAATTAACTACTACGTTACGACGAAGATAATTATCTTGTATATTAATACCAAATTCATCAGCAACAGCACGTTCAGCAATGGCTCTTGGAAACATACCACTAAATGATTCTACAAATTTAGAACCAATTTCAGAATCAGCTTCAAGATGCCATTTCTTTGCATTAGTAACAGGAGTTATTTCATCAAGAATATAACTCTTTTTGGTTTCAATAACATAAACTTCACAACCTACTCCAATTTGTTCCCAAGTAAGAGCATCTCTATCTTCCATTGTAGATACTACAATTCTAGCAGCTTTAAGACCTCTTTGAACAACAGCGATAAGTTCTAATATTTCTTTCTTGAAAGTTTCATAATCAATAACTAAATCTTCTCGAAGTTTAGCAATAGGTTGCCAATATTCTTCATTAGATAAAGGAATACCAGCAGGAACAGCTTTACGAGATATATAGCTAGCATAGAAACCGTCATGAACTATACATAGTCTTTCATAAGGTCTATCATTCCATTGACCATTACAAGTAAGACTAACTTTACCAAGTTCTTCTTCTATTGTTTTCATACGTTCTCTAGGTTTACTAAATTCATAGTGTAGACCCCCCGTAGAGGATGGAACACATTCACATTATTCATTATCATAATCAACATCACTAAGACTATAAGTTTCATTATATTCTTTGCCTTCTTCTTTCTTCTCCCAAAGTTTACCAGTTTCAGGGTCAACATAAAATTTAGGAGCATCTCCACAACTAACTATTGCATGAATTTTACCTTCTTCATCAACAGGAAGCGTAATAGAACCACTATACTGAACTTGTTCACTACCTTCATAAATAATATTAAGTTGACCTTTAATATATTTAAGAAGAGTTTCAGCAAGTTTATCTTGACCAAGTTGATATGCTGCCATAGCAGATTGAAACATATTCCAACAAGTAACAATATTCTTATTATTACCTTTACAAGTAGCAGAACAATCATTAAGCATATCAAGTCCATATTGTGCCATAAGAACTAATAGTTTATGATAAACACAAACATATTTGCTAGGAACAGTCATATAAACATATTGAGGATTAATCTCAACTTGTTCAGTTCCATCAGCTTTTACATAGACACCATTAACATAATTATCATCTATTTGTTCACTCATTCTATCATCAAGTTATTGTATGAATTAATAATTGATTTTTGTTGCTCATCAGAAAGCAATTCTAAGGCTTCTAGTGCTTGAATTAAAATTTGCCCTTGTGTTAGTTTGCACCAATTTTTTTCGTTCAATGGGAAGCCTAATTCTGCTATTCTCACCTGTTTTTCAGCCATGCTTGCAATACGCAATTGCATCTCTTTAGATAGCTGTTTTGGATTATTAATATAACCTCTTATCATAATACCATCTTATTTAAATGCTTTATTAATAATATAAGCAGTATAATCATTAACTCTAATATCAATACGTTTATTAAACGCAAGAATACGTTGATTAGAATTAAGATTTTTATTATAGACAATATTTATAATATCACTATAAATATCTTCTTTCCATTCTTCTTTCATATAATGACTAAGATAATCTTCATCTCCACGATACATATTAAGTTTAGAATAAGTATCGTAATAAACACTATTAACTAAGTGTCTAGCATTATATTCTATTTGGTCACGATTACTATCGACATTATTAGTAATAATAGTTGAAGCAACAAATTTTGTACATTCTGATGCCGCATTATTTATAGCAATAGAAATAACAGCTTTAGATTTTTCTCTATCTTTTTCAATAATATCTCTAGTAACTATATTAAGAAGTTTGGCAATATCATCTAAAGGATTTCTTTTGTTATTATCAATTATCTTATTAATTATAAGATAAATAACAATAACAATACCGGGAATAAGACCTTGTTCAAAGGCATTTTGAATTAATTCCATTTTTATAGATACAAGAATAGGGACTATCAGTATCAACACTAATGCTAATACCAATAGCCCCTATTCGATTAATATTACTTAATATTTACCTAATCGAGTCGGGTAATAGGTTATGCTTTTTCTTCAGTAGCAATAGCTTTAAGGATAGTTTCAACAGTTGCAATAGCAGCAGCTCCAGTAGGAAACGCTATTTGTACAATCTGATGAACAACTTCATCTCTAGTTTTCATTTCACGTGGAACAGCAAAACGAAGCGTAAAGATAGTATATCCAGCATCTGCACTATCAGGTTGCTTCAAAGGATTAATAGGATATGCAGGATACAGTTCAGTATAAGTATCACGGTAAGTATATTCAATACCTGCATCAGCAGCAGCCTTATTAGCTAAATCAGTAATATAAGCAGCGTCACCATAAGCAGGTAAACCGTGAGCTGTAACTGTAACAGTTATACCCATTAATTCATCAGCTCCAAGAATTTCATAATCAATACCTTTAGACTCAGCAGTTAGAGTGATTTTAGCATCAGCAACAGATGCTTTAATACCATGTCCAACAGTATTATTATTAATTTGGTTAGCTAATTTCTTTGCTACATCATTAGCAGTAGGATTAAGACCAGTATGAATGGTAGCAGTCCAACGATTACGTTCATTGAACTTTAATCCTTTTTTCACAATCATAATAGAATAATCAGAATAAGCATTTACATCTCCAATAGTAAGATTAGCAGAAAAAGTAGTAGCAGCTTGATAAGTACCTTTAACAAAAGTAAGATGTTTCTTATAAGCTGGAAGAACTACTGGACCATTTGCTTCACGACCAAGATTAATGTAAAATTTATCGGTAATCTTAGTACCGTCAGCGTCAATCATTTCTTTGCCATTAGCAAGATAAGTAAAAGCAACCGCTCCAGCAGCAAGAGGTAAGCTCGCTCCATAAGCGACATTGCCCGCTAACAAAAACTGTCTCATTTTTAATTTAATTTAGAGTTTAACTTTGTTTATCAGCTCCATTAGAAGTAGCACCAATACTAGCAAGATAAATCTGTACTGCACGCATAACTATTTCCATATGTAAATAAGGAGGTAAATCACAATTAACCCAATCTTCTTCTCTATCTTCATCAAACTTAACTTTAGCAGGTTCTTTGATATAAAGATATTTAACTAATTGAGGTTTAACTGTATTATTACGTCCAGTATATATATCAACATTGATACCAGATTCATCTCCAAATATAGTAACTATCGGAGCATCTTTCGCAGCACGATTACAGAAATCTCTTAACGTTTGACCTAAATCTTCAGCTTCAATAATTCTGCAATCATAAATTGTCTTGCCATTATAACTAACTTGAAAGCCTGTATATAGCATTATTCCGTCGCTATCAATATTAATTTTATAAGGGTCAACTTCTGTTCCATTACCTGTAATATCTTCGCCGTTAACAGTACCCGCTGTGTATAAAGTTCTAAGAGCATTAACAGGACTAATAGAAGCATTTTGTCGAGCAACCTTATCATTATAAGGAACAGGTCCAACGTTTTCTACTATTACATTTCTAGCTTTTTCAATTATAGCAGCATTAAGACAAATATCTATATCTTCCATGAGAATAGCACGAACGGTCTGCATACCCATCTGTTGTGCCAGTTCTCTGAACGTCACGTGCATCTCCCCAATGTTCATAATCAAATGTTTTTAAGTTTATTTTTATAAGCACTAACAAGAGCACTATTAGTAGGATTTTTAAACCATGTAACAGCTTCTTTAACATTAGCACCAATGAACTCACCATCAGGAGTAGTAATATTCTGATTATGAATTGCTCTGATAAATTCTCCACGAGAAATAAGAACCTCAATTAAAGATTTAATAGTAATATCTTTATCATTGCAAAGTTTATTAAACTTAGCAGGTTCATTTGTACTAAATTTATCAAGATGTGATTGTTTATCAACAGTATCCATAGCCATACCGTTAGGAATATTAATATTATTGGCAACACAGTATTGAATAAATACAGCATCAAACAAATCACTATTCGTGAGAAGTTTAACATAATTGCCTTTAGCAGAATTAATTTCCTGACGATGTTTAGCAAGACGCTCAGCTTCTCTTTGGTCATCTTTAAAATAAAATCTAATAGATGGGTCAGAATTAATAAGAGCAATATCTTTAGCTACATCTTTATATAATAAACAATGACGATAAATTAGATAATCATCAAGAACAATAGGATAACCATATTTATACTTTTCACTTTCAAGAAGATTTAACTTAGTAATCTTAGCTTCAAGAGCTTCTCTAAGTTCTTTAACTCCTTTACGGTCACTATTCATATAAGCAGTTTCAATAGCTTCTTCTTCAGCTCTAAAACGAAGATAATCTCGTTTACGATTCCAAAAGAAAGAAATATCAAAAGTCTTACCTAGTTCATCAACTGAAACACTAATATTATTAAGATAAGCCTTAACCCGTGAAATAAAGTTTTCATTATTAGGAGCAAGACCAATTAAAGCAGGAAAATAAGATTCAATCTCACCTTTATTAGAAGAAAGAGTACGAGAACTACGAACACAACTACCAATCTTATCCATTCGTTTAGGTAATGTTTTATCATTAACTCTACGATATAATGAATAATTAGTAACTAAATTAATAGTAATAGTTCGTTTTTCAGTATAAGGTTCATCAAGACTTTCATCTCTAAATCCTACTGTATTAGCAGGCTGTTTATCTACTCCATCCTCTACGGGGGGTATAACCTGTTTATCTGTATTTATATTAGAAGCAGCAGGAGTATTTTCTCCTGCTTTATTAGCTTCATTTACTTTATTAAAATCCATATCTTAAATAGCTTCTTTTAAATGATTATAATACACATTTCAATAAGAACATCTTAGTAGTGTTATCTACCTGCAAACCAATAGAGCCTTTAACTTCATAACGAGCCATATCAATTTCAGTAGCTGCATGATTAGTATTAGGCAATCCCCAGCAAGCAGGAATATCAGTCATACCTTCGATAACTTTAGCTTTATAAGCCTGTCCTTTTTGACGTACTATACGAACATTCTGATTACCTTTATAATTACTCATATCAACCAAAGCAGCTTGATGAGAAGTAATAGGCAAGCCAGTAGTAGGATGAATCATACCATTTTGCTTAGCAGCTTCAGCATCAGTACCCTTATCGAAATAAGCATTATGAATAACAGTAATAGTATATCCATCTGTAGTTTTATACTTATTAAAGTAACGTCCATAAGAAAGACCATCACCATTATCTTGAATCATCTTTTCACCAAGAGGAGTAATAAATCCGTTTTCTTTAGCATCAGTTCTGATAGCCATTTCAAAGTCACGAATAAATCCTTTACCACCCATAAGAGCTACATTCTTATCGCCATCTTGAGTATCACGGTCAAGAACATCACCGATTGTACGTTCAAGTTTGTTAAGAGTCAGAACTTCACCATAAGTATCGTAGTTAGATTCACGACAAATTTCTAACATACCAGCAGTACGAGGAATAGGTTTACCATTATCATGGTCTTTCAAAGGAATAGTACCATCAGGTAAACGGTTATATTCAGACTTCCACAAACGTTCTTCGTTCATTACTCTCATGTGCAAGTTGAACTGTCGCATCTCTTCGTTAATCCAAAGATTAGAAGTACCACCATTATCATTTTGGAATTGATATTGAGTAACAACATTAGCAAGATTACCAGCTATTTCTTTAGAATAACGATAAAACTCAAGTTGAGAAGTCATTCCAGCAGGACCCATAGTATTGCTTCTGTTACCTTTAGAATAAGATTCAGAAACAGTAGGAGCACTCATTGCCCAATACATACCTTTAGCCAACCATTGAGGGTCAACATAAGCATCAGGATTAGGAGAAGTAAGTTTCAGAAGATAAGCATAACCATAAGCAGATTCACCTAAGTCTTTCTGAATACGAACTTGAGTAACACCATCGGGAGCAGTAAGACCATGTTGTTCAATAAACCAATGAGTAGAGAAGTGAACTTCAAATTCACTACCATTTTGACCCGGTTTAGTAACAGCAGTATTAAAGTAAGTTACAAAGTCTGTAAATTTCATACGACCCATAGTTTTCCAAGTCCATTGTACAGTAGCAACAGCTTTAATACCACGACTACCTTGACCTTCAGTAATAAAACTTAAAGGAAAACGGTCATCATCCATACCATAATTATAAGTCAGAAAACTATTAATTTCTTCTGGCTTTTGAAGCTGAAGATAAGCAATGGATTCTTCATTAGAATAACCTCTATCTTCATAACGAGTTTGTCCAATAACACGTAATGTTTTCATCTACAAATTTACTATTATGTTAATAACCAAAACGCTCATCTTTCAGAACGTCTTTTTTACTGTCAGGTTTAGTTATTTTAATAGCTCCTTTTGTAGATTTACGTTGACTAGCAGTAAGTTTCAACTTTTTAGCTTCTTTATCAGAAACAGCCATTTCTATCAAACTATCATAACCTTTACCTGTATATTTAAGCCAAGCCTTAAGCAGTTCTTCATCGCGTCTTTCAGCAGGAGATAACTTCATTAAATCATTTTCATAACGAGAAAGTCCTTTATCATCAACTTGATAAACATAATTGAAGAAATCTTCAGGAGTAGTAGAAATCTGTTTACCATTACGTTCAATAATAACAGTTTCAGGAATACGATAACCAGCAATTTGTCGTTTATCAATACATTCTTTAACTCCATTCCAAAATTCCACAAGTTGTTTCTCTTCTTCTGCTTTAACTCGCATAGCTTCTTTAGCATTAGCTTCACGCATTTCGTTATCAGCTTTCTGAAGAGCTTCAAGTTCTTCTTTAGCAACATTGAAAAGCTCATTACTATCTTTAAGATATTGAATATACTTATCAACATTACCACGACGATTAAATTCCTTAAACGCCTCACGAACAATAGCTTCTTGTTGACTTACATTATTTTCATCTACTTCAATACCGCTTCTATCTCGAAGTTCACCAAAGCCTTCAAATGAATTACCATTTGCAACATAATAATTAAGAAAATCACCAACGATAGGATAATCTTCAAATAACTTATTAACACCAGCTTGAGCAAATTCGTCACGTTTTAAATCAATAACGGATTGAATATAACTTGCAACTCCTTGAGGAGTATTATCAAAAGCAACTGGTTTACCATCTTCTGAAGTAACAGAAACACCTACAAGTTCTTGAATTGATTTAACATCAATAGTATTTTCTTCTTTAGTATCTTCTACTTCAAATTCTTTAAGATAAGCAGCAACTTCGTTTTTAGCTTTAAAGATATTACCTTTATCGTCAATAAGATTACCGTCTTTATCAACAGTATATTTATTATCTCCATCTTCGATAATAGTACCTTCTTCTAAACCATGTTCAACATCAGCGTCATTCGCTTTGTCATTAGGCTTACCCCCCGTGGAGGATGAAGATTGGTTATCTTTATTAGCATTAGAATCGCTATTCCCATCTCCATTACCATTATTAGTAATATCATCAATAGGATTACCATTAGCATCTAACTGCCCTGTTTTACCTGTATCAAGGTCTGTAATGTCGTCAGTAGGTTTTCCATCACCATTAGATGTTTCACCATTAAAACCAAAACTATCAAAATTAGGCATAATTCTTTGTTTTTAATTAATTACTATATCACAAATATAAACTATAATAATAATACGAGTTTTACTTGTATCGTTAAAATATGTTCACCTTTAAGCCGATTTGCCGACTAACATACTATTGCTAACTAGGATATTTATTACTGATAACCTATTCTGTCGCTTTCAGAGAAGCCGTGTATGAATCAAATTTTATCATAATGATTAATCTATCACGAAATGAATAAAGTGCTTAGAATGAGCTTAAAATGGCTCATGTGATGTAAAGAAAAATGAAAATGGGCTGAACCTACTTTCACAAGCAAGTCCAGCCCTATTATGAACAAAATTTAGAAGTACAGCCGATTATTTACTTTTACTATCATAACGATTTTTATTCGTTTTTGCAATCTTGACTTTATCATCACTTTCTTTAAGTTTAACAGCTAATTCTTTTTCTTTAAGTTGTGCTTCAACAGAAGTCTTTTGAGCATCTAAACTAAGTTTACTACGTTCAAGATTAAGTCTAGCATTTTCCATACGTTCTTCAGCTTGACTCTTTTCAGCATCACTAAGACCATTATCAAAACTCATAATATTAGCATTTGCTTTCATAGCTTCAATCTGACCATCAAGATATTTTTCAACTCTAATTGTTTCTCTATCTTGTTCTGCTTTTCTATCAATCTTAGCAAGTTCAAATTCTTGACGAAGTTGTTCTGTTTGTTGAGAAACACGTTCAACATCAAGTTCATGCTCACGTTGAATATTTTGATACTTATCAATAAGTTTACTAATTTGAGCAACATTATCTCCACGTATAGCAGCATTAGCCATATCCATATTACCATTTTGAGCAGCACTAAATGCAAGTTGTTTATATTGTTCAAGTTTCTCACGTTCTTTAACTGAAGTTTTACAAGTAACAATATAATTAGCAAATATATGACTATTAACATCAAGACTTAAATATCTAATATCACCATCTTTAGTTTTATAAGAAGTATTAAGACCATCAATCCAAGCAAGTTTAGTATAATCCATTTCAGCTTGATAATCTCGTTCTCTCATTTTATCAAATATAAATTCAATAATAACAGAACCCATACTTCCACGAATAACTGCTTCATCAGTAACTCCTTTACCAGCACTATTAGCAATCTCACCATAACGTTGTGGAGTCATATCACATTCCATTTTAGCAGTCTGTTCAATCTCTTGAATAAGTTGCCCAAGTTCAGTAATATAATTATTCATACGACTTTCAAGATAACGAACACTTTGTGCTTTAACAAGATTAGCATCATCTTCGTCATCAATATAAAGCACACCATCAGCAGCCATACGATAAATAGTTTCAGCAGGTTTATGACCAAGAAGAGATTTAGCAATCATAAGAACATTCATCTTATTTTTAGCAATAGCCATTTCTCTATGATAAGAAACTATATTACGAAATACTTGATAAGGAATAACTGTATCTACAACACTAAATCTTCCAAACCCCGGCAAAAGTTCTGAAATACCATTATAAGGAAGTTTACCATTTCTATTGTAAGCAATAGGACGAGCCTTATAAGGATATATACTTGTAGCACGAGAACCAATTCTAACGCTCTCATAAACTTGTGGACGCCACACCCATTCAATACTAATATCACCACCAGCAGGGTTAAGCTGATAAGTTTCATCAACAATTCTTGTTGTAACAAATGCTCCATTACTATATGTAAGAATACCTTCTTTTATTTCACCTCTCCAAACAGTATGCCAAACTTCAAATAAACCATTATTAGCATCACGAGCCATTATATTAGTGTTCTTAATATGTTGCAAATCATCTTTATTAAATTTACTACATATATCACCAAAATAATACATATATTTATCCCAATTTAAAAGTGCTTTATCACTAGAAGTAGTAGCACTATATTGATAATATGTATCAAGAGCTTCACGTTCTTTTTCAGAAAGATATTCATAAAATTCATCTATAATTTGTTGTTTAGTCAACATACGACGTTCAGCAAACATATCATAATCTTCTACAAACATATTATCGTTAGGAACAGGAAAAGCATCTCTAACACTAACAACACGTTTAATTAATTGATTACCTACAACATCTCTATATGTATAACAAGCTCCAAAAGCAACAAATTCAAAATAAGCTCTAGCGTATATAGTAAAAGCATCAGTAAGGTCATCAATAACATTAATTAAATCTTGTCCTTGTGCACTAATATCATCAATAAAATTTTCATTAAATTCTTTAATAAAAGCTTCAATATCAACAGCTTGTTCAGGATTAAATTGTTCAGGATTATTACCTTCATTAACAAACTGCATATAACTTTCTTGTATTTTCTTAGCAACAGCTTGTTCTGCAAGCATCATAATTTGTTTACCAAGTTCAGCATCTCTAGCAAATACAACTTCTGGATTATTAGCTCCAACAATAAAATCATGTGGATTCTTAATATATTCTCCAATATATCTTCTAATAATACCTTTCATCATATCATAATTACGCATAGTAGCTGGAAAACGAGTTAGATTTTCATCTTTCTCATTATAAGGATTAAGAGTTTTTCTATAATATTCTCTAGGAATATTGCCAAGAAGAATATTAAACTTTTCTTCTACATTAAAATCAGCTTTACAAGCAATACCAGCTTCTATAACATAATCACAACATTTAGCATACCAATCAACTTCTTGTTTTTCAGCATAACTAACATGCTGATTAGGAAAATCAAGTCTACCAAAATTATACATATCTTTATTTGTTTAATCTTAAAACCATTGTCTATTAAAAATATCTGTTTTATCATTATCTTCTGTAACTTTCTTACGACTAGCAAGTTCTCGTTTACCTTTAATATCAATAGATTTCCAATATATACCTAAAAGTATAAGACTAGATATACGGTCAAAGTTACCTTCAGCATTAAACTTTTTAAGTTCAAGAATTGTTTGATAATCAAGAAATCTTTCAAAAACATAAATATCTTCTCCAAATTCATTCTTACCAATAACTTCATATAAGAACTCTTTAAGTAGACGAAGACCATCTAGTTTCTTAGGACCACTACCAATATTATAACCATAACTAGTACTAACTTTTTCTTTAACAGCAGAATCCCAAACATATAAAGGTTCATAACCTAGATATTTAGTAGCTTTCCATTTACGAAAATTAGAAACAGTTTCACCACGGTTTATTTCTACAAGTCCAGTACCAATACAATTATACCATTTACATAGTCGATAAAACTTTTCATCGGCTTCTTCTAGTCTTTCAGTACGTCCATAATATGCAGCACATAATTTAGGTTTAAATCCATTACGTTCTCTAGGCATTTCAATAACAAATATACTATTATGAGAATGTCTATCAGTAATTTCTTTTTTATCTTTATCAATACCAACAGGGTCATAAACCGCAACATAAGTACCAGGAAGAATACTTCTTATAAGCCTATCGCCAATATATGTTTCTTCATATTCTGGAGCAAACCAAACTCTTATACAACCATGAGGGTCTTCGTTACCACGTCTAGGAACTCCTTGAATATAATCATAAGTTTTCATATCAGGATTTTCAATTCTTATACGAGCATTAGATTTAAAATAAATCTTTTTAGTTCCATCTTCAAATAGTTCACCATCAGTATAAAACTTATAACTATTATCAACTCGAAGTTTATCTTCAAACTTATTAAGAGCTTCACTACTAAATATATTTTCACTAGCACTACTAAAAGATTCAGCAGGAAATAAAGCACGCTGACCAAGATAATTAAGATATTCTGCAAAAGTCTTAGCAGTCTTTTTCTTTTCAATTCTTTCTCGTGCAGCAAGCTTAAGTCCTATTCGTAGATTACTATTTCCATCTTCATCAAATCCTTTAACTCCATCTATCTCTCCTTCAAGACCCCAAGCATAAGATTTAAAGAATCCACAAACTTCATTACGAGCATCATTATCAAAAACATTTTCAAAAGCCATAAATCCAAATGCTCTAGGATTATAAAAGTTTTGTTCAAATATTTGCATATTAGCAGCAGTAGCAGTTCCCCAAGCCATAAGAGTACCAGTAGTACGAGTACCAACAGTCATTGTAGGTTCGGTTACATTCATAAACTCATCAAAATTCTGCATTGTAGATAGCTCTTCAACTTTAATTGTAACAGCATCTTTACCAATAGCACAGTCTGGATTATTATTAGCACTAACGCTTAAAAGAGAACTAGACCAACTATCATCAGCTTCAACTCCATTTTTCATACGATAACCAAGTTTAAAACTATCAGTAGTAGGACTATATATACCTCTTTTAAATGGAGTCTTTTCTTCAAAGAACTTTAAATTATTAACAGCAAAGTCACTTAAACCACCTTGTTTAATTAAGTATTTATTATCAGCCGCAACATGAATAACAACTTTATGTTTAGATAAGTTAACTTCATTAGAACTATCAGCAGCCATAATATAAGAAAAACCTCCACGTCGAGTTTTATCAATAATAAGATGTAAACCATTACGTCTACAAAATTCTATAATTTGCCAAGTCCAAAATTGAGCATCAATAAAACTAGGAAAACTATAAATCTTTTTAGCAGTAGCTCCATGTTCAGTAACAATAACAGATGATTCATCTGTACGTTCCATACGAGTATAATTAAGAAAATTATAATGACCACCTGTTATCCAAACATCTTCTATACTTCCATCCGGATTTTGCCAACAAGGAGCAGAAAAACCATTACGTCGTCTATCACATTCTCTACGTCTAAATTGTCTATGAGGAATACTATCAACTTTAAATTGAGTATATTTACCTGTGGCTTGATATGTTCTAGCAGCTTCATTAAAAAGTTCAGTATTAACAAATTTGCCAGGTCTAATATTTAAAAGAAAGCCACCACTATCTCCAATTAAAAAGTTATTATGAGGGTCATACCATCCACAATCACTAGCTTTCTTATACTTTTTCTCTTTATCAGGTTCTTCAATGTATTCTAGAAAAGGATATTTACCATCAGCCATAATATTTTATTTAACTAGTAAACAAACAACAAAAGCGATAGCGCAAATAGCACCACCGCTTACCAAATATCTATTCTTACGTTTAATACGTTCAATAGACTTATTTAAATTATCATTTACTTTATTACTATTATCAAGATTATTTTGTAAAGTTTCAACTTCTTTATAAAGAGCATTATATTTAATCTTATGGAGATTAATTATACTATCTTGTTCGTTAATAATATCTTTATAAAGTTTAGCTTTAATAATTTTAGTATTAGCAATCTTAATCATATTAATAGGAACAAGAACAGTTGTATCAGTAGTGTTGACTCCCCGTGGAGGGTGCACTATATTATCAATCTCACTCTGACACCAACTTCTTGAATAACTCCCAAGTAGCACTATCATTAAGACTAATAACTTTATCTTCAATATCTTTTTCATGTTCTTTAAGTTTATAAACTACACTTTCTCTTTCAGTTATAACTAACTGTATAGAATCAATCCGAACATGATTAATAGCGGTGTCACTTTTATTATATGAATTGGCTTCTACACTAAAACGACTTATTGATAAATACAAAGTTAAACACAAATTGATAATCGCTATTATAAATATTGCTATCAGCATCTTCTTCATGATTCTATACAGTATTAAGTTAATCTTTTATTTCTATAAGTTTATTAAGCAAATCAAGATTCCATCTACCAGTTTCTTTAAGACCAAGAACTCTTTGAGCCATCTTGATAGCTGCAACTTGACCACAATTCACGTTAGTATCAAATAATTGTTCAGCAACTCTCTGACTATTAAAATCATCAAGTTCAAATACATCCCAATAACCTATTTTATACTTTTCCCAAACAAGTTTCTGAAGCTGAACATCATTATCAAGCTTAGACTTAAACTCTTTACTACCAACAGTATAATGTTTCTTATAAGAATCAATCATAGTCCAACCTTGCCAAGTAGGATTATATTTACGACTGATACCTCTATAAGTTTCTCCACCAGCATCATCTTTATCGTTTACATAACCACCTTCTTTAATAGATAGTTTTTTAAAAGCATCTCCAAAGTAAGCCATAATTTAATTTATATAAGGATTAGTACAATATCTAAAACAATCAACAGCGTCATAATATTCATCTTCATCAAATTCTTTAATTGTAATCCAAAACCAAAGAACTTTAATTTGAACTTTATAAATTACAAATATAAGTTTATCATCAAGAGCGTGTTCATTGCCAATTAATCTTATATTTTTTCTACGATTAATAATATACATAATATTTTATTCTTCAAGAGTTCTACGAATCCATGAACGTAAAAATTTGATATTATTTCCTTTACCAGCAATATCATTATAATATTTAATACGTTCAAGTTTATATTTAGCTACAAAATAATCAGCACTAATTGTAGTATCAGATTTATAAGCGTTAAGAGAATCTTGAGTTCTACGAAGTAATTCTTTAGTTAGAACTAATTCATTAATAGCAGTAGAATCAGTAACAGGAACATAACGAATTTCAGGAACTGGAGTAATACGTTTAGCACATCCACTAGATAAACAAATAGCAAATATAACTAAAACAATAAAACCAATAATTACTCCAATTAAATTGTCTTTATTTAATTTCATATAGCAAGTTTAAATTGAGTTTGAACACCACTAGCTTTAATTTGTAATTCTCTATCTTTAAGAACTTTATTAATATCATCACGTAGATAATTCATAGTAAAGAATTTAGTAGTTTCAATAGGATTTTCTTTAATATGATAAAGACCATCAGAAAATCTTTTTGGCATACCATATTCATTAAGTTCAAAATCACTATCAATATGACATAACCAAATACCTTTAATAGTTAAACCAAGTATATATTCAACAGCAAAAGCATACATACTAAGTTGAAGATTATATATAGCACCATTACAATTAGGAAGATGATTAAGAGGAGCTAAAAGTCGTTCATCTTTATCAACCCAAACATTAGTTTGTTGTGCAGGTTTAACTGTTTTATCTTTCTTATAATAACCACTACTAAATTTTAATCCACCACGATTAGTTTTCCAATCACCCACAACAGCACAATTAGTATCTTCATTAACTAGAAGAATATCAATAGTTCCACTAATTAACCAATCTATAAGAAACATACCAATTTCACTATAAATCTTATATCCTCTTTCAGTGTACATTTTAAACGCATCATAAATAAGAGGATAACGATTATTAGTAAGTTCAATAAAATCTTTAAGATTAAGAAGTTTATAATTAGCACCAAAATTTGGTATATCAGCAATAGTAACCATTACACCATCTTCACGTTTATCAAGATAATTAATAGCTTGTTGAAACATAGATGCTCCTTTAACGCCATCTTCAAGACCATTATGAGTATTAGTTCCACGTTCACAAGCTTCTTTAGTAATAGTTGACCATTGTTCTTCTAGTTTCTTCTCACTTATTCCTAGTTCTTTAGACTTCTTTCTCAACCAATAGTTCTTATCGAACTTCGGTTGATATCCATGAAGGATAGTAGTGGTTGAAATATAATCATTACCAAGACTATCATTATACTTATGTTCTTCTTCATGAAAAATAAGTCTAATATCATTATATCTTTTATCTTTAAGTTCCATATTAATATTATTAAGTTCAACACTAGCTTGGACCCGCTTCGGCACTA
>ERZ780174.133-NODE-133-length-21892-cov-2.1344_pt1 | contig 21892 bp, 22 predicted proteins | sample MGYA00511567_ERZ780174 | MGnify/ENA primary metagenome ERZ780174 (study PRJEB29588, sample SAMEA2154920) | human gut metagenome | biome: human gut; feature: human-associated habitat; material: faeces | place: Denmark | collected 2008/2010 ... | reverse complement strand
GTGCGGTGTTCCACCGGAATGTCCGTGTGCACCTCCACAGGCTGGTAAGTATAATCCAGCAGTCCTGCCAGATTAGTCTTAATTTCTTTCTCGCTCACCCATGTACCTTCGGGCACATCGGTAGTAACATGACCGATAGGGTAGCCGTATTTAATGATATTCTCTCCGGCCTGGAAATTCTTCAGCGTCACCTTGTGGCCGGCAGGCACATCCGTGCGCAGGGTAATCACCCGTCCGTCTGCCTCGATGGTTTCTCCTGTATGAAGGGGAGAAATAGCCACCGCCACGTTATCAGCCGGGTTGATTCTCAAATAAGTTGTTTTCATATTAATAGTGATGTAATCAGGTTATTCGTTGACATGTGCATCGAAATAGAAATCGATGTTTTCCGTCGTAATCAGGTTGATGGGCATGTAGTTGCAGTCCTTCACCTTCTTGCGCAGAATCAGGTGGTTGCACAGACATTCTATGCTGTTGTATCCCTGCACGGTAGGCTGCTGAGCTATGACAAAGTCAATGCTTCCAGCTTTCAGGCAAGCCACGTTGCGACGCAGCAGGTCGTAGCCCATAAGGTGGAAGTCCGTACGTCCGTGACGCTGCATATACTCACCGATGATATACGCCTTCGAGTTGAAGGTGATACCGCACTTCACGTTCGGATGCGCCGCAAAGAAATCATTCAGCAACGAAGCATCTTCACCCGGCTGTTTGGCATAGAGGTTCAGTTCCCACATTTTCAGTTCCGGACAGTGCTCCTTCATATATTCATAGAAACCCTCTTCACGATGGAGCTGCTGGTTCGAACCCAGACGTCCTTCGTTTATCTGACGGAAGAGGACAATCTCCGGCTCGCCTTTTGCCAGCAGACGCAACATGCGGGCGGCAAAGTATCCGCTCCGCTGGGCATGCTGTCCGTAGAAAGCCAGCGGTTCCAGTCGGGCAATATTCGAATCAATAAACACATACGGAATGCCGGCTTCACGCAGCAGGTTGACAAACTGCTCCGTTTCTTCTTCCACGGTAGGCGAAAGGATAACTCCGTCGGGCTGTGCGTCCAGAATGCGCATACCACTTTCTATAAAGGCGCCCGACTCATACTGGTCATAATAATAATCCGACAGAGAAACATTGAAATCGGAAAAGCGGGTGATGGCCTGTTGCATGCCGCGCTCCACATCTTTCCAATAGTCCCCCTCATTGTGCGAAGGAAGCAGATAGGCAAATCTGTATTTCTTGTTCGAAGCCAGCGCACTGGCATACATGTTGGGCTGATAGTTCAGCTTCTTCAATATTTCTTCCACTTTAATGCGGCTGGATTCGGACACACCGCTCCGGGAGTGAAGTACACGGTCTACTGTTCCCACCGATACTCCGGCCATCTGGGCGATGTCCTTGATTCGGATTCTATCTTGCTGTTTCTCCATGCGTTCTTACCTTATTATATTGTACAATCTGTGCATTCAGTAAAAAATCAATTTTTTCGATACAAATATATAACTTATTTTGGTTTTTAAAAAATAAACCGTACCTTTGTGTGCGTACACAAAATAGATATTTCAAAAGCAACCGATGAAAGAATCGTTTTTGTGATACGAGTTAAGAACTACATTATTAATCACATAAGTATAAAAATATCTGGCAATGGGAAAAATTGTTACTTTAGGCGAAATCATGTTGAGATTGTCTACACCGGGCAATACTCGTTTTGTTCAATCAGACAGCTTTGACGTAGTTTACGGTGGAGGTGAAGCAAACGTAGCTGTGAGCTGTGCCAACTATGGTCATGAAGCATACTTCGTAACCAAATTGCCGAAACACGAAATCGGACAGTCGGCTGTAAACGCATTGCGCAAATACGGTGTGAAGACTGACTACATCGCCCGTGGTGGTGACCGCGTAGGTATCTACTACCTGGAAACAGGTGCTTCTATGCGTCCTAGCAAGGTTATCTACGACCGCGCTCACTCTGCCATCGCTGAAGCTGATTCTTGCGACTTCGACTTTGATGCTATCATGGAAGGTGCTGACTGGTTCCACTGGTCTGGTATCACTCCGGCTATCTCTGACAAGGCTGCTGAACTGACTAAATTGGCTTGTGAAGCTGCAAAACGTCACGGAGTAACAGTTTCTGTTGACTTGAACTTCCGCAAAAAACTGTGGACAAAAGAAAAAGCACAGTCTATCATGCGTCCGTTGATGCAGTATGTAGATGTTTGTATCGGTAACGAAGAAGATGCTGAACTTTGCTTAGGTTTCAAACCAGATGCTGACGTAGAAGGCGGTAAGACCGATGCAGAAGGCTACAAGGGAATCTTCACAGCCATGGCTAAGGAATTCGGATTCAAGTATGTGATTTCTACTTTGCGTGAATCTTTCTCTGCTACTCACAACGGCTGGAAGGCTATGATTTACAACGGTGAAGAATTCTATACTTCTAAGCGTTACGACATCGACCCGATTATTGACCGTGTAGGTGGTGGTGACTCATTCTCAGGTGGTATTATCCACGGCTTGCTGACCAAAGCTACTCAGGGCGAAGCATTGGAATTCGCAGTAGCAGCCTCAGCATTGAAGCACACTATCAACGGCGACTTTAACCTGGTATCTGTAGAAGAAGTAGAAGCACTGGCTGGTGGTAACGCTAGCGGTCGCGTACAGAGATAATCACTCAAACAAACAACATTTCATTTAAGGTTAAAAAAATGGCTAAATTCGATAAAATTGCAGTGTTGAACAAGATTGGTTCAACAGGTATGGTTCCTGTATTCTATCACAAGGATGCAGAAGTAGCAAAGAAAGTGGTAAAGGCTTGCTATGACGGTGGTGTACGTGCATTTGAATTCACCAACCGTGGTGACTTTGCACACGAAGTATTTGCTGAAGTAGTGAAATTCGCAGCAAAAGAATGTCCGGAAATGGCAATGGGTGTAGGTTCTATCGTAGATCCTGCTACTGCTTCTCTGTACATCCAGCTGGGCGCTAACTTCGTGGTAGGTCCGTTGTTCAACCCTGAAATCGCAAAAGTCTGCAACCGTCGTCTGGTGGCTTACACTCCGGGATGCGGTAGCGTATCAGAAGTAGGTTTTGCACAGGAACTGGGCTGCGACCTCTGCAAAATTTTCCCGGGCGACGTACTGGGTCCGAAACTGGTAAAAGGTTTGCTGGCTCCGATGCCATGGTCTAAACTGATGGTAACCGGTGGAGTAGAACCGACTCAGGAAAACCTGACTTCATGGATTAAGGCAGGAGTATTCTGCGTAGGTATGGGTTCTAAGTTGTTCCCGAAAGACAAGGTAGCTGCTGAAGACTGGACTTACGTCACAGAAAAATGTAAGGAAGCATTGGCTTACATTGCAGAAGCTCGTAAATAATACAGAAATTCATTTTGTTTAAAGGTGTATAAGTGAGAAGCCTCGCTACGTCCGGAAGGGTGCAGCGGGGCTTTCTCATGCCCGCAAGTGAAGGAATATTCATGAAAAAATACAAAAACGAATACTTCCTGCATGGATATGTGCGCGAAAAATCCTATCTTTGCATGAAATTTTTCGCGAAATATGAAAATTAAGGAAATTGTGAATGCCCTTGAGATATTCGCGCCTCTGCCTTTACAGGACGGATTCGACAATGCCGGACTGCAAATCGGATTGACAGACGCGGAAGCTACAGGGGCTTTGTTGTGTCTGGACGTAACCGAAGCCGTGGTAGATGAAGCCATCGCACTGGGATATAACCTGATTGTATCTCACCATCCGCTCATCTTCAAGGGCTACAAATCGATTACCGGACGTGACTACGTGGAACGCTGCATCCTGAAGGCTATCAAGAACGACATCGTGATTTTCTCGATGCACACCAACCTGGACAACGCACCGCAGGGCGTCAACTTCAAGATTGCCGAGAAAATCGGACTGAAGAACGTGAGAATTCTGGAACCGAAAGAAAACCAGCTGCTGAAACTGGTTACCTTCGTACCGCAGGCACAGGCCGATGAGGTACGTAATACCTTGTTTGAAGCCGGATGCGGGTGCATTGGCAACTACGATTCCTGTAGCTATAATCTGGAAGGAAAGGGCACTTTCCGCGCACAGCCGGGCACACATCCTTTCTGCGGAGAAATCGGCCAGTTGCACGAAGAGCATGAGGTACGGATTGAAACCGTGCTGCCGGCATTCCTAAAAGGGAAGGTGCAAAAAGCCCTTGTCGAAGCACATCCTTACGAGGAACCGGCCTACGACTTCTATCCCTTGCAGAATGAATGGACACAGGCAGGAGCGGGCATCGTAGGTGAACTGGAAGAACCGGAAACCGAAACCGATTTCCTTCGCCGGATAAAGAAGCTGTTCGAGGTGGGCTGTGTAAAACATTCGCGCATGACGGGACGCCTCATCCAGACCGTCGCCCTCTGTGGAGGAGCAGGAGCCTTCCTGCTGCCCAAGGCCGTAAGAGCCCATGCCGACGTGTTCCTGACAGGCGAAGTGAAATACCACGACTATTTCAGCTACGAGAACGACATTCTCATTGCAGAGATAGGACACTACGAAAGCGAACAATATACAAAAGATTTATTATATTCAATCATACGGGAAAAGTTTCCGACACTCGACGCCCAGCTGACGCGTGTCAATACCAATCCCATAAAATACTTGTAGAAAACTATGGCTAAAGAAGCAAAGAAAGATCCGAATGAATTGAGTGTGGAAGAAAAGCTGAAAGCACTCTACCAGTTGCAAACCATGTTGTCGGAGATTGACAAAATCAAGACACTGAGAGGAGAGCTTCCGCTGGAAGTGCAGGACCTGGCACACGTATCGAGAAAATCAAGGCTGAAATCGAAGAACTGAAGTCAAACGTAGCCAGCAAGAAAATCGAAATCGAAACTGCCAAGGCTTCTATCGAAAAGTACAAGAGTCAGCAGGACAACGTACGTAACAACCGTGAATACGACGTACTGACTAAGGAAATCGAATTCCAGAGCCTGGAAGTGGAACTCTGCGAAAAGCGTATCCGTGAATATACAGCCGGCATCAAGTCGAAAGAAGAGGAAATCGTAAAGAGCGAACAGTTGCTGGAAGAAAGAAAGAAAGACCTGGAAGTAAAGAAGAACGAACTGGACGAAATCATCTCAGAAACCAAGCAGGAAGAAGAAAAACTGAGAGAAAAAGCCAAGAATCTGGAAGCTACCATCGAACCACGTCTGCTTCAGGCTTTCAAGCGTATCCGTAAGAACTCACGCAACGGTCTGGGTATTACTTACGTGCAGCGTGACGCTTGTGGCGGTTGCTTCAACAAGATTCCGCCTCAGAAACAGCTCGACATCCGTATGCGCAAGAAAATCATCGTATGCGAATACTGTGGCCGTATCATGATTGACCCGGAACTGGCTGGTGTAGAAACAGAAAAGCATCTGGAAACAAAAATGAAATAAGCGTCAGACTTCCGTCTGACAGCAGAAGAAGGGATTCCCGCTCGGGGGATTCCTTCTTTTTTATGCACTATAAATCTGCATAACGGGGAATGTCCGGGAGAAAATAATACGTATTCCGTGCATAGTCGATGCGGCAGCAGTAGTGACGAAGCCCGTTGCTCACCACCAGGTAATCCACCTTCAGCACCATGTTGTAACGGGTAATCTGGTCAAAGACAGCCTGCGTAATCTCCACCGAAGGAGCCTTGTATTCCACAATCATCTGCGGAGTCAGGTCGCGCCGGTAGAGCACCGTATCACAGCGTTTCTTCGTTCCGTTCAGGTTAATTTGTATCTCATTGGCCAACAGTCCTTGCGGATACCCTTTTTCCTTCAGCAGAAAATTCGTAAAATGCTGGCGTACCCACTCCTCCGGAGTCAGCGCTACATACCGGCGACGGAGCACGTCAAATATCACGTTCTTTCCCTCTCGCTGGGCAATCTTGGCCTCAAAAGCAGGCAGGTTCAATGCAAACATAAGCGTTCTTCTATTACGAAGCAAAGATACTCCATTTTCTCAAAAGTACATAAAAGCTGAATTATTTTCCAAAAACCGTAGGTCTCCGGTAAGAGAAAATCCCAAATTCTTTTTTCTGTTTGCATTATTATTGTACATTTGCGTTTAAGGAAGATAATATCATCTTCCCAATATTTTATTTGGCAACACAAATTCTGAGAGCTAATGAAAACAAAAGAAGAAATCGTAGCAAACTGGCTCCCGCGTTATACCAAGCGGAAACTGGAAGACTTTGGTGAGTACATCTTGTTGACAAACTTCAATAAATACGTCGAAATCTTTGCCGAACGGTTCAACGTGCCCATTTTAGGACGCGATGCCAACATGATTTCGGCCCATGCAGAAGGCATGACCATTATCAACTTCGGCATGGGAAGTCCCAATGCAGCCATCATCATGGACCTGCTTAGTGCCGTACATCCGAAAGCCTGCCTGTTTCTGGGCAAGTGCGGAGGTATCGACAAGAAGAACCAGATAGGCGACCTGATTCTGCCTATCGCGGCCATCCGTGGCGAAGGAACATCGAACGATTATTATCCGCCTGAGGTGCCGGCTCTTCCGGCCTTTATGCTCCAGCGTGCCGTATCTTCGGCCATCCGTGACCACTCACGCGACTACTGGACCGGAACGGTGTACACCACCAACCGCCGCATCTGGGAACACGATGAGGAGTTCAAGAAATACCTGCTGAAGACCCGTGCCATGGCAGTGGATATGGAAACGGCGACTTTGTTCACCACCGGATTTGCCAACCACATTCCTACGGGTGCCCTGCTGCTCGTGTCCGACCAGCCCATGATTCCGGAAGGCGTGAAAACGGAGCAGAGTGACAGCATGGTGACCAAGAATTTCGTGCATGAACACGTAGAAATCGGTATCGATGCCCTGCGCATGATCATCGATGAAAAGAAGACCGTGAAACACCTGAAATTTGACTGGTAAACCGACGAAAATGGCAAAGGAAGTCACTTACGAAGAGATTGTACGCAACCTGAAGAGCCGCATCTATGCGCCCGTATATTTCCTCATGGGCGAAGAGGATTACTACATCGACCGGATTGCCGACTACATCATCGACACCGTGCTCAGTGAAACGGAAAAGGAATTCAACCTGACCGTCACATACGGGGCCGATACGGATGTGGCTAACGTCATCAACGCCGCCAAGCGTTACCCGATGATGTCGGAATACCAGGTGGTAGTGGTAAAGGAAGCACAGAGCCTGAAACGCATCGAGGAGCTGGCTTTCTACCTGCAGAAGCCCCAGAAATCGACCATACTGGTGGTATGCTACAAGCACGGCAGCATTGATCGCCGGAAGAAACTGGCCGCCGAAATCGAGAAAAACGGGGTGCTGTTCGAATCGCGGAAGCTCAAGGACAGTCAGATTCCCGGTTTCATCTCCTCATACCTGAAGCGGAAGAAAGTGGAAATCGAGCCCAAGGCATCGGAAATGATGGCCGAGTTTGTAGGAGCCGACCTGAACCGTATGGCCGGCGAACTGGAGAAGCTTATCCTGACACTGCCGGAAGGCGCACGCCGCATCACACCGGAACAGATTGAGCGGAACATCGGTATCAGCAAAGATTACAACAACTTTGAGCTGCGGAGCGCACTGGTGGAAAAGGACGTGCTGAAGGCCAACAAAATCATCAAATACTTCGAGGAGAACCCCAAGAACAATCCGCTACAAATGACACTGGCCATTCTGTTCAACTTCTTCTCGAACCTGATGCTGGCCTATTATGCACCTGAGAAATCAGACCAGGGAATAGCGGCTCAGTTAGGCTTGAAAAGTCCGTGGCAGGCGAAAGAATACATGGCAGCCATGCGACGTTATTCAGGCGTAAAGGTGATGCAAATCATCCATGCCATTCGCGAATGCGACGCCCGGTCGAAAGGTATAGGCAATCCTTCCACGCCCGATGGAGAATTGCTGCGCGACTTGATTTATTTCATTCTTCATTAACCGAAACTGAATCTCTGAAAAGAGGAAAGCAATACGCTGTACAAGCGGCATACATCTGAAAAAGACCGGATGTATGCCGCTTTTTCGTTTTTCACGAGAATTGAAAAATCAGGAGGAGATACAAATGGACGTCAAATTTTCAATTCTCACGAAGTTTCCCTACAAACGGTAAATTACAGATAGAAGTGGAAGGTACAAAATACAAATGTAATCGCTTATTTGTGTAGAATTGGATGATTTACATTTGTATTCTGCCTATTTATCCGCCACAAATGTAAATTTTAGCAAACGGGTAGGGGAGATATTACACTGATACAATGCAATTTACAAGAATAAAGTGTTACTTATCTAAATGTAAACGAATAAATATAACATGCAACTTTAAGAAGCATAACAGACTGAACACCAGCATATTTTAAAATAATATCTACAAATCTGTTCAATAAAACGACCTGAAAGAGCGAATAAACTCTTATTTTGCCCATATATACACATGTATATAATTATAATACACTAATATCCAACTAAATAGTCTATTAAACTAAAGTTAATTACAAATGTATTTACACTTGTATAGAAGCGTAAATGTACAATTGGAATAATATAGTTTACACTTGTAACAATGTAAATTTAGATTTATAAATTTGCATTTCTAAATTTAAAGGATTACTTTTGTAATCAACAAACAAAGCTATTTCCATTTGTATATGAAGGACCGGATTCTAAAAGTCATGCAAAAAGAGGGTTTATCGAATGCCGAATTCGCCGAAAAGATAGGCATCTCCACCTCTTCACTGTCGCACATCTTCAGCGGGCGAAACAAACCCAGCCTGGAAGTCGTCATGCGCATCCATAAGGCATGTCCGTACATCAACATCAACTGGCTGCTCTACGGTGAAGGCGAAATGGAAGAAAGTGCTCCCGCCGTAACAGGCATGGACTTGTTCTCACAACCGCTCGAGAATCCGAAAAACACGACCGAAGAGCCGGCTCACTCCGATTTTCGCAAGGAGAACGAGGTTCCTACCGTGGTTTATCCGCCAAAAGAGATTATCAGAGAGGAAGTTAAGTACATCGAAAAGCCGCATCCGAAGATTACCGAAATACGTATTTTCTTCGACAACGGCACCTACGAGGTGTTCAAACCCGAAAAATAAGTCGCCGAACGACAAAAGCACCCGCCAAGGTGTTAGGCATATAAAAGGTAAATTCGTATCTTTGCGTGAAAGAAACGAATTTACCTTTTTTTATATGAAAAAATACATCTTAGATTTGACAGTCACCGAGAACACTCGCCTGCACGCGAACTACGTTCTCATCAAGCTGACGCAAGAGGCTCCCTTGCCCGAAATGCTTCCGGGACAGTTTGCCGAAATCCGGGTGGACGGTTCGCCGACTACCTTCCTGCGTCGCCCCATTTCCATCAACTACGTAGATAGAGAGAAAAACGAAGTATGGTTCCTCGTCCAGCTCGTGGGCGACGGTACCCGTAAACTGGCTACCGTACAGAAAGGCGATACAGTAAACGTAGTGCTCCCGCTGGGCAACGGATTCACCATGCCGGCTTCTGCCGACACCAAGGTGCTGCTCGTGGGCGGCGGCGTAGGTACGGCTCCCATGCTCTACCTGGGCGAAGTGCTCCTGAAACAAGGATGCAAACCCACCTTCCTGCTGGGTGCCCGCTCGAAGAACGACCTGCTCCAGCTGGAACAGTTTGAAGCCCTCGGCGACGTATACACCACCACCGAAGACGGCAGCATGGGCGAAAAGGGATACGTCACCATGCACAGCGTACTGAAAGCACAGAAGTTTGACATGATTTACACCTGCGGCCCGAAACCCATGATGATGGCAGTGGCCAAGTATGCCAAGGCAGAAGGCATCGAATGCGAGGTGTCACTGGAAAACACCATGGCCTGCGGCGTCGGAGCCTGCCTCTGCTGCGTGGAAAAGACAGACGAGGGACATGTGTGCGTATGTAAAGAAGGTCCGGTATTTAATATAAAGAAACTATTATGGCAGATTTAAGCATAAACATCGGTAAATTGAACTTGTCGAACCCGGTCATGACCGCATCGGGTACATTCGGATATGGACTGGAGTTTCAGGACTTCGTGGACCTGGAGAAAATCGGAGGTATCATCGTGAAGGGAACCACACTTCACCACCGTGAAGGAAACCCTTACCCGCGTATGGCCGAAACCCCCATGGGTATGCTCAATGCCGTGGGATTGCAGAACAAAGGCGTGCATTATTTCGTGGACCACATCTATCCGCAGATTAAGGACATCCGTACGAACATGATTGTAAACGTGTCCGGCTCACAGGTGGAAGACTATGCGGAGACGGCTTCCATCATCAACGAACTGGAAAACATCCCGGCCATCGAACTGAACATTTCCTGCCCGAACGTAAAGCAGGGAGGTATGGCTTTCGGTGTAACGGCTCACGGAGCTGCCGAAGTGGTGAGTGCCGTGCGCAAGGTCTACAAGAAGACACTGATTGTAAAACTGTCGCCCAATGTGACAGACATCACCGAGATTGCCCGTGCCGTAGAAGGTGCCGGAGCCGACAGCGTGTCGCTCATCAACACCCTGCTGGGCATGGCCATCGATGCAGAAAAACGTCGTCCCATCCTGTCGACTGTAACCGGAGGTATGAGTGGTGCTGCCGTGAAACCCATCGCCCTGCGCATGGTATGGCAGGTAGCTAAAGCCGTAAACATTCCGGTAGTAGGTCTGGGTGGTATCATGAACTGGAAGGATGCCGTAGAATTCCTGCTGGCAGGTGCCACTGCCATCCAGATTGGTACAGCCAACTTCATTGATCCGGCCATCACCGTGAAAGTGGCCGAAGGCATCAACGACTATCTGGACCGTCACGGATACAGTTCCGTACGCGACATCATCGGTGCACTGGAAGTCTGAAAACAACGCTTTTCAAGGCCCGAGAACAGGCATAAAAAAACGTCCTTGCGTTCGTCACAAAACGCAAGGACGTTTTCTTTTAAACGCAAGTGCGTTTTACCTAAAACGTAAAGGCGTTTTAAATGAAACGAACTTGCGTTTTTTTGAGAGGGAAAGAGCCGTAATCTTATCATAACATCTGTAGTAAATTGGTGGTATCCCTAAAAGAGATTTTATACTTCTTGATATTAAAAATGGTCTGAAGTACTTTCCATGACCTTCTTTTTTCGCTATTTTTGTAGGGTAAAACAGATGGGATAGTTATAAACGAAAAAACCCGTTCTTGATGAACGGGTATATCCTTAACTTGGTTACGTGTTTTGATAACAGAGGCTTTACCAAGCATTACAATGCAAAGGTACGGTTTTTATTTGAATAAGCAAAATGAAATATAAAAAAGTAGTCAGATTATATTCTAATTCGAGAGGTTTCCAAATATTACAAGGCGACCAACCACAACAGAATGTTATTGCCATTTGCAATAACTTGCAATATTTGCATAGCATTACATTCGCAAATAGGCAAAATATATGTGGCAGCCCACATACGAACGTTAACAGACTCGCTATTATAAATGTCCGGGATTTGATTCAATTGTGTTTGATAAGACGATAACCACTTTGTCTATAACTCCAAATGTATCATACAAAATATAGTTGTCAAAAACGTTTTCCACTATTGATACAGCTGGTACTTTTCACCGCCTATTATCGATTGTATTTTCTTTGCAAACTCATCCTCTTCTTCGTCTGTAATAGAGTCGAAAAGTCTCTTTTGATCTAACTTTTCAAGTTCAATCAAAGCTTCCAGAAAAGCTTCCTGGTCTTTTGCCAGATAGTTTACTATATAATCGGGAGTTCCCCAATCAGTTTCAACAATTTCACCTGTTTGTTTGGATATGGCAAAGGGAAAAGCTTCTGCCCAACCGACAAAAATGAATTTATCATTTTCTGTTACATTGTCTTCCTTGTTAAATTTAAAGATTTGAATCTCAAGGCTTGATACGTCATAATTATAAATCAAATCAAGAATGGCATCTTTTTCTGGAATATCCGTATAAACATTCTTCTTCCCAATTTTATGGTTATTGATGAATATATCAATAAAACTATCTAAATCAGGAGCTTTCTCTTGATAATCTTTCTTGGTTGGTGTGATTTCTATAAAAGTCTTCACAAAATCCGTTGCATTCATAAAACTAAAATTTATTGGTTAGATATCACTTGTATTAATAGTGTAAATTTCTCTTATAATAAGTGTCATATTATGTTGTAATACAACAAAATAATCATTATACCATAGACCATAAAACCAACGCCGCCATAATAGCCCTTAAGGACTGAAGGATGTGGAAGTGTTATTTTGAAATAAGTCCTATTAACAGGACTCCTTTTCTGGTCCATATATGTATCAATAAATACTTCCAAACCAAATAATACTGCACAAAATGCATGACAGATATGATAAAAGAAACTTATCACACCTAAAATCAGTCCTATCAATGAAGCTATTCCATATATATAAAATGAAGTACTTCTTTTGCTCCTGTTTCTGTATAGGCGTATAAGTATCCATATACTGCTCAAAATTGTCATGCAATTAATAAATATTATACCCCAAAGAGGTACCGGTTCCATTGTTCTCATTATATACTTTCATTTGTATTATTAGATTCTTTTTCTTCTATTACCTTATCGGTGACTTTTTCGGCTTTTGATACTTTGAGTCTTCGACCTTGTTCCAATTATCAGTTCCTAAATCGAAGCCTTCTTCACCAATCTTTTTGCCATAACCAGGCAAATACTTATGAAACAGTTACAGTTTCTTGGTCTTTATGTATAATTCTTCCGCTTACCGCCTGCTTGCTTGTCATGTAAGTAACCATGCGCTTTGTAGGTAAACGTTGCCTTCCACTAGCCGGATAATTCTCTTTCGAACGGCATCGGCCACGTCATACGTTGAGTTTATCGATACCAGTCTCATAGTTTAAGTCGTTAAAGTCTAATATGTAGTCAACTACTAAGTCTTTTTCTTATTACAGTAAACAACCATATACACGAGCATAAATATAGAATGAAACAAGCTACTACCTGTCTTACCGCTAGCCCACTTTCTTCATAAACTTCATCTCTTTCTTTGTCATAAAAGAATTGTATTTTTTGGGGATCAAACTGTATGCATTTATCTCTGACAACTTCTACATAATATTGCTTTCCTTTAAACTCTATGAGTATGTTTGATCCTTTTTTACGATAGCAATTAACTTCCAGTACCGAATAATTTTGTATTGGTTCCTCACTATTGATTATCGTTTGTCTATGGTCGTATATGAACCAAATATAGATAGCAAATGCTAATGCGCCAATATTTATCAATATGACACTTATAAGTTCCTTATTTGTAACACGTTTCATTTCCTTATTTTTTGAGCAAATCACGACATTCAACTATTATAATCATAATATATTAAGAAAAACATATTCCTAAAATGACAGCAAATATTAAGAGAAAACCGGCACACCATCTATTATTCTTCTTGTCATAATTCTCATTATACAATGTTTTATCCCTTTTTGTTCTAAGTGTTTTTCCAATTCTTTCTTTTCCATACTTATTTAGATAGGTTAATACATTACTTTCCAGGTTTCTCACTAACGATATAGTAAAACAATGTTCATATACAAATATATGAAACATTCTTCATAATTCCCCTCGATAACCATTCTATTCTCTTTATAAAGAATAAATTAGATATAAATTATCCTGCAATAGAAGAATAAACACAAGAAAGAAAAAGGCAACAATTCGTGCTATTCACGTCAAAAGACCTAAAACAAAAGAAAAGATGGAATAAGACTTTCCGGCATGCATATAAGCATTTCGGACGTAAGCACTCTCCAGTACATTACGTCCAAAATATCAAATACTTTATTTTATTTCCCTTCCAGCAAATCCGGACGCAAACGCTGGGTCCGTTCAAGCGACTGCTGGAACTCCCATTCACGAATCTTCGCTTCATGGCCGGACAACAAGATGTCGGGCACCTTCCAGCCGTTGTATTCTGCCGGACGCGTGTACACCGGAGGAGCCAGCAGGTTGTCCTGGAACGAATCGGACAAAGCCGACTGCTCATCGGAAATCACTCCCGGAATGATGCGAACAATCGAATCGGCAATCACCGCTGCCGCCAGCTCGCCGCCCGTCAGCACATAGTCGCCAATGCTGATTTCCTTCGTGATGAAATGCTCGCGAATGCGGTAGTCGATGCCCTTGAAGTGTCCGCACAGAATAATCAGGTTCTGCGACAGTGACAGCGTGTTGGCCATCTTCTGGTTGAACTGCTCGCCGTCGGGCGTCGTGAAAATCACCTCGTCGTAATGACGTTCCGCCTTTAGTGCAGAGATACACCGGTCAATCGGCTCAATCTTCATCACCATGCCGGCACATCCCCCGAACGGATAATCGTCCACCTTACGGTAACGGTCGTACGCATAATCGCGCAGGTTATGGATGTGAATCTCGGCAATTCCTTTCTTCTGAGCACGGCTCATGATGGAGTAATTGAAGAATCCTTCAATCATTTCCGGCAATACGGTTATAATGTCTATTCTCATTTGTCTGCGATTGTTTTTTGCAAAAGTACGAATATTTTTGCTACTTTTGCATGAAACATTACGCTTTAATGTCATGACAGAAATAGAAAGAATCGACCAGCTGCGTGAAGAGTTACACACGCATAATCATAACTACTACATTCTCAATGCACCAACCATCAGCGACCAGGAATTCGACCGGCTCATGCGCGAGCTGCAGGATTTGGAGGCGAAACACCCCGAACACTACGACGAGAACTCGCCGAGCGTGCGCGTGGGCAGCGACCTGAACAAGGAGTTCCGCCAGGTGGAACACAAGTATCCTATGCTCTCACTGGGCAACACGTATTCCGAGACAGAGGTGCGGGAGTTCTACGAACGTGTGCGGAAGGCACTGAACGAGGACTTCGAAATCTGCTGCGAGCTGAAGTTCGACGGTACGTCCATCTCGCTGACCTACGAAGACGGACGACTGGTGCAGGCGGTGACGCGTGGCGACGGTGTACGGGGCGATGACGTGACGGACAACGTGAAGACCATCCGTTCCATTCCGCTGCGTCTGTCAGGCGAAGGCTATCCCCGCCGGTTTGAAATCCGCGGTGAGATTCTGATGCCGTGGACGGTGTTCGAGGAACTGAACCGCGAACGTGAGCTGCGTGAGGAACCGCTTTTTGCCAACCCACGCAATGCGGCTTCGGGTACGCTCAAGTCGCAGAACTCGGCAGTAGTGGCTTCGCGCAAGCTGGATGCCTACCTATATTATCTGTTGGGCGAGGAACTGCCGCACGACGGGCATTATGAGAATTTGCAGGAAGCGGCACGCTGGGGTTTCAAGGTGTCGTCGCACATGCGCAAGGCCCGTACGCTGGAAGAGGTATTCGACTTTATCAACTACTGGGACTTGGAGCGCAAGAATCTGCCGGTGGCTACCGACGGCATTGTGCTGAAGGTAAACTCACAGCGCCAGCAGCGCAACCTGGGCTTCACGGCCAAGTCGCCGCGCTGGGCCATCGCTTATAAATTTCAGGCGGAACAGGCTTGCACCAAACTGCTGAAGGTGACGTATCAGGTGGGACGTACGGGAGCAGTAACCCCCGTAGCCAATCTGGAACCGGTTCAGCTTTCGGGTACGGTGGTGAAACGTGCTTCTCTCCACAATGCCGACATCATCGAGTCGCTCGACCTGCATCTAGGTGATATGGTGTACGTGGAAAAGGGCGGCGAAATCATTCCGAAGATTACGGGAGTGGACAAGGACGCACGTCCGGAAGGAAGCGAGAAGGTGACTTTCATCACACACTGTCCGGAATGCGGCAGCCGACTGGTACGCTACGAGGACGAAGCCGCACATTACTGCACGAACGAAGACGGTTGCCCCACACAGATAAAGGGCCGCATCGAGCATTTCATCAGCCGCCGTGCCATGAACATCGAAGGACTGGGCCCGGAAACCGTCGACCAGTTCTATCAGGAGGGACTGATTCACGATGTGGCCGACCTCTACACGCTGCAAGCTGCGGACATCTGCCGCCTGAACCGCATGGGAGAAAAATCGGCCGAGAACATCATACAGGGAGTAGAGAAATCGAAGACCGTTCCCTACGAGCGTGTCATCTTTGCACTGGGCATCCGCTTTGTGGGCGAAACCGTGGCCAAGAAAGTGGCACGTGCGTTCCGCTCCATCGACGACCTGAAATCGGCTACGCTGGACGACCTGATTCACGTGGACGAAATCGGCGAAAAGATTGCACAGAGTATCCTGCGTTATTTCCACAGCGAAAAGAATCTACAGCTCATCGAACGCCTGCGTGAAGCCGGAGTGCAGATGGCCATCAGCGAGGAAGAGACAGCCGGACAGACCGACAAGCTGCAAGGCCAGTCCATTGTCATCAGCGGCGTATTTGCCCGCCACTCACGCGACGAATACAAGGCACTTATCGAAAAGCATGGCGGAAAGAACGTGGGCAGCATCTCCAAGAAAACAAGCTTCATCCTGGCCGGAGAAAACATGGGCCCCAGCAAACTGGAAAAAGCAGAAAAACTGGGCATCCGCATCGTAAATGAAGAGGAGTTTCTCGGAATGATCGGCGAATAAAGTGCCAGTCCTTTACAAATTATTTATAAAAGGCAAAAAAACGATTAAATCTATAGGTTAAATTGAAAATATTCGTACTTTTGTACACTTGTTAAAGTGATTATATTTCATTTATGATAGTAAGAAGACTGAAAGGAATGGGGGTAGCTCTGATTACTCCCTTCAAGAGCGACGGTAGCGTGGATTATAACGCGCTGGTACGACTCGTTGAATATCAGGTACAAAATGGGGTGGATTTTCTCTGTGTACTGGGTACCACTGCGGAAACACCGACACTGACTGAGGAAGAAAAAAGACAAATCAAGAAAGTGGTGATAGAACGCGTCAACGGTCGTGTGCCAATTTTGCTGGGCATCAGCAGCAACTGCACGCAGACGGTGCTCAACACGCTGAAAAATGAGGACTTCACAGGAGTGGATGCCGTACTGGTGGCCGTTCCTTATTATAATAAACCTTCACAGGAAGGCATTTACCAGCACTACAAGGCCATTGCCGAAGCTACAGATCTTCCGGTAGTACTCTACAATGTGCCGGGACGTACCGGTGTGAACATGACGGCCGAAACAACCTTGCGTCTGGCACGCGACTTCAAGAACATCGTGGCTATCAAGGAAGCATCGGGCAACATTACACAGATGGACGATATCATCAAGAACAAACCGGAGAATTTCGACGTAATCTCGGGCGACGACGGCATTACCTTCCCGCTGATTACCTTGGGAGCCGTGGGTGTTATCTCCGTTATCGGAAATGCCTTTCCGCGTGAGTTCAGCCGCATGACGCGTCTGGCACTGGCCGGCGACTACAACAATGCGCTGACCATCCATCACCAGTTTACGGAGCTGTTCAAGCTGCTGTTCGTCGACGGTAACCCTGCCGGAGTGAAAGCCATGCTCAGCATGATGGGAATGATTGAGAACCGTCTGCGCTTGCCGCTGGTTCCTACCCGCATCACTACTTACGAACAGATGCGCCGCATACTGGATGAGCTGAAAATAAAATGCTAAAAAAATCACGGCAGAGTCCTGCCGTGACCGCATAAAAAAAGAGATTTCAAATCTGTACAGAACCTGTCTGATTTGAAATCTCTTTGCTTTTTGTTGTATCCAAAGTCATCTTCTTCAAAGGGCGGGCATCAATTTTCTGCCTGATGCAGAAGCGATGCCAGTTCGGAGGGAGTTACATTCTTTGCCACAATGGCTCCACGGTCGTTCACCAGGTAATTGATGAATCCGTGCTTCAGGTCGTACGACTTGAATATCTCCGAATTTTCACCTTCCATTTCCTGATAGACGTTATCGCTGATACCGTCCTGGCGAACCGCAGCGTTGAATACCGACTGGTAGCGGTCGAATGAAATGGAAATCATCTCAACACGGGCGTCGTCCGAAACCACATTGTGCAGTCTGGCATTGCGTGTACGCGATGCGGCGTCGTAACTGGCCCAAAAGCTCAGCAGGATGTAATTGCCTTTTGCGGCTTGCAGGCTGAGCGGCTGCTTTTCTTTTCCGAGCACTAACTCCGGAGCCTGCGCCCCAAGCGGAAGTTTCTCGGTGGGAGTCTTTCTCTTGTCAAATGACAGAGAAATGAAGGAACTGAATACTAATACAACAAAAAACCACTTTACATTTTTGAGCATGTAATTTGATTTTAGTTAATACTATCCGGTACTGTGTCCTTACAGTGATTTCCTGCCCGGAACATTACTTCTGTGGCCGGAACAGCAGGACTGCCCGGCCACGTGAATCTGGGAAATCCGTTGCAAATATACGGTTTATTTCCCTAAAAAGTTCAGAAAAGTCTAATATTTTATGTTTTTAAGCATAATTTTTAAGTTTCATCTGAAGCATCTCCCCATTTTCTGCCACGTAAACGTACTTGTCGGCCCCACGGTCTTCCACTTCTATACGGTAGTAATTTCCGGTTTCTGTTTCAAAGAAATCCACATCGTCGACCTCCATTCCGCTTCCTGACAAATCGGCCAAAGCTTGGCGTACGCCTTCGGGAAGGGTACTGTATTCGCGCTCTTCTATCTCGTATGTAGTATGTATCCAGGAAAGAACTCCATCAGCCAGTTTGTAGTACACTTCTTTCTGACGGCCGCCGTCGCGGATTTCCACTTCGATACCCCCTTTTTCTTCTTCAATGTCCAGAATCACAGCCTGAGGGTATTTTGTCTTTACCAGTTCCTTCACCTCCGAAGTCTGTCCGGGAGCTACCGGAGTATGTTCTCCCCATTCTGCTTCTTCACGAATCAGCGTGCCATCTTCCAGATAGGTAAGTTCATATTCCTTCTCACCCGATTCCACTTCAATGACGTAAATCACGCTGGCATCGGTTTTCTCAATCTTGTCCACATCATCTACTCTCCATGATGCGTATGCACCGGTTTTAAATGCATCCTGCACAGTTTGCGGTAATTGAGCAAAAGGAATGTCATATTCCGTCATCACCCATACACCGTCGGGAGTAAACCATGCTTTGTTCTCATACCCGTTATCTGCAAACTCAGCTTCATAGAACTGACCTTTTTGTTCCCAGTCCACTCTCGATACATTCGGGTATCGGGTATCAAAAGCTTCTTGCAGGTTTGCCGAAACTTGCAAACGGTCGTCATCATCTTTATCACAGCTCTGCAGGCCGACTACACCTAGTGTCATCATTGCCCAAAATACAAACTTCTTCATAATTCAGTGTCCCTTTTTTCTTTTGTTTGTGACAAAGGTCTGACACAATTCTGAAAAGATTTTGAAATAATCTGCGAAGTTGGAAAAAAAATGAGATTTCGCGTGCCCAGTCTATTTTTATCACTATATTTGGGGCACAACAACTTAGCCTATTTATATATGATATATATACACCGCATTCTTGTGATCTTTTTCTGTCTGTTTTTCTCCACTGTATCGGCTCAGAAAGTGGGACTGGTACTCAGTGGGGGCGGAGCAAAAGGTCTGACACACATCGGCATTATCCGTGCACTGGAAGAAAACAACATCCCCATCGACTATGTCACGGGTACTTCCATGGGTGCCATCATCGGTTCGCTGTATGCCATGGGCTATTCGCCGGACGACATGGAAAAGCTCATCAAATCGGAAGATTTCAAACGATGGTATTCCGGAGGGATACAGGAAAAATACATCTACTATTTCAAACGGAATCCGCCTACACCGGAGTTTATCAATATCCGTGTATCATTGAAGAACCCGCTGCACAAGGTAAAAACACAGTTTCTGCCTTCCAGTGTGGTCGACCCGTTGCAGATGAACCTGGCATTCGTGGAACTGTTCGGACAGGCTACTGCGCTCTGCCGGGGGAACTTTGACAATCTGTTCATTCCTTTCCGCTGCGTAGCTTCCGATGTGTATAACAAACGCCCAATCATCTTCAAGGAAGGTGGTTTGGGAGATGCCGTGCGTGCTTCCATGAGTTTCCCTGGCATGTTCAAACCCATTGAAATAGATTCCGTACTGGCGTATGACGGAGGAATATATAACAATTTTCCTGTTAATGTAATGACGGAAGACTTTCATCCGGACATCATTATCGGTAGCGTGGTAAGTTCCAATCCCGGGAAACCGCAGGAGGGAGACATCATCGGACAGCTGGAAAGCATGATCATGCAGAAAACAGATTACTCCGTTCCCGATTCTACGGGCATCCTGATGACCTTCAAATACGATGATGTGAACCTGATGGACTTCAACCGTTTTGACGAACTCCACGACATCGGCTATAAGCGTACCATGGAACTGATGGATTCCATCAAGAACCGGATATCGCGCCGTATGGACTATCGCTTGCTGGAGAAGGAACGCATGGCATTCAAAAAGAAAATGCCTGAATTCCGCTTCCGCAATATCATTATTCATGGAGCAAACGACCAGCAGAAAAAATACATCCGTAAGGAATTCCATAGCGAAGAAGACGGCACATTCTCTCTGGAAGAGCTTCGGAAAGGATATTTCCGCCTGATGTCATCCGATAATATGATTTCTGAGATTATTCCTCATGCGGTATATAATCCCTACGAAAACGATTTTAATTTGGATTTGAAAGTACGTATGAAGGATGACCTCTCTCTGAGAGTAGGAGGAAACGTTGGCTCAAACGGAGCCAATCAGGTATATATAGGAGCCACCTACCACAACTTGAACAATTTATCCAAGGAATTCTCACTGGATGGGCAGCTGGGACAAATCTACAACAACTTGCAGCTATCCGGACGTATTGACTTGCCAACCCGGTTGCCGACTTCGTATCGTCTGGTTGCTTCCTTATCTACCTTCGACTACCTGAAGCAGGAAAAACTGTTGAGCAAAGGAAATACTCCGATCTTCAACAAACAAAAAGAAGAGTTTGTCAAGTTGTTTGTATCCATGCCTTTCCTGAGCAGGCAAAAAGCAGAATTCGGTATCGGGGTAGGCCAGTTGGAAGACCAATACTTCCAGACGAACGTCATTGACTTTAGCTCAGACGTACGCGACGCCAGCAAATATACCATATTTGGCGGTTCGGTTGCATTGGACGGAAATACACTTAACAGCCGGCAGTTTGCCACTTCCGGACGGCATGAAAGACTTGCCGCACACATTTATACTGGGGTGGAACGGTACTATCCAGGAAACGAAGATCCCGCCTATACGGAAAACTATAAATACATCCAATCATGGCTGCAAATAGCCTATGAACTGGAAAAGTATCATACACTCAACCCTCATTTCTCGCTAGGAACCTACCTGAAGGCCTATTATTCTTCGCGTAACTTTAGCCACAATTACCGGGCTACCATGATGCAGGCTGGAGAATTTGCACCTACGGCTCACAGTAGAATCACCTACAACGAAGCATTCCGGGCTAATCAGTTTGTAGGAGCAGGTGTATGTCCAATCTACCAGTTCAACAGCGTGCTTCAGGTAAGACTAGGCATGTATGGATTCGCACCGATTTTCCCCATTCGGGAAGAAAGTGGTAAAGCACGCTATGGAAAAGTGTTCTCACAGTTCGAATATATGGGCGAACTGAATCTGGTAGTCAGACTTCCTTTCGGCTCCATATGTGCCTACCTAAATCACTATAGTTCACCGAGTAACAACTGGAATTTAGGCCTCACACTAGGCTGGCAGATATTTGGAAGTCGGTTTATGGAATAATTTTTATTGAAAAAAATCGCAGAAATATTTGGAAGTTTCGTACAAACTCCATACCTTTGCACCCGTCAAACAAAAAGGACATGGCCGCGTAGCTCAACTGAATAGAGTAGCTGACTACGGATCAGCCGGTTACAG
>ERZ780174.112-NODE-112-length-24711-cov-2.14126_pt1 | contig 24711 bp, 18 predicted proteins | sample MGYA00511567_ERZ780174 | MGnify/ENA primary metagenome ERZ780174 (study PRJEB29588, sample SAMEA2154920) | human gut metagenome | biome: human gut; feature: human-associated habitat; material: faeces | place: Denmark | collected 2008/2010 ... | reverse complement strand
TATCCACAAAGATAAAACAACCGGACGAGATATACAAATGCCCATCCGACCAATCACTGGCAGAACGGGCATAAAATTACTCAAACAATATTAAGGGCGGTCAGTTAACATGAAACAGTTTATTGTGATAATTCATCCTCACGGAAAAATACCAACCCAGACCACCCTTGAATACAAATTCTAAAACCGTATCTGAAAGTTAGAAGATTTAGATGAAATATGCAAATGAAATCATACAAAAAAACTCTCATCCTGTCATCACTGACCAGACAAGAAAAAGAGATTTGTGTGTATAATTTCCATGCGCTCACGATGAAACAATATGACCATCCATTCCTTTATAAAAACGAATAGGATTATACAGACAAAAGCAATGATTGTTGTCGGAACTTCCATTATTCAATACCGGCAGGCAACGTAAAATAGAAAGTGGAGCCTTCCCCTTTCTTGGACTCCACACCTATACCTCCCCCATAGTGTTCCACAATGGATTTAGTGATGGAAAGCCCCAACCCCGTACCTTTAATATTGTAGTTCATCTTCACAAACCGTTCAAAGATGGCATGTCTTCCCACTTCATCAATGCCACAGCCTGTATCTGCCACATAAAAATAGAAGTTATGATTACTCAATCTCCTACAACCGATTTTCACACTGCCCATCTCCGTAAACTTCAAGGCGTTCCTCACCAAGTTACCTATAACTTGGGCAAAACGCACGCGATCTACCACCAAACGGCATTGAGGCAGCCGTTCTACAAACTCCACCTGAATACCTGTGGGATGCGAGCGCATATTCTCTGTCGTGCAGACTTCATCAATCAGCGCGTTCACATCCGCTTCTCCATCATTATATTCCAGGGTCTTTGCCTCAATCTTTGAATAGTCCAGCAAGTCATTGACCAGTTGCAGCAGCGAGTCCTTGTTATCATTAATCTCCTTCAGGAAAGCCATACGGGTTTCTCTGTCCAGATCATCCATTTCGGCAAGCATAGTTGTAAAGCCTACAATAGCATTCAAAGGAGTACGAATTTCGTGAGTCATATTAGCTATGAAAGCATCCTTCAGCTGGTTGGATTCTTCGGCAACCTCATTAATGCGCTGCAACGTCTTCAACCTTTTGCTTTTACTGATGGAAATGATTATCATGATGACCAAAAGCAGAATGACAATCATGCCAAAACTGTATATCAATGCTTCATCCTTCTGATAGAGGCCGCTGGTCCAGACATCATATGCTGCCGTAATTGTTAGCATCATCGTTTATTGCTTGCTTATTGGAAAACTATAAAATTATAGGAAGCAAATATACTAAAGAAAATACAAATAAATTAATAGAAACTACAGTTTTTTTTTCCAACAAAATGGGCCGCATGCCATTACCAAGTAAAGCATGCAGTCCATAAATTCATTATTCAGTATTATTGGTATCAGCCTTCAATGGCAGCCTGTGCCACTCTAATATAGCTATGAAAATCAATTGCAAACACTTCCTGTGTAAGCGAATGTTTATTTAAAGTTTAAAGTTTGATGGATTTTCCATCATGACTTAAAGGCATCGTTGAAAAGCTGGCTTAACTATCAGATGCTTACACTATGCTGGTAAGCTCTGAGCCTGCAACTCATATCTATTACTTCACTAAAATCTTGTACTCACCACAACCTCTACCAATCTCTCCAGACTAGGCAACTATGGTTAATACTATGGTTATTTCTTTATTGGTTCACCCACCTTCTCCTTATAGAAAGATATCTTTAGATAATTGTATGCTACTTATTCCTTTCTTATGGGCTAAGAATATATACAATGCATAGAACCATTTCTTTAATGATACATGACTACCTTCAAACATTGTACCAAGAGTAACCGTAAATCTTTTCTTACATTGTTTACATTTATATAGTCCTTTAAATTCTCCATTAGACTTTAACTTATAATGCTCTTTCGTTTGACAATTACAGTGTGGGCAAATTGGTTCTCCATGCCATTTAATATCTTCAAGAAATTCTCTGCATAATTTTTCATCATAAAAGGATTTCATCAAATCAATAAATGACTTTACTCCTCGCATTTGTTTATTCTTCTTTATTATTTCTACAATATTGATTATTTCTGTTTCCAATTGACATGTTATTTTTATTATATAAACATAATAAAAAAAACCTAACACACAGAACATAAGTTATTAAAAAATAGACACTTAAATAAAACAATTGGGTATAATTATCATATACATATATCCTGTAATTATTGCTCATTTAAACATTAACCAAGTGCTTCCAATACGATACTTGGAACACTTGGCTTTTATCTGAGTATAATTATCATATCTATATAAAAAATAGAACCCGACTGCCGGAAACAATCAAGTTCTTAATGCAAATTTACCAGTCTCCCATAATCAATTCGATTAAGGGGTTAATCAGCCAAATGCGCTATAATATTTGGCAGATTTTTACTGTAAAACATAAAACGCTGTGAAGCGTTCTAATCAGTTTTTTTAATTTGGTCATAATTGTAATCTCTCTATTTAAGGAGATTACAGTATTTATTTACCACTTTTTACCAAAATTGGCTGATTTACATAAAGGAGCATTATTTAACCTTTACAAATCGGTTTTCAGTATCAGAAAACCGATTTTTTATCGAATTTCGACTATTATCCATGATATTAGAAACAAAGTTTAACAGAACTAACTTTTCGATTCACTTGAAAACGGGCATAAAAAATAGGGAAACCTAAAAGATTTCCCCTATTGAAATAAGATATAAATAGATAGAATAAAAATTAGTATATTAAAGTATATAATTGGGAAAAAAGAATTCGCTTCATACAATCAATACTTCGGTTAAAAGAAACCGATTCTTTAAAACTAAACATAGAAAATGCAAACATCTTTAAAGGCCTTTCCTATTGAAACTCTTTAAGCTAATCATGCACTAAATCAAAAACTATATTTTCATGAAGAGTATTTATTGTTCACGGACATATGTTCTGCGATTTGCTCCCACTCCCTTTACAACGATTTTCTTCCAATGCCTAGGCAGTGCTGAAGGCAACTGTTTAATACCTTCATCGGTCAAGTCCAAACCACAAAAACCATTAATCACCATCTGAAGCAATCCGCCTGCCCCAGTAGTAAAATAAGGATTTGTTCCTCCTGCACCTTCAGAGATTACCCCGAAAGGCGGCAACTGATTTGGCCGGAAACTACGCACGAACAATTCGTAGGCCTTCTCACCATCACCCAACCGAGCATACTGCAGAGCCAATACAGAATAAGACATGGCAGGCCCTGTTTTATCGATTTTGGGCTCATAGTAGAGTAAATCTCTCTTTATTTCCTCTGGTTGAGTTATGACTTTTAACGGATATGCCAACAAGTTCGCATCTGCCTGTTTAATAACCTGACCATCATATCCATCATATTCTCTAGTCACTCCATCTGAGAATCTGGGTATTCGCAGTCTCTCTGCAATAATGTTCCAAGAAACAGGGGGTGCTACACCACAAAGAACTGCCGCTTTGGAAGCATCTTGCAGAGCGCACATCGCAGCCGCATTGGTAAATGCATTATCATTGACCCCCTCAGCATACTCATCGGCACAAACTACATTGCAAATTGAGTAAGAACCGTCTTCATTCTGCTCCACACGGCTTGACAAGAATTCAGCCACTTTTTCCATCAGAGGATATCCTTCTTCTCGCAACCAACGCATATCACGGCTCATACAATAATAATCCCAAGCAGCAATAGCAATATCTGCCGATATATGATGTTCAAAAGGACCTGTCAAGGCAAAAGTAGGACATGATTCCTCACCAGCATCGTCACTTTCCCAAGGGAACATGGCACCATCATAACCATAGCTAAATGCCCGCTGACACGCTGGTTTCAGCCGATCGGTACGATAATCCATCATTGAGCGTGCTATTCCCTGATTGAGAAAAAGCATAGGAGGAAACATCCAAAACTCCGTATCCCAAAAAATATGTCCATTATACCCTTGCGATGTCAATCCGAACGGTGGTATGCTCAAGCGACTACCTGAACGAGCGCTTGAATATAAGTGAAAAAGAGCAAAACGCACGGCAAGCTGCGCTTCGGCATCACCTACAATTTGAATATCCCCTTCCCATAACTCATTCCATTGTTTCAAATGTAAATCCATCAGCCTATCAACCCCTTCCTTAGCTCCATAAATAACCTCTCGATCGGATTCATTGCAAGGATCTATAAAATCACGATGCGTACAGACAGCACCTAACAAAGCAAAAGAAAATGTTTCTCCTTTCTTTAGATCCTTTGTAAATACGTTTCGACCATTACCAGTCTCTGTAACTTCCGTTTCATGCTCAAAAATGAAAGTCGAAGTAGCAGAGACCTGCAGTTTTCTATGCCTAGTCAAAGCGGAGGTACGTAAAAGTTTCAAATTGAGTCCAAAATCCTTAATACTCTTCCGGTGCACTACAGGCTGCAAAAAATCATCGGGGACATCAGCACTATTTTCCACCGACAAGCCGACAGGATCTAAAGCTTTTACGTTCACTCTCACCAAACCTGCATAAGGCATACTGCGCAAGGCGCAGATACTATAAGATACTTCCAACTTATTGGCATAAACAAATCGAGTCTGGTGTATGGCTTCTTTCATATTGATACATTGTTCCCAATCGGATAAAAGTTTTCCATCCAATACTTCCCCATCCACTTTCATATCTATACAGAACGGGTTAATACCACAAATCAGCCTACTAACATCATGTGGAACACCTGCATCAAACACATGATTCAGTACTACCTGCTTGACAGAGAAAGGTTCTTTCCAAGGTAAAATACCAATTCCTCCATTTCCTACGGCAGTACCATAATAGGTGCTATGATAATCTGATGTCTTTATACTCCAAAACAGATCTTGGGCATGAACAAAAGTAAATCCACACACTATCCATATCAAAGCTAACAGTATATTTTTTTTCATAACTATATTATATCTAATACTAATGTTCTAAAAGCGAATATGATACAAAGAAGACAGATAAAAGCTATTCTGCAAAAAATGTTTTAGACTGTACGTCCCGACTATTTGTACCTACCATGACTTCAAAATCTCCAGGTTCATAAACATATTGCAATTTCGAATTGTAGAATTTTAAATCCTCCTCTGCAATTACAAACTTAACTTCACGGCTTTCCCCCTTCTTTAAGAAAATGCGTTCGAATTTCCTCAGTTCCTTTACCGGACGAACAACATCGGCATAGATATCACGCAAATACAATTGCACGACTTCATAACCATCATAACCTCCTTCGTTTCTAACAGTAACAGAAACAATTATTTTTCCACCTTTCTTTAAAACATTAGAACTTAATACCATATCGTCATATCGGAAATGGGTATAACTCAATCCATAACCAAATGGGTATAATGGGTCATTGCTATCTTCTAAATAATTACTTGTATAACGATTAAACGTACATCTATCCGGATCAGGACGACCTGTATTGTGACTATTGTAATACAACGGAAGTTGCCCTACAGAACGTGGGAATGAAGTCGTAAGCTTTCCACTGGGACTCACTTTTCCAAACAACACGTCAGCAATGGCATCTCCAGCTTCACTACCAGCAAACCAAACATTTAGAATGGAAGGAACAATAGCTGATTCTTCAACTAGCGCTAAAGGACGCCCCGTGAAGAGAAGCAACACAACAGGTTTTCCTGTTTTGACTAATGCTTTTAACAAGTCACGCTGAGCATCTGGAATTTCCAGCATAGTTCGTGAAGCAGACTCCCCACTCATCTCAGTACATTCACCCAAAGCAGCTACAATAACATCTGCTCGGGCAGCTATCTGCAATGCTTCTTTCAATAAAGTCTGATTATTTCCACGGTCCAATGGACGCATACCCGCAGCTGCCTTTTCAAGATTTTCATCATAGAAAACATTACTTCCTTTAGCATAAAGGACTTCTCCTTTATCACCTACCGCATCACGAATCCCTTCGAGTAACGTACGATGTTTAGAAGGAGTACACATCATACTCCACGTTCCACACATATTATTACGTGCATTAGCCATCGGACCAATCAGTGCTATTTTTCCTTTAGTAGAAAGGGGAAGCAATGACTTCTCATTTTTTAGCAGAACAAATGTTTCAGATGCAATGCTGCGAGCAATAGAACGATGCTCAGTAGTATAAAGCTGTTTCGATGCTCGTAGGGTATCACTATATTTATAAGGATTGTCAAACAGCCCTAATTTATATTTAGCTTCCAATACACGACGACAAGCCATATTGATTTGTTCTTCAGTCACTTCTCCCTTTTGAAGAGATTCTTTCAATGTGTTCAGAAAACCAGAGGATACCATATCCATATCCGTTCCTGCCTGTAGAGAACGTGCTGATGCTTCTTGCAGAGGAGCAATGCCGTGCGAAGACATTTCGGCAATGGAATTATAATCTGTAACCAACAACCCTTTGAATCCCCATTCTTTTCTGAGCAAGTCAGAAATCAACCATTTATTCGCAGTGGCTGGAATTCCATCAACAATATTGAATGAGCTCATAACACTACCCACCCCGGCATCTACAGCTGCTTTATAAGGAGCAAGGTATTCATTATACATTCGTAATCGGCTCATATCTACCGTATTGTAATCACGTCCTGATTCTGAGGCTCCATAAAGAGCAAAATGTTTTACACAGGAAAGAATTTCATCGTTCCGTTGTAAATTGTTTCCTTGATATCCCCGTACATAGGCCTTTGCCATTAAAGAACCAAGATAAGGATCTTCTCCACTTCCTTCTGCTATACGCCCCCAACGTGCATCACGACAAATATCTACCATCGGACTGAATGTCCAATTCACACCATCTGCACTAGCTTCAATAGCAGATATGCGAGCCATTTTTTCGACAGCTAACGTATCCCAACTACACGAAAGAGCCAATGGAATAGGGAAAATTGTTTCATAGCCATGAACTACATCTGCACCAACAAGCAAGGGAATTTTCAGCCTACTTTCTTCCACGGCCAAACGTTGTAATTCGTAAATTTTATCGATGCCTTTCACATTAAAAAAGCCACCTATCTCCTGCTTACGAATCATTTCACTCAGTTCTCCATTTTTCACAGTTCCTGTTGTGATATCACCCCCAGAAGGCAAATTCAACTGACCAATTTTTTCACGCAACGTCATGCGATCCATCAAATCACTGACACACTTATCCATTTGATTATCAGTCACATCAATTCGAGGAGAGGAACATGCTTCTCCTAATATAGCAACAAGGAATGCTAGAAGAAAATGCCAATATGTTTTCATATTCAGATTAACAATTATTGTTTTTATTCTATAACAGCAGCAAAACCACCGTTTCTCTTCATGGTAATAGTAATAGACGAAGTCTTTGTAACGGGAGTCTGCTTGTGTCTATAATCCATAGCTTGCCGATTAGCATTAATGCCATCTTCAAAACTACTCATTCGATAAGAGCGCCCTTCTTCCAGAAAATCAAGAGGAATTTCAAATTTCCTTTCCTGTACTGCATTGTTGGTTATACCTCCAATAAACCACTTCTTCCCCTTGCGCTTGGCTACAATTACATACTCCCCAACCTTAGCCTTAAGCGCCTTGGTCTGATCCCAAGTTACAGGGACCTGTGAAATAAAACGAGCACAATCCTCATTTTTTCTGTAATTAACCGGATTGTCAGCCAACATTTGCAATCCACTCTCAAAAAGAACGAATGTAGCTAATTGAAAAGCCCGTGTTCCTACACCCGCCGAATTTGGACGTAAAGCACTGTAGAGTTCAGGTTGCATACTTATCATGGGTCCTGGTGTGTAATCCATAGGGCCTACCGCATTACGCATAAAAGGAAGGTATACAGTGTTATCTGGATAACATCCCCTCATATGTTCCAGACCTTTCACTCCTTCATAGGAAACGACATTGGGATATTTATATTCTAAACCTCCAGGAGTAAAAGATCCATGAAAATCAACTAGGAGATGATGCTTAGCAGCTTCTTTAGCTACACGTTCATAGAAATTCACCATCCACTGGTCACTTCTATCCATAAAGTCGATTTTAACCCCTTTAATCCCCCAATCTTCGTAAGTCTTGAACAAATCAAAATTTTGTTCCACAGCTACCCACGATAGCCATAAGATAATGCCTACATTCTTGTCTTTTCCATACTGAATCAATTCCGGTAAGCGCATTTGTGAATTGGGCTTGTTAGGATTAAGCACAGTTTCAGCCCATCCGGCATCCATTACAATATATGGAACATGAAAGGATGAAGCAAAATCTATGTAATATTTATAAGTATCATAATTGCATCCCGACACAAAATTAACATCCGGACCATAAAGAGCTGCATCATGCCACCATTCCCAACTAGCCAACCCTGGCTTAATCCATGAATTGTCTTCAAGAACACTTTTAGTAGCCAATTTGTAATTCATGGTGTTTTCAATGAGCTGGGAATCGTCGCTACTAATAACAAAATAACGCCATGGGTAATTCCGATTTCCTTCAGTTTTTGCTATATAATCAGCCTCTTTAGTAATTTTCATACTCAGATTTCCATCTTCTGCAAACTCCAAAGGTGCTTTGGGGAAAACGGCATTAAATCCATTATAACCATTTCCCTTTAAAAACATACAAGGATAATCAAAACGATCGGATTCGCCCACCAATATTTTATATTGCTTGCGAGTATCAATCAAGATGGGAAGTACGGACATCTTGTCCGTACCCCTCCATTCTTGACAGGTAACATGTGTATACTCTTCTTCATAAGGTGTTTTAAAACCTGAAGGCTGTTGTAAATGGAGCAGATACTCTTCTGGAAAGGAAATAGCAAAATCTTCTCCAAGTACCTCAACCTTATTGGTCTTACGAGTAATAAAACGATAAGCTACCCCATCATCAAAAGCGAAGAATTCAACGGAATAACCTTTGAAATCAAGAGTAAGAGCATTATAACAACTCGTAATAGAAGAGAATTTAAGAGGAACTACAGGCTTCAACTCTTTTGAGAAGCTATTACGCTTCTGCCGCAACAACTTTGGGTTATCTCCCAAAATTTCATCATCTAATAATAAGCGAAGATAATTGTCCTTTAATAAAACTTCATCATTATAGTAAATATCATAATAAATCTTATCTGATAAACAAAACTCCACTTTTATAGTCTTTTCAGGAGAAAACAAAGTCATTTTTTTCTTGCCATATACTGCCGTAGCAAGTAGCCCTATTAACAATAACAGATAATATTTCTTCATACACATGTTTTATTATTTTTGTGAGAATGATGATAAAACGTGATTATACTCCTTTTCACTCAACCGCACCATAGCCCCATGCCGGGAGTCGGGAATCTTACAATCACAAACTACCCATTTTTCTGCCTCTATATGCTCAGCATCAAAACGTACATACTCGTATGGATATCTTTCTGAAAAAATCATCCATCCCTTACCATCGGGTTTTGGCATGAGAATAGGAGCTTCAAAATAAGTACTGGGAGTAGTGACAGGGTGCTTTGGATTTATCAAAGCATAAGAGCCGGTCAAGCATGATGACTTAGCCAATCGAATAGATTTCCCTGTAGGTACACCATCTTCCGGCCACCTTTCGTCCTTAATAACCGCATAGTAGTTTTTACCAATTTTGCGGATTATGACATCAATAGTGGCCATCTCAGATTCATCCTTGTCTGAAAAATCAAACAAACGTTTTGGAGAAGAAAAAGAGCTAAAATCTTCAGTTAGCACATAATATGTACGCATGCTTCTCCATTCATCATCTCCTTTGGCTCCTTTTTTAGCTGCATGCCACGTAACAATATACTGTCTGGAATCCTCATCATAATACAATTTAGGTGCACCGAACCAATTTCTTTCAGTATAATAATTATCAGTAAGGATAAAAGGAGATACTGGAAGTTCCTTTTCAATACTCCAGACTACAAGATCACTTGAGGTCCAAAGCAATGGTTTCTGGTTTTTCTCTGAAACACCGATCATATAATACCTATTGTCATGACCTTTGATTATATCAGGATGTCCTCTGTATTCAGCATTTACTCGTTGATTATTATTCAGTTTAGTCCATTTGCGTGCATCTCTACTTATGTAGTAGTACATATGCCCATAGTCTTCATGTCGCATATGGGCAAAAAGGTACCCTCCCTGAAATTGCGTATTATGAGACTGTCCCTGAACATTCGAAAAGTAAATGCTGACAAGGCATACACAGAAAGTGCTAATAAGTAAGTCCTTAAATTTCATGCATCTAAATTTTAATTAGCCAATGCAATATCATCTTCCCAGTGAGGACGACTATAAGTTTGACTCAAATCCTTTCCGTACGATTTAGCTTGTTCCACCAAATAATTTGGAAGTGGCATGTACTGATGAGTAGGAAGCATTTCTTTAGCCTTGAAACATGCTTGTGCATATTTATTAAAGCGGATCAAATCTATTTTTCGATGTCCTTCATAGAGAAACTCTTTTGCTCTTTCATCTAATATGACATCTAGGAAAGCCTCCTTGGTGGCAGTTTGCTGAGCTGACAAATCACTTAAACCACTTCTTCTTCTCACTTGATTAACAGCATCTACAGCTTGAGAAGAAGGCGCAGCATTAGATCGCCTAACATCTACCTCCGCCATCATCAGCAATACATCAGCCCAACGAGCCAATGGAAAATCGTTACCCTGGAAAGTCGTATTAGTTTCAATGGGGTACTTATAAATAATATATCCACTCCATCGCTGACCCAAATCTTCTTTGGTCACCTTCCCAGTAACCGTGCCTTGATTATTGACCCAATACTCATCCAATATCACAGCCCGACGTTTATCATTTGGTTCATAACTATCATACAGTTTTGGTGAAACATTGTATGCCTGCATCCATCCACCTCCTTGATAGTTAAAAGGTGTAGGATTTCCCTTGTCATCAACTTTAGAAGCATCGTTAGGCGTAGCAAGCATAGACAATGGAAAGAAATTACCGCTACTAACGTCCCCATTGGCAGAAGGATCACAACTTAAAGCCATAATGATTTCACAATTAAAATCATTCGCAGCCTTAAACATATCAACATAAGGATTATCCCCCTTCTTAAACAAACTATATCGATTATCTTTACTCAATTCTTGATACATCTGCATGGCTTTATCATAATAGCCTGTCATATGTTCTCCTTCATTAAGGCAATGTTTCATCATACAAAATTTAGCATAATCTGAAGTATAACGACCGCGTTCCTTTACTTCATTAGGCAGATTATCCGCAGCAAACTGAAAATCATTATAAATCCAGGTACTCATTTCGTCCAACGAAGGTCTGACTAGGTTAGTCAAAGCTGCTTCATTATTTATATTATCCTTATCCACAATTGCAGGCAATGGTCCATAAATATGCATGAGATAATAAAGCATCAGGCCTCTACACAAATGAGCTTCACCTAACAGTCTTTCCTTGCTGATTGTTTTGAAAATTTGATCGTCTGCCTGCTCTAAAGTAGAGATAATCTCAGTAAAGCGAGTAATCTGGGCTAACTTAGGAATATGGTTGATATTATGCTCACCCACCCATGAACGTTCTGCGTAGACACAATCCCTGTAATCTGCTTGAGAAAGTTTCATCCATGAACCCCAGCCTAAGTTCCATGCGGCCATATTATCAGACGGAGCCTCAAAAACTCTCAGTATACCCCCTTCAGGGATATAGAAACTATGCTGACCCGGATCGTTTCCTATTTGATACTGCCATGTTGTTGTAAAAGGAATATAGCACGTCATCGTGTAATCTTCATATTCACTTTCTGTTTTAGGATAGTTTTCCGGATTCAATGTTCCGAAAAGTTTAGGATCGAAATTATCTTCACAGCCAGATAAGGCTAATGATGTAATAAAAAACAATATGAAGGATTTTATATTTTTCATAATCACAGTTATTAATATTAATTAGAATACAATGTTTGTTCCAAGTGTGAATGTGCGAGCTTGAGGATATTCGCCTCTGGATGCATTGTTTGCTCCACCCCCACCTGTATATATTTCGGGGTCAAAGCCCTTAAATTTACTGATGACAAACGGATTTTGAACATCTGCATAAACTTTAATGCCTTTCACATATTTTTTGAGTTTACCCAAGATTTTATCCCTGAAATTATAGGATAAAGTTATATTTCTCATTCTCACAAACGAGGCATTTTCCATGTCTATATTAACGCCAGCACCTCCAGGCAATGCACCCATGCGATCCACGGCCAGTCCAGGACGAGTACCATTGGGATTGGTTTGAGAGTTCCAAAGCAGGTAAGCATATTTGTTAGTATTTTCCGGATAGTCTACCGCTAACGGACCAGGTAATGCAGCTCTATACGCAATATTAGACTTAAGGATTCCAAATTGTCCGTACATGAAGAAACTGAACTCCCAATTCTTATAAGTGAATGTATTGCCAAAACCAATATAAATATCTGGTGTATTATCTTTTAGGTAGATATCATTTTCATCAATTTTTCCATCATTGTTCTTATCATCAATAATTGGACAACCTGGAAGTTGGGCTTCTGCCTGCAATGTTTTTTGTGACTCCGGCATATTGCTGCGGTCAGCGTTAATAATACCAGTCATCTTATAGTAATAGTAGGCATTCATAGGTTCCTTGTTTCTTTTTTGATAGCTACGATAATCATAGTTCGGCATTCTTTCTTTCCAGAACGAATTCGTTTTCGAGAAAGTCAGTTGCGTGTTCCAATTAAAATCTCCGACCATATTTTTAGTATCAAGCATAATTTCCCATCCTTGACGATAGAAATGGCCTCCATTTATAGGACGAGTTGGGTAAATGGCAAGAGGTGATGTTGATGCATAACCCAATAAGCTGGTCACATCATTGCGGAATACATCAATACTACCACTTACTCGGTTTTTGAACAAGTAGAAATCCAAACCGATATTCTTCATGATAGTTTTTTGCCAACTTACGTCAGGATAATTAGTTCCCATTGAGACACAAGGTACATAAAAAAGGCCATTATCATTGAAGCCTACCTTAAATCCGCTAGGCTCATAAACACCATAAAGTGAACTACCTAAATTATCCTGTCCTGTTTTACCATAACTAGCTCTCAGTTTTAACAAATTAATCCAAAAAACATCCTTAAGAAATTTTTCATTTGAAATTTTCCACGCTGCTGAAACAGAAGGGAACAAAGCATATTTTTTCCCTGGAAAAAACTTATCGGTTCCATCTCGACGAAGGGTCGCTGAAATGACATATCTATCCAAGACATCGAAGCTTAATTTAAAGAACTGAGATCTTTTTTCATTTTTCAATGTATGAGAAGTTGGATATATCTTTCCTTTTGCTGAACTAATATCATGCTCATTAATCATGTCGTGTGTATCTTCGTAAGAGATACCGTATCCTTCATTGCTTTCCAAATATTTTCCCATACCAGCCATGGCATCCACTTGTACGAAATTAAACATATATTTCGAAAATGACAACATCGCTTCTAGGGTTTGTGTCTGTCTACGCTGTGAGTAAATATTTCCTCTTGACTTATACATTCTGGCAAAATACACATCGGATGGAATGAATGTTGATCTTCTGACATTTTCTTGATTCATGCCATATACCCCTTTAAATACTAGAATGTCTTTATACAACTTCGCGTTGATAGAGAAATTTAAACTATATCCATTCTCTTTACTATAGTCCACAATATCCTCCATTGCTTTGGGATTAGGAATATTACGGAAAATTGTATAACTCCCATCATCCTGCTTCACCGGCAAATAAGATGGATACAGAAGAGCTGATGTCAAAACACTAGGAGCAACATCACCCTGATTTCCTGTATCAGTACCAATTATACCATTATCATATGTATTCTGATTAGCGTTAAAAACCGATGTCAAGTTCAAGAAAGGGAACAAATCCAAACCTAAATTACCATGAACTGAATATTTAGTCATGCCAGATCTTGATACAGTACCTTGCTGCTTCAGGTAGCTTCCTCCTAGATAATACTTAAATTTAGAGTGTCCTCCGCTAATCGTCAGATTATGTTTGGTAAGGAAACCATTACGTAATACCAAGTCCTTCCAGTCCGTATCGGTTGCATTTTGCATATCCGCTTCAGTAAACTGGGGTTTCCATTTTCCATCATAAGGAGTTGTTCCATAAGGATATTGCTTGTTATTATACAAATAGTTTTCCTTATTGAAAACATTAGCTAACTCCATGTACTCTTTTGAATTCAGAACATCTAGATATGGATAGTTACGTACAAAAGAATAGCTGCCATCATACACAATATTAGGTGCTCCTTCTTTTCCTTTCTTAGTAGTAATCAATATAACTCCATTATCAGCTCCAATACCATAGATAGCCGCAGAGGCATCTTTAAGAATTTCTACAGACTCCACATCTGCCGGATTTAAATTGGCAATACCATTACGATCGATATTATTCGGAAGACCCACTTGGCCACAATTACCACTAAGGGCGTTATTCGGCATAACGATACCATCAATTACATAGATAGGATTTCCTCCTCCACGAATTGATATATTCACCTTTCCATCTGGCTGCATACTATTCACTGTTGCCTGTAACCCAGCAGCTCGTCCCATCAACAATTGGTTGACATGGCTGGTACCAGCTTGTGAAATTTTATCAGTTTTCACTTGCGCAATAGCGGTCGTAAGATTTTTCTTCGACACAGAGCCATAACCCACAACTACAACTTCATCAATGAGTTTTATATCTTCACTCAGATAAATTTCTAAAAACGATTTATCCAGCACATCAAGCACTTGCGACTCATATCCAATATAAGAAACAACAATTTTCTTATCTGCTGAAACATTTATTGCAAAATTACCATTAATATCGCTGATTGCGCCAATTGATTCCTTTTCCACCGCGATACTTGCCCCAATTATAGGTTCCCCCGTTTTACGGTCTTTGATTATACCTTTCAACATTTTTGTATTGGTCTTTACCGTTTTTTTTGCGCTCAGTATAATCTGTCTATTCTTGATTTGATACTGAATAGAAGTTCCTTTCAGCAAGGTTTCCAATACATTATGTATTGTTTGTTTATCAACATGTATAGTACGCTTTTGACGAACATCAATCACCTGTTTACTATACTGAAAAGAATACGCTGTTTTCTCTTCGATCTTGCTTAACACATGCTCCAATGATACATTATCCAAATGAAGCGTTATTTTCTCGTTCTGTGCCCAACCAATTCCAGTAGATAACAGCACAATTAAAAAGAATAAAAAAGGATACTTTTTATTTTTCATAGTTTTAAAAATTTGATAATTATATTTTGTCTTTATTGCTTTGCTAATTTTAGCCAATTCTTTCCCGTTTATATTAAAGACTGTTTAGAAAGAAAACCCCACATAAAAACACCTAAAAATTTTTAGTTTTTTTCGTCAGCCTACCAATATCATCGTAAATATCTGTAATACTATATATTAATGATATGGCAAATATGAAACTATTTCAGTTCGAAACAAACTTTAGAACGAATATCAGCAGATGAAGAAGCTATCAAAGCTTCATATTTTCCTGGCTCAGCAGCCCATTTATGCTGTTTGTCGTCAAAGTATGATAGTTCTTCAGCTGTAATAGTAAACAAACCCTCTTTCGTTTCATTTGGCTGAAGTTCTACTTTACAAAAGCCCTTCAATTCTTTAATGAGCCAAATTACAGAAAATTTCAGACTTTTAATATATAGCTGTATAACTTCAGCCCCAACACGTTTGCCTGTATTTGTAATTGGAAGAGTAATACATAACTGCCCACTCTTGTCCATAGACGTGCTACTTACCTTGGGGTTTCCATACTCAAATGTAGTATAGCTTAAGCCATGACCAAAAGGGAAATTGGGTGTTAACTTGTTTTTATCAATAAAGCGATAACCAACAAATAATCCTTCGTTATAGGGTATGTCATAAACCTCATTTCCTAAAGCATCGACACCTTTGTGACCTGGATATTCGTCCACCCTGTGAGCACCACACTGATCAAGACCCGCATAATAAGTATATGGAAGCTTACCACTAGGACTAACATCCCCCATGAGTATAGAAGCCCAAACATTGCCAGTTTCACTTCCCAGGTACCAAGCTTGATTCTTCCAAGGCATAGCTACACCTGTTCCACTGATGTTGATTACAACCAGTTTTTTATTAACTTGCAGTAAATCCATAATCAATCCATTTTGATTATAAGGCAAATCCATTGTTGTTCGGTCCGTACCTTCACAATCCTAATAGTTACTTTTATTTAGTCCTCCTATAAAAAGAACGATATCAGCATTACCAGCTGCGTGCAGAGCTTCTGCTCTGATTTCTTCTGGACTACGGTCATCCTTCAAGTTTTGCCCAGTTTTTACCCCCAGTAGGATCACCTACGTATCCACGGGCATATATGATTTCAGCTTGTTTACCAATACGTTTTCTCAGTCCTTCCAAAGGAGTAACTTCATACTTGGCTTTCAAAGAGGAAGAGCCACCTCCAACAGTCATCATTTTAATGGCATTTTCACCAATAACAGTAATACGTCTTACCTTTGATAAATCAATTGGAAGTAAATTTTCATTGTTTTGCAAAAGTACCATACCTTCTGCTCCTACTTTTCGGCAAGCATCTTTATGTGCATCTGCGACCATTGATCCCCAGGGTCGATCACTATTCATGGCAGTACGACCTTTTCGTTTGATTCTTTATCAGTATAAATGCCTTCTTTTATACCTTTCAAATATGGGTTTGCCAACCAATAGTTATCATAGGCATTGCTAGCCCCCTCTGTTAACCCATCTGTCCAGCTTCCGAACTCCATATCCAAGCCTCCAATAATAGCAGTTTGTGTATCATGAACAGCTCCCCAATCTGATATGACCGCACCATCCCACTACCATTCTTCTTTCAAAATCTGATTCATCAGTATTGGATTATAACTAGCGTGTTCGCCTCGAAATAAATTATAGCCTCCCATAAAGTACCAAGCCTTACCCTCTACTGCAGCTGCCTTAAAACCTGGAAGGTATATTTCATAAAGCGTACGATCATCAACTATCGGATTGGAAGTGTGACGGTTGATTTTATTATTATTTAAAGCAAAGTGCTTCATGCAGGCAGAAACCCCATTGCTTTGCACGCCCTAAACATAGGGTACCACCATACGACTAATCAGGTATGGATCTTCTCCCATATACTCAAAATTACGTCCACAAAGAGGAGTTCTATAAACATTTATCCTAGGACCTAGTAATACACTTTTGTTGCGGAAACGAGCCTCTTTTCCAATGCTTTTATAAAATAAAGCCATGTCGGGATTCCATGTAGCCGCCAGACAAGAAAGTGCAGGAAAAGCCATGCAAGAATCATTGGTCCAACCTGCCTGATCCCATTCATCCCACATGACCTCAGGACGTATGCCCATTGGACCATTAGTACACCATAATTCCGGAATACCCAATCTGGGCACACCAGGAGCACTGAATTTAGATTGCGCATGAATAATATTTATTTTTTCCTGTAAAGTCATACGAGAAAGAGCATCCTCCACACGCTGTTTTATTGGTTGATTTTTATCCAAATAGACTGGAGTTTGCGCTGAAGCGGATATACCACAAAACACAAAAGCGCAAAATGTAATAGTTTTCAGTGTTTTAATTTTCATATTTAGCATTTTTGAATTGTAACAAAGTCTATTATTGAAAGAAAGCTACCACTTATCTCAAAGAAGTTAAAGAGCTGCGCGTAACCCCCTTAAACGTCATTTTTACAGGTTTTATATAACCTTCATCATCAAAAAACATCCGTTCAATGCAAACAACACGGGCATTCCCATCTGTTTCATTTAAGGGATGGCGATGATACACTATATACCATTCATCATCTTTCAACCCCTTTATCACAGAATGGTGTCCAGCTCCAGTAGCAACCTCCTCATCTTGTTCCAATATTTTTCCGACTCGCTTAAAAGGCCCGAATGGCGAATCTGCCATGGCGTAAGCTACACAATAGTCAGGACCAGTCCAATCACCTTCTGACCACATAAAATAATACTTCCCTTGATGCTTTAACATAAAAGGCCCTTCAACATAATTGTCTGGAGTTACTTCCTTACAAAGCGAGCCATCTTCAAAGGGAACAAGATGCAACAAATCATCACTTAATTTCACCATATTGCAATGCCCCCAACCTCCATAATACATGTAATAACTGCCATCATCATCCTTGAATACAAACTGATCGATAGGTTGTGCCCCGTTTATTATCTCATTGATTAATGGCTTACCCAAAGCATCCTTAAACGGCCCTTCTGGACTATCAGCAACAGCTACGCCGATACCACCAATTTCACCTTCGTGGACATCATTAGCAGAAAAGTACAGATAATACTTTTCATTAGCATAAATAATTGCGGGTGCCCATAGAGCTTTTTCCAACCAGGATACATTTTCTACCGAAAGAATTTTGGAGTGCTTTTTCCAAGTCACAAGATCGGGTGAAGAAAAAGCATCTAAAAATAGTTGCTGCTCAAATGGAGCTGAATAAGTAGGAAAAATCCAGTAACGGTTGTCAAACACTACCCCTTCAGGATCGGCATACCATCCTTCAAATAACGGATTGCCACTTTCTTGAACAGCTTTCGTATTGTTCAGTGAACACGACGAAAAGAATTGCCCACCTAACAATACATAAAAAACTAATAATTTGCACTTTATATTTAACATATGAGCTCTATTAATCGAAGTATGGATGCAGCCATATTCACTGCATCCATACAGTTAAAGATGTATTATGACTTACTTAACCTCAGTCAGCTCCAACACCCAGCTATCATACTCCTTATTTAAATCAAGAGCAAAACCGGCATTCATCAAAAGATCACCGGAAAAAATCCGATTGTGTAAATAACAAGGTTTATCATCTGCAGCCAAATTTAATTCTCTTATTTGATACTTCTTGTTTTTATCCAAACCATCCAGACGCACATGATGTAATCGTGGGTTAACATAGTGTTCCATTTTAAAAGCAAAGAACACTGCACGGTCTTTATTCTCAGTAACATACATCATTGACGCAACCGCTTTCTTTTCATACGGAGAAATCAGACGATATTGGTCTCCATACTGAATAACCGTACGAATCCCTTTATAAGTGTCAATGGCCTTTTTGGAAAATTCTTTTTCATCTGCATTCATATTCTTAGGTTGAATTTCCATACCTAAGCGACCAGTCATCGCAACATCAAAACGAAATTTCAATGGAACAAGACGGCCTGTCTGATGATTGGGCGATGCACTTACATGCTGAGCCATTGCTATAGATGGATAAAAGTAAGATGTTCCCCATTGGATGAAGAGGCGCTGCAAAGCATCTGTATTATCACTAACCCAAAACTCGTTGAAATAAGGCATCACTCCGTAGCTGGCACGTCCGCCACCACTACCACAAGCTTGCATAACTACATCAGGGTATTTAGCGCGAATCCTTTCCAATACATTTATTAAGCCACGGTGATAATCAATATAAATATGTGATTGTTTATCCTTTGGCAGGTAGCTTGAGCCATAGTTCATTATTTCTCCATTAGCATCCCATTTGATATAAGCAATTTCCGGATTCTTACTCAATAGCCCATCTACTACACTGAAAACAAAATCCTGAACCTTAGGATTACACAAGTCCAGTACTACTTGTGTACCACCACGGCCACACATTAATTCTCTATTCATAGAACGCAGTACCCAATCAGGGTGCTTTTCAACCAACTCACTTTTTGTATTAGTAAATTCCGGTTCGATCCAAATACCAAACTTAATCCCATATTTTTTAGCAGTATCTGTAAGTCCTTTAATACCATGAGGGAGTTTTTGAGTGTCTACTACCCAGTCACCCAATGATGAATTATCTTGTATACGACGATATTTATTCCCGAACCATCCGTCGTCCATTACAAATAGTTCACCACCCATGGCTGCGAAATCCTTCATCATCTGATCCATTTCTTGTTCCTTGATATTAAGGTAAACCCCTTCCCAGCTGTTCAACAGAATATCTCTCGGCTTATCACAGCTATATACCATACCCATACGAGCCCATCGGTGGAGGTTCCTACTAGCTTCACCTAATCCTTCACAAGAATAAGTAAGAGCAAGTTTAGGAGTAGTAAATACTTCACGTGGTTCAAGTTTGTATTCAGAAGCCTCTTCATTCATACCGGCAAAAACATGATGCACATGACTACCATACGTATCATCAGAATCTATCCTAATTTTCGTACGTCCACCCCAACACAGAACAGCTCCAATAACACGTCCACTATTTTCCTGAGGTTTACCATCCAATGAAAACATAACCTCTGAGTGTTCACCCAATCCGTTACGTACTCCATCCATATTTTTTATAACTTTCATCCCAGAAGTCAACGGTTCTGTAGTAATCCGAGTCTCAGTACCCCAATGTCCGGATAGAGAAGAGATCCACACGTCGCCTCTACGAATCATAAAATGACCTGAATCAAAGCGCTTAAGTACTACCGCTTTCTTTTCGTTATGAGAATATTCAGTCCATGTTTCAATAATATCCAAATTGTTGAAAGCCCGAAAATTCAACGTTACATAAAAAGGGTAAACTCTGTCTTTTAAATGAATCACTGTAAGCTTTGCGCTTTTTTCATCCAAAGTTTCCACTTTGTCTACAATCAAATCCAATGTTAAGTTACCATCAGCATGAACCACCTGTAATGCTGAACTTTCATAAGATGAAGTACCAAATACCGGATAAGCTGGACGGCTCAATCCATTCCACGAATCAAAGACCTGATCTATTTGATTCTCATTAATTCTGTCACCAAAATAAGCAAATTGCAATTGCTGACCCTCTCCCCACGTATTCAATAAAATAGATGAACGGGGAGTAGAAATTAGTACTTTGCCATTCCATGCCTGAAGAATACCAGCAGGATATAACAAGCATAACAATAATACATAAACGATTTTCTTCATTGTTTTAAATTATTCAGTTAAACACATTCTAGTAAATTGTACTCGGATTTTCATTTAAAGAAATAAACGGATACGCAAAGATTGGCGGGCGCACAGCGCAAGTGTAACCATTAAAGTATCTGCTCATGGACTAATAGTTAAAAGGTTAATTAATATATTTATAGTAATGCTATCTGTAATACAAAGAATAATACGCATAATGTGTTAAGTAACCACACACTATAAATTTCCACCTATTCATGATTTATAGACTCATGAACTCAATTCCTCCATTAAAAGATTTAGGCGGCCATAGTATTCCACGCATAACATTTTTAAGACGGTTAACAACGTGATCACCACAGTATATTAACACTTTTTTACATATAGATATAAAACAATTTACATACCTTACTTCAAAAAAAGAACTGCCAATCTACCAGATCATTCTATAATTATAAATATGAAGAAGACAGATATACTATTAAATAATAGGCATTTATATACTTAATTACACCATTTTTCTATAAAACTCCTACCTTCGATAGACCTAATCAACCAAAAATAATCGTCACCGCCAAATTTGAAATTCTTTACAGAACGTCCTCTCAGCTTTTCTTCAAAAGATTGTGGGTTTAATTCCGACGGTAAAATAGGCAAGTTTACCGATATATCTGTAATATCAATCGCATTGTAAGCTTCATTAAAAGGGTTGTCCCTTGTCTTTGTTGAAAACCCACTTACTACATAAGCTTTAAATTCGCCTAAAAACTTCATCGCTAAAACTTGCTTATGGGTCTTTTCTACTATTACCCATAAATTTTTGATACTTTCTTCGTTCATTTCCATAACTTTCTATTTTTAATCAGAATTAAATTTGTTGGATGGTGGGGATTACTCCTCTCTTTTCTTGTTATCTTTCAATATTTTAGGATAGTAACCCATTCCTCCAAATTTTACTCTTACCGATGGTAAGGGGAATTCTTTTCTATTAATCTCAATATATGGAATTATAGTTACAATACCTCTATATTTATAAAGCTCTTCCATATTCATAGAGAATTTAAGAATTTCGCTTTCTCCATCATCAGCTCCTATTTCATTACCCATATCATATTTATGGATTATTATTCCTTCCTCACTATAACATTTATAAATAAGATGCATCCATATTCCCTTCAATCGAGAATTAAAGCATTTATATGCTATAGTGTGTTCAAAATAAGGATAATTAAAAGTAAAATAATTTACATTAATTTCATTTACTGCCACATAAAAACCATAATTCATGCGAAGTATGTCTGTACGAAGTGAATCATTCCCAATTATTAATGTATCACTTAAAGCAGAACTTTTTATCTGTGTATCGCCAGATTGAGATACCTTCATTGCTCCAAACACCAAAAGAAACAGAATGAACACTACTGTTCCTATAATCAACCACGGACCTATTGTCCATTCTCTTTTGTTTTTATTATTATCCATAATTACTAAATTATATGTGAATAAACATATCAAAAATATATAATTATGAATTAATCTATTCAAAAACGAAGTTATATTTATATAATGTTAACTTACTTATTCTTTGTCTTTATCCGTTGTATAACTCAAAATTCTTTGTATGCCTTTATCAAAATCATCTTTAAGTAATTCTTCTTTTAATTCAACAGTATGTCCTTTATCATCAAAAGAAAAAGGTTGCTGAAGCTGTTCTTGCTTTCTCTTATTTAATTTATCGAATTGTTCCCACATGTGTTTCATGTTATCGGACAACTGGAATAAAGTTACTATTTGATTTATTTGAGCAGTTAAAGTAGGTTCTCCTATATCTAAAGTTAAATTTTGATGAAAACGAGCTGTATAATTACCTTTTGAACTTTTAGGAGTTTGCTTCTTTAATTTTTCTAAAACCCCATTGGGTAATTGTTCATATATCAATGTATTAGTCCATTTCCCAATAACCCCTGGACGCTTTTGGATTCCATTAATGGTAAAATTCCACCCATTAAGACGAAATAACTCTTTATAATATATGTCAGGGAAACGTTTTTGCCAAGGAAGAAGTTCTTCTGATATAAATGCTTTTAATACCTTTTGAAGTTCGTCTTTTTCACGTTCATATTGATAACCAGTTGCTTCATCAACTAATGCAATAATACCAACTCTTGCAAATCCTCTAATTAATATTTCACATTGCTCTGCTATTATTGCCTGCCGTGCTGATAATTGAATATTTTTTCTTGCCTCTAAAAAAGCGTCACAAATATCAGCAAGAACAGTAGCTTCATAACCATTTATTTTTTGCTCTCCTTTATAGCAGATAATAGGTTTAAAGTGGCCAGGGTCTTTGTCTTTGTAAATGAATGATTTAAGCGTTTTTTGGTTTAAATATCTGGCCAAGCGTGTACCCGAAGGATTACTTGAATCTCCTTGCACTTTTAAGGCTTTTTGCATTGCAGAACTTGATAACACACGCGTACCATCCTCTAATACATAACAAGGTATTATTGTTCCACCTAAATGAAGCTCTCCTTCATGTGATATTTGCTTTTTATTTTCCATATATCAATTCTTTATAAGTTAATCTACATTCTACGCTTTTCAAAAACAAATCAAACCTTTCTCTATCAGAAAGGTTTCGAGTATTAAATCTGTAAACACATTCGTCTATGTAGAGTTGCATATGTTTCTTCGACCAATGGTAGTAAATCCCCATGATACTTCTTTTGACTAATGCCCAAAATCCTTCAATGTGATTAGTAGTTAATTCACCGCTTCCATAAAATCCTCTACCATGATTCACATTTCGGTGATTGTACCAAGTGTCTGCCCTCTCACTGTAATTCCATTCATCTGTATATAAATTACTACCGATTTCCACATATTTAGCTATTGCAGAGAATAGAGTTGTTGCTTTTGTGTCTTTTACAACTTTAGCTATAACCTTTCCACCTCTTTGTAGCATCCCAAACACTGGAATTTTATCTTTAAAGCTTCGACCTTGACAAGCGTTGACTTTTTTATCTGCATGGCGATTTTTGTTCTTCCCTCCGATGAATGTTTCATCTACTTCAACTGTGCCATTCAGCTTTTCATCTCCATCGTCCTCGTTGATAGCCACATCATTGTCAATTCCCAATGCTTTTCTAATTCTATGCAGCATAAACCATGCAGTTTTTTGCGTAACACCTATATCCCTGCTTAGTTGTACAGAAGAAATTCCTTTTTTATGGGCTAAAACCAACCATATAGCCATAAACCATTTAACTAAAGGTACAGCAGTTTTATGAAAAATCAATTGAGTTTTAACATTAAAATACTTCCCAGTATTTTTACAACGATACCTATTATTCTTACATTTATAAACCTTAGAAGTAGAATCAAAAGGAGAAGTCACATTACCATGCCAACGCATTTCTTCCAAATAATCAATACAATGCTGTTCTGTTGGGAAAGCATTTTGTAAATCTTTCAAGGATTTGAATCTACAGTAAAACATAAATCTTTCTTTTTAGTAAGACAAAAATAGTGATATTTTACATAAAAAACAAATATAAAATGAAAATATTTAAGATGTAGTGTAATTAAGTATATAAATACCATTTTTTTTTAATTATTCGTTCTGATTTACGTAATGAAG
>ERZ780174.103-NODE-103-length-25905-cov-10.1672_pt1 | contig 25905 bp, 18 predicted proteins | sample MGYA00511567_ERZ780174 | MGnify/ENA primary metagenome ERZ780174 (study PRJEB29588, sample SAMEA2154920) | human gut metagenome | biome: human gut; feature: human-associated habitat; material: faeces | place: Denmark | collected 2008/2010 ... | reverse complement strand
AACTCGTAGTATAAATAAAGCTTAAAGTGGTCAACTAAAATCGTTAAACCACAATATATATTCATCGGGGCGCTTTGGTTAACTGCGAAAAAATAATTTCCCAGTTGGGAAAAATTTTTTTTCAGTTGGGCAGATTCTTTTTCCCAGTTATGTGGCGCTTTTCGGGCAATTATTGCATGAATATACAGTATAAATATGCGTTCGTGTTTTCCGTTTCTCTCCCTCACGCCCTATACGATAGGCAGGCTGATACCGTTTATCTTCTGATAGATGTCGAGAGCGTAAATGTCGGTCATTCCGCTGATATAGTCGATGACAGCCATGATTCGCTCCTCTATATTCTCGTTGTTGATGTCGTACTGACTGCTTACCCGTCGCAACAGTTGTTGAGAGTCGAAACGTTCGGGCGTGATAGCTGCATTGACAAACACTTCCATAAGTGTAGCCATAATCTTGTAACCTGACAGTTCGATGTCGAGTACAGGCTTGCTGTGGTAAATCTTTGCAAACGAAGTCTTCTCGCATTCTTTGTAGGCATTTCGCTGTTGTTCGGCGATATGGTCGATGAGGCTTCCCTCGAATGTTCCTGCCAAAATCTCCTTCTCATGCTCCAGAAAGGCCGTTACACATTCGTTCTCCAGTCGGCCGATGGCGCTGGCTCTCATGTAGACCACCTTTTCGTTCTCGTCGGTCACGCCTTCTTCCTTGATTCGCTCCTTAATCTTATTTTGGGTTTCCTTGTCGAAGAATCCCAACAGCAGTCTCTCCGTCTCTTCGTAAGACAGGATCTTGAGTTTGTGGGAGTCTTCGATGTCCATGATTTCGTAGCAGATGTCGTCGGCAGCCTCTACCATATATACCAACGGATGACGGGCGTATCTTAGAGGCTCACCAGGTTTTGACTTGCAAAAAATGCCCAATTCATCGGCCACTTTCTGGTACGAGTCCTTTTCCAAGGTGAAGAAACCGAACTTGCCATGACTTCCAGCCAACTGGCTGGCGAATGGATATTTTACGATAGAAGCCAGCATGGAGTAGGTCATGACGAAGCCGCCTTTGCGTCTTCCCTTGAATTGGTGGGTCAGTATGCGGAAGGCATTGGCGTTGCCTTCGAAGTGAGTGATATCTTGCCAAAACTCCGGTGAAACCAGCTCTTTTACTGCTTTTCCTGCTCCCTCGCTGAAGAAAGTCTGTATGGCTTTCTCTCCAGAATGGCCGAAAGGAGGATTGCCCAAGTCGTGTGCCAGGCAGGCTGCGCTCACGATAGTTCCTATTTCCTCAAAGAGAGTATCCTTCAGTTCTGGGCGCTTTTCTATGATACGTTTCGAGATGTCGTTGCCCAACGACATTCCTACACTCGATACTTCCAGACTGTGGGTCAGTCGGTTGTGTACAAAGATAGAACCAGGCAATGGGAAAACCTGAGTCTTGTTTTGCAGTCGTCTGAAAGCCGACGAGAAGATGAGCCTGTCGTAGTCGCGTTTGAACTCCGACCGGTCGTCGTGGCGCTCGGCATGCTTATGCTCCTGTCCGAAACGCTTGTTAGATATGAGTTTAATCCATTCCATATCGCAAAAATACAGCAATCCTGACACAATACAAAATAAAAAAGCATTTATTTTTTATAAAATCTATCATTTTCGTCATGAAAATGCCTAAATGTGCCCGAAAAACATTATTTTTGCATCTTAAAAGAATGAACATGATGAAAGTACAAATTATCAACCGTGGGCATCAGCCGTTGCCAGCTTATGCCACACCCCAGAGCGCAGGTATGGACCTGCGTGCCAATATCGACGAATCTATCGTGCTTCACCCCATGGAACGCCGGCTTGTACCTACAGGTCTTTTCATGGCTTTGCCAGCAGGCTTCGAGGCACAGATACGTCCTCGCAGTGGGTTGGCATTGAAACATGGCATTACTGTTCTTAATACCCCAGGCACTATTGATGCCGATTATCGAGGCGAGATCATGGTTCTGCTCATCAACTTCTCGCAGACCGACTTTGTCATCAACGATGGTGAGCGTATTGCCCAAATGGTGATTGCCAAGCACGAAAATGCTGAATTCATCGAAGTAGAGACGCTCGATGAAACCGAGAGAGGTGCTGGTGGCTATGGTCATACAGGTGTAAAATAAATATAGATACATACAATTAATCTGTTGTGAATAGAATCAATATTTTGAGACAAGTATTCTTGGGCTTCATAAGCTTTATGGCATTCCTGACAGCTATGCCCGTGCAGGCTGCCGATGGTTTGACGGGCAATGACCGCAAGCGTTACGACTACTTCTTTCAGGAGGCGGCCCGTCTTCAGGCTTTGGGCCGTTACGGCGATGCATTCGAGCTTTTTGAGCATGCCCGCAAGATCAATCCACGTGCTGCTGAGGTGTATTACTATCAGTCGATGTACTATCAGCAGATGAAGCAAGACTCCTTGGCTCAAGACTGTCTGGCGCGTGCCATCACCTTGGCTCCATCCAATCTTACCTTTCGCGAGCGGATGGCACAGTATTATGTTGCCAATCAGCAGTACGACAAGGCTATCGAAGCTTATGAAGGCATCTTCGCTCAGAATCACGACAATACCGATGCGCTCTATATGCTGTTGCGCCTTTATCAGCAGCAGAAAGAATATCCACAGATGCTGAAAACCCTCAACCGCTTGGAGACAGAAGAGGGCGAGAACGAGAAGTTCACGCTTGAGAAGATGCACATCTACGAGTTGATGAACGATTCCAAGTCAGCCTACAAGGAGCTCAAGTCGCTGACCGAGGCGCATCCGCTTGATATGATTTATAAAACCATGTTGGGCAACTGGCTTATGGAACACCAGCGCCGGAAAGAGGCCTACAAGTTGTTTACCCATGTGCTCGAAGAAGAGCCTGACAACTCGTATGCCCAGATGTCGCTTTACGACTATTATAATGCCACCGACCAGAAAGAACAGGCTCACACCATGCTCGACCGCATTCTGTTGGGCAAGAAGACCGACCTGGATACCAAGTTGATGATGATTCGCTCGTTCATACAGGATAACGAGAGCCATGGTGCCGATTCAACCCAAGTCATCGCTCTTTTCGACAGAATGCTGGCTCAGCCCAAGCCCTCGGCAGACATCGCAGAGTTCCGTGCTGCCTATATGAATATTAAGAAAATGCCGATGGATACGGTCAATGCCGCTTACCGCAAGGTGCTCGAGATAGCTCCCGACCGTAGTGAGTCGCGCATCCAACTCATTCAGAATCTATGGGAAAAGAAAGACTACGACGAGGTTATCCGCCTGTCTAATGCTGCCCATGACTACAATCCGGAAGAGATGGTATTCTATTACTTTGGCGGTATGGCGCACTATATGAAGCATGAGGAAGATGCCACGCTCGAAGAGTTCCGCCGCGGAGTGGGACAGATCAACAGCAAGAGCTCTCCCGATTTGGTGTCCGACCTTTATATGATCATGGGCGACATACTTCATGGAAAGAACCGTCAGGCAGAGGCTTTTGCCGCTTACGATTCCTGTCTGCATTGGAAACCCGACAATGTTCCTGGACTCAACAATTATGCTTACTACATCAGTCAGACGGGCAAGAACCTGCAGAAGGCAGAGTTGATGAGCTACAAGACCATCAAGGCAGAGCCCAAGAACTCCACCTATCTTGATACTTATGCGTGGATTCTTTTTATGGAGGAACGTTATGCCGAGGCCAAAACCTATATCGACCAAACCTTGGCGTATAGTGATTCAACGGCCGACAACAGTACCGTTATTGAGCATGCAGGCGACATTTATGCCATGAACGGACTTACCGACCAGGCTGTGGCCTACTGGAAGCAGGCACAGAAAGGCAGCCAGGACCCTGATGCTCTGAAGGTGAAAATCGAGTGCAGGAAATATATGACAGAAAGTGAAATCATTAAATATAAGCGAAAATGGAAAAAAACAAAATAATGAAACTGGCAGCATTCTGTCTGCCCTTGATGTTGCTGGCATCGTGTGGCACCAAGAAACAAATTATCTCTGATGGCGTGAGCACCAAGAACTTGCCACATCAGGAGGTGAAAAGTGTAGAGACCGAACGCATGCAGAAACTGGCTTTTGTACAGAAGGTGTCCGACAATCAGGTGTACGCCAAGAACATTACGGGCAGCATAAACTTCACCATCCGCATGGGAGAGAAGAAAATTTCGGTAGATGGTGCGCTTCGAATGCGTAAGGACGATGTGATACGTCTACAGTTGTATGCTCCCATCCTGGGCTTTGAGATAGGCCGACTGGAGTTTACCCCCGATTATGTGCTCATCATCGACCGTTATCATAAACAGTATATCAAGGCCGACTATAATCATGTAGACTTCCTGCAGAAGCAGGGCATCAACTTCTATTCGTTGCAGGCGCTGTTCTGGAATCAGCTTCTCTTGCCTGGAGCCAAGCAGGTGAAGGAGTCTGATCTGAAGAAGTTTGATGCCGATTTGGCTGTAGAGGGAAACGAAGTGCCAGTCACCTTGAAGAATGGCAACATGACGTATGCCTGGACTTCCCAGCGTGCCACAGGTCGTATAGACAAAGCCGACGTGGAGTATGTCAGTTCGCAGCATGGCACATCGGGAGTGCATATTCGTTATGACAACTTCCGCGCCGTAGGTGTCAAGATGTTCCCAGCCTTGTTGGATATGACTCTTGTCACTAATGCAACCCGCCAGAAGAAGGAGGTCAATCTCGTTATCAAGATGAACGAGGTGAAGACCGACAGCAACTGGGAGTCGCGTTCCGAAGTTTCGAGCAAGTACAAGCAAGTATCGGCAGAAGACGTGCTGAATAAAATAATGAGTCTGTAAATGAAACGTATATTATTGATTATTCTGGCCTTGTCGTTTGTCTTGACTCCTTATGCGCAGAAGACTGCACAAAGAAAGAAGACTGCCACAACGGCAAGAACCCAAAAGAAAACCCCAAAAAATAAACCTGTGAAAAGGCGCCAATCCAAGGCTCCCACACGGGCAGAGAAGAAAGCCGCCTATAGCAATGCTTCCATTCGAGGATTGCGGGGACAGCGTGCCAACATACAAAAGAAAATCAAGGAGCAGGAGAGAGCTCTCCGCCGCAATCAGGCCGACGTGAAGAAACGTCTGCAAGACCTCATGGTGCTTAATGGCGAAATCGACCAGCGACAGAAGAACATCGATGGTATACAGCAGGATATCCATCACATCGATGGCAATATCGGCTTGCTCAATGCTCAGCTCAAAACCCTTGAACAGCAGTTGCAGGACCGAAAGAACAAGTACATCCGTTCTATGCGCTATATGACCCGTCATCACTCCGTGCAAGACAAGCTCATGTTTATCTTCAGCGCCAAGAGCCTTACGCAGATGTATCGCCGCCTGTCGTTCATACGTCAGTATTCTGCCTATCAGAAGGCACAGGGCGAGGCAGTAAAGGCCAAGCAGAAGCAGGTGACCGAGAAGCACAAGCAACTGCAGGTGGTGAAGGGACATAAGAACAACCTTTTATATAAAGGTCAGCAAGAGAAAACTGCGCTCGAAGGCAAGCAGACCGAGCAACAGCAAGTGGTGCAGGGATTGCAGAAGCAACAGAAAACCATTCAGGCTGTTATTGCTGATCAGCGCAAGAAGGATGCTGCTATCAATGCGCAGATTGACCGTCTGATAGCCATTGAGGTAGAGAAAGCGCGTGCCCGTGCGGCAGCTGAGGCTAAGCGTAAGGCTGAAGCTCAGGCGGCAGCACAGCGTAGGCGTGAGGAACTGGCTCGTCGAAAGGCACAGGCTGAGGCTGAGGCGCGTGAGAATGCCCGCCGTATAGAGGAGGCACGGCGCAAGGAACGTGAGGCCGAGTTGGCTCGTCAGCGTGCTGCAGAAGAGAATCGTAAGGCTCAGGAGTTGGCTCGTAAGGCCCAGGAGGAAGCTCGTCTGCAAGCCGAAAACAGTGCTAAGGCCAGAGCTCAGGATAAGGCACGTGCCCGTGCAGAGAAGGCTGCCCGTGCGGCTGCTGAACAAGCCAACCGACAGGCCAGAGCTGAACAGGCTGCTCGTGAGGCTGAGGCCGACAGACGAGCTGCAGAGTTGAAGGCAAAAACTGATGAGGCACGCAATCGCAAAGAGTTGGCAAGCGCCCGCCGGGAAGCCAATGATGCTGCTACTCTCAGTACGGTAGACCGTATGCTGAGTGGAGGTTTTGAGGCCAACCGTGGTCGCCTTCCTATGCCTATCTCAGGAACTTACAAGATAGTGAGTCATTTCGGACAATACAATGTACAGGGTCTTTCCGGCGTTACCCTCGACAATAAGGGTATCAACCTTTTGGGCAAACCCGGTTGCGTGGCTCGTAGCATCTACGATGGTGAGGTAAGTGCCGTCTTTGGTTATGGAGGCATGTGGAATGTCCTTGTTCGCCATGGTGCCTATATCTCTGTATATTGTAACCTCAAGTCGGTGAGTGTTCACAAGGGCCAGAAGGTAAGTACCCGTCAGGCTTTAGGTGCCGTGGGTGCCGACAATATCCTGCAGTTCCAGTTGCGAAAGGAAACAGCCAAGCTTAATCCCGAGTCATGGCTTGCCCGTTAATGTAAACTTCTCTAACTTCCGTACATGCGAAAGTTAGATTAAAATATTCTTTGAAGGAGAGGTAGTACTTACTTGCCCAAGTGAGTACTACCTCTCCTTTTTGTATTGCATCAATAATATGGTGGATTTCCAGGAAATAGTGCAAACGATTGCTCACCAAATAATGACTTTTCTTCAGAAAAACTAAGTGGTCTATCAAAACTTATTTCTATTTTTGCCAACGTTTGAACTAATAACTTATCAACTTAACATATTATTTTATGCAAAAATTTTCTACGATGCTTTGTACTTTGGCAATGCTTTTCGGCATGATGATGGCTCCGGGAAATGCTCTCGCTGCTGTTACCGCTGCTGATTATACGCCAATAGTTACAGAAAATGAGATCTCCGTGTTCTTGGAGACAAGTTGTAATAATGCCAAGATTTGGGCCTGGAATGACAAGGTAAAACAGTTTACTACTGCTGCTTGGCCTGGAGATGCCATGACCTTGATGGGAACTAAAGATGGCAAGAACGTCTTTAAGTGGACATATACAGCTGGTACTGAAATTCCTACTGGTTTGATTTTTACTCATGATGGTGGGCAGAAACTGAATGGCGGTGATCAGAAATACGTTAACCACGGCTACTATGTAGAAGGTAAATATGAAAAGACAATTACCCCTGGCCCTGAAGGCAAGGTAATGGTCTTCTTCGATAATTCCACAGCCAACCTCGCAGATGTATATTGCTATATCTACGACGGTACAAAGGCGGCTCAGGAATGGCCTGGATTGAAGATGAGTCTTGACAACGAGACTGAGTACAATGGCAAGAAGGGCTATTATACAGTAGAAGTCCCTGCTGCTTTTGTCACAGGCTATTTCGTAATCAACAACGGACAGAATGGCTCTGTTCTCACAGGCGAGACGGTTTACGTAAACGGACAGGCTTCGTCTATCGAAAACACCGTTCTTCAGGAGGTGCAGAAGGCAGAGGACAATGCTTGGTACACCTTGACAGGTATGCGTATCGGCAAGCCTGCTCAGCCAGGTCTCTATATTCACAATGGTAAGAAAGTAATCATCAGAAAATAATAGCAGATTATGAAAAAGACAATCAATTATGGTCTCCTGATGTTGGTGATGCTGTTCAGCATGGCATCCAACATCTTTGCAGACAACAAATACGGTCTTAAAGACAATATTCAGGATGGTGTCATCCTTCATTGTTTCGACTGGACGTTGGCAGATATCCAGGAAGAAATTCCTAATATCGCCAAGGCAGGTTTTACTGCCGTTCAGACATCTCCTGTTCATGAGAGAGCAGGTAAAGGATCCGTCTGGTATGATGTTTATCGTCCATACGATTTTAAAATAGGTAATGGACTTGGTACTGAAGCTGACCTGAAGGCTCTCTGTGCTACGGCTCATAAGTATGGTGTCAAGGTAATTGTGGATGTTGTTGCCAACCATACCGATCATCCTAACGTGGCTGAACGCTTGAAGGACGAGAGTCTTTATCATGAACGATTTGGTGTGGGTAACTGGCACGACCGTCATCAGGTGACATTTGGCATGATTGGTATGTGGGACCTCGATACCAACAATCCTACTGTGCAAGCCATCATCAAACAATACATCCAGGATTTGAAGGCCTGTGGTGTGGATGGTATCCGTTGGGATGCTATCAAGCACATTGGTTTGCCTTCTGAGGGTGACTCTTTTATGCAGAATGTGGTGGATCAGGAGATGTACAACTATGGTGAGATCCTTGACAGTACTGGTGGTGATGATAATGTCCTTTTCCCTGAGTATCAGACCTACATGAGCATTACCGATAATGGTTATGGTAACGGCTTTGCCAATTCCTTTGCCGGTGGTTCTATCAACGAGTCTGTAGGTAATTTCAATCAGAGAAAGGCAAAGACAGAAAAGTTGGTTTATTGGGGTGAAAGCCATGATACTTATGCCAACGATGGTGGCGAATCAAAGGAAAAGAGCCAGAATGTTATCGACCGTGCGTATGCTGTTGTTGCAGGTAACAATGGAGCTACCGCTCTTTATTTCTCCCGTCCTGCTCAGAAGGCAAAGAATGATATCAAATTTGGTGATAAGGGAAGCGTTCACTTCAAAGATGCTGAAGTAGCTCAGGTAAACCACATGCACAATGTTTGTGCCGGCGAGCCTAACTATTATGTAAAAGGTAATGGCGTTTGTGCTCAGGTTCGTAAGAGTGGCGCTATTATCGTATTGGGAAGTGGTTCTGACCGTGACGTGACTGTAGCCAATGGTGCTGGCGACGGCAAGTGGCTCAAGTCTGGTACTTATAAGGATATGGTAGGCGGTGGTGCTTTCACCGTCAATGCTTCTACAATCTCTGGTCATGTTGGCGAGTCAGGTATTGCTGTCATCTATAATGCTGGTCCTATTGTGCTGACTCCTGAGGTTGTTTTCAATCCAGCTGATGGTACAGCCTTCTCTGATGAGTCTCTCACTGTGACTGCTACTCCTTTGAACGCTGTTTCTGCCTGGATTCAGGTGAATGATGGTGCTAAGCAGACTTTTACTGCTGCCAAGCAGTTTACTGTAGGTGCTGATGTTGCCTATGGTAAGAATGTCACTATCACTTGGGGTGCAACCGACAAGGAAGGCAAGACAGAAACAGGTTCGGTCACTTACAAGAAGGTGAAGGCTTACGTTCCAGAATTGGGCAAGGCTGATGAAATCTCCTGTTTCTTGGAGACATCTAATGCGGCAGCAGCCGTATATGTATGGAATGACAAGGTTAGTCCTGTAATTCAGCATGCTGGTGCATGGAATGAGGCTATCAATAAAAAGTTGCCTCTTGTAGGTAAGAGTGTTTCTGGAAAGAATGTCTTCAAGTGGACTTATGATGGCACCGAGACAACTGCTCCTACTCAAATCATTTTCTTGGATGGTAATGGAAATAAGATAACTGCTGACGTGGAGTTTGTCAACCACGGCTACTATGTTGACGGAACATACAGCACTACTGTGACCAAGGTACATGAAGATGAGATTGTTGATCCAGAGTATGTTTACTTTGATAATGCTTCCAACTGGGAGAATGTTTATTGCTACTTCTATAATGGTAAAACATCTTCTTCTGTATGGCCAGGTGTAAAGATGACTTACGATGCTTCTGCTTCTCATAATGGTAAGACAGGATGGTATAAGGCAATGATTCCTACAGCATACCTCAATGCTAAGTTCTTTATCAACGATGGTACTCCTGGTACTGCTATCAATGGCGCAAATGCTTCTGCTGAAAAGGTAGTAAACGAAGGTACTGTAGTGGCACCAACTCCAACTCCAGAACCAGAGCCAACTCCAACTCCTGAGCCAGAGCCAACTCCAACTCCTGAGCCAGAGCCAACTCCAACTCCAGAACCTGAGCCAACTCCAACACCTACCCCTGATCCACAGAATCTGGATGCTCAGTATCAGACCAATCCAAATGGTGCAGGTGTTAAGAAAACCATTACTGTAGATGGTGACATCAGCGATTGGGATGAGAGTATGATTATAGCACAGGGTGCTGCCAATGACGACCCACGTGTATATATGGATGCTTCCATGCACGAGATTCCTGTCGATCTCTATGCGCTTTATGGTTGCTATGACGATAATAACCTCTATCTGATGTGGGAGATGACCAATGTTCAGGATGTGGTAGCTCCAGAAGCTGATTACCCACTCAGTAATAATGGTGTCCTGTTCCCTAATTACAATATGCCATTCTTTATCGGCATCAACACCAACAATGCCTCTACAAGAATAGGCAATCATTGTAAGACTACAGCAGGTGGAACTCTATGGGATAGTGGCATTACTTGCGAAAGCCCAGTCAACAAGGTGGTGGTATTCTCAACCAATAACACCAATGGCCCATTTATTTATGGTGGAAGCAGCGCTGGACTGAATGCTTTGGAAGAGGTTGCCTATAAAGAGACAGGTGTTGTTGTGAAGTATGGTATGGGTATTCTCAGCAAAACGATAAAGGGTATCAAAGAATGTTATGGAGAGTCACAGAACCGTCTTGTCGGTGATATGACAAAGGGTACATCTACTTATGTCGATTTCAATACCTTAGGACACGAGTCTTCCAAATACGATTTCCATTATGAAATCTCGATTCCTTTAGCTAAGCTTGGTGTTACAGCTGCCGAAGTGGCAAGCAAGGGATTGGGTGTGATGTTAGTAGCTACCTTTGGTACAAGTGGTATGGACAGTCTGCCTTACGACACAAGTATGAGCGACAATGCCGATCAGTCTTATTCTAAGGATCCTTCTACTACAAAAGAGAAGGAAGATGACGACAATATCACCGTTCCTTTCGCTTATATTGGTAAGTCCTTGTAATGTCATATATATTAAGGTATAATAGATGAATAGAGTAGAGCTCTTAGATGGCAGCGCCATCTAAGAGCTCTTTGTATTTGGCGATAGCATCAGCTATTTCGCTGATTTTGATAAACTCGTCTGCAGAATGGGAGCGGGAGGATTCGCCCGGACCTAACTTGAACGAAGGGAAGTGCATCAGCGCCTGGTCGCTAAGGGTAGGACTACCGAAAGGCTTCATTCCCATGGCTACACATTTCTTAATAAGAGGATGCTCAGGATCAATACGGGATGATTTTAGACGGAAACTGTGAGCTTTTACTTCACTCTTCAAGTGCTGGCAGATAAAGTGATAGACTTCCTCATTATCATAAAATTCATTGGTGCGGATATCTACCAGCATCGTACACTTGTCGGGAATCACATTGTGCTGGGTTCCTGCGTTGACTACGGTAAGTGTCATCTTGGTAGGACCTAAGAAAGGACTCACCTTCTCAAACTTGTAATCACGAATCCAGCGCATGTCGTCCAATGCCTCGTAGATGGCATTCAAGCCTTCGTTTCGGGCTGCATGTCCGCTTTTTCCGTGCGCTATCACGTCTAATACCATCAGTCCCTTCTCTGCCACGGCAGGCTGCATGCCCGTAGGCTCACCCACAATAGCCAGGTTGATTTTTGGCAAGAGAGGCAAGGCTCGGCTGATGCCGTCTTTGCCAGACACTTCCTCTTCGGCCGATGCTAAATAGATAAGGTTGTAGTTCTGTGTTTTCTCTGTCAGCATCCGGAATGTCTGCAGTAGTGAGCACAGACCGCCTCCACAGTCGTTGCTGCCCAGACCATAAAGCGTGTCGCCCTCTATTGTAGGAGCAAAGGGATCGCGCCTCCATGAATCGACAGGCTTCACGGTGTCTATATGGGCATTGAGTAGCAAAGTGGGCTTCTGTTCGTCGAAGTGTGGGTCAATCACCCATACATTGTTGGCTTCACGATGTGGTGTGAAACCATAGTTGCGAAGGGCTTTTTCCATAATGTCGGCGGCATCTTTCTCGTTGCGACTTGTCGAAGGGGTAGCAATCAGCTGGCTGAGCAACCCGATGGCATCTCTTACATATTCCTCTTGTGTCATCATATCTGTCTCTCTTAGTCTTATTTGTGATGCAAAGTTAAGCTAAAACGGGATAAGGACAAAATAAAATTCCGATTTATTTTGTTTTCTTAATGTTTTCTATTATCTTTGCATCCAATAATTAAACATTATGCTTATGCAAGTCAAAAGTCATCTTTCGGTACTGATTCACGATTTGGCCAATAAATACGGCGATAAAACTGCACTTACGTTCAAGAAGTTTGGCAGTGACAAGTGGCAGTCTGTGTCATGGAATCAGTTTTCGCTGAGAGTGAAACAAGTGAGCAATGCTTTGCTGAACATCGGTGCAAAGCCGCATGACAAGATTGCTGTTTTCTCCCAGAATTGCGTGCATTATCTCTATACCGACTTTGGTGCTTATGGCATCAAGGTGTGCTCGATTCCCTTTTATGCTACCAGCAGCGAGCAGCAGATACAATATATGATTACCGACGGACAGGTACGCTTCCTCTTTGTAGGCGAGCAGGATCAGTACGACAAGGCACATCGTGTCTTTGCTCTCTGTCCTTCGTTGGAGCGTATCATCATCTTCGACTCCAGCGTGCGCATCAGTACTCACGACCCGGCTGCCCTTTACTTCAAGGACTTCATCAAGTTGGGCGAGAACCTGCCTCGACAGACTGAGGTGGAGGCTTTGTATCAGTCGGCAAGCATGGATGATATGGCTAACATCCTTTATACCAGTGGTACTACCGGTGACAGCAAGGGAGTCATGCTGACCTATGGACAGTATGATGCAGCCCTGAGAGCCAACGACGAGGTAGTGCCTGTTTCCGAGAAAGACCGTGTCATCAATTTCCTGCCATTTACCCATATCTTTGAGCGTGGATGGGCTTACCTCTGTTTGAGCGAGGGAGCACAGTTGTTTATCAACACTTATCCGCACGAGATTCAGGAGAGCATGCGCCAGGTACATCCTTCCTGTATGTGCAGCGTGCCCCGCTTTTGGGAGAAGGTGTATATTGCCGTAAAGGCCAAGATGGATGAGGCTGGTTCTGTACAGAAGAAACTTTTCTATCATGCTCTTGCTGTAGGTCGCAAGCGCAATATAGAGTATATTGCCAATGGCAAGCGTCCTCCTTTGACACTCGAGTTGGAATATAAGATTATCAACAAGACCATCCTGAGCATGGTGCGTAAGCAGTTGGGCTTGGAACATCCTAATATATTCCCCACAGCAGGTGCCTATGTGAGTCCGGAAGTCGAGGAGTTTATTCTCTCTGTCGGTATCGGCATGGTCGTAGGCTATGGCTTGACCGAGAGTCTTGCCACGGTATCGTGCGTGCATCTCGACAAGAAGTTTACCATCGGTTCTGTTGGTCGCCCTATCTCCAGCATCCAGATCAAGATAGGCGAGGACAACGAGGTATTGCTCAAGGGTCCTACCATTACAAAGGGGTATTATCATCGCGACACCACCAATGCCAAGGTGTTCGATGAGGAAGGTTTCTTCCATACTGGCGATGCCGGATATATGAAGGATGGAGAGCTGTTCCTCACCGAGCGCATCAAGGACTTGTTCAAGACATCTAATGGCAAGTATATCGCTCCCCAGCAGGTGGAGTCGCTGTTGCTTGTTGACAAGTTTATCGACCAGGTGGCTGTCATTGCTGACCAGCGCAAGTTTGTGTCTGCACTCATCGTACCGGAGTTCCGACTTGTTGAGGACTGGGCACGCGAGCATCATATCGCCTTTAGCAGTCGTGAGGATCTTTGTGCCAACGAACAGGTGAAGAAGATGCTGCAGGAGCGCATTAATACCTTGCAACAACAGTTGGCCTATTACGAGCAGATCAAGCGTATCACACTCTTGCCTCATCACTTCTCTATGGAGTCGGGCGAGTTGACCAATACGCTGAAGATCCGCCGACCTATTATCAATAAGAACTATCAGGCAGAGATTGACAAAATGTATGAGGAGTAATATGCAGCATAAGGCTATTGGCTAAAAACTCCTTTGAGACTGAAGAAAGAAGCGGTAACGGATTTGACTGCTATAACTTCAATAATTTATAATAAATTAATGATAACAGCTGACCAATTGAAGGATGTGATGGAGCGCGCTGACGCCCTGCATCGCTATCTCAATATAGACCAGAAACAGGTGGAGTTCGAGGAAGAACAACTCCGCACACAGGCTCCCGATTTCTGGGAGGATCCAAAGTATGCCCAGGAACAGATGAAGAAAGTGAAGGGTATACAGAAGTGGATAGACGGCTACAAGACCGTGCGCCAGTATGCAGACGAGCTGCAGTTGGCTTTCGACTTCTACAAAGACGAAATGGTGACCGAGGAAGAGGTAGACGCCGACTACGATAAGGCCATCAAGGCCATAGAGGACTTGGAGTTGAAGAACATGCTGCGCCAGAAGGAAGACCCGATGGACTGTGTGCTGAAGATCAACTCAGGTGCCGGTGGTACCGAGAGCCAGGATTGGGCTTCCATGCTGATGCGTATGTATATGCGCTGGGCTGAGGCTCATGGCTACAAAGTGACCATTACCGATATACAGGAAGGCGATGAGGCAGGTATCAAGAGTGTTACCATGACGATAGAAGGCAACGAGTTTGCCTATGGTTATCTGAAGAGCGAGAATGGTGTGCATCGTCTGGTGCGTGTGTCGCCTTTCAATGCTCAGGGCAAGCGTATGACCAGTTTCGCAAGTGTCTTCGTTACGCCGTTGGTCGACGAGACTATTGAGGTATATGTAGACCCAGCCAAGTTGTCATGGGATACCTTCCGCTCCAGTGGTGCCGGAGGTCAGAATGTCAACAAGGTGGAGTCGGGTGTGCGTCTGCGTTATTGGTATACTGATCCCGACACAGGCGAGGAAGAGGAAATCCTCATCGAGAATACCGAGACGCGCGACCAGCCTAAGAACCGTGCCAAGGCTCTGCTTCTCTTGAAAAGTCAACTCTACGACCGCGCCATGAAGAAGCGCCTTGAGGCGAAGGCGAAGATAGAGGCAGGCAAGAAGAAGATAGAGTGGGGAAGCCAGATTCGCAGTTATGTGTTCGATGACCGTCGTGTCAAAGACCATCGCACCAACTATCAGACATCCGATGTTGATGGCGTGATGGATGGCAAGATAGACGGATTCATCAAGGCTTACCTGATGGAGTTCCCCTCTGAGAATGAAGAATAGTAATAACCTAATAATATAGAACGACTATGAGTAGTAATAAAGAATTAAGAAAGTCAAAGCATGCTGCTTACGAGAAGAAGCAGGCTGAAAAGGGTGAGAGAATCATCAAGTGGATATTTTTCGTGCTGATAGCATTGGCCATTTGTTTTGCCATCTATTCGGCTACTATCGTGTAACGGATCATATCCTGACATAACAGAAATAAAAAATGAGTGGACTGGAAATAGAGAGAAAGTTCCTTGTCAAGAAAGGCGACGCATACAAGAGCGCCGCCTTTTCTGATAGTCATATTCAGCAGGGCTATATCCCTGCGCAGGGAGCTACGGTGAGAGTGCGCACACGCGACGACAAGGCTTACCTTACCATCAAGGGTAAGTCGGTGAATGGTGGCATGACGCGTTATGAGTTTGAAAAAGAAATCACGCTCGACGAGGCACAGCATCTGCTGCAGTTGTGCCAGGGTGGCGTCATCGACAAGCGCCGCTATCTGGTAAAGAGTGGCAATCATGTCTTTGAGGTCGACGAGTTCTATGGCGACAACCAGGGACTGGTCATGGCAGAGGTGGAACTGGGCAGTGAGGATGAGGCCTACGAGAAGCCCGACTTCATAGGTCGTGAGGTGACGGGCGACAAACGTTTTTACAATTCTCATTTGCTTGTCAATCCCTTCAGCAAGTGGCGTGACAGTCTGCCGGAAGAATAGTTTTTTACTGATTAAGTAACCTTGCTCTATTAGTATCAAGTTGCCTTTTTGCAGTCAATTTGCATTTTTACTTTCAATTTATACGTTTATATGCAAAATATTTTATAATTTTGCAGTCGTATTATAGAGAAAGGATAAAAATGACAGAATTAGATAGAGGTAGTTTTGGTAGCAAGATAGGATTGATTCTTGCTACTGCAGGTGGTGCTGTAGGTTTAGGCAATGTATGGCGCTTTCCTTATATGGCAGGCCAGGAAGGTGGTGCTGCCTTCATCTTGGTTTATATAGGGTGTGTGCTCCTTTTGGGCATTCCCTGTATGATTTCCGAGTTTATCATAGGCCGTCATGGTGCTTCGAATACAGCCCGTGCCTATACCAAACTGTCGAAAGGAAAGGCATGGAAGTGGGTGGGCTACTTGGAGGTGCTTACCGGTTTCCTTATTACGGGCTATTATGCCGTCGTGTCGGGCTGGTGCCTACAGTATGTGTATGCCAGCATCATGGGCGAGCTGCATGGCGACCCAACCTTTGTAGCAGAGTACTTCAAGGAGTTCTCTGCCGATCCTATACGGCCTGTCATGTGGACGGTAGTCATCTTTCTGATTTGTCATTTTGTGATTATTCATGGTGTTCGTGGAGGTATTGAGAAGGCATCAAAGATTATGATGCCCGTCTTGTTCATCCTCCTGCTTATCATCGTGGTGGCAGCCTGCCTGTTGCCTAATGCCGGAAAGGGCGTTGAGTTCTTGTTGAAGCCCGACTTCTCCAAGGTGGACAACGGCGTTTTCTTGGGTGCCTTGGGACAGTCGTTCTATTCGCTCAGCATCGGTATGGGTTGTATCTGTACCTATGCTTCCTATTTCAGCCGACAGACCAATCTGTTCAAGACAGCTCTGCAGATATCAGTCATCGACTTCATGGTGGCTATACTTGCCGGACTGATGATCTTCCCTGCGGCTTTCTCTGTGGGAGTTTCGCCCGACAGTGGCCCGTCGCTCATCTTCATCACTCTGCCCAATGTGTTTAATGAGGCTTTTGCCGCAGTACCTGTCTTGGGCTGGACTATCTCGCTGTTGTTTTATGTTCTTTTGTCCTTGGCGGCTCTTACATCGCTCATGTCACTCCATGAGGTCAACACCTCTTTCTTCTATGAGGAGCTGAAGATAGGCCGCAAGAGTGGCGCTTTGATTGTCACCGTGTCTTGTGCGGTGATAGGTGCTTTCTGCTCGCTGTCTTTAGGGGCTACAGATGCGCTCACGTTTGCCGGCAAGTCGTTGTTCGACTGGTTCGACTTTGTCACGGGGCAGGTGTTCCTGCCTGTAGCAGGCTTCCTTACCTGTCTGTTCATAGGTTGGTATGTGCCCAAGAAACTGGTCAGGGACGAGTTTACCAACTGGGGAACATTGAAGGGAAATCTCTTCTTCGTCTATCTGTTCTTGGTGCGTTTCGTGTGCCCAGTACTCATCCTTTTGGTATTCCTCAATCAGTTGGGACTTCTCGAAGGCATTCTGTAAGGGGGTAAATCAATCATATCAACCGTATAAAAAAAGAAAAAATGGAAAACAGCAGAGGCAGCTTTGGCAGCAAGTTGGGCGTGATCCTTGCTACGGCAGGATCGGCAGTGGGCTTGGGCAATATATGGCGCTTTCCCTATATGACAGGGCAGAATGGTGGCGCAGCCTTCATTCTTATCTATCTGGTGTGTATCTTTATGTTGGGCATTCCCGGCATGGTGGCTGAGTTTATCATCGGTCGTCATTCTGCTGCCAATGCTGCGCGGTCGTACAAGAATCTTTCCAACGGCAAGCCCTGGGGCGTTATCGGCTACATGGGTGTCTTTACGTCAATGATTATCCTGGGCTTCTATGCGGTGGTGGCTGGCTGGTGCCTACAGTATCTCTATGCCAGCATCATGGCCGAGGTGCAGGGCGATGCCAATTTCGTAAAGGAGTACTTTGCCTCTTTCTCTTCGGATGCGGTGCGGCCCACTTTGTGGACCATCGCCTTTATCCTGCTGACTCATGTGGTCGTGGTCAAGGGTGTACGCAATGGTATAGAGCGTGCTTCCAAGATACTGATGCCGCTGCTCTTTGTGCTGTTGGTGGTGCTGGTAGTTGCTTCCTGCTCTTTGCAGGGAGCCTGGAAGGGTGTGGAGTTCTTGCTGAAGCCCGATTTCTCTAAGGTAGACCCGAATGTGATGATAGAGGCTTTGGGGCAGGCTTTCTTCTCGCTGAGTCTTGGCACGGCCTGCCTTTGTACCTATGCCTCCTACTTCAGCCGTCAGACCAATCTTCTCAAGACTGCCACACAGATAGCTTTCCTCGATACGCTGATAGCCATCCTGGCAGGACTGATGATTTTTCCTGCAGCCTTCTCCGTGGGCGTGCAGCCCGACAGCGGTCCGTCGCTTATCTTCATCACCCTGCCCAATGTGTTCAATGAGGCTTTTGCTTCCATGCCTGTGGTGGGTTATGTCATCTCGGTGCTTTTCTATGCCCTGCTTGTGTTGGCGGCGCTTACCTCTACCATCTCCATGCACGAGATAGGTACGGCTTTCTTCTATGAGGAGATGCATATCTCCCGCCGTGGTGGAGCCTGGATAGAGACGGTGGCTTGTTGTGTGATAGGTATTTTCTGTGCCTTGTCTTGTGGTGCGGTTCCCGAACTCACCTTCTTTGGCAAGTCGTTTCTCAACTGTTGCGACAATTTTACGGCACAATGGCTCATGCCGATGGCTTCTTTCTTCACCTGTATCTTTGTGGGATGGTATATTCCTAAGAAGGTAGTGCATGACGAGTTTACCAATTGGTCAACCCTTCGTGGCAGGTTCTTTGGCGTTTATCTTTTCATGGTTCGTTTCGTCTGCCCTCTTTGCATCCTCATTATTTTCCTGCATCAGTTGGGCGTACTTTAACACTTCGTCTGTCATTCGTCAATCTTCGCATTTTACGTGAACCAAATCCGCATCTTATTCGTACGACACGTAAGGTTCCAGACGTTCTATCTGTGCAGGTGGAAAAGTCTTGAGGAGCGATAATTGCTGCAGACTCTTAATGGGGCCATGCAGTCGGCGATAGTCGCAGATATCGCGTGCCTGGTAGAAGTTGAGATAGGGATGTCGGCGAAGCTGACTCATCGAGAGCTTGTTAATCTTCAGTTTCGTTATCTTGTCTTTCTCTACTTGCATGAATGACAGCGCCTCTTCAGGGAAACCTTCTATCTCCATCAGTTGGTTGGCATTGACGTATCCACCCAAGCGCTCCCGGTATCTCACGATGGCACGTGAGTATGCGCTTCCGATACCTGGAATCTTCTTCAGTTCGGTGGTGTCGGCAGAGTTCAGGCTGACATGCTCGCCGGCTTTCAATTTCTGTGGATAACTGTAAATCTTCTCTTCGGTCTTCTCGCCAGTGGCTTGGCCTTTCTCCGTTTTCCCTTCTTTTCTCGCTTGTCGGTTGTAAGCGTAGTCTTTTTGCTGTCCGTAGTAGTCGGATGCCGGTCGGTAGTCTTCACCTATTATTATATAGGGGCGTAAGGTCTCGTATTGTTTCTTGGTGAGACCATAAAGACGGGCAAAGTCTTCGGGTCGTCTGTAGATACCACCCTTGGCACGGTAACGGTAGATGTTTCTCACCTGCCATTCCTGCAACCCCAGCCTGAGCAGGTCGGTGCTGTCGGCTGTATTGGGATCGAAGGCGAAAACTTCGTGTATCTCTTCGTCTACCTTATAATATAAAGGATGTTCCTTGTCTACGCGTTCCGGGTGCTGGGTGAGGGTAGAGTCGGCAACTCCCTGACGGGAACCGTCGTCCTCGCCTCCGATGAAGATAATAAGTGAGCAAATGATAGCTATTATCATCAATATGACGATAATTGCGTTTCGATCGTTGCGTTGAAGATAAAATATACTTCTCATAAAAGTCGGGATTAGGCGACTCGAACGCCCGACCCCTACGTCCCGAACGTAGTGCGCTACCAACTGCGCTAAATCCCGATAGGTTTATTCTAAAACCTCATGCAAAGGTAAGAAAATAGGATGAAAAGTCCAAGTAATATGTCTTTTTTTTGCTTTTTTGAAAGAAAATTGCTGAAATATTTGCAAGAACCGAAATAAAATGTTACCTTTGCACCCGCAAATAAGGCTTCCCGCCTTGTGAGGCATAAATTATAATGGTGCCATAGCTCAGTTGGTAGAGCAAAGGACTGAAAATCCTTGTGTCCCCGGTTCGATTCCTGGTGGTACCACACAAAAGGCTGACTTTCTTACGAGAGTCAGCTTTTTTGTTTCTCTTCAAGTAAAGTGCTCAAAAGATTTCTTACGCTCCTTTTGTTGTTCTTCCTCGGAAGTTGTAACAACTCAGCGCCCCCTTAGCCATAAGTAGTTACTTTAATACTATACAAATTGTTTTCTGTTCATTATGAATTTGTTTTGTCTCTTGTAGATAAATCTCCGTTCCGTGATACGGAATGTGCATTCCGAACTTTGGAACGGCCGTTCCGTATCACGGAATGGCGGTTCCGTATCACGGAACGGAGATTTTTGTAGGCTAAACAAAACATTTATATAGTATAAGAGCAAGATTTTTCCAGTATAAGCGACAGTTTCTTTGGGTTTATTTTGCTTCTTTTTGTGCTATTTTGATAGTCTTTTGCCTTGGTGAATGATAAATTGTCAGAACACCACTTGTGTAAACGTTTGCGTAGCTTTTTTGACGAAAACGTTTCTGTCCTTTATTATTTTGTTTTACTTTTGCAGCAGAAACTCAAAACAACAAAACTACTAAAATGCTAAAAACAATGAAAAAAGTGTACTTCATGTTGTTAGGAGTGCTTTTGTCTACTGCTGCGATGGCAGACAACAAGCAAACCGTAACAATCGACGGCTCGCAGGTTGGCAAGACCGTCAAAGAAATCACCTTCGATGGTGACAATGTAACTCTTTGTTATGCCGATGAGACTACTGAGACTCAGGACATGTCGCTTGTGAAACTTTCTTTTGCTTATATCACTACAGGTATCAGCAACATTGAGACAAGCAACAAGGTTCTCGCAGGCAAGGTGTTCAATCTTAATGGTCAGCTTGTGGGTACTTCTACCCAAAATCTGAACAAGGGTATCTACATCGTGAATGGTAAGAAAGTAATCATCAAGTAAAAAAGGAGGAACGTAAAATGAAGAAAATGGTATTTACTTTGGCACTCCTCTTGATGAGCTTGAGTGCAGCCATGGCACAGACATGGACATTTGGCGCAATGAGCGAGGCTGACAAGGCTTTATGTGCAGCTGATGCTAATTGGGCGTTGGGAACCGACCGCTATTGCTATACCTTAGCTTTGGATAATGCGGCTCTCGTAGCAAATGGCTCTGAATTAGCTTATGCTAAAGGTTTGAAGTTTACTGCTGGTGCTCCTACAACAAAAGATGAAGGAAAGGCTAAGGTGCGTTTGAACTATGGAAATTCTCGTTTGGAATTGAATGGAAACGGAATTGTATTGACTATTCCAAGTTTGAAGGCTGGTCAGAAAGTAACTGTTAGCTGCGGTACTGGTAAAACTAACTTTGCTCGTGGATTGAATGCAACAAACATTACTCCTGTTTCTGGTTCTTTTAATGCTACTTCTGCAGATAAAGTAACAAACGTCGGAACAGTAACTGCTGATGGCGATGTTGTATTGACAACAAATGGTGGTGGTATGAATATCTATAGCATCAAGGTTGAGACTGTAGGTGGCGGATCTTCCGATACTCCTGGTTCTACCGACAAGATTACCAATGCCGTTGCTCGTAACAGCAAGGTAAATCAGATGTATGTTACCACCAAGTCGGGTGATGTGAAGTATTACAATACAGCCGACTTGACAAGTGTTAAGTTCGAAGGTGACAAGACCGTCATTGCTCCTAAGTCTGGTGCAGAGAATGATGAGTACAATGCTTCAGTTCAAGCCATCAGCTTTGCTAAGAAGGCCGATCAGGGCGATAGTGGTGATATTGACAATCCTGCAGGTGTGATTCAGATTACTGAGGCTAAGGGCTGGCAGGAGTCTGCCTACCTGAAGTGGGCTCCATTCGAGGGTGCTTCTTCTTATAATGTATATGTAGATGACAAGAAGATTGATGCTCAGCTGGTTCGTCAGTATAAATCTTACTATCGTGCTGATGTTCTCGGTTTGAAGGAAGGCACTTATTCAGTAAAGGTTGTTCCTGTCAATGCAGAAGGTACAGAGATTGCTGGTGCTAATACAGCTTCTAACTTGGTAGTAAAGAGCTACAACCGTGAGGGCTTTGCTCATTTCAAGTATGCTGGTGTAGGTGCTTATAATAATGATGGTACTTTGAAGGCTGGTGCTAAGGTTCTGTATATTACAGCCAAGACAGCTAAGACCGTTTCTACAACCGTCAATACAGGTAAGCCAGAGACAATTACAGGTCTTCAGTCTATTATTGATGCTTATTCTAAGGGCAAGGATACTACTCCTATCGCCTTCCGTATCATCGGTAAGGTAAATCTTTCTGATTTGGATCACATTTCAAGTTCTGCAGAAGGCTTGCAGGTTAAGGGAGCTAAGATGAATATGACATTCGAAGGTGTCGGTGATGATGCTACCGTATATGGCTTCGGCTTCTTGCTTAGAGAGGCTGAGAGTGTAGAGTTCCGTAACTTTGCTATCATGCGTTGCCTGGATGATGCTATGTCTCTTGATACTGATAACTCTCATGTATGGATTCACAACATGGATCTCTTCTATGGTAAAAAGGGTGGTGCTGCCGACCAGGCTAAGGGTGACGGTACTGTAGACATCAAGGGCGATTCTAAGTATGTTACTGTAGCTTACAACCGCTTCTGGGATAATGGTAAGGCTTCTATGTGTGGTATGAAGAGTGAAACTGGTGAAAACTGGATTACTTATCATCACAACTGGTTCGACCATTCAGACTCTCGTATGGCTCGCGTTCGTACCATGAGTGTTCACATGTACAACAACTACTATCAGCACAATGATGTTTATGGTATTGGTGCAACCAGTGGTTCAAGTATATTCATGGAGTCTAACTACTTTGATGCTGTTAAGCGTCCTATCATGAGCTCTTTGCAGGGTACTGATGCTATGGGTGATGGTACTTTCTCTGGTGAGAAAGGTGGCTTGATTAAGGCATACGGCAATGTATTTGCCAACAAGCCTGAAAACTTCAGCTATATCACATACGCAGAAAACAACACATGCTTCGATGCCTACGAGGTTTCTAATCCAAGTGAGCAGGTTCCTACAAGCGTAAAGACTTTGGTTGGTGGTACTTCTTACAATAACTTCGATACCAACTCAAGCGTCATGTATACATACGTTGCTGATAAGGCAGAAGATGTTCCTTCTATCGTAGAAGGTTTCTATGGTGCAGGTCGTTTGAATCATGGTGACATTGATTTCGTTATTCCTGATGAAACAGTCGTAACAAATGGTCATCAGCAGCCATGGCCTGCTTTGGCAAGCATCCTTGACGCTTATACTTCTGGTGTTGTTAAAGTGTTCGGTGAGAGCAATGCTTCTGGCGAAGGTGGTTCTACTGAAGGTGGCAGCACTGGGGGCTCTACAGAAGGTGGCGAGACTGGCGGCTCTACTGGTGGTTCAGAAGGTGGCAGCACAGTAACTCCTATTGAGGGTACTGTAACTTGCAGCTTTACAGCAAACGGAAAAGAGGCAGTTCCTTCTAATAGTGCATTTGCTTTGACCGGTTCTGCTAAGAGTGTAAAAGCTGAAGAAACTGTTATTGAAGGTACTACTTATTCTGCAAGTCTTAAGATGGAAAGTAATACTGAAGTTTCTTTCACCACATCTCAGAAGATGACTCTGTATGTATATTATGGCGTTTCTGGTACAAAAACTAATGTAAAGGTAGATGGTGTAAAACAGTCTGGTGCTCCAACAACTGTTGTACTTGAGGCTGGTGCCCATAAGATTACAAAGGGTGATAGTTCCGCAATCGCTCTCATCAAACTTGTACCTGTAACAGAATAATAAACATGTTTTCCTCAATGAGGAAAGATATATAAAATGAAACAAACTAAGGGCTGTCTCTTCTTGACGAGGACAGCCCTTTTTTCTCAAAGGAACAAATTAAACAAAAACTAATCCTACAATGAAACAAATTAACTCTACCGTTTCTGCACAGCTTAAGGCTGTTTGTCGTAAAACTCTCATGGCTTCTGCTTTGCTCTGTGGCTTCTCTATGATGGCAAATGCACAGACCAAGGATGGTCGTGACTTCTCTATTGATGGCTTTGCAGCCTATGAAGGTGTTCCTGGTTCTAACTGGTATCGTGCCGGAGGAACTACCGGTGGTGCTGGTGGCAAGGTGGTGAAGGCTGACAACTTCTCTCAACTGCAGGCTTATCTCCAAGCAACTGACCCATATATTGTTATCGTAGATCATGATATTACTACAGGCATCAAGTGCTATGTGGATGATCTGAGTACTGGTCGTTTGCTTGACGACCAGAGTGGTAAGTCTGGCGTGGAGTCTGTCTATGGCGAGCGCATTATGGTTGCTCCTAACAAGACTTTGATTGGTGTGGTGGACCCTGCAACAGGCAAGGCTCCTCTCTTTTCTCATATCACCTTCGTGATGCAGTCTGTTGATAACATCATCATCCGTAACTGTCGTTTCACCATGAAGGGCGTTCCTGTGCTCAGAACTGGTGAAAATAAGATTGTGGCTTGGCGTAATGGAGCACAAGTAGAAGTGGGCGACCCTGACTGCATCGGAATCCAGGCTGATAAGGTAAGTGCCAAGACCAACTGGGGTGGACATATCTGGGTTGACCACTGTGAGTTCTTCAATGGTGGTGCAGCCAACAAAGACCGCTATGATGGTTTGCTCGACTGCAAGAACAATGTGCAGTGGATGACTTTCAGCTATAATTATTTCCACGACCATGACAAGAGCTGCCTCTTTGGTAAAGGTAATAGCGACATTTATGATGGTTGCCGTACAATTTCTTTCCACCACAATTTCTTTGATCAAATTCAAGGTTCCCGTCTTCCTCAACAGCGAGGTGGTCATATGCATTATTATAATAATTATATGAAGGGATGCGAGGATGGTTATCGCCTTAATGACCAGGCAACAGGTTACATAGAGGCTTGTTATTTTGAAGATACTAAGTCTCCTATCATGTCAAAGGGTGAAAAGGGTCTCCATGTCAACAAGACAGATGGCTATGATGTGATATTCAAGGGATGCTCCAACCTGTTGACTGGATATGACAATATTGATGGAGCAAAGGTTAAGGGTCATGTTACTTTGGCATCTTCCGATTGGGTTCCTACCCAGACCGCTTCAACTTACACCCAGCATTATCTCGACAAGACAGTGGATGTTCCTGCCATCTGCGAGAAGTATTCTGGTGCAGGTAAGGTAGAAATCTGGAAGACTTATACCTCTGCTCTTCCTTCAGCAGATATAGCCGAGTTCGATCATGCCATCAAGAACTACAGCACAGCCAAAACCTATGATGCAGAAGGAAAGGAGATGTCGGGTGCCTCTACTACTGGCATCGAAATGTTCGATTATGCTGCTGCTCAGACAGCCAAGGCCGAGTACTTCGACCTCTCTGGCAAGCGTCTATCTGCTCCCTGTCATGGCATCACCATCGTTAAGGCTACCGACGCTCAAGGTCATGTATCCGTCAAGAAAGTAGTGAATATGTAATTGAACTTTCACAAAGTGCTTTAAGTACGGGCTAAGAGCTTCTGCCCCTTCAGGGCGTGTGGAACCTACTGGGGAAAGTTTAATTGAACTTTAAGTTGTGAATTTATAAAAAGATTGTATGGTGTTCCAACTCCGTTTGGTGTCATTAGTTTGACATCCTAATGAGGTTGGAACTTTTTTCTCTTTGCCGTTATTAAGCATACCAAAATTGGTTTCAGTTTACGGCTCACCCGATAAATCAGGGGGAAAATTCTTTAATTCTTTATAAAATTTGTACC
>ERZ780174.75-NODE-75-length-31590-cov-14.535_pt1 | contig 31590 bp, 30 predicted proteins | sample MGYA00511567_ERZ780174 | MGnify/ENA primary metagenome ERZ780174 (study PRJEB29588, sample SAMEA2154920) | human gut metagenome | biome: human gut; feature: human-associated habitat; material: faeces | place: Denmark | collected 2008/2010 ... | reverse complement strand
CGCCTGGCCCTGCTGACCGCCATCTCCTGCGGTGTCGTGGTATTTGCCGTTACAACCCTGTTCTCCGCTCAAATCACCTCGTGGTTTATCGACAGTTCCTATCCGGCACACGACCTGGCCGTCAAAGGACTTCCCCTGTTTGCTTCCGGCTTCGTGTGCTTAGGCATCAACATTGTATCCATCGGCTATTTCCAGAGTGTGGAACGCGACCGTCCGGCCATGGCCATCACCCTGCTGCGTGGTTTTATCCTCATCCTGTTCTGTTTCTGGCTGATGCCCATCCTGTGGGGAGTACCGGGAATCTGGCTGTCCCCGTTTCCGAACTGCTGACCTTTCTTTTTGTCATTACCATCTATTGTCGCAGGAAACGAAGCTAAAGATTTATTACCTTTGTGCCTGCATAAACGCAGAAAAGTATGAAAGCTTTTATTGAGATACTTCGTGAAAAATACGGACTGGCACAGCCGGAAGCCGAAAAGCTGCTGGAACAGATGGAACTGCTAACCTACCGGAAAGGGGAACATATCGTACGGGAGGGAGAGCGTAACTCTTCCTTCTATCTAGTAGCCGACGGCATCTGGAGAGGACATTATCTGCGCGACGGAGTGGACATTTCGCTCTGGTTTGCCTTTCAAGGTGACAGTATCTTTTCCTCCTGGGGATATGTGGCCGGACTTCCTTCTCTGGTTTCCATCGAAGCCATGAGCGACAGCCGTGTCTATCGTATTTCTAAAAGCAAACTGGAGACTTTTTTCTCTTCTTCCGTCTTGTTCGCCAACATCGGAAGAGTCATCTTTGAACGCCAGTTTCTGGACATGGAAAACTGGATGATAAACGGAGGTGCTGCACAAGCCAAACAGCGTTACCTGACACTCCTGGAGCAAAATCCGGAATTATTGCAGCACGTACCGCTGAAGCACATCGCTTCTTATTTATTTATCACACCTCAGTCGCTCAGTCGTATACGGGCAGAACTGAGCAAGAAGAAATAACGGTATGAATACTTATCGAACTCCAGTGATGGCATTAATCCAATATCTACCGTCCCGGTATGCAACTTGAATATTTATTTGATGCGTATACTTCCCGGCCTGATAAGTAACCTGATAATTATCAGGCTCCAACGGAACAACCTTCAGACTGTAAAACCACATACTGTCGAAATCAAAATTCGTAATCAAAAGGTCATAGCCCCCGAAACCATCCTGTAGATTTTCTAATTCTACCTTCTTGAATTGTTCTAAAGCTGTGTGAGACAGATGAGACAAGCGAAAAGACTGCAACTTGGAATTCAAATCGCTACACATGCTGCAATAGGTAGCCAAGTAAAGTTTATAAAAACTTTCGACCAATGATTCTCCCGACGAACTATCTATTTTATATGAAGCTGTATTTTCAAAACCGGTCAACCACTCATTTCCATATTGACTACCATTTTCAATAGGGGTAATATATACTATCTTACATTTTTCATTCACACACCCCACTTTTAATGGAATCTCCACCAGACTAGCACTATCTTTTTCATTCCAAAGATAGCTTACCATATACCAATCGTCTGCAATTTCTCTTACATTTAATGTCTTAATTGCATCTGAATTCATATCCTGCGCCCGTATAATCGGATCTCCTCCCGTGGCATTACGCATTCTTTGAAGTTTAGCAGCCAATTCTTCAGTTAAATACTTCCTGCATAGTGCTTCATTGGTTGAATCCACATTTAAAATATTCGTCATATAGCTCGCATAGAACGTTTTAATTTCATCTATGCATGCACCGGAGCAGACAGTACTAAAACAAAACAACAAAACAGATATAAATATAAACCTTCTTTTCATGGTATAATATAATTAGGCTAAATCTCCAGATTGTACAGCTGGAAACATTCTTATTCGCGATTCCTTCAAACTAATCTGCACAAATATACAAAAATCCCCCACAAAACATGAAAACCATACTTTTTTATTTGCCAATTTCAGCCAATACATGCTAAGTATCAAATCGAGTAGGAGGAAAACGAAGCAGTTTTCTTCCTACTTTCGTTTTCCGACCTCTCACACCACCGTACGTGCGGTTCCGCATACGGCGGTTCCTATTTTGGATACCATTCGAGATACGTCTCCATTAAAGTAGCATACCCTGCGGAGCGTAGTTTATTGTTATCTATCGCCCTTTTTAGAATAGGGCTGTCAGCTATTCGCCAATAGCCCTTGCAAGTATTACCCCATTCGTATGCTTTGTATTTATTAATACCACATCTTATGAGGTTTGCCACTTTTGTCTTGACTTTCTTCCAAGCTTTCCATATACACATGAGTATTCGTATAATTCATGTTAATTTTGATGTTAATTGAAATATATCGCGGTTCATAATGTTGTCAATACCAGAATATTCATCGTATAGTGTTTCAACCCACTTCTCATTCATATATTGCACTATTTCTTGATAATCCTTATCATTGGGATTTACGATTCTGAACATCTGACGAATACATTCATTGCCATCTAATTCTTGATAAATATACATAATTTTACTATTAGTAAATAGAATGAAATAAGCGGATAGCTCATCTTCGTGAATTGCCGCAATCTTATTATCATTTAAATCACTAACAATATTCCATTTTTGCTTATTAAAATTATCACTTGGTGATTTAACAAAATAAAAACTTGACGAATCGAAATATAGACATTTCTTTTGCATCATTATAATGATAGCCAATCCATACTGATTGTTGGAATACGGATAAGCTATTTCTTTATAGAATATAGACTTAATTTGTTCCATATTAAGCTTGTTTATGGTGGGTCTTATGGTATCCATAAGACCCACGTTTGTTTAACGACCACCTATCGGCATTCCTTTTTGAGTAACTACATCATAAACGGTTTCTGATACTTTCCTTCCAGAAATATAACCGAAAAAGCCACCTATTAATGCTCCAGCTGGTGCACCAACAACTTCACCGACTCCACCAACAGCGAATCCAATAGATGTACCTGCCATACAACCCAATTTGGCTCCAGCCCAAGCACCTGCCCATCCACCAGCTACAGATGTTACAGTTCGTGCATTGTAGCGTGAAGAGTATATTTCATAGGCATCAGCAGCTACTGCAGCAAATGTCAATACCCTGCCAGCTATTTTAATGCCATTAAGACCTTTTATTAGATTCTTTGGTCCAAAAATTTGCACTACGGTGCCATTATTTGCAACATGATCCGAAATGGCATAGGAATTTCCCAACTTATATACAGAAGCCCCTTTAGCATCCATCCATTTTCCAAGCTTTTTATATTTAAGGGCATCTACTTTTGCTTTCAATTCCGGAGATTGACGCAACTGCGAAGATGTATAACCCAATTCTGCTTTTGCTTCTAAATAAAACTCTCTCATTTGGCTATTTTTGACTTCTACAGCATGTGATACATCAATACCTTCAACAGCTAATGTCACACCACTACCAGTGCGACCAGTGCCTGAAGCATTTGCTATTGTAGAAAACCAATTATAGGAAGATAACTTACCATATTTAGTTGCATTGAAACCATTACGGAGTATTTTACCAGGATGCTGAGTATTATGATACAATGTTGGCGCATTATCTCCCTCTTCTCCATTTGGATCAATAAAGCGTATCGGATTGTTAAAAGTCTGACAATAACTTGTTATCCATGGATACTTCTCCTGCATTGGATCAGTTGACATCCACAGGCTAAGATGTGGGTCATAGTATCTCGCTCCATAGTAATACAATCCCGTCTCCTCATCGAATTCCTTCGCATTGAAAAGATAAGGCGTATTCCAAATATTATTGCGCTCCTCAATGAACACCTCACCGAAAGGAACATACTCGATATGCTGCACCACCTCACCGTCAAGGTTGGTGATGTAACTACTGCTACCCAAATGGTCTGGGTGGTAGTAGAACTGCATCTTCTCGTATGTATCGCCTTCTTGGAAGTTGTTCTTTGCTGCTCGTGCCATAGCACGTGCCTGCGCAGCCTCCAAGCTGCCTTCATTGCAGCAGAAGCCCTTGCCATCGACATAATCGTTGTTGTCCTCGCCATTGTACGGCACTGCAAAGGTTGCATAATTATCCTTGATAACCTGCAACTGCTGGACATATTTTTGCTTATAGTCAACAGAAAGTCCATCAGTCTCACTACCTGCATACTGGATGCGGCGTGGGTCTGAACCATAAGAGTCAAAGTCTCCAATCTTGCTGACTACACGCTGACTACCAATATAGATGTGCTTGGTGTAACGTCCGCCTTGGTTGGCAACGAGGTAAGGAGATACATACAATGAGAACTTGGCTGTGTTTGTGCGACCTCCAGCAAACTCGGAGTTCACATAGACTTGATCACTCTCACCCGATGTTTTCACCGTGCGCTCACCGTCTGCGTCATACCAATAATTCGTCACGAAGCCATTGTCATCAGAGGAAAGAAGACGGTTCTCCTCATCCCACTTCAACTTGCGCTCCGCTGCCTTTTCGTCAGCAATGCCGTCCTTCTTCGTGCGACTTGTGTTGACGTAAACAAGATTGCCATTAGCATCATACTCGTAGGCGTGGTTGTTGTTCACATTCTCGCTTTCGGATGGTGTCTCCTCTGTACGATAATTCACATCCTTCACATTGGCGAGTTGGAACTTCTTGCCTGTCTCTGTTCCATAGGTGTATGACAAATCATAACCTGCATTCAATGTACCATTGAACTGCACATTGTTCTGTGTAAGGATTTGACGCTTCGATGTGATACGGTGCATATTGTCGTAACCCATCGCAAGAGTGTAGCTTGCGGTCTTGTTGTCAGCACCAGTATATGTACCTGTTGCACTGACAAGACGGTAGAGAGCATCGTATGTATAGGTATGCGCCATCTGTCCGCCAGCCTTTCCACTCTGTGGAACTGACGCACCATTAACCACGCTGAGCACATTGCTCACCGCATCGTAAGTGTAAGCGTTATCCATAATGGTGTTGCCACCACTATTCACAGTGAGGTTCTGCAATCTGCGACGTTGTGGGTCGTAGGTGTAGAAGGTCTCAGCACCATTGCAGTACTTCAAGTATGTACGCTGCTCAAACTTGTCATAGCCTATCTTGCTCACATAGTCGTAGCCGTATGACTTGTAGCCATGAACCTTCTCAAGCTGACCTCCGAGGTTGTAAGAATAGGTAATCTTCTCCTCATCAGGATAGATCATCTCCAACAGACGGTTGTGGCTGTCATAAGTCCATTGCGTCACGTAGGTTGCTATCGCCTGGTTAGGCACAATCATCGTGCGGCGGGTCTTTGTTACTTCACCCATCTTGCCATAGAAAAACTCAATGGCACCCGTTCCGTCCTCACGGAGCATCAAGCGACCGATGCGGTTCTGAGAAGCGTTGCGACCACCATAGTAATACTTCACATTGTTCTCCGGGTGGTCAGGATAGTTGATGCCTGTCAGACGCTGATAGTCGTAATCATAGGTGATGAACTTGCCTTCCTTTGCAAGGTTGGCAGTCTGCTTGGTCAGCACATTGCCGAGCGCATCGTATGTGAAGCTGGTGATGCCGCTTGCAGGATGGTTCACCTCAGTACGGCGGTCACCCATGTCGTAAGTAGAGGTCGTTACATTGCCCTCCGTGTCGGTGACACGAACAAGGCGCTGTATGCCGTCATACTCAAACGAGGTGGTAATCTCACCGTCAGGACCGCTCTTCTGGATGGTCTTCAAGGTCTTGCCACTGCCATTGGTATGGGTTGCCTGCACATGGAAAATATTTCAAAGAAGCAAAAAGGATCATATCCTCTGATATTCCCGATTGAAGTTTAAGGCGGTTTATAGCCTTGTTTTAATGATACTTTCATATTGTTTTGCTTTTATGTTATAACTAAAGAACGACTGGATATTGAATTTATTGCATTGAATTGTAGTATTAATCAAAAAACGCACAATAATATGTCTGTCAATGTTTTCCATTGTCTCACCAAGCAGAGATAACTTGGCGACACGCATATTCAAGTCATACACGTTTTTACGCCAAAGGTGTGTCTCTGCGTTCCTGCTCTCCATCCTGCTTCTGTCGCGCCATTCAAATAGGCCGATTACTATGGTACATCCTACGATGATGGTGACAATCGTTATGCCAAAAACCATCCATCGGCAGACATGCCCGGTCTGTTTCTTGTGTTCCATTTTGTTGCTGATTTTTTATAATTCTACTACATTTTGATATGATTTAATTTGTTTGAACTGGCAAAGTTACGGTTGGAATGTCACAATCAAGAATTTTCGCAGCATTTATAACAACTTTTATGGAATAAAGACCTTTATGGGAATGCGATGAAGATGGAGAGGGTTGCAATCATACAATTGGGCATACAAAGACCTTTGTATAATATCTTATAAAAAGGGACTGTGCCATTTCACACAATCCCTTTTTGAAAGAATTTTAATTAGTCTATATTGACTTCAGCTTTATAGCTCTGATAAATTTCTCCTCTATTATTGTATTTAAATAGAAAAGCCGAAATAACAGGCGATCCATAAATGCCAACCATTTTATCTTTTGGTAGGATGTCGCATCTTATCATTCCTTTATATGGCTCCGAAAAATTTGCTATATACATACAAGAATCACAAGTTTCAGGACCGAATATAGATAATAAAGCTTCAGAATATGTTGGAGCGTTCCAAATAAATTTTTTCTCTATTCGATAAGACCAGAGAATTTGTTTGGTCTGAGTATCAACCATATCTGAAAAAATATCCCAATCAAGATCATAAATCGAATCTGAAACACACAGTTCTTTTGAATGGTAATAAACTTGCAGAATATCAAATGCCATATTTATAGCTCTCTGCTCATTTTTATTACCATAAATGATATTCTGAGCTGCTATCGTCAAAGAAGCCCCCAAAATGCACATCAAAAAGAATATTCTCATAATGATTCTCATTTTGTTTTAATATAATGAGCCTTTTTCCCCATGGAACTATTGTACTTCAACGAAGTTAAAGCCGATGTTTCCAAAAGATTTTATGATAGGAGATACATCTCTCATATTCAATCTAACAATTCTGAAATATGCAGCAGCAGCTTCCATCGTTACCATATCATGCTCCATATTTTTTTTTACTATTTGTTCTAACAAAGGTAAGGCTTTAACCAAATGCTGTTTACCTATTATTTTAATTGCCTCAACTTGTACTTCCCATGATATATTTCTTTTATATCTTTCTTCGAAAATATCAACTACTGTATTCCCAAATTCAGGGAAATAATTGCGTTGAAGTTTTTTTAAAGCCTTTAACAAATCTGCCGCTTTTTTACTTGCAAGCAATTTTTTTAATTGTACTATCGTTTCTGTTTTATCCATTATTTGAAATTTTAGAAACTTGCCAATGTTATTTATGGCATTGGCAAGTTTTTGGTTAATGTAATCTATGTTCTTGCAATTTATATAGGCTGAAATAATTGGAGAATACCATAGATAATAAGCCCTATACTTAAAATCCAACCGCTACAATGCATTATGTATGCGGTTGTAAAACGACGAGCATTCCAATACTTTTCTTGTTGATACATTTTCGGAAGTAGGAAACATCCAAAAAGCAAAGCATTAATTGGTATAGCCGATTTCACATATAATGCAATGAACCCAGATATAATTAGGATGAGTCCTTCCCCAAAAGAAATCTTATCTTTTAGAGAAAGGGGGAGTCTATTATAAATAGCTCTTAATTTTTGAGACACTAAATAGCCTCCCACTACAATTGAAATAACGCAAAAGAACATATCTTCAATCATCTGTTAATCTATTAGATTTTTTTTATAATATCCTCTTTTTCCATATCTATTTCATTTATGTAAATTCCATGCCACTCTGAAAATGAAGAGAGTGGTATGGAATTTTTACTTCGTCTTTACTCCAATTCAATAACTCCTCATTCTCCGTCGGAAGATGAGCTTCCGCCAGACGTAGAGCCACCACTTGAAGAAGAGCCTGTTCCAGATGAAGAACCGCCACCGCTTGGTGTGCTGCTACTCCCCGAATCTACAGCCGAGCTACCCGAAGTAGATGGAGCCTTGGCTTTTTGCCCGATAACCTCACGCTTGTAGTGGGTAACTTCCGTATTCACATAGTCAATGAAAGCCGTATAATCCTTTTCACCAAAGACGAGGGCAAGGGCATTTACCATCTTCACCAATGCACGATAGGCATCATCACTTGCTGTGCGAGCTGCCTTCAATGCACCAACAGTTACGCCCATCTTCTCGTTGGTACGCTGCAATGTAAGCGTTCTTACACGCTCGTTGGCTTCCTTCATGTTCGTAACAAATGCTGTCAAGCCTAACTTTGCAACTTGTGCGGAATACTTGTCTTCAAGGTCTGTAATGAAATTAACCAAAAGACCAGTCTCCTTATCGAGTTGGCCAGCGGTGTTAATCTTGTAGTCCTTGATGTGCTGTGCGAGAACCTTTGCTGCCTGTGCCATGTCAGCGATAGGCATAGCAAGGAATGCTTCAACGGCTTTCTTGTAGCCAGCATAGAGAGCGTCACGGTCGATGTCAGCCTTGGCAATATCATCAGTCAAGAGACTTTTCTGTGAAATTTTCAAGGCTTCGTCCTCTGCTGCAACGGCAACCTTGAAATTACTGACGAGTTCTGAAGCCTTGCCCTTAACGGCTGTATCGGCTTCTGCACGTGCAAGAATGTTACTTACAAACGTGAAATGCGCACCGTTATTCATGCGCTGAATGTTGATGTCGTAAATCTCTTTCATGATGTTAAGGATTTAAATTTGACAAATCGTTTTGTGCATCGTTGGATTTCTCCAGTTGCGATTGCTAAGATATAAAAATAAACGAGAAAACCGCAACCTTATTGCAAAAAAATGGCAGCAGGATGATAAAAAGATGGTTTTTGCCCGTAAAAATAGCTTTTGATTCTGATTTCTTGTAATTCTTAACACAAAAAGTTGAAAGAAACAGCAATCAACAGATGTTTTCACATTTTGTGGACAGAAGAAACTTGAATCAAAACTACTAACGGCTCTTAAAAGTAACCATTGATTGCAATCAGCAGCCCCAATGACACATAAAAATAGGTCTTGACTGCAATCAATGGCTATAACGAACCTAAAAGTGCCTGTTGATTACAACCCTTTCGAGGAAAGGTAGAAATGCAACAATGTCGAGGCAACCATGTTCCAATATATCTTCCATACGAGAAATAACAAGACCAGATACCGCACAAAGATAAAGCATACTTTGCAAGCCATCGCAAGGTGTGCTTGGATTAACATGCGCCGACTTTTCTTGTATGACCTCGAAATGGGTCTCCAGATGGCAACAAAATAGTTCAAAGACCGAATCGCCCCACTTTGGGGCTATATTTAGGCAATAAGAGGCATTTTTGACGCTGTATAAACTGGTCGTTTGCCAACTTGTTGCCAAAGTTAGTTAACGCCAAGGATTGCGTAAAAACTTTCCAAGGCATATATTTAATTCAAATTTAACTCACTTTTAAAAGTGGAGTCAAGTTTATAAATTATTAACGAGTCCTGTTGACCATCTCATGCCCTGGGGGGTACTGAGTAGTTACGATTGTTGGCAATCATATTATGTGGAAATATTTTGTTCATATAATTTTATGTATTGGGATATATATAGGTCGATGACAAAGTATCCAGTCTTCTACAATAAAACATTCGAATATGGACCATAATTTCAATTTCCCGAATATGTAATTTTGAAGTTCATTTTTTTTAATTCATTGTAACTCAATTCATATCTTTTATCAAAGATATTTTGCTTGATTATTTCTTCTTTGGAATATTTATCAAGCGTACTTTGTTTGAAGATTATCACTTGATATTTATCATTGGCCTGGAGTTCATTATCCGGTATTGGTATCTTTCCTATGAAGCTGCTATCATTTTCTGTCTCAATTAATAATTTACCACCAAATACTTCAAAAACATATTGAGGAGTTAAAAGGGTTGAATCTTTAAACATAAATTCCAATGCATAGATTTTTTCACCAGACTTATTCATGATTTGGATATTCTGCCAGTTTACGTCCACGCCTGGATCCTCTGCTAACCATGAGCACGCATTACATAGCACACAAACCGTACAAAAAATTGCTACTTTCAGAAATCGTATAATTTTTTTTTTCATATTGTTACTATTAAGAATTGAGTGCAAAATTAATCATTTATATGCTTGTTTCAAAGCATAGGTCCTGTTGTCTATTCCACGAACTGAGGCTCTTCCAACTGCCTAACAAAGTTGAACAGACAACGTCAGAGCCCACGCCGATATGAAAATCATTACCGTAAAGAGACCAATATAATACATTAGACTGTACCAAAATAGTACAATCTATGCTTACAGGTCTCCTCGGGATTGATATAATCACACCTGGGACATCTACCGTTGGCTACGTTCAAGACTTTGATACTGATAGTTTTGGAAGATTTCAGTTCGCCTTAAACACAGCGTCGATAAACGCCTTCTATGTCAGGATTGACTTCCCACCCAAAGCCCGCTTTCGTATAGATATGTCATGGTTGACTTCACTACACTCAGCACGGCGTAGGCTGCCGACTCGGTTATCATGAAAGAACTCGTCTTACAGGGACAACTGCGGTCTGGCTATACAATCCGACAGCAAAAATACGAAAATTTATTGAGAAAAGACAAGAAATAGCAGGAAACATCAACTCCGCAAAGTAAATTTAAGATTATTTAAGTCTGATTGCTTTAATATCTCGGTTTTTTGTATAAACAAATGCTGTTTTTTATTACGATATGATATCAAAACGTGAACGGAGAGCTATCTATGTTTAGATAATTTATACAAGATTAAGAAAAGGTAGCAGCAAACAAACTCATAATAAGTTTGCTTGCCACTTTAGTAAATAGAACAATTAAAGACCAATTCGGACCTTCCTTTCGTGTTGCACTATTGTATCAGGGTGGAATTCTCCCGATTTGATCGTATTGTTTTCTGTTTGAGATTTATCACTTATATCCTTTTCAGGAACAGGTGGTACCAATTCCAACTGTATTTTTCTGTCCAACGCCGCCAGTTCCACTTTCAGACCTTTCAGTTCTTTCTCTTTCTTCCAAGTCTTGCCAGCTATCTCTTCCAGTTGCGGTATTTCCTTTTCCAAAGCCTTACATCTTGAATCATACTGCTCAATGTAGCTTGGTATCTTCTGTAAGGCATTCAGAAAGTTGTTTGCCGCTGCTATCGGGTCCGACTTGGCAATGTGACCGTAGTTGTACTGGTACTTGTAATTGCCCTCGACAAAAAAGCGGTTGTCAACAAATGGAAGACCATTCTCGAAACTTGTCTCGCTGACAATCTTGACAGGGAATCCGTAGATTTCTCCAATCCGCTTGTATTGTCCGCCAGTTGTCTCTTTCTCCGCCAACATTTGCAGATGCTTTCCTATAACCTCTAAGTTCGTGGTCTCCACACCATCAAGAGTGATGAGGTTGAGGATGTTGCCGTCCTTGTCTTTCTTGGCTTTGCCCATAAACTTGCCGTAGTCCTCGGTCATTCCCTTGAGAGAGGCTTTGTTGTTACCCAGCTCTGACGTCTTTGACTGCAATTTTGTTTCCGAGTCACGCTTGCCCTTGTTGAATGATTTGCGCTCACCCTCCAGAGAAGCAACCTTCTTCTCCAACTTCGCCTTGTCAAGCAAGTCGGTATTTCCGGAGAGAATAGCCATATACTCTGAAAAATTCATGCCCGATTTCTCGTCCATTGCTCCCTCGTCAATGGTTCTCGCTCCCAAGGCACCGCTTTTCAACTGCGAGATAAAAGTCTGCTTGCAGTGCAGGAGGTTGAACTTGTACGAGTCAAGCGACTTTTCCACCGCATAGATGATGACATCCACCTTGTTGTCGGCATACAGCTTGGCAATCTCGTTGCCGGCACGCACACCTCGACCGTCACGCTGTGCCAAGTCTGACGGTCGATCGGGTAGGTCAAGGGCATTGCTGCCCTCTTCCCCCCTAAGAACCGTACATGAGAGTTTCCCCTCATACGGCTCAAGCTTTTCTAAGCCTCTGTTTGTATGCAGAGACCGGTTCAAACTACTTCTTGTTTCCATTTGATTTGCGGGATAATTTAAAACATTCATCATGAACCAACAGATTGCATTTCTTTCCGTTTTGAACGGTTGGCATGACATTCCATGCCTTGTGCGTATCAATAGGCTCACCACATATAGGACATTTGCGTCCTTGCTTTTCCCATAGGTACAGCAGTGACTTGCGTCCTTTTAGCGTAACAAGCATTTTCGACTTCTTTCTTTTATAGAAGTACAGACGACAGTCTGCATCAAACGGGTTCATGTCTCCTTTAATCTGCGTGTATTGCAGGAATGGAAACGATGAAGTCAGAGACAATAATGTCAATTGGTCTTCCTTTCCGTTTGGTTTCTTGAATTTTGAAGCGAAAGTCCATTTGTTCCCTCGAATGTCATGCCAATATCGGTCTTTTATCCACCGTTTCCCTTTCTTGGAATGACGGCGTTTTGCCCATTGCCATAGTGAGAGGAATATCTGATGGTCGATTCTGTGAAATGAATCACGTGTCGCTCCATGCTGATAATAACCTCCCCATCCTCGGATTTTAGAGTTCAACATTCTGATTAACGACTCCTGTCTGCAACCCTTGTTCTCCTTAATTACCTTACGGATATTCTCCATAAAGCGTTTCTCGGATTTCTTTGTCGGCTTGGTCAATATGTCCTTGCCGTATTTGCGGATATTAAAGCCAAGAAAATCAAAACCGTCATGCACGTTGGTTATCACCGTCTTTTCCTCTGATAAGGTCAGACCTCTTTCAGACATAAATTCAGCAACCAATGGCTTGATTTCATTTTCAAGAGTTTCCTTGTTCTCGCAAGTGATGATAAAATCATCCGCATAACGTACAAGGTTCACCATTGGTGAATACAACTTACCATTAACATGATGGCGCTTATATCTATCTGCAAGAGCTTTCTGCAATCCGTCCAAAGTCATATTGGCAAGTGTCGGAGAAATTATACCACCTTGCGGTGTTCCTTCCTCGGTCGGGAACATTTGCTTGTTGAAAACATAGCCACATTTCAACCATTTTCGGAGTATTGCCTTATCCATTGGGATATTGGCAAGTAACCACTCATGGCTGATATGGTCAAAACACCCTTTTATGTCACCCTCCAAAATCCATTCAGGAGAATATCCCTTTCGGAGAATGTTATGACATTGCTGTATTGCATCCATACAGCAGCGTTCCTTGCGGAAACCGTATGAACGAGTATCAGCTGTAGTTTCTGATACAGGCTCCAATGCCATAAGATAGAGTGCTTGCATGGCTCTGTCTTTCATTGTCGGTATTCCCAACGGTCGCAGTTTGCCGTTGCTCTTCTTGATATGAACTCTTCTCAGCGGCATTGGCTGGTAGCCTCTGCGTTTGAGTTGGGTTATTGCTTGCGTTTTAGCTTTAGGGGTATCCCATATTTCTTTGTCAACCCCAGGAGTACAACCACCCCCGTTAGAAGTAACCCTCTTTACGGCTAAGGCTTTTGCGTAAAAAGAGTGGGTAAGCGTCCATTGCAAGGCTTTCACCTTGTTATGTCTGCCTTCCTTCTGAGCCTTTACAATACGAGCTTGAAGCTTCTTAACAGCTTGCTCCGCCTTAGTCCAGTCTATTCTGTCCCAATTTGATTGCAGGTTGTCAGTCGGCGCACACGATTGGTCGAGGAGATTTTCTTTGATTTTATCGTTCATTTGCATTCCTACTTTAAAAAGTTCTAAAAGTTTATTGTAAAGAATTACCATTTGGCTAATGTTGGGTATTTGCCTCCCAAACATTACCACAGAAGTCTGCCCACTTTCGTGGTAGGTTGATGTTGTCCCTTGTCAACTCGTGATAAGTGGCTCAAACCCTATCCGTCCCATTACAGAACGGCATTCGCTTTCTCTGTTATCTTATACCTGCACATCATTCAGCATCCATTACTTTCAGCTTACCTGTCTTTTGTCTGACAGGAGATGTACAGGCTTACCATGTTCCACATAGATAACTAACGGATAGGTTAGGTTCTGTCTCATCCTCCGACGGTCTTTACATCCGTGTAATCCTACCATGGAGAGGATTATCTGACCGCATCCCATTTTGGGTAGAGTGTATCAGTATCTTGCACTCTTTTACGACATTACGAAGTTTACTAACAGTTCGCTTACGCTAACCATACTATCCAGCCTCGCCACTCTACGGTATGATACTAACCATACTTGACTTCCCCTCACGGTTCTGTCTTGTCTTGCGAAAGTGTACTTTGTCCCGACCGCTTAATACAACATTAAGGTGCATCGGTCGGTAGGCTACCGCTGACGGAACAGCGGGTTAAAGCTGATACTTAAAGTATCATTCCAACAATTATCTATGCGACTTCATGTCGCACCCACGGTGTGTCCAAATGATGAATAGCAACACACCTTTTTTGTGCATTTACGCCTGTACCTAACATAGATGTGGAGCCGAACAATACTCGTACCGAACCCTCGTTCATGGCTGCTATCACCGCCTTTCTTGCCCTCTCGTTCTTGCACTCCTGAATGAAGCGGATTTCAGACGACGGTATGCCGTAATCCTCTATCAGCTTACGCTTGATTTCTGAATACACGTTCCATTCGCCAGGTCGGTATGTTCCCAGATCTGAGAATACGAACTGCGTGCCCTTGTGATTGTCATAGCGTTTGTAATAGTCAGCTATCATCTTCGCACAATGGCTCGCCTTGTTGTCGGGATGGTCCTCACAAGTCGGGTCTATCATGCGTATATCGAGCGCCATCTTTCGGGCATAGTCCGTGGCTATGAGCATCTTTGCCTTCTCTTCCGTTTCCGAAAGAGGCAGTCTTCCGAGGATGGTGGCATCACCCGTCTTGGCAAACTCCATCAGCTTTTGTATGAAGTCCTCCTGCTCGGGTGTCGGTGGTATGTTATGAAGAATCTCGTTCTTCTGTGGTCTGTCCACGCCAACCGCCTCCGCCGTGCGATAGTCGGTTATCTCGTTGTAGAAAGCAGCAAGCTCCGGCACCTTGATAAAGTATCTGAAACGTTCCTTCTGCACGATGTTGTTGGTGACGTTAAACTCGAAGTCGGTAGTCTTCTTGGCGAAGATTGCCGCCCACGCATCGAAACAGCGGATGTCCTGACGCTCCAGTTCCTTGGGGCGCAGGTACTTGAAGAGCAGATACAACTCAGTCAGTGAGTTACTGATGGTTGTTCCCGACAGGAATGTCGCTCCCAGATCTCTGCCTGTCCGCTCCTGTATGGTACGGATAGCAAAGAGCATGTTGAGTGCCTTCTGGCTTCCCTCGCTGTTGCCAAGTCCTGCCACACGGTCGTGTCTGGTGTTGAACATGAGGTTCTTGAACTGGTGGCTCTCGTCCACAAACAAGTGGTCGATGCCCATCATGCGGAAGTCCACCACATCATCGGTGCGCTGCTCGATGCTGTAGGCTATCTTCTGCAACTTCACCTCCAGATTCTGCTTTCGCTTTTCCAAGCCTTTGAGCATTCCCCGTGACACGTCTTTGCCCTGCGTGCGTATCACTTCCAAGTTTTCCTCCACGGTATCAAGCTCAGCCTGCAATATCTGCCGCTGGAGTTCTGGCGATTGCGGTATCTTCCCGAACTGGTCGTGCGACATGATTACACAGTCATAGTCGTTGTTCTTGATGTTGTTGAAGAAACTGACACGGTTCTTGGTGGAAAAGTCCTTCTCCGAGGCATAGAGTATCCTCGCATGGGGATAAGCTGTCTGATAGGTGGCAGCTATCTCCGCGACATTGGCTTTCAGTCCGATAATCATCGGCTTGTGAGCCATACCGAGGCGTTTCATCTCATGCGCAGCCATGCACATGATGAGGGTCTTGCCTGTACCTACGGCGTGGTCACATATCCCGCCTCCGTTCTGCAAAAGCATCCATACACAGTCCTTCTGACTTGGGTACACACTCTTGACACCATACTTTCCGCCAAGGGCTTTCAGATCCAAACCGGGGAAGGTCTGGTGAGAGCCGTCATACTTCGGACGCACGAAGCAGTTGAACTTCCGGTTGTACATTGTGGTCAAGCGTTCCTTAAAGGAGTCAGACTGCTCCTCCAGCCATTCAGTGAACCCGTTGCGGATTTCGTCAATCTTAGCATTGGCAAGCTGTATGCCCTCGCTGTCACGCACCTTGATGTCGTTGCCGTGTTCATCCTCACCGATGCTCTTCATCATGTCGGGACAAGTGTTGTGCAGGGCATGTTTCAGAAGACTCATGCCGTCATAGTGGCGGTAATATCCCTTCACCATATACTCATCCGTGATGGCCATGGTCTTCATACTGCATTTTGCCGAATATTCGTCCATGCTGTCGGAATAGACGATACTGACCTGTGTATTGAAGAGGTGGCTCATGTAAGCGGAATACACACCTGTAGGTATCCAACGCTCACCGAAGTTGAAGTCCAGGTCCTCAAAGGCTATCGGTTCGGGAATGCTTGCCTTCAAGGCTTCCAACGACTCCCTCACGATTGCATGGTCGGGATTTTCCTTCAGCCATTCTTCTATACGCTCCGCTTTCTCTATGACATTGCCAGCAATGAAGCGGTCGGCTATCTCGTAGCCGTCTATGAGCGGATTGTAATAGATGCGCCCTTTAAGCGCTTCCGTCAGTTCCTGTTCCGGCATATCCGATAATTCAGTCATATATGGCAAGTCGATACGGCCGAACTTGTTGAGTGAGGCGGTGAGCGCTTCCTCTGGAGAATCCACATGACTGACCTCGTCAAGCGAAAAAGAGACCGGGTGGTCGAAGATGTCTGATTTTGTGAACTGTCCGTTTTCTACCCGTTCCAACGACAGTATGTCGCGCCCTGAGGCATCCATAAGGATGAACTTCACGTTCTGCTTGGCATTGAGGTTGCCGAAACGGATGAAAAAAGCGTCATAATAGACATTCAGACTTTCACGCATCTGCTTGTTTTCCGTCTGTTCTTCCGCTTCATAGGTGTAAAGTTTCTGATAGGCATCACGGAGGGCGATATACAAGACTGCCTTTTCTTTCTGCTCCATATTCAGATCCAACGGCATGAAGGTAGCACCATACTTGGTAAGGTCTTTCAATACACCGATGTTTCCGGCAGAGTCGAGCACCATAGAACCCTCACGATGAAAACTTTCCCGTTTCTCATCAAATGGACGGGGCTTCATAGCATCCTCTTTCTTCTTTGCCAGCTCTTCCCGCTTTCTTTCTTGCTCTTTTTGTTGTTCCCGCTCATGATTTGTTTCTTTCAATGTGCTCTGAGTCTTGGAATCTTCTTTTGCCTCATTCCCTTTCGACTGTCCATGCCCGATTTGAACTTTGAGAACTTCTATCGGTTCCATCGGAGGCTTGAACTTCGGATCAAGCGTATCTTTAACGCCCAGAGCCTTGAGTTGCTCCTGACGGTGCAGTTCAGCCTTTTGGCGCAGCAGCACCCTGTCTTCGGGAGCCATGGTCATCATCATCTCGTAAAAGCCGTTGATTGGCGGATTCTCTTCCCAAGAGATGCTTGCGTATGGCTCATCACCAGGAAGAATCTTCTTTGCCTCCACATCTGGAATGTTGGCATTGACATTTGCTTCATCAAAGGACTTTTCCTTATTTTCCAAAGGCTTTGTCTCAAACTTTGCCGTAGGATTGACAGCCTTCACTAGCGGACTTGCTTTCTTCTTTGCTGTTTTTTTGGCTGATGGTTTTGTGGTTGTCGTAGCCTTGCCAGTCTGCTTGCTTACCTGTTTCTTTGTTTCCTTTATTGTCAAGCGGTCTTCCTCTTCCATGCCCCAAAGGTCGAACAAGGTCATTTGGACAGGTGACTGCTGATGAACAGTCCGTTCATGATGCGAACCTGGTTCATCGGCATTGTTGCTTTCCACATTATTATATAAGTGTGGTTGCTCTGTTTGCCCTATGTCCAATGTTTCCTTTCCGTTTTCTTGTTTTACCTCAACTTCTGCCTGTTGGGCGACCTTAGTTTCTTCTTGCTGCTCCTCTATCCCCAAGTATCGGTTCAAATTGAGGTTCTTCTTAAAGTCTTCATGGAGCATCTTTCGCAAATCCTCTGCAATGCCTTCCACACCATCCTCATGCGTGTATATCATTGCAGGTTTGCCGAACGGGTCAGTATCCAACTTTGCTGTTGAATGGATAATGCGTTCCGGATGCTCCAGAAAGTAGTTGTTTGTCGGAATGCGGTTCTCGTCATTATAGACGGTATCAAGCAGGTTGTCGTCTCCTCGCAGCGACTCCTTTTGGGTATTTTTCTGCAGAATAATGAGGTCACTGCCCACTTCCGTATTGGCATTTTCCGTGAACAGGTTGTTGGGAAGACGAATCGCTGACACGAGATCTGCATGATAGAGCATCATAAAACGCGCGGCACTGTTGTTTTTGGCATTCAATACGCCTTGTGAGGTGATGAAGGCAACCAACCCGCCGTCCCTTACCGTATCAAGAGCCTTGACAAAGAAGTAGTTGTGTATGCGTCTGGTAACAAGTGCCCTCATGCCTTTCATGGCTGTATAGGACGGATCAAATACGGCAACATCGCCAAAGGGAATATTTGAGATGGCGAGGTCGAAGTAGTCATTGAAAGGCTTTTCTATCTTCTCGAATCCCTCTATGCGCACTTTCTGCTCCGGGTGCAGATGGAGGAGTATCTTTCCTGTAAGCAGGTCTTTTTCAAACGCCATAATGTCTGCCTTGGGATTGTTATCCAAGACGGAATCGACAAAGGCACCAATGCCTGCCGAGGGTTCAAGTACCTTTTCGGGGATAATCTGATGCTCTTTCAACACATCCGTCAGAGCCTCTGTAACGGCTGACGGCGTGTAGAATGCCGTGAGGACAGACTGTTTCAGACTGTCCATCAACTGTTTGTACTCGCTTTCATTCTTGCTGTTTTCACGGATAAGTCTATGCAGCTCCACTGTTGGAGCAAACAATTCAAGGTCTGATTTTGCCCAATGGACGGCATCCGCCAGTTCCCTGGCAGGGTTCAGGATGCACTTCAATCCTCCGAATCCGCAGTAACGCTCCAGAAGGAGACGCTCACGGGCGGTCGGCGTGCGCTGTTCCCTGTCAAGGATGAATGCCGTCTCTATCGCCTTGATGTTGTCGTTCAGACGTTGTTTTCTATTGTACGCCATTTGACTCTATGAAAAGGGCTACGGCTCCCGTCAGCTCTGTGTAGAGCTGGTCGTAGTCCGGTGACTGGGCAAAATCGTCATCGGTGAGGTCGTAAATGGAATACACGTTGTCAACCAGAGGCAGGAGGTGCTTGACAAACACTTCCTGATCTTCTACTGCTACCTCCAGGGGAAACTCACGGTCAACAACATCATACAGGATGCTGTACTTGGAAAAGCGGAGACCTTTCAGCAATGCTGCCATGGCAAGTTCTTGTGCCGCATCGGCAAAGAGGGCATCACGCCGTGCCTGCTCATATACCTCTGCGGCATGGTCTGCACGTTCGCGGATAAAGTCCGCATCGCTGGCTTGTGGAAAACGGTTCTCTCTGAGATGGTTCAAGAGATACAGTCCGTAATAGGACAGTTCTGTCTGTGCCTGTTTCTTTCTGTTCATCTGTCTGTTGAATGGATTAAGTGGTGAATAATAAACCGTGGATGGCGGTTGATGTTTGTTGAAAGCAAGAAAAAGGCACTCGGTATCCCTCCGAGTGCCGCCACTTAATCCACAGTAAATAAAAGCATCCTGAATAAAGACACCATTTATGAACCATGTTTCGGTGGCAAAGGTACAAACTATTTCTTGTATCTCTTCACATTTCCTCGCTTTTCTGCTGTTTTGCGCTCTGCAAAGACGAATTTCGTGTTGAAATCCTCGTCAAAGGCAATGGCTGCGGAGAAAGGTTTGCCTTGCTTGCTGGTGAAACCATTGAGCATTCTGGTCTTGCCCTTGGTAAGCAAGTCGGTGATGTCGGCATCAGTGAGCAACTTTCCTGCTACCTGCTTGAACACTGGCATACCGCACTCCTTGTTGCTGCATCTTACTACCTTTCCGAAGAACTGCATAGTACCTTGCTTGCATTTAGGACACTGGCAGCCGGAATCCTTGTGGCTGAAAAGTCTGTCACAACCTAACAATTCCGCAGTGATTTCACGGGTATAACCTTCGATACTATGGGTGAACCCGTCTGCACTTGCTTCACCTCGTTCAATCTTGGCAAGTTCCGCCTCCCATTTGCCCGTCATCTCCACATTGGCAATCGCCATGTTCTTCACCACGGAATGCAGGGCGAGTCCTTTTTCCGTCGGCACAAGTTTCTTCTGCTGGCGCACCATATACTCTCGTTTGAGCAGGGTTTCGATGATGGCGGCACGTGTAGCTGGTGTACCTATACCGCAGTCCTTCATTGCCTGGCGCATCGTATCATCTTCTATCTCTTTGCCTGCGGTCTCCATTGCTGCAAGCAATGTGGATTCCGTATGCAAAGGCTTTGGTTTGGTCTTGCCCTCCGTGATGGTGCAGCCAGAAAGAGTGACATACTGTCCTTCTTGCCAGTTGGGAATGACTTGCTCCTTGACCTCATTGTCTGTTGCGTCTGCATCCTTGTCCTGCCTGTTGTTCTTTTCCTTGAGCGACAACGCTCGCCAGCCAGTCTGTCGGATGATGGAGCCACTGATGCCAAACTCAACTTCATGATCCACTTGCGCCGATACTGATGTGATGTCCTTGATGCAGTCTGCCGAGAACGCTTCAATCATCCGGCACAATATCATGTCATAAACAATCTTCTCGTCCTTGAAAAGACCAATGGCTGCATTTTCTGTGATGAGCAGGGCATGGTGATCGGTCACCTTGGCGGCATTCACGCTGTTCTTGCTGTAGTCCTCACTGCCAGGCAAGAGTTTCACTTTTTCTCCATATTCCGAATGATTCTCCAATTTCTTGAAGAGTTTGGGAAGGGTGGCAAATACATCATCCGAGATATAGCGGCTTGATGTTCTTGGATAGGTGATGAACTTTGCCTCGTAGAGTTTCTGGGCGATGGAGAGTGTATGCTCTGCCGTGAAGCCATGCTGGGAGTTGGCTTCTTTCTGCAAGGTGGTGAGGTCGTAAAGGAGCGGTGTCTTCTCCACCTTTCGCTTGGTTGCGACCTTTGTGATGATGGCAGAACCTGTTTCTTTCACCTTATTATATATGTCGGTTGCGGTGGCTTTGTCTGTCCATCGGTTGGCAGATGTGAACTTCAGTATATTGCCACTGTCTGCATCAACCACACCGAAGTGTACCTGCCAGAACGGTTTCGACTCGAAACGCTTGTGTTCCCAATAGCGTTCGCACACCATGCCAAGGGTCGGAGTCTGCACACGACCTACGGAATAGGTGCCACGTCCTGCGGCTATCGTCAGGGCTTGTGTGCCGTTGATGCCGACGAGCCAGTCTGCCTCACTTCGTGCCTTGGCTGCATGATAGAGATTGTCATACTCCTTGCCATCCCTGAGGTTCCGAAGTCCCTCACGGATGGCGGTGTCCGTAAGCGAACTGATCCAGAGACGGTCGAAAGGTTTCCTGCAACCGAGATACGCATAGAGGTATCGGAAAATCAACTCTCCCTCACGTCCGGCATCGGTTGCTACGATAATGCGCTCACTGCTGTCAAACAGCTTGCCGATTATCTTGATCTGGGCAAGCACACCTGCATCTGGTTTGTAGCCGTTCTCTGTCTTGACTTGTCGGGGAACAAGAACGAACGGGTCGGGAATCACAGGCAGATTCTCTGCATGGAATCCCTTCATGCCGTAGGTTTCCGGCATGGCTGGCTGCACTAAATGTCCGAAAGCCCATGTCACAAAATAGCCATTGCCCTGCATATAGCCTTCCTCACGCTTGTCAGCTCCCACAATGTGGGCGATTTCCTTGGCTACGCTTGGTTTCTCTGCGATGATTGTCTTCATTGTCTGTTGTTTTTGTGACATCCGCAACCGTGGGATAGACGGTCGCAGATGTCGGTTGTTATAATGGATGATTAACTCTGTGGATCAAGTGGCGGCAACTACATCTTCACGCTTCTTGCCTTTCTCTTTGGCTTCTGTTCCTCGGCGTTCTGTTCCTTCTGCTGCTTTTCGTTCTTTGGCGCAGACTGTCCCGGACTCAGCGGATCCTTGGTGTGCTTGGTCGCCTCATGGGTCTTGCCCTGCTCGTTGACGGCGACTTGTACCTTGTTCTCATTGGTAGGAATCTGTTCCTTCGCCTGTTTGAGGTCTGGATTGTTGCGGTAGGAACGTGGCTGCATCTTGTCGAAGTCGAACTTCACATAAGCGGTATAGGTACCGCTGCCGTTCTTGTTGGGCACTTCCTTGATCTCGATGGTCTTGCCTGCCACATAATCGTCCTTCTGCTGCTCGGTCAGTTCCTTCTTGAAATAGGTGTTGAGTCGGCGGATGGTCCCGTCCTCATTGAGCCAGTGGTTGGGATCTTGCTGCTTCTTCTGACCGCCCGCATCACCTTCTGCCTTCTGCTCCTGCTTGTCAGCGGTTTGCTTCTTGTCTCCATTCTGTTTCTGACCTTGCGCCTGTCTTGTGCTGCCAGGCACGAACTCCACGCCACGCTGTTCCACATTCACCTGCAGCAGCGGCGTAAACTTGCGCCCGTTGGCAAGCTCAATCTCCTTGCGAAGCGGAATACCTGAGTAAAGCACTCTCTTGTCGTCCTTGGTAATAGGTGTCTTGCCGATGGTATCGGGTATGCGCACCTTGTTGGTAGGGATGTCAACAATCTCATTGGTAAGACGGTCGATACTGATGAAATGAGGACGCAGCTCACCTGTATTCTTGTCGGGGAAATCCACAACCTTTCCGAGGTTGCCGTTCTGCAACAGGTTCTTCTTGTCCTCTGGAGTGAAGGTATAGCCTTTGTAAGCGACATCGAGTTTAGGCTCGTTGCGCACGAAATGCGGCACGAGTTGCAACTGGTCGTTATCGTCCTTGCGGAATGACAGACGGGCCTGTATCTCTATCTGTTCACCACCGAAGGTCGGCTTCACAATCACAAGCCCCGTCTTGCCGTAGTTGAGCAGGGCTTTCATATCCTTCTCATTCATACTGTTGAAGTCTATGCCATATTTGGCACCAAGTTCCTGCAGGTTCACATCGTTACCACTAATGAGGTTCTGCTTTACATCCGGAGCGGTCTGTGCCTGCTGTTCGGTTGCGGTCTGTTCTGGTTTCTGTTCCATGTCGTTCTCTTTTTCGTTGGTTTGTTCAGATGATACATTCTCTTTTTCTGTGTTAGCTTGCGTCTTGGACGCATCGTCCGATGATGCGGTTTCTTTCGTCTGACCTTCCGATTGCTTTGCCTCTTTCTCATAATTGGAGGTGTCAACCTTGTGGGCGGAAAGAATCTCCTTGTTAGCCTCCGGATCTTTCAGTAACTCCTTCATCACGCCAAGCAGGTTTTCCACCTGGTCTGCCGCTATGCGGTAGAATCCGAATCGGCTTGGCTCCTTGCACTGGCGGAAGAAGTTTCTAAAGAAACTGTCCATCAAGTCACTGTTGCGGTCAAAACGCAGGAAGTTGGGCGTGTTCTCCGCCTTGGCGGGCGCTCGCTTCGGTGTGCCGTCCCTGCTGAGTCCGGCAACGACACTGATCTCGCCCGTCTTCTCGTCACGGACTACCAGCACGTCCTGTTCATCACTCTTTTTCTTTTGTACCATAATTGTAAATTTTTAATAGTGAATACTGTTGTTATTTGAATTTCTGATGAATGCGAGTCAAGTAATGCTCCACATTCTCTTTCTTGAATTCTTTGACATTATTCTCTACAAACTGCATCACATCCTCTTCCGTGTAGTAGGTTTTCTGCCCCAAACGCTTGTAGGGAAGCACTCCCAGACTGCGATAGCGTTGAAGGGAACGAGGGGATATTTGAAATAAGAGGCAGAGGTCTTGGTTGTCAAGCAATTTTTCATTGATGGCAGAACTTCCTTTTTGCTCCGTCTCTCGTTCGTGTCTCAACATCAGCATGTCGTAGATGCCGTCTATCTTTTTGTGTAGGTCATGGAGATATAACTCCAGTTTTCTCAATGTTCCATCTTCCATGCTCATGTTTCCTTTGCTATTGTTCGTTCCTCAACCATTCTTTCTATGGCTTCAACTTGGTATCGGCATTGATTACCGATTTTAATAAAATCAATGCGGTTCTCTGAGCGCATTCGCTGCAAGGTGCGCTTGCTCACACCAAGCATCTTAGCTGCATCGTCATTGGTCAACATCGGCTTCAATCTCTTGCCCGTCAACTTCTCTTGAAATGCCATTTTTGCCAATCGCACGTACTGGACTATTTCTGTCAACTGTTCTGTCAGCTTTTTGAAGGCTGCACTTTCCATTGTTATTACTTCCATTCTAATTCCGTTTGAAATGTTATATAATTCGTTGTTTTGATTTCTCGGCGGCAAAATTAACCATTTGCGAAATACCCGTTTAACAACTCATTAATGACCCACGTATAATTTTCTTGATTTTTCTTGCCAAGCGGTCGGCAAACCCCAGAAAAGCACTGCCACAGTTATTCATTTTCATTGTTTTTCTACATACACACATTAACTTTGCACCCGAATTTGTTGAACCAATAAAACAGAGAATATGGAAGTAGTAACAATGGAAAAGAAGGCATTCGACTTGATGATGGCAAGATACGATGCCTTGGTAAAGAAAGTTGAGTTGCTGAAGCACAAGGCTAACGGCAAGCGTCTGAACAAATGGCTTACAGGTCATGAGGTCTGCCAGCAACTTCGCATCAGCCAGCGCACCTTACAAAAACTTCGTGACCGCCGTTTCTTGGGGCATACCCAGATAGGTCGCCAATTCTATTACTGCCCCGAAGAGGTCAAAGCCATCGTTCCGCTTATCGCCAGAATCAAATCGGTATAGCGTAAAGCCAAACTCGCCCAAGGCAAAGCCGAAAACTTCACCCTGGGCGAGCCAACACATTTTATATTCACCACTTAATCCAAATTGTAAACAATGAACATGAACCAACTTCTTACGCATGAGAGCAAGTCGATAGACACCGCCATGCAATCCTTGAAGAAAGCCAACAACTGGCTATCTTCATTCATCGAGTCCTACAGCCCACCTTTGGACGGGGAGCGATACCTCACCGACAAGGAACTCTCCGAGCTCCTGAAGCTTAGTCGCCGCACCTTGCAGGAATATCGCAAGCAAGGCATCTTGCCCTACATTATATTATGTGGCAAAACCCTCTATCCGGAATCCGAGATACAAACACTTCTCACTGGTAATTACCGCAAGCCGATAATCGACGGCACTGTTTCACAAGGGGAGGGTACTGCTTCATAATAGCGAAACAAAAATAGCGTACAGGGTACAACGACAAAAATCGTTTCCTCTGTACGCTATTATATTATAAAGGTGTAGGAATCTTATTAAAAGATGAGAGATTCTAACTTGTACCTCTTGGCATCGTTCCGTTCATCACAATAATCATCGGATACTCGTGTTTTACTTGCTCTGCTTGGCAATCCTTGCGGTTCACAACCTTACTGATAAACCATTGTCTGAACAACAAGGCTTGGTATGTATCCATTTGAAGTGCTATGGCGATAATCACTTCCATATCATAGACATGCGCAGAATATCCATTTTCAAGTTTGATGTATTGAGAATGCTGGAAATCTTTCAGCACACTTTGTTTCCAAATGCGCTTGATGGTATTCTTCACTGCTGTCCCTGTTACATTCAACAGTTCGGCAATCTCCCAAACTGTCATCCACACCTCACCATGATGTGGGGCGTAGATGACCATATCTTCTTGTATTGTTATCACTTGTCGTTTCATACTCTGCCATTTATAGTGTTAGTATTATCGTTGCAAACATTTCCAAACGTGAATTCCTCAATGTTATTTATTTGCTGAGACAACTTTTCCACGTCTTTGCTCAATTTCTCCTTGGTAATTTTGGCATACACCTGAGTTGTCTTTATGTCCTTGTGACCAAGCATTGAACTCACGGTTTCTATTGGGACTCCGTTGGAGAGGCAAACCGAGGTTGCGAACGAATGACGGGCGCAATGCACAATTTAAGCAAAAGCAACGGAAAGTGAAGATGAGAGAAATGAACTGCAAGTGGTTGAGAATGAGCAATATTTCATAATTCTGCCAATTGTCTGCAAAGCAAAGCCGAGCAGGATATTGAGTTATTTCAGTTACCAAACCGTTAGCGGTCAGTTACCGAAACCAACACTGCTAACGAGGTGAAAAACAAATAGTTTGTCACCAGTGTTTGTTGCACTGTTCTGCACAACTTTCAATGACGGAGAATGCTTACTGATTGATTATTTTTGCAAATTAAAAAAGTAAGCAGATGAAAGTTGAAAAATTCAAGGTGCTGCTCTACCTTAAAAAGAGCGGATTGGACAAGAACGGTAAGGCTCCCATCATGGGACGCATCACCCTCAACCGAACAATGGCGCAGTTCGGTTGCAAGTTGTCATGTACGCCAAAGTTATGGAATCCACGTGAGAGCAGACTTGACGGCAAGAGCAAGGAGGCTGTGGAAGTGAACGCCAAGATTGACAAGCTGTTGCTGGCAATAAACTCAGCCTACGAGTCACTTGTGGAGCGCAAGACGGATTTTGACGCAAAGGCCATAAAGAATCTGTTTCAATGCAGTGCAGACACTCAGATGACCTTGTTGAAGCAGCTTGACGCCATCATTGCGGACATTGAGTCAAGAATCGGCATCGACTACAAGAAAGGCACGCTGCCAAACTACCAGTACACTCGCCTGACATTGGGATTGTTCGTCAAGAAGCGTTATGGAACTGACGATGTGGCATTTGGTGAGCTTGACGAGCAGTTTATCCGTGAGTACATGGACTTTTGCTTGGACGAGAGAGGTCTTGCACTTGATACAGTCCGCCACTATCTCGCCATATTGAAGAAGACCTGCCGAATAGCTTTCAAGGCAGGACACTCCGAGCGTTATCATTTCATGCACTTCAAGCTACCTCAAAAGAAAGAGAATCCACCAAAGGCATTGACACGTGAGGACTTCCTGAAAATTCGTGACCTCGAAATACCAGAGCGAAGAAAATCGTTGGCTTTGACCCGTGACCTTTTTCTTTTCGCTTGCTATACAGGCACGGCTTATGCCGATACAGTTTCCATCACGGAAGAAAACCTCTTTCGTGATGAGGAGGGCAGCCTTTGGCTGAAATACCACAGAAAGAAGAACAAGATGCTTGCACGTGTGAAATTACTGCCAGAGGCGCTTGCCATGTTGGAGAAATACAAAGACCCGACAAGACCTACTCTTTTACCGCCACAGGAATTTCGAGTGCTGAGAGGTAACATGAAAAGTCTCCGAGTACTATCTGGCATAAGTATGGATTTGGTCTATCATGTTGGACGGCACAGTTTCGCATCGCTCGTTACGCTCGAAGAAGGTGTTCCGATAGAGACTATCAGCAGAATGCTTGGTCACAGCAACATTCAGACCACGCAAATCTATGCACGTGTCACCCCGAAAAAGCTATTTGAGGATATGGACAAGTTCATCGAAGCCAACAAGGACTTCAAGTTTGTCCTGTAATATTTTCACAAAATAAGAAAGGAACATAACAATGAGAAGTACATACAAGCAGTTTTATTATATCAACCGTGGCAGAGTAAAGGCAGACGGAACCACATCTATATTTTGCCGTATCACGATTGACGGCAAAGTGTCAGCCATAGCAACAGGTCTTTACTGTGCTCCCGAAGAATGGGACACGAAAAAAGGTGAAGCCAAGAATGCAAGAGTGAACGGACAACTGCAAGCGTTCAGACTAAGAATTGACGAAGCCTACGAGCAGGCAACAAAGGAAAAGGGCATCGTTACCGCCGAGATTCTGAAGAATGTTATTGTTGATGCAAATACTATCCCGATGACATTGCTTGCCACTGGCGAGGAGGAGCGTGAACGCCTTAGGCTGCGCTCTATCCGTATTAACTCAACATCTTCTTATCGCCAATCTAAGACATCGCAGCTAAACTTGCGAGAGTTCATCGGGTTACGAGGAATGAATGACATTGCATTTGAAGATTTGACTGAGGAATTTGGCAAATCTTATAAGTTGTTCTTGATTGGCAAAGGGTATAGTGCATCCAATACGAACCATAATCTTTGTTGGCTGCAACGCTTGGTTTATATCGCTGTTGACAGAGGTCTGCTGAAATTCAATCCATTGGAAGATGTCGGATATGAAAAGAAAGGCTCACCAAAGCGTAGACATATATCCAGAAATGACTTGCTGCTCATTATGGAGACTCCTATGGAGGATAAGGCTTTGGAGTTGGCACGCAGAATGTTTGTTTTCTCCAGCCTTACAGGTTTGGCTTATGTCGATTTACGTAACCTGTATCCACACCATATCGGGATGACGGCAGACGGTAGAAAATACATCCGTGAGAAAAGAGCAAAGACCAACAACGAAGCGTTCATTCCCTTGCATCCGATAGCTGAACAAATAATGTCGCTATACAATACAGCGGATGATAGCAAACCTGTTTTCCCTCTTTCTTCACGTGATTCCATGTGGTTTGAATTTCATTCACTCGGTGTGGCTTTGGGTATAAATGAGAACCTTACCGCACACGTTGCAAGACATACATTCGGAGTAAACATGGTTACTTCGGGCATATCAATGGAAAGCATCGCCAAGATGATGGGGCATTCCAACCTGCGAAGCACCCAGGTCTATGCCGTCATCACCGATGACAAGATATCCAAGGACATGGACAAGCTGATGCAGCGCAGAGAAACAAAAGAAACTGACCAGAATAAAAATAAGGAGGACGGGAAATGAACAGAGGAGTTATAACTATCAGCGAGAGCGGAACGGTATCCATGCCGACCGATACTGTATGGATGACCATGCAGGAGATTGCCGACATGTATAATGTATTCGGCTACTATGTGCGCAAGGCTGTCAAGGCTGTATTCAAGGACGGCATTCTGAAAGAGCAGGGTGTACGCCGTCATGTCAGGAAGAACGACCGCATCAGCTATGATGTGTATAGTCTTGAACTCGTCATTGCGGTAGCCTTCCGTATTGACAGCATTGAGAGCAGAGCCTTTCGGGAGTTCATCATGCAGTCCGTCATCGGCAGACAGACAAGCCGCACTAAACTGGTCTGTATCTTTACAGAGAATGCAATGGCATAGACCTGCCATAAAGCAACGTTCCTTGGAGGCTTTGCGCCTCCAGCCACTTGGGCGAACCACCGCAGTGTGTTTTAGCATGGTATTAGATTTATACAGGTAACACAAATGATACCCGGCAAACACGAACAACTCGGTATAGCCAATAAAACGAGGCGACAACCTATAACAGCCACGCTCGGTAAGTTATACGTTGTCGCCTTGTTCATTTCACACACTCATCAAGGACATTCTCCTACACACTTTTCATTCTGTACGCTTCACGATAGTTAGCCATCAGAATCTTCAGAATGTCGGACTCGCGGTAGAGTATCTTTCCGCCAAGCTGGATATACGGGATGACACCGTTGTTTCGGTAGTCCTGCAGGGTTCTTCGGCTCAGTTGCAGCCTGGCACAAAGCTCCTTGTCCGTCATGAAGCGCTCACCGTCAAGCATGGGGCGGTAGTTCATCACGGCACGTTCAAAATTGTCAACCATTCGGTTGAGGTGGTTCACGATGTGGTTCATCCACTCGCTGTTTCTTGTCATTACTTCATTGCTCATAGTTGTCTCGTTTTATTGTTGATACTTACGTTACTCGGTTTACTTGCTGCATTGGATTAAGTGGCTGTTGTATATTGACAGCCTAACCTGTGCGCTTGCGAAAGCGCATGTCCTTTTTCTTGTCCTCCACTACTGCTACGATAGCCATCACGTCCTCCGGCTTGTAGTAGGTCTTGTGGCTGATTTGCGTATAAGCCAAAGTTCCGTTGTCCCGAAGCGTCTGCACTGTCCGTGGGCAGATGTTGAGCGTCTGACACACGTCCTGCGTGTCGAGCCACTTGTTCATGGTCTTGTCCTCACTGCGCTCACGGATTCTGTCCATGCGCTTCACGAAGTTCTCCAACTGGGCATCAAGATAGTTGAATGCCTCTTCCTCGAATACGATGAATCCCATACTTTTCTTTTTTCTAAGTTAATACTATGTTATATGTCGCAAAGCTCCACGCATATGCTGTGCTCCACGTTTGTGAGTGCAAAGATAAGGCACGGCAATCTAAAAACAAGCGTTTTCAATTTCTGTGGCAGTATGTTGCCGGGGTTTGCCGACTTCAACGCCAAAAACAACAAGAAAAACTTGCACGACTGCAACGAATACATGAACAATGATGAGTTGAGAAATACGTTGAAGTTCTCACAACTATCTCGGTATGCAAATAAGCAAGCCACAACTAAATTGCCACGTTACACCCAATCAGTTGCATGGCTGCACTCAGTACACTTACTTTGCACCCGACAATCGGTCAATGGTGCAAACCGTGACCACTATACTAACAAATAAAACAGCATAAGCTATGGCAAGAACAAAAGATGCAGTCTTGGCTCCTGAGCAAAAGGAGCTGATGGAAAAAGAGTATTTGGATTTTGTTAAACCATCTACGTATGGCAACAAAGCCAATCCAAGTAGTTGTAATTCTCTCTATGATGATGTAGAGAACCCAGAGTTGAGAGCAATTGTAGAGAAAGTTGCTGCAACAACTCCCTATAGAGAGGAAACATCAACGAACGAGGCTCAATCGCCACCGAATCCGCAGAAGCGCATCAGTGGCAAGCAGCGCAAGGCGACATTAGAGGAGTATCAGCAGACCTTCCTCCAAGTTCCAAGGATTGACGACCGCAAGCCAGTCTTCGTCAGTTCCGATGTACGAGACCGTCTTGATCGTGTCGTCCGCATCCTCGGAGGGAGACGCATGAGCGTATCGGGCATCATCGAGAACATCGTGCGCCACCACCTAAGCCTTTATGAAGAGGACTTCGAGGCTTGGCGCAAATTGTGAGAATTAAGGTCTGCGACCTTGGACGTGGATAGCTGAAAGGCTGTAGTTCCAACTAACGTGTTCTGAGAGGGAGCGAGGTTATGTTTTGGGAACCCCAAAACGCCTCGCTCCACCATGAGGGCGGAGGAATTTTGCTCCCGACGGTCGCAGAAAGTGAGTGTACCAACTGTAAACAGTGTATAGAATGACAAGCATACATGAACAGGACAAGAGAAAGGGCGGAAGACCGCCCACGGGCAGGGTTCGCAAGTTGTCGAAGTCTGTCACGGTGAAGTTCTCGAAGCCAAGCTACGAGGCATTGAGACTGAGGGCGAGAAAAGCCAACCGCAAGTTGGCGGAGTACATCCGTGAGTCCGCCTTGAACGGCGAGGTGGTCAGCGGACACAACGCAGAGACGGTAGCCATCGCCAAGAACCTCATTGGCATGGCGAACAACCTCAACCAACTTACCAAGCTGTCGCATCAGAGAGGTTTCCA
>ERZ780174.65-NODE-65-length-35155-cov-2.75274_pt1 | contig 35155 bp, 27 predicted proteins | sample MGYA00511567_ERZ780174 | MGnify/ENA primary metagenome ERZ780174 (study PRJEB29588, sample SAMEA2154920) | human gut metagenome | biome: human gut; feature: human-associated habitat; material: faeces | place: Denmark | collected 2008/2010 ... | reverse complement strand
TCTTCACGTGCGTACGCACATTGGTATAACGATATTTACTAAAGTTATAATTCATTTCTTCTGCGTAGTTGTAAGTCGGGTCTTTCAGCTCGTATTCTGCGTTGCCGAAAGCCTTCTCACCGGGATAAACATCAGCCTCCATACGCCGTAGGGTACCATCTTCGTTGTACATGCTTTCATAGGCCATGAACGAGTTTATGTTGTCATAGCTTCCGAGAGAGCGGTACTCCGAACGGTTGTTCAGCACGTTCACTCCAAACGACATATCCCACCATTTGTTCACCTTCAAATCACCATTATAACTGAAAGAGAGGGAATTGTCCTGTTCTTTCTTTGCTCCGCGGTTATCGCCCATGTAATTAAAAGCAATGCTCGAACTGAGTGCTTTGCCTTTGACACGAATGCCCAGGTTATACTGCTGCGTAATTTGAGTACGATCGTGCATATCACGCCATTCACTACGATAGTCATTCTGACTCCAGCGGTCAAGAGTGGCATTCAGATCGGCATCACTCAACAGCCCCTGATAGTTCTGCAACAAAAGGCGCATAACGTGCGATTGAGTGAAGATGCGCCCGTCGGCGGCTGCTTTAATTTCGTCTTGAATGAGGTTAGGGTCTTCTTGCAACATGGCGTTGAAATTATACTTCTCCAGCTGAATAATGTCAGCAGCTGAAGCCCAGTTATAGTTGCTGTAATCCTGCCGTTCACTCACCACAAGGTCAGCGTTGAAATCGATAGAAAGACGGTCTTCCTTAGCCCGTTTGGTTGATATAACAATAACCCCGTTAGATGCCCTCGCACCATAAATGGCTGCAGCTGATGCATCTTTCAGCACGGTGATATTTTCGATGTCATAAGGGTTCACACTATCGATACCACCTTCAATAGGCAATCCATCCACTACAACCAACGGACTGGTACGCGCATTGAAAGTACCAACACCACGGATAGTAATGGCATTTTCACCAGTAGAATAAGGATCACTGGTCACTGTCACCATACCAGGGATTTTCCCTTCCAGGTTACTGGTAATGTCACCCGTATAACGTTTGTCCATATCCTTTGACGTGAGGTTCTGAAAAGAACCGGTGGCATTTTCCCGCTTGATATTCTGGTAGCCTGTCACAATGACTTCATCCATCAATGTGACATCAGGCTCCAATGTGAGACGTACGTATTTGGACTCCGGAAGCAAACGAACCTGAGTAGTCTTCATACCGATGTAAGATACAATGAGCACAGGTTTCTTCCCTTTAACCAGAAGCGAGAAGTTGCCATCTATGTCAGTAATAGTACCAAGTTCTGTACCTTCAATACGTATGGAAGCACCGGGCAGCGGCTCCCCGTTTTCATCAAGGATAGTACCTACCACTGTTTTCTGTTCGATATCATGAACAGCCTGCCTTATCGGCTTGCTATCCGCACTTTGTGCATGGAGCATGAGCGGCAATGCAGTGCCCGCTAACCCCAACAATATATAAGATAAATGTTTCATTCTTTTACTAGAAATCAAGATTGTTAAATATAAAATTTCAAGCCATGCACCGACAGATGGTTTAACGAGCCAAAGCTGCATCAAGCACCGTAGCAATGTCCTTATCGGACGGACGAGCCGCATCAGCCGAGAGGATTCGTCCATCGGTACCCACGATAACAAAACGCGGGATGGAATTAATGCTCATGTCTTCAAGGAATTTACTTCCGCTGTTTTTATCGAAAATATAGTTGGGCCAGGCAGGTTGATCTTTGTCTATCTTCTTTTCCCAAGCTTTCCGGTCATCATCTTGTGAAATGCTGACAAAGACAATGCCCTCATTTTCTTTATATTGTTCCCACAGTTTCTCAAAATAAGGTATTTCGTGGCAACAAGGAGCACACCACGTAGCCCAAAAGTCAATATAAGCCACCTTTCCACGAATGACATCAGCCAAAGTGGTACGGCTGCCATCACGTGCAATCAAAGTAGGATTCCCTGGCAAAAGATCTCCATCTTTAATGTGTTTGGCACGTTCGGCCAGTACCTTTTCAATATTCTCCTCAATGCGCGGTACCCTGGCCAATTGGGGTGCAATGGCTGCTCGGAATTCATGAATGGTACTATCAGACGGTTGATACATGAGAAACATATTGCACAACGTATTAATAAGGCTTTTCTTGTTACTTTCATTGGTCAGCACACTGTCTACTCTCTTTATCTGACGTGCAAAGAAATCTTCCAAATCAATGCGCCCACCGGTATTTACACCCAAATCGGCATTGTTATACCAATAGTTGAGCAACCCGCTCAGGCGGGTGATGTCGGCATTAGGATCGATAGTGGCAATAATTGAATCACTTTGCAGCTTATTGTCGGTTTGATTCATCATGCGCTCCAAGGCCAGATTCTGAAGGAGATAATATTTATATGTGGCATCAGCCAACTGTTGATATCTGGAACGAACTTCACTGTCAATCACTCCATCCAAAGCCTTTTCTACGGTTTCTCGGCTTTTTTCCAGACGTGTGTTCCATTCAGCGGCATCGAAAGGATGGTCGGGCGTAGGCTTGAAGGCCCAAGGAGAAAAGGTGTGATATAGGGCATTGAGAAAAGTACAGCGGTCAGCATTATCACCCTTGAAGGTGACATTCTCCCCATCAATAGCAATGTGAGTAGAACAACCTTCTTTTACATAGGCACCATAAATATCTTGCCCTACATAAATATAAAGGTCGGCCTCATTGCCTTCCAACTTGGGATTGTAGATAAAAGAACCAGTTGAATCTGTAGTCAATTCTTCTACGTAGTTATCTCCCAGATAATCGTAAACGAAAGCAACTCTGGTAGGTTCAGTCACGTTCAGGATTCCTTCCAGCAAGGGTGAATCAGCCTTGCTGGTACAACCTTGTCCAAGTGCTGCTGTCAATGCCAGCAGGAGCGCCTGTCTCAGGTAATGAATAATAGCTTTGTTCATGTGTCAAAAATTTTAATTGTTTTCTATCATTTTCACAACAAAATAACAGAAAAACGGCACAAATTCAAAGCCTTATATTTTCGTGATTCATCAATTTGACGGATAAAGAAAAAGAATACTACATTCCTTTCAGTTGTGAACGGTAACAGGCAGGCGTCATGCCAGTGCCAGATTGGAAGCTGGTATAAAATGTTGAAAGCGAACTGAACCCCACTTCAGCAGCTATCTGCTTCAACGGTTTGTTGGCAGCCAAATCTGAAATTTCAACAATGGCTTGGCGAATACGATATTCATTGACAAGTTGTGTGAAACTCTTCCCTGTGGTCTCATTAATTGCTTTTGACAGATAAGTACGGTTCGTACCCAAAAGGTCCGCCATGGAACTAACGGAAAGCGAAGGGTCTGTAAAAAGCTGTTTTTCTATCATCAACGTTGTGAAACGCGCCATCAGGTCATTCAGCTTATTTGTGAGGGCAACCGAAGTCTGTCCGTCCTGCCGCATCTTCTCCATCTGCGCCAGCAACATTTTTTCCCGGTGCAGGCATTCCCGGTTTTGTGATACAATGGCATTGTACAACCGAATTTTCTTCCGGTAGAAAAAGCAAATCAAACCCAATGCCACGAACACCGCCACCAGTATGCAACTTAAAACAACAGTGCGGTAACGATTGTTCAAAATAACCAATTGCTGTTCGCTGATTTGCTGCTCACGCGAGTAAATATCATGCTTAATGCGTGCTTCCTGTGTAGCTCGTTCACGTACCTCATCAAACAGACGGTCTTGGTAACCTATGTATTCCAACGTGCATTCCAGAGCCTTTCCTATTTGCCCAGCCTCACGATAACACAAAGCCAGTTCTTTCAGCAGGCGTCTCTTGTGAATGGGCATACCGCTGTCATCCACATGGCCAAGCGCATATTCCAAAACCTCGATAGCATTTTTCACTCGGTTGCCTGCACGCAACAGACGGGCATACTCCAGATAAACTATCGTAATGGTAGAAGCCGACGCAGTGGGAAAATTCTCCATCGCCTGTGCATAAAGTTCGTATGCCTTATCTGTTTCTCCACACTTAGCGTGCAACATAGCTTGCAACAGACATATATCCGAATTCGTTCCGAAACCCTGAGTGGTATGCATCTGGCAAACAGCCTCAATAGCCATACGAGCCGGACGCAAACTATCAGAGGCTAAATAGTAAAGAGCCGTATTCATTGTCCCATAAAAAAGAGGAATAGGTTCTTTGATCTTATGAGCAATGTCTACAGCCTCTTCAGCATACACAAGTCCGGAAAAATCATTACGCATGAAGTAAGCCCCCGATATGTTGGACAATATCATAGCATACTGCCGGCGATTACCCGTGTACTTGGCCTCCTCCAAAGCCTGAAAGTAATAAGAGATTGCTGTATATACATCATCATAGGCAAACATGGCATAGTTGCCGAACCCATTCAATACTAGCATCAATGCTTCATGATTATGGTGCTGCGTTGCCAAAGCCCGTGCTGTCTCCAGATGTGTATAACCTTCAGTACTCAACTTTGATTCCGTATTGGCCAATCCCAGTACCAGATGGCCATACAGTTGTCCGTAGGCACGGTCATTCTGAAATTCCCCCAATTCCAGCAAGCGTTGGCCATATTTTCGAGCCAAAGCAGTATTACCTTGGTATAGATAATGAAAAGCCGCTTCACGCAGCTTCTCCTTATCAGCAGGCAGCGGTTCGGTATCCCGTACCGAAAGAGTATCTGCAACAGCGGACAAGGATAAAATCCACAACAAGAATATCAAGATGAAGCGTATCGGCATAGTAAAACAGTAAAAAAAAAGTTTTTTCAAAACAAAGTAAAGCAAATTATCTGAAACAGCCAACTTTTGATGACAGTTCCATCTATTTCACGCACGGCTCTTTCATTTGTATCCACAATTATCGGATAAAGATTTCCTCGCATTTCCCTTTCCTTCTTTAGCAAGTAATACAAACTGTAATTTGTCTTATTTTTTCTTTTTCTTCAAAAGAAGCAAGGAAAAATACAGAAAAATACGTTATATTTACCACTGAGAATAAATAACAGGTAACTAAAAAACAAAACTATGACACTAAAACACTCGCTTTCTTTCATATTTTGCCTGGCTTTTACCACCATCGCAGCTTGGGCGCAGAGTAACAAGTTTTCAAACTCCATCTTCCGCTTTGCCACTCGTGCCGAAGGACAAATGCTGATTACGGAACTGGATGACTATACCCGCAACTGGAACCAGTTTGACATTGACGTACGTCTTCAAAAACCGCAAGGACGCAAATCACAGCTGTTGCAGTTTGCCATGGAACAGACACTCAACTGGAGTGACACTGAAAAAGAGCGTATCAGCAAGGCAATGAAAAGCCTGGATGCAGAAATCAAGAAACAAAGTTACAACCTCGATTTCCCGAAAGAAATCATCTTTGTAAAAACTACCCAGAAAGAAGAAGGTAATGCAGAGGCCTACACCCGCGTAAACTGGATTGCCATCGGTGAGCATGCGTTGAAGGAAGCTTCGGATGCAGATTTGAAATACCTTGTAGCCCATGAGTTGTTTCACCTGCTAACACGACAGAATTCCAACTTCAAGAAAGACATTTACAAGGTCATCGGATTCACGGTGATCGAAAAAGAAATTATCTTCCCGTCCGATTTGGCAGAAATTCGTATTTCCAATCCGGACCTCAGCCGATATGACAGTTACGGCACGTTTACCATCGGCGGACAGAAGCAATACTGCACCATGGTGATTTATACCGACAGACCTTATGACGGAAAAACGCTCTTCGACTACCTGAAAGTGGGACTTGTACCTTTGAACGGTGATTTTGTTCCTATTCAGAAGGCTGGAAAGACAATCATTTATGCACTGGATGAAGCGGAAGATTTCTACACACAAGTAGGAAAGAACACCAACTATCTCATTCATCCGGAAGAAATCATGGCAGACAACTTTGCCTTCACGCTGACTGGCAAGAAGGACCTTGCTAATCCGGAAATAATCCAGAATGTACAAAAAGTGCTGAAGGCCAAAAACCGATAAACAATCCACTTTTTTATGACTTATGAGATTATCTTTTCCGGTAATCCTTCTCGATGGCTAAGGTTATCCAGTTGGCTAAGGCCTGACGATTGTCGGCAATGACCAGACGTTTCTGATCCTGCGCATTCTGGATATTTCCTACTTCCAGGAAAACAGCTACCGGAGTCGTGTTGCGAAGTACGAACAGGTTACGTTCGCTCACCGTACCATCGAATCCGCGGTTGGGCTGATGACGGTCATACTTGGAACGGAAAGTCCGCTGTATTTCCCTCGCCAGTCGTTTTCCTTTTGAACTGCCCGGTGCATGATAGAAATACACGTCAGTCTGGTTGTTCCGGGCTCGACTGTCTACATGGATAAACACGGCACGCTTGTAGCTGCTCTTATCCTCCCGGTACAAGCGGTTCACCGCATCACAGCGCTGTTGCAGACGGGCTACCTGATTCAACGGAATGGCTTTTCCCATGCAAGTTTCCCGCTTGCTGTTATTCAGAACAGCTTGGTCACGAATTCCATCCTTTGCATCCTGAATGATAAAATGCACTTTGGCTCCACGTTTCATCAACTCGCGCCCCAAGCGGAGAATGATGTCGTAAGCATACTCATCTTCATGCAACTCTTTTCCACGATATTTGCCAATGCAGCCAGGATCCGGTCCCCCATGTCCGCTGACAAGATAGAAAGTGGCTCCTTTCAACGAGCTGGAAGTTACCGCATACGACGCATATTTCTTTCCAAACAGCGGTTCATAATGTCCCTTCTTTTTTCCCGTCATTCCCGAAGGAAAGCACAGCAAGCCACACAAAATCAAACATAAGAACTTCTTCATCACTTCAGCAGTTCATCTATTTTCTTACAAAGAGAAGCAAACTCCTCTTCATTATACAAGCGGGTCATCATCACGATTTTACCCTCCTTATCTATCAGCACGTTACGGGTGATTCCGGCATTGCGTTCCGCATATTTGGCAAAAATATCTGCTCCCGGATCAAGTCCTAACGGATAAGTCACTCCTGTCTGCTTGGCAAAGGCTTTCACTCGTTCCAGCGGCTCGTCACGGGCAATTCCATAAAGCGCAAAGGAAGCATTGTCCTTATGTTTCTGCCAGATGTCTTTTTCAATAAAAGGCATTTCCTTACGGCAGACTCCACACCAGCTTGCGGTAAACTGCAACATGACTACCTTTCCCTTAAGTTCTGACAATTTCACCTTGCGTCCGTCCGTCAGCTTCATTTCAAAGTCGGGAGCCGTATCGCCTACCTTGACAATATATCCGGCTGCATCAGGAACCGGCTGAGAGGCTGTAAGTGGTGCATGGCCGCCTAAAAGTCCCATCAATGTCAATGCAAAAATAAGCTTCTTCATACTCATTCTAAATTATATTTCGGCTCAAAGATAGTACAAAAAATTAAAATACAGACACATTCGGCAAGAAACCTGCCTGCAAAAAGAATATCAGAAAGTGCGAAAAGGGCCGAAAGAAAATGCTTTTTATTACTTTTCGGTATGTTTATACAGAAACTTTATTAACTTTGCGAATTATGAAGAACAAAGCGTACACCCTTACACTTTTATTGTAAATCAAAGCTAAAGAGAAGAACTATGGATTGCACTAACATCATCGGAGAAAAAATAAAATCGCTCCGAACCAATCAAGAAATAAGTATACAGGAACTGGCAGAACGCGCAGGACTGACCGTGGAACAGGTAAGTCGCATTGAGGAAAACATCGACATTCCCTCGCTGGCTCCGCTGGTTAAAATAGCACGTGCATTGGGAGTACGTCTGGGTACTTTCCTGGACGACCAGACCAGTGAAGCAGGACCGGTTATCTGCCGCAAAGGTGAGGCGGACGATACCATCGGATTTTCAAACAACGCTACGCATGCCCGCCAGCACATGCATTATCATTCATTGTCAAAAAGCAAGGTGGACCGTCACATGGAACCGTTCATCATCGACATCGACGCCAACGACGAAAAAGACTTCTTTCTGTCGGCACATGAAGGAGAAGAGTTTATCATGGTACTGAAAGGAGAACTGGAAATCAGTTATGGAAAAAGCAACTATCGCCTGAAAGAAGGAGATACCATTTATTATGATTCCATCGTACCGCATCATGTACACACCGCCGAAGGACAGGCTGCACAAATTCTGGCCGTAGTCTACACCCCAGTATAAGTCTCACACAAATCATCAACGACATGTTACAACTTTCTGAAAGAACATTAGGCGACTGGCTGGAGCATTGGGCAGAAGTGACTCCGGACAAAGAATACATTGTATATTCCGACCGCAACCTGCGTTTTACCTGGAAGCAGTTTAACGAGCGTGTGGACCACATGGCCAAAGGTTTGCTGGCCATCGGCGTGAAAAAAGATACTCACGTGGGCATCTGGGCCCGCAATGTGCCCGACTGGCTGACATTTCTGTATGCCTGCGCCAAAATAGGTGCCGTGGCCGTTACGGTCAACACGAACTACAAGCAGGCGGAACTGGAGTACCTCTGCGAAAACTCCGACATGCATACTCTGTGTATCGTAGACGGAGAAAAGGACAGCAACTTCGTGGAAATGACCTACACCATGCTGCCCGAACTGAAGCTCTTCGAACGGGGGCACATGAAGAGTAAGCGTTTCCCTCACATGCGTAATGTGGTATACATCGGTCAGGAGAAATACCGGGGTATGTATAACACAGCAGAGATTCTGCTGTTAGGAAGCAACATTGATGATGAGGAACTGATTAACGCAAAAAAACTGGTAAGCTGCCACGATACGGTGAACATGCAGTATACCTCCGGTACTACGGGATTCCCCAAAGGGGTTATGCTTACTCATTACAATATTGCCAACAACGGATTTCTAACCGGTGAGCACATGAAGTTCACGGCCGATGATAAGTTGTGTGTATGCGTTCCGCTTTTCCATTGCTTCGGTGTGGTACTGGCCACCATGAACTGCCTGACGCATGGCTGCACACAGGTCATGATAGAGCGCTTCGACCCGTTGCTCGTACTGGCCTCCATACACAAGGAACGCTGTACGGCTCTCTACGGCGTACCGACCATGTTCATTGCCGAACTGCATCACCCCATGTTCCCCATGTTCGACTTGTCAAGCCTGCGCACGGGTATCATGGCCGGCTCTCTCTGTCCTGTGGAACTGATGAAACAGGTAGAAGAAAAAATGTTTATGCGCGTTACCAGCGTATATGGACTGACAGAGGCTTCACCGGGTATGACCCACAGCCGCATTGACGACGATCCGGAAGTACGTTACACCACCGTAGGCCATGACTTTGAGTTCACGGAAGTGAAAGTAATCGACCCGAATACCGGAGAAGAATGTCCGGTGGGCGTACAGGGCGAAATGTGCAACCGGGGTTACAACACCATGAAAGGTTACTACAAAAATCCGGAAGCCACAGCCGAGGTGATTGACGCCAACGGATTCCTGCATTCCGGTGACTTGGGAGTAAAAGATGAAAACGGAAACTATCGCATTACGGGCCGCATCAAGGACATGATTATCCGCGGAGGAGAAAATATTTACCCGCGCGAAATCGAAGAATTCCTCTACAAGATGCCGGGCATCAAGGATGTACAGGTGGCCGGAGTGCCTTCCAAAAAATACGGTGAGGCAGTGGGAGCTTTCATCATCCTGCACGAAGGATACACCATGAACGAATTTGATGTACGTGAGTTTTGCCAGGGGAAAATAGCCCGCTACAAAATTCCCAAATACATTTTCTTTGTAAAGGAATTCCCCATGACAGGAAGCGGAAAAATCCAGAAATTCAAGCTGAAAGATTTGAGTCTGAAACTGTGTGCCGAACAAGGCATCGAAATCATATAAAATTCCGGCCCGGAATCCTTCTTTCTCAAGAACAGATTCCGGGCCGGAATTTTATCGACAAATTGCTTGCTTTATTTCTTTACAATCTTCACCAGCAATGTCTTGCTGTCCAAATTGCCTTTAGTGTCGTATGCTTCCGATTTCACCAGTCCCACTCCTTTGGCATACCATTCGGTCACACGCAGTGTAGTGGTTTTCAGCACAATCTTTGTACGCTGCAGGTAAGAAATCTTCACACAGTCAAACTTTCCGGCTGTAGTGCTGATGGTTTCATTTCCCATGTAAGCTGCACCAGACACATTCACTTCATTCTTCAACATATTGCGAACTACCTGATAAGAGCGGTCTGGAATGCTCTCACCACCTTTGGCACCGTCTTTGATAGTAAATGAATTGTCGCCTTTAAACTTGAGTTTCTCCAGCAAACCTAAACGAGCAGCCTCGTTGTATTTAGCAGGGTCGGAATCAGAATCTACATACGGACCGTACATCAAATCTTCCGTACATACCGTATTGGCTCCATCATAGCTCCAGTTGAACAAGGTATAGCTGGTATTGTTCTTTGCCTTTGTAGTGACAATCTTATCATAGTAGGCAGCCTGAGGCTTTCCGTCCACCTTCTCTACCTTACTTACGGTCATGGTTTCATCCGATGTGCTCTGACCGATTTCATCGTAATTCACATAGTGCAGTTCTGTACCTTCTGTCGTGCAGAAATATTGTGCCTGCATGGAATGGCAAGCCAAGACAGCTGCCACCAAAAACATTAGCCTCTTCATAGTTTCATCTTTTAAAGTAAAATACGGTGCAAACATACAAATTTCTTTCTTTTTTCTGCCTATCTTTGCCACAGAAAAAACATTAAATCAGTTTATCATGGGATTATTATCATCTTTATTCGGAAAAAGTAAATCCGATGCAAACGAACAAGAGAAACAAGACAAGAAGAATTTCGACATCCTGAAATATGACGGCATCCGTGCCCGCAACATGGGTAAACTACCCTACGCCATCAAATGTTTTGAAGAAGCAGTGGCACTTCAAGAAGAAAAGGAAACGCTGGGTTTACTGGCCAGTGCATATCTTCAGGCCAACCGCACAGAGGATGCACGCATTACCCTTGACCGGCTGATTGCCAAAGATGAGACAAACGTACAGGCCTTGCTGTCTTTGGCTAGTGTATGCTATATACAAGAAGACTATGAAGGGATGGATAAGGCCTGCCAGAAAGCCATAGCTTTGGATGAGAAGAACGCTCAGGCTTACTACTTAGCCGCTCGTGCAGCACGAGGTTTGAAAAATGACTTGCAAGCCATTGTCATGCTGACCAAAGCCATCGTACAAAACGAGAGTTTCACAGAAGCCTATCTTCTGCGTGCTGAAGTGTTGTGGGAAATGCGCCAGGCGAAAGATGCGCTCAACGACCTGGAGCAGGTACTGAAACTTAATCCGGAAGAAGAGGAAGCGCTTCTCCTGAAAGCTACCATCCATATCGGTATGGGAGAAAATCAGGAAGGAGAAGCATGCGTGGAACAGGTTATAGCTTTGAACCCGTTCAACGTGAAAGCGTATTTGCTGAAAGGTAGCTTGCTGATAGAGGAAAAACAACTGGACAAGGCACTTGAGAATTATCAGGAAGCTATTGAACTGATTCCGCAGGAAGCGCAGCTGTACCAGGAAAGAGGACGCGTTCACCTGCTGATGGGCGACAAGGCCGGTGCGGCAGAGGACCTGAAAAAGGCCATCGAGCTGGCTCCTGAAAAAGAAAACCTGATTTCCGGCAATTTCAATAACTTTGAAAAGAGTAATCTGCAAACCGGAATCTACTAAACGATACTCTTCATAAAGAACGGGTGCGGAACATTCATTCGTGAAAATTCCGCACCCGTTCTTTTTATAATAATAGATGTATTAAAGAGCTTCGTAAGCTGCTTTCAACTGCTGCAAGGCTTTTTCAAGTGTCACACGCGGACAGCCTACATTCATTCGCATAAAGCCTGCTCCTTCCTTACCAAACATCTCTCCATCGTTCAGCGCCAATCCGGCCTTGTCTACAAAGAAAGCATTCAATGCCTCATGCGACAATCCCAGTTCGCGACAATCCAGCCAAATCAGGTAAGAAGCCTGCGGACGCATCACCTTAATCTTAGGAGTATACGCTTTCGTATAGGCATCTGCATAGTCAATATTTCCCTGAATATAAGCCAAACACTGTTGCAGCCACTCTTCTCCTTCAGTATAAGCGGCAGTTACGGCAGGCCATGCAAACACATGTCCCGCATTCAGCTCTCTGGCATCCAGATAAGTCACGAAGCGTGAACGAAGTCCTTCATTGTAAATAATGGTATGCGAAGCAGCTACTCCCGGCATATTGAAAGTCTTGCTGGGCGCCATGAAAGTAACGGAGTTGTTGCGGGCTTTTTCTGACACCATGGCAAAAGGCAGATGCTGATAAGGAGGTAAAGTCAGGTCGGCATGAATTTCATCCGAAAAGACAATCACATTGTCATCGGCACAGATTTCGGCCAGTTCCTGCAATTCTTCTTTCTTCCAAACCACTCCTCCCGGGTTGTGAGGATTACACAGAATCAGTACCCGTACTCCCTTTATGGAACGGCGAATCAAATCCAAATCCATGCGATAATGTCCGTCCACTTCCTTCAACGGGCATTCCACCAAGCGACGGTTGTTACGTGTCACCAGCCAGGCAAAAGGATGGTACACCGGAGGCATAATCATAATCTTGTCGCCCGGATTCGTGAAACAGTTGATAGCCATGCCCAGACCCGGTACAATGCCTGGTACAAAATTGATTTCTTCCTTCTCTACCGACATGCCATAACGCTTCTTTACCCATCCGATAATAGACTGATAGTAATCGTCTGAACGGAAGGTATATCCCAACACCGGATGTTCGCAACGCTTGCGAATGGCTTCTAAGATAAACGGAGGTGTGGCAAAATCCATATCGGCCACCCACATCGGAATCAAATCAGACTTTCCCCATACGTTTACCATACCGTCTACTTTCTCGCAACATGTGCCGCGACGGTCAATCACTTCATCAAAATTATAGTTCATGTTCTTATTTGTTTTGGCTGTTTTACAAATGAAATATCTCTGTACAACAAAGGTAAGAAAATACATTCATATCCGCCATTCTGAGGCTATTTTTTTAAAATAAGAAGAAAAAGTTTGTCGGAACATTTGTTTTTTAAAGAAAAGTATTACATTTGCAGCAGAAATAACAACAAAATAACAAACAAATGAGAACATTTGCATCATACTTCTTCTTTTACTTTTATTTCTTTTACTTTAGCAATGAAGTGAAGCGGGAGTTTGCATGCATACGGTAATAAAGAAAACAAGAATGAAATGATAATACAAAGTCCCGCTTCGATGGAGCGGGACTTTTTTTATAGTTATACAAAAGATGAAGAAGATAGCCATACAAGGAGTTCCGGGCTCGTATCACGACATTGCAGCCCATAAATTTTTCAAGAATGAGGAAATCGAACTGATCTGCTGCAACACATTCGAAGAGGTGTTCGATACCCTGAAAAAAGACAGCAGCATCATCGGAATGATTGCTATTGAGAATACGATTGCCGGAAGTCTCCTTCACAATTACGAATTGCTCAGAGACAGTGGAGCTACGATTATTGGAGAACACAAATTACGAATCAGCCACAGCATCATGTGTCTGCCCGGAGAAGACTGGAGTACACTGACAGAAGTAAACTCTCATCCGGTAGCTCTGGCACAATGCCGGGATTTCCTGCAACACCATCCACAACTGAAGGTGGTAGAAACGGAAGATACCGCAGGCAGCGCACGCGACATCAAGGAAAAAGGGTTGAAAGGACATGCTGCCATCTGCTCCAAATATGCAGCCGAGCTTTACGACATGAAAATCCTGCAGGAAGGCATTGAAACCAACAAGCATAATTTCACCCGCTTTCTGGTAATATGCGATCCCTGGATGGCCGACGAATTGAAAGACCGTTCCAAAATCAACAAGGCCAACATTGTTTTCTCCCTGCCTCATAATGAAGGAAGCTTGTCACAAGTGTTGTCCATCTTTTCGTTCTATCACATTAACTTGACCAAAATACAGTCATTGCCCATCATCGGGCGGGAATGGGAATACCTGTTCTACGTAGACGTGATGTTCAACGACTATTTGAGATACAAACAATCCATTGATGCAGTAATGCCATTAACCAAAGCACTTAAAATTTTAGGAGAATATGCAGAAGGAGAATCAACCTTATAAGATAGAGCCGGCCAGCCGACTGAGCCACGTCAGCGAATACTACTTCAGCCGGAAACTGAAAGAAGTGGCACGGATGAATGCCGAAGGAAAGAATGTCATCAGCTTAGGAATCGGAAGTCCGGACATGCCGCCTTCAGAAGAGACTATCAACGTGTTGTGTGAAAATGCTCGTAAACCGGATGCACACGGCTACCAGCCTACAGTGGGAATACCGGAACTGCGCAAGGCCATGGCCGACTGGTATAAAAGATGGTATGATGTAGACCTGGACCCGGCTACGGAAATCCAGCCGCTTATCGGTTCAAAGGAAGGTATCCTTCACGTCACACTGGCACTGGTGAACCCCGGCGACCAGGTGCTGGTTCCAAACCCCGGATACCCTACTTACACTTCACTGAACAAGATTTTGGGAAGTGAAATCGTGAACTACAACCTGCGGGAAGACAATCACTGGCAACCGGATTTCGAAGAACTGGAAAAGATGGATTTAAGTCGGGTAAAAATCATGTGGACCAACTATCCCAACATGCCGACCGGCGCCAATGCCACCATGGAACTTTACGAGAAGCTGGTGGATTTTGCACGCCGTCACCAGATTGTCATCGTCAACGACAACCCGTACAGTTTCATACTGAACCGCAAGCCCATCAGTATCCTGAACGTGCCGGGAGCCAAAGAATGCTGTATCGAGTTCAACTCCATGAGCAAGAGCCACAACATGCCGGGATGGCGCGTGGGTATGCTGGCAACCAATGCTACTTTCGTACAGTGGATTCTGAAAATCAAGAGTAACATTGATTCTGGTACTTTCCGCCCCTTGCAGCTGGCAGCCGCACAAGCTTACCACAACAGCGCAGAATGGCATGAAGAAGCCAATATTCAGACTTACGCACGTCGCCGGAAACTGGCTGAAGAAATCATGCATACCTTGGGATGCACCTTCGACCCGGAACAAGTAGGTATGTTCTTGTGGGGACGCATTCCAGACCACTATGCCGACGTGGAAGAGCTGACCGAGAAAGTATTGCACGAAGCCCGCGTGTTCATCACTCCGGGATTCATTTTCGGCAGCAACGGAAAACGGTATATCCGCATTTCACTCTGTGCCAAAGAGCCTCAACTGGAAGAGGCGTTAAAACGAATCCAGGCCATCATGAATAAATAACATTACAAAAAATCAAATACCACTATGGAACAGTTAGATTTACTCCCTATTGAACTGGAAGGTGTTTCTCAGGAACGCCCGTTGATTATTGCAGGCCCTTGCAGTGCCGAAACAGAAGAACAAGTTATGACTACAGCCAAGTCACTGTCTGACAAAGGTATCAAAATATTCCGTGCCGGAATTTGGAAACCTCGTACTAAACCGGGAGGTTTCGAAGGTATCGGTGTGGAAGGACTTTCCTGGCTGAAAGAAGTGAAGAAGGAAACCGGCATGTATGTAGCCACGGAAGTAGCTACCGCCAAGCATGTGTACGAATGCCTGAAAGCTGATGTTGACATCGTATGGATTGGTGCCCGTACTACTGCCAACCCGTTTGCCGTACAGGAAATTGCCGATGCACTGAAAGGCGTAGACATTCCCGTCTATGTAAAGAACCCGGTAAACCCTGATTTGGAATTATGGATCGGTGCATTGGAACGCATCAACAATGCCGGACTGAAACGTATCGGTGCCATTCATCGCGGATTCTCTTCATACGACAAGAAAATATACCGCAACCTGCCGCAGTGGCACATTCCTATCGAACTGCACCGCCGTATCCCGAACCTGCCTATTATCTGCGACCCGAGCCATATCGGCGGAAAGCGTGAATTGATTGCTCCGCTGTGCCAGCAGGCCATGGACTTAGGCTTCGACGGACTCATTATCGAATCACACTGTAATCCGGAATGTGCATGGAGCGATGCCGCACAGCAGGTTACTCCCGATATTCTTGACTACATCCTGAATCTGCTCGTTATCCGTTCTGAGCATCAGACTACAGAGAACCTGAACGAGCTTCGCCGGCAGATTGACGAATGTGACAACGACCTGATGGACATACTCGCCAAACGTATGCGTGTGTGCCGCGAAATCGGTACCTTCAAAAAGGAACATAACATGACCATCCTGCAAACCGGACGTTACAATGAAATTCTGGATAAACGCGGTGCACAAGGCTCACTTTGCGGCATGGATTCCGATTTCGTCAAACAAGTATTCGAGCTGATTCACGAAGAAAGCGTGCGCCAGCAAATGGAAATCATCAACAAATAACAGAAACAAAGCATGAAAATATTGATTTTAGGAGCCGGAAAAATGGGCTCCTTCTTTACCGATGTATTGAGTTTTGAACATGAAGTCGCCGTGTACGATGTGAATCCCCAACGTCTGCGCTTTATGTACAACTGCTACCGCTTCACCAAACTGGAAGAAATCGGCGAATTCAAGCCGGAGCTGGTCATCAATGCTGCCACGGTAAAATACACACTCGATGCTTTCCATCAGGTTCTTCCGGTATTGCCGAAGGATTGTATCATCAGCGACATTGCTTCCGTGAAAACCGGATTAAAGGAGTTCTATGAAAACTGCGGCTTCCGCTATGTATCTACCCACCCGATGTTCGGTCCCACATTTGCCAACCTCGACAAACTGAGTACGGAAAATGCCATCATCATCAAGGAAGGTGACCACCTGGGCAAGATTTTCTTCAAAGACCTTTACCAGCACCTGAAGCTGAACATCTTTGAGTACACTTTCGAGGAACACGACGAAACGGTGGCTTACTCCTTGTCCATCCCGTTCGTATCAACCTTTGTGTTTGCAGCTGTCATGAAACACCAGGACGCGCCGGGTACGACCTTCAAGCGCCACATGGCCATTGCGCAAGGTGTACTAAGCGAAGATGATTTTCTGCTACAGGAAATCTTGTTCAATCCACGCACTCCAGCTCAAGTCGAAAATATCCGTACGGAGCTAAATGAGCTGTTAGATATTATCAGCCGGAAAGATGCAGAAGGCATGCATGCCTATCTTAGCAAGATTCGAAAAAATATCAAATAATTTATAGGTAAATCCATAAAAAAGGGCAGGAAGAAAACCCCAATCCTTTCTTCCTGCCCTTTCTATTTTTTATCAGACTATATTTACAGCTTAATCTTCTTTGATACCGATTTCGATTCATTGTGCAGACGGTCGAGTGCAGTCACTACGTAACGATACTTCGTCTTTCCGTCCTCATACGGCAACTTATAGAATTCATCGTGCGTAATCGCTACAATGTGTGAAGGATCGTTCAGGTTCACTTTCTCCTTGCTTCCGAAGCGGTACACCACATAATGATAAGCCTTATCCATCTCGGTCTTTGCCTTTGGCGCCGTCCAGAACAAGATGTATCCGTCTGCGGTCCATACCGGTTTCAGTTTGCGCACTTTGCCCGGAGCCTTGTCGTCCATAAACGGAGAAGCCGGAAGCAATGCCGGATACTTGTGATATTCTTTCACCAGCATATCCCGGTAATTTCCCTTATTCTCTACCACTGCCGCCGCATACCACTGACAGCTACCTTGTACGGTAGGCAACGAACGCTGCAAATTATACTTTGCCGGAATCTGGCTCTGGTTCGGATTCATCAAATCCGCTTTCGATACCGTACGTATCACATCCTGACCGATGTACAGCGGACGAGCTGCGGAATGACGTGCCCACCAGCGAATCAGTGTATCATAGTCGGCTGCCGGATGTCCGATTTCCCAATAAATCTGCGGGATATTGTAATCTACCCAGCCATTGTTTACCCACAAAAGCACGTCGGCATACAAGTCATCGTAGTTCTGCAATCCGTTTGTTTCACTTCCATTCGGGTCATTCTTCTTGTTACGATAAATACCGAACGGTGATACACCAAACTTCACCCACGGTTTGCATTCGCGTACGGTTTCATGAATTTCCTTAATCAACACGTTCACATTATCCCGACGCCAGTCTGCCCGACGCGTAAATCCGCGACCGTATGCTGCAAAGCTGACATTATCCGGAAAATCCTCTCCCGGATTCGGATAAGGATAGAAATAGTCGTCCATGTGAATGGCATCCACATCATAGCGGGTCACAATGTCGCGTACAATCTTGCAGATGTATTTTCTGGATTCCGGCAGTCCCGGATCAAAATACAGCTGGCCGGCATACTGCACAAACAGTTCCGGATTCTTGCTGTACGGATGCATGGGCGACAAAGCACCTGTGCCTTTCGTCTTGGCACGATACGGATTAATCCACGCATGAAGCTCCATGTTCCGCTTGTGGCATTCCTCAATCATAAACTGCAAAGGGTCCCACATAGGCGAAGGAGCTTTTCCCTGCACACCGGTCAAGAAACGGCTCCATGGTTCGTAAGGAGATTTATACAACGCATCCGCCTCTGCTCTTACCTGAAAAATGATGGCATTGATACCGGCTTTCTGCAAGTTGTCCAACTGGCTCACCAGCACCTTCTTCATTTTCTCCGTAGGCATACCCTGAAACTGTCCGTTTACACACTGTATCCAGGCTCCGCGAAACTCCCGTTTGGGATAACGTGTCTGAGCATACAAGTTGCTCGTCCACAGGCTTCCCCAAAGGACAAGCAACACCAATAGTTTAGTCTTCATATCCGTAAATTTTATCATATCCTTTTCACTTTCTGAACAAATGTCCGATTAAGCCGCAAAGATACTAAAAGGTGAGTGCAATACCAAGCCAAAAGCCTGCTTTTGAGCACAAGTATTACCGAACCGCAGCCTATATTCAAGAAATCAAAATTTCCTTTACTTGGCTGCCTTATGCAACTCCACTCCCACCACATAATAATGTGGTACGTTCGACAAAATCATTCCGGTCTTATCATTCCCGTCAATTTCTCTTTCCCCACAGAAGCGCATAAATCCGTATTTTGAAACTCCTATACTAAAATACCTCGACACGTAGCTGTCAATATCTCGACACGAACGTGACGAGAGTTCATCACGTACGTGTCAAGACCTCGTCACGTTCGTGTCGAGGTAAATTTAACTCTATTTTAAAGAATATACGGAAGAAAGCTGAAGAATCTATAAGAAACTATTTACTCTTTTTTGCAGGCAGCAACGGCTTTATATATTTCTTGAAAATTTTTCCTACTTCAATAGGAGTGGAGCTATTCAGCATATCATACGTTCTGCCCGTTGAGGGCTTGAGAGAATGCCCGTAATCTGTCTGTAGTTTTTTACTGACGTCCGGTCCCTCGTTCATGATAAGTTCAGGCGGACAACCTTCCACAGTCACATCATACACCGGATCTTCTCCCCGTTTTGTCCAGATGGAATAAGGACACATACGGATATATCCCTTCGGTTTCTTCACCATAAGACTGTCTGTCAGACTTCGGGGGATTCCTTTATCAAAAGGATTCTGAAATTCCATCCATTTCTTTTCCAACGGAGCTTCCAAAGGCTTGTTATAATTCTCCATATCCCCTGGAAGGAAATCAAACTGAATGAGTTTTACCGTTTCTTCATTCAGCTTAATTTCCTTGTCTTCCTTTTGCTGGCTCATCACAGGTATCACCACCAGCAAAAGGGAGTTCAACACCATATATCGTTGGAGAGTGTTCATTCAACCTTCTTTACTGATTATCCATATTCAATCGTGACATTTCCGTCTCAGCTGCACTCTGATTATTCATCTTCTTTTCCGTGCGGAAGCGATAAGTAACTGTGAAACCAACTTTTCGGGTTTCCTCCTTTCCGACACTGTGCATAATAATATCATTCAGACGGGCTGAAGCACGCGTATTGTTCTTATTGAAAATGTCTTCTGTATGAATGGAGTAACTGAACGACTGCTGTAGGGTCTGTGTATTATAACTGAGCGAAACAGAAGGCAGGAAATTATGATAGTTCTGATTCTGACGCTTTCCGATATAAGTTTCCTTTAAGTCACTGAGAAGATATTCATAACGGACCCCGGTACCTATCGAAAGATTTTTCCAGGAAAAATCGTATGCCAAGAAAAGCGAATTCTTCAGTTCCATATTTTTCGTTCTTCCATTATTTAGGGCGCGAACATTTTCAATGTAGTTTGTTCCGCTTGTGTGGCTGAAATCATAACCGAAACTGATGCTTCCAGCTTTCTCAGTATCATACGAGAGGCGGAGCTTTGCGGCGAACAAGTCCCACACAGCTTTATTATCCTAATTTCCGCAAGCAAACTTGACTCTCGTGTTACAAATGAATATCTGGTAAATTTCCTCTTTTTATATGATTCCTTTGTAGCATGAGAGTTTGTTGCACATCTTTTAAGTACACCTTCCCTTTACCCCATTAAGCGACATGAGGCAATACGCTGTAAATCCAGTAAAACAGCAGAGTTAATCACTCCCCACTTTAAAGACTCTTGCATAAGCAGGATTATCGGTATAGATATTTAGTCTGTATGCTCTTCCACCACGAAGATTGTAGAATTCAACAATCTCTCTTACATCCGATTCAAAATCATTGGTCAGAATACACCGGTAAATATATTCACCTTCCCATATTTCCTGTATATTGTCAGTCCTTTTCTGCCTCTGAATAACAAGGCGGTATGGCTTTCCTTTCCACTTTTCTACGAATGGAGTTCAGTTCGAATTCTATTCCGTTGATTTCCTCAGTCCTCCATCCTCGGAGAATGAGCATCTCGTCATAAAAAGCGGAACATCTGTTGGCGCGTATATAGAAATGATTACAATGGGCCTTCACTGTGTCTACAATCTCTTCCGTACAAGAACCGCAATCCATACGTGCCCTGTCTATACGGATGCCGTTCCTTTTAAGTCTTGTAAAAATCCTTTCAAGCGTATGCTGCTGACAGAAACGTACATTCGCATTACCGTCACGGTTCTCTATGCCGACAATAGAGTCGCCGACAACTGCTACTCCGGGACTATATCCTGTAAACTTCTTGTAGGTGGGTTTGGCATCATACTTTCCCGTTTCAATGAACTGGTGGTCAAAATCAAAATCGTACTCCTGTCCTTTGCTCAATACTCCGGTAGATATAAGTGACCTCACCAGAAGTTCGTGCATGGTGTCGGCTGTATTGAAGTCGTATGATTTTCCTGAAACCGTGGATGGGTAGGTTGTGTTGCAGGTAGTCAGCTCTTTTATGGCACGTAGAATCGTATCAGAACTGCATGTCTTGAGTTTGGGATGACAGGAAAGATGCCTCATAAGATGTGTGGAGACATCTTCAATGCAAGAACCACCGCAGAAGAACACGCACATGAGGGAGCGGAGTATTTCACTGTAGCTGTAGCCGAAGGACTGACAGCGCTTTCCTAATGTAGAATCAATCACATTGGATAAAAGGACATCAAACTGCTCCATGATTGAAAATATTCCGCCAAAAGGGGTGATTTTTTCAGATTTTATTTGTACTTTAGCCATGTCTGATGAAGATTTATGAACTTTTATTAGCAACACTAAGTTAAGTGAATCTTCTGACATGACAAAGCATTGGGTAAAATATCATTACTCAATGCTTTAAATTGTTTTTTTGAAAAAGTGTTGCGGAATTAAGGATAATACTATAATTTTGCACATCTTTTTTAATATGAATAAAAATGTAATCATGAGCCGTTTTATTGAATATTCTAATAATATATTATTTTTTGATGTAATGTTTGGAGAAACGTTAAACGAAGAGACAAGATGTAGCAAGTGTGTTCATCCATTTCTCCGTATGCAATATACAATACTTCGGTAATTTTTTACCGAAGTATTGGAATTATATACATTTAAAAACAATTCATTTATATTATTTTAACTTAAAAAACAGAGATGAAAAGAGGATTTCTTTTGTTCGTCTCTCTTGCCGTAATAGCGGTCCAATCGCTTATTGCCCAAAATTTTACAGTGAAGGGTACGGTCATTGAAGCAGAAACCAATGAACCGCTGATTGGTGTAGCCATTATGCAAGAGGGTACTAATAATGGAGTTACTACCGATATTGATGGTAACTACTCCATTGAGATCAAAGGCGCTGCTCAAGCTACACTGGTGTTCTCATACATCGGTATGCAACAACAGCAGCACGTAGTGACTCCACAGACACAAAAGCTGGACATCACGCTGAAAAGCGATGCACAGCTGGTGGATGAAGTAGTGGTAGTGGCCTACGGAGTTCGTAAAAAAGGAACGGTAACCGGTTCTGTTTCTACAGTGAAGTCTGAGAAACTGGAAAGCGTTCCGGCTGCAGGTTTCGACCAGGCACTGCAGGGTCAGACACCCGGCTTGATGGTGATGTCTAATTCTGGTGAGCCCAGCAAGGCGGCAGCTTTCCAGATTCGTGGTACCAACTCTATCAACTCCGGTACTTCTCCGTTGTTTATTCTCGACGGTGTGCCCATCTCGAGCAGCGATTTCAATACCATTAGCCCGAGCGACATCGAAAGCATTTCCGTATTGAAGGATGCTTCTTCTACGTCTATCTACGGTGCCCGCGCAGCCAACGGTGTAGTGGTAATTACAACCAAGCGTGGTAGAGCTATGGACAAGGCTCACATCACTCTGCGCACACAATGGGGTATTTCTCAGCTGGCCAAGGGTGAATGGAACCTGATGAACACTGCTGAACGCATTCAGTTTGAAAAAGAAGTAGGACTGGACGCCGGACAGAACTACGATATACTGAGCCAGACGGATGTAAACTGGAGAGACATGGTGTTCAACGACAAGGCCATGTTGCAGAACTACGACCTCTCTATCAGCCGCGCTACCGAAAAATTGAATTACTTTGTATCGGGAAGTTTCTACGACCAAGACGGTATTGCACAGGGTTCTACCTTTGCCCGTTATTCTGTACGTGCCAACGCTGAGGTAAAAGCCAGCAACTGGCTGAAGGTGGGTACCAACTCGATGGTAACCTATGAAGAGGTGGAACAGGCTGATGCGGGTTCATACAGTTTGTCTTCGCCCATTTCGGCTTGCCGCTTTATGTTGCCCTACTGGAATCCTTATAACCCGGACGGTTCCTTGGCCACCAACGCCAACGGCGGCTGGACAGGTACTACAGTAAACCCCATCGAATGGATGGACAACAACCCCGTAACCAATAAGAAGTACAAGGTGATGAGCGTACTCTTTGCCGAAGTAACTCCGATAGAGAACCTCACATACAAGATTACCTTTGGTGCCGACTTTACACACTCCACCGGATTCATGCAATCGTTCCCCAGCTACCAGCTGAACAACGGTCTCGGTGCTGCCGGACGTCAGTCAAACGACATTCTGAACCTGACCGTAACCAATACGCTGAACTATAAGTTCGACATTAACCGCGACCACCACTTCAACGTGATGCTGGGTCAAGAAGGTATCGACTACCGGGCAGAAGGATTCACCCTGACCACCCGCAACCAGAACAACGACTACCTGACCAACATCACTTCCGGTACACGGGCTTCAAGCTGGCAGGACAGCAGTTCTGCATATTCTTATGTATCTGTCTTCGGCCGCGCCGAATACAACTATGACGACCGCTACTATGCCGATCTGAGCCTTCGCGCCGATGCTTCTTCCCGTTTTGGTAAGGACCACCGTTGGGGTCAGTTCTGGTCAGTAGGTGTGATGTGGAACGCTAAGAGAGAGCTCTTCCTGAAAGATGTGAAGTGGCTGCACAATGCACAGGTGTCGTTCAGTACAGGTACGTCGGGTAACTCTGAAATCCCGAACTATGACCACTTGGCACTGGTGGGTGGCGGTATGACCTATATGGATACAGCCGGCATTGCTCCGATGCAGAAAGGTAACGAAAAACTGAGCTGGGAAACCACCTGGACCACCAATCTGGGATTCCACCTGGGCTTCTTCGACCGTGTGAATGTGGATCTGGAACTTTACCACAAACGCACCAGCGACATCTTGATGGAGGTTCCCCAATCTTACTCAGAAGGCAACAACGGCTACCGTTGGGACAATATTGGTGTGATGACTAACCAGGGTGTGGAACTGGCTGTAAATGCTGACGTGCTGCGTTTGAGAGACTTCGTATGGAACGTCAATGCCAACGTATCATACAACAAGAACGAAATCAAGGAACTCTATAACGGCGTACAGGAATATGAATTGCCCAATACTTCTACTAAATGGGTAGTGGGTCATCCTTACGGAGAATTCTACATCAACCGCTATGCCGGTGTAAATCCTGCCAACGGTGATCCGCTGTGGTATGATAAAGATGGTAACATCACGAACGAATTCCGTGAAAGTGACAAAGTGATGGTGGGCAAGAACTACCTGGCTCCCTGGCAAGGAGGTTTCGGAACAACCCTGACCTGGAAAGGCATCTCAGTGAACGCACAGTTCAGCTGGGTGGCCGACCGCTGGATGTTCAACAACGACCGCTTCTTTGAAGAAAGCAACGGACTCTATACCGGCTACAACCAGTCCAAACGTCTGCTCTACGACCGCTGGAAGAAACCGGGCGATGTGACTGACATTCCCCGCTGGGGCGTGACACCGCAGATGGACTCCCGCTTCCTGGAAGATGCCTCCTTCCTGCGTCTGAAGAACCTGATGATCAGCTACACCTTCCCGCAAAGCTGGATGAAAAAGACCAACTTCTTCACCAACGCACGCATCTATGCACAGGGACAGAACCTGCTGACCTTTACGAAGTTCAGCGGACTCGATCCGGAAGCGTTCACCAACATGTATCAGGCACAATATCCGATGTCTCGCCAATACTCGTTCGGTCTGGAACTCTCTTTCTAAAACTAAATACTAACGATATCAATGAAAATGAAAAATATAAAAACCTATCTGCTCATGGCCGCTGTGGCATTCAGCACCACTTCTTGTCTGGACAAGTATCCGGATGACATGGTGCCATCTGACCAGGCCATCACCACCGTGGATGAAGTAGACCAGGCCGTTATCGGTATCTATTCTTCCTGGCTGAACGGAGCGTTGTACAGCGGTTACCTCACCCTGCTGCCCGATATACAGGCAGACTTGGCTTATGCGGTAAACGGCTACTCCAACCAATTTGGTAACACCTGGCGCTGGAACATCCTTTCTACCGAACCTGAATACGAATCGGTATATGCCGGACTGTACAACGTAATTACTCGCTGTAACTTTATGTTGGACAACGTGGACCGCGTACGCCAGAACACCACCAACGATGAAGACCTGGACCGTCTGGACCAGTATTGCGGTGAAGCCTACTTTGCCCGTGCATTGGCCTATTCAGAACTCATCAAGCTGTTCTGCAAGGCTTACGACCCCGCTACGGCTGCCGATGAACTGGGTGTGGTTCTGAAATCTCACTACGACGGTGATGAACCTACCCGCCGCTCTTCACTGGAAGCTTCTTACCAGTTTGTATTGGACGATCTGGACAGAGCTGCCTACTATCTGAAACTGGAAGAAGATTTCAACGGCCAGCTCTACAGCACTCCGTATTTCTGCGAATTCACCGTATATGCACTCCGCGCTCGCGTAGCTCTGTACATGCAGAATTGGAAAGATGCCGAGAAGTATGCAACGAAGGTGATTGAAAGCAATCACTACCGCCTGTCGAACGTAAACCAGATGATTACCAGTAACCAGAATGCCTACCAGTACATGTGGTCGAACGACGAAAGTACTGAAATCATCTGGAAAGTAGGTATGACGGTAAGCAGTTCCGGAGGTGCATTGGGGCAGATTTTCTTCAACTACGACTTCCAGAGCTTCAAGCCCGACTATGTACCGGCATCTTGGGTACTGAACTTGTATACCGAACAAGACCTGCGCTTCCAGGCCAACTTCGTAAATCAGCCTACAGGTTATCCGCACGGATTGCAGTGGCCGCTGGTAGCTAAATACTTCGGTAACGAACAATTCATGGCTCAGAACATGCTCCATGTATGTATGCCGAAAGTATTCCGTCTGTCGGAACAGTATTTGATTCGTGCCGAAGCTCGTGCCAACCAAGACAACATGGGCGGTGCCAGCAAAGACCTTAGCGACCTGCGCAAGGCTCGCTTCCAAGGCGGCAACGGTGCCATCTCGGTGACCAAACAAAACTGGCTGGAAATTATCGAAGAAGAACGTGTACGCGAACTCTATATGGAAGGTTTCCGTCTGCAAGACTTGAAACGCTGGCACAAAGGCTTCGAACGCAAACCTCAGCAACAGTCATTGGCTAACGGTAGCTCGCTGAAAATCGAAGCAGACGACGTGCGCTTCGTATGGCCCATCCCGAAACATGAATTGGATTCACCGGGCAGCGAGATTCAGCCCAATGAAAGCAACAAATAAGAATAACTTCATTAATAATAAAGCATAAGTATAACAATGAGAAAGATAAACTACGGACTGATGGCCATGCTGGCCGTGCTGCTGTTTGCCACAAGCAGCTGTGGGGACGCAGATCGCCAGACCTACGACGGTCCCAATTATGTCCTGTTCTCGGATACGCTGACAGTGCTGGCGGTGCAAAACAACGAGGAAGTATTCGACATTCCCGTAGCAGCCACCCAAGCCTGCAACTATGACCGCACCATGGCTGTGGAGGTGATAGAGAAGAAAAGCAACGCCATCGAGGGCAAGCACTATACCATTGAATCAAACACCATCACCATCAAGGCTGGTGAACGCTCGGCCAACGTGCGCATCCGCGGTAACTATGATGCCATCGCTGTAAGCGATTCTTTGGGTCTGACACTGCGCCTGCTCACAGAGAAAGAGAACCAATGGGATATGTATGACCATAACTATGAAGCCAAAGTCATCCTGCAGAAGTGCTGTCCGTTCGACATCAACCTGTTCAACGGTTATGCCGTACTGACTTCTACCTACATGCAGGAATTCATGCCCAACGTAGACAACCGACTGGTTAAGACAGTGATTGATACGGAAGAAGAAAATACCATCATCATGAAGGATTTCTTCTACGACGGCTACGACGTGAAAATCCGCTTCACGACAAACGATATTCTGAATCCGCTGATTGAGATGGACGAACAGACCTTTGCCTCTACTGCCGAAGCTTTCGGTACCAACTACGGCGATGGTTACATCCACCTGTATCAGCCTAAGAGCGGCTTATCTTACTACAGTGCCTGCGAAAAATTCATCTTCCAGTACTTCACGCTGTATGTACCGGGCATGGCAGGAAACAACGTAGTAGGTACCTTTGCCAGCGCCATTGAATGGGTAAGCGCAGACGAAGCCAAGAGACTTTATCTGGAAGGCAGCATGCTGGTATCTGAATCTGTAAAAACAGACTTTGAAAAGAAATAATTTACAAGAAACAAAAATAATTAGAATAAGATGAAAAAGAACAAATTTACGTTGGGATGGTTCTTCATCAGTCTGTTGATGGCTTTCGCCGTAACAGCATGCGACGATGACGATAACGACGTGGTAAACGTTACTTTCCCCGAGAAGCAAACGATTGGCGGTGCTGTAAACGATGTGAAAGAACTGACATTTGACGCTACTGCCGACTGGACCTTGACTTCTTCCACCACTTGGTGCTACTTCATTACGGAAGAAACTCCGGCTGCCAAGGCTGCAGAAGGTGTAAAAGAATACGCTATCTCAGGTAAAGCAGGCAAGCAGACCGTAACTATCGGTATCTCTGAAGAAGGTCAGGAATACGATCAGGCTACCGTAGCTTCTATCATCATCCGCATGAACGGACAGGAAGCTGTATTGGCCGAGGTGACTCGCAACGCAGCTGGCCGTACATTTAAACTCTATAAGAAAGGCGAAGGCGATGCTTGGGTAGAAGTTTCTGCTGAAGAAGGTATCGAAGTCGGCTACGACAACTTCATCCAATACAAAGCTGAAGCTAACTTCCGCTTTGCAGCTACCAACCGTCCGGAATGGCTGTCTATCGAAGGCGGTTCTATCGTTGGTGCTACTAATCAGGCTGTATTGTTCGGTATCAAGGTAATCGATAACCGCCCTGACTTCAGCAAATATGCTCAGAAAGGCAACCTCAACTTCCAGGATGAAGAAGGTAAGAGCGTATTTACGTATGCTGTAGACTACAAGGGTATGAACCCCGAAACTATGAGCTACGAAGGACCGAAACAATGGAACTGGGAAGTGTCATTGGATGGTAAAAGCTTCATTCAAACCAATCAAGGTATTTCAGGCAGCAGCGAATCAAGCAGCTACAACAAGTTTGTGGAATTCACTATCACTGCACTGAACGATCAGTTCTATCCTATCTATGTAGAAGAATATACTGATTTCCAAGGCAATCCTGGCTATGAATACTTCTTGGCCGACGACGAGTCTGCATGGATGAAACTGGAAGTAAAGGACGCTAAAACTGGCAAGGCCAGAGTGACGGTGAGTCCGTTAGACCCGGAACAGAGCGATATCGAAGAACGCACAGGTTATGTATTCGCATTTCCGAAAGCTTTATATGATAAAATTGCAGAAGATCCTGAAAACAAAGACTATGGTCTGTTTGTAAGCACAGACAATGGCGAAGGCATGCCGACTCAGAAAGAACTGAGATATGAATATACAGAAAGCAACTTGCTGATGAACCTTGTTCAGAAAGAACTGAAATCTGCTGGAAGTGGCAGCGAGGAGGGAGAAAAAGCTATCGAACTGGTAAGTCAATACTGGGAAAACTATGGCGAGACAGTGGAATGCACAGAACTCACCGGCGAAGAAGCTGAATTCTACAAGAGCGAATGGCAAGCTGCCAAGGTGTTCACGGTAAAAGCCAGCGAATGCCAGTCAGTAAGAGTCAACGTTCCTTTTGAAGTAGCTTCATTTGCAGCTGAATTAAACAAGGAAGACGTTACAGAAACCTATTGCGCACTGCCCGAAGACGGTGCTACTAAAGCCATCGACGTGTGGAGTTGCCAAGACATCAAGAGTGAACTGGCTATTGTCATCAGAGATGCTATGTATCAGAAAGTTACTGTGTTGCTGGTTCGTCCGTAATTTTATAAAACAAAAGATAAATGAATAAATATATATCATTCTTTCAATCACGCTTCGCTCTGTTGTGCATCTGCCTGCTGGCTATGACAACGGTATTCACCGGTTGCGACGATGACGACGATGAATTGCAGCAGACCGCCTTCGGCTACGTGCAGTTCAAACTCTACAAGAGCTCATCGGCTGCCAAGGGAGCTGAAACAAGAGGCACCGACATGCTGGACAAGCTGAGTGATGCCAAGAAAATCAAGGTGGTGATGTTGTATGATGGAAACACCATCGAACAAACCTTGATGCTCAACAGCTACAATGCTGAAAACGCTGAATTTGGTCTGCGCAGTGACAAACTGGAACTGCTGGCAGGTAATTATAAACTGATTGGTTTTTATCTGTACGATAAGCTGGATGAACAGATTTATGCAGGAACTCCGGGCGACTATAAATTTGATGTAGTAGCCGGTGGTCTGAAGGTACAAGACCTCTTTGCAGACGCTGTGGCTCGCGGTATGGTAAACTTCAAGCTGATTAAGCACGGATTGCCGAAAGCAGAAGCTGCTTCTCGTGCAGGTAGCGGCTACGAAGATTATCCGTTCTCTAACATCAAAGGGGTGAACATCATCGTAAAAAACCTCTTCACACAAGAACTGGATACCATCAAGAAGGTATCTGTGAAGTATGTAGAAAATCTGAAAGACGGCTATGCCATCTGCGATACTACAGCTTGGCTGAAGGCTGGCAGCTACCAAATCAGCGCTTACGAAACTTATTCTGATAAGAAATGCGAAACCAGCAGACTGCTGGAAATTGCAAAGGTGCCTGCTTCGGAAACTTTCTTCGTGAAAGATAACCAAGTAACAGAAGCTAAAGTGCCCATCCAGTTGAGTGCCACTGCTGAATACCTCAAAGACTACATAGCACTGAAAGCTATTTGGGAAGCATTGGATGGTCCGAACTGGAAATACCACGGTGAGGCTGCTCCGATGGGATGTAACTGGAATTTCGACAAGGAAATTGACATGTGGGGTGACCAGCCGGGCGTACAGTTGCTGGACAACGGCCGTGTGGCTTCACTCGTCATCTCGGGCTTCGGTGCCAGAGGTGTGGTGCCCGATGCTATCGGACAGCTGACTGAACTGCGCATCTTGAACCTGGGTGCTCACGATGAACTCATCGGCGGACACTTGTTCGAAGGCGTAGGTGCATTCATGACACCGGAACAACGGAAGAGAATCCGTATGGACTACGAACAGAAGTTCCTCTATAAAGATATCCGCGAGAACCTTTCACAGATTCTGATTGACGGTATCAACGCTAACCCGAACTTCAAGCCTATCAAGAAGAGCAACCGCATTGATAAGAAGGACGTACAGTTCGGTAACCTGACCAACGAGATTACCGGTATCTCTAAAGCATTGATGCGTTGTACACAACTGGAAAACTTCTTCATAGCCAACTCTCCTATCAAGGTAGATAACTTCTGCGAAAATCTGGTAGACGGACCGGAATCTGCTTACCGCAAGGCATTCGAAGAAGAAGAAGCCGACTGGAGCTGGAACAACTTCAAGATGCTGACAGATATGGAAATCTATAACTGTAAGGATCTGACTTCACTGCCGATGAACATGTTGACCGAACTGCCTGAACTGCAGATGCTGAACGTGGCTTGCAACCAGAACATTACTGGCGAAAAGCTGCTGGAAAACTGGGAAGAGTTTATCGAAGGAAAGAGTGCTGAAAAGATTCAGGTACTGTACCTGGGCTACAACAAGCTGACAGCCATGCCTGAATACGAGAAACTGAAGAAGATGGTGAAACTGGGCTTGATTGACCTGACCAATAACTACATCACTAAGGCCAATGCGTTCGGTAAGGAAATCAACCTGACAAAGGTATATCTGGACTACAACCAAATTACTGAAATCGAAGCTGTAGACGGTTATTTCTGCGGATACTACGACATGGAAGCATTTACTTGTACGTATAACAAGCTGACAGAAATGCCCGACATCTTCAATGCTGCGTCTAAATACGTAATCGGTTCTATCAGTTTTGCACACAACCAAATTACCGGTATGCAAAACGGAGACAACCACCGCGGTGTGAATACCAATAACCTGGATTTATCGTACAATCACCTGGAAAGATTCCCGGCAGTTCTCATCAAGAAGGGTTCGCCGCTGGGTATCCTGATTCTGCAGGCTAACGGAATGACCACCATCAAAGAAGGTGACCTGGTAGGTAAGAACTCTCACCTGCTGACCAGCTTGGACTTCCAGTTCAATAAGCTGAAAGAAATTCCTTTCGAGGATTTCGTTCCGGAAAATATGCCGTATATCTACGGTATCGAATTCAGCTACAATCAGTTTGCAGAATTCCCGGTAGCTCCGCTGAACTGTAAGAGCCTTACAGTATTCGGTATCCGCCATCAACGCGATGAAGACGGTAACCGCTGCTTGAGCCAATGGCCTACGGGACTTTACACTTGCCCCAGCTTGATGGCATTCTTCATCGGTTCTAACGACTTGCGCAAGATTGAAGATAAGATTTCACCGTTTATCCGTATCTTCGAGATCAAGGACAATCCGAATATCTCTATCGACTTGAGCATGGTATGCCCATATATCCAAGCCGGCCAATACCAGCTGATTTATGACAAGACGCAAAACATTCAGGGTTGCGATATGTTGTTGGATTAATTAGAATAAACCAGGAAAATGAAACATTTACTTAAAATAGCATTAGGATTGGTCCTCTGTCTGGGCGTATTCACCGCTTGCGATGACGACGACGACAATGCTGCCATCAGCGGCTTCAGCCTGAGTACAACTGAAGTGGCTGCCAATGCAGAAGGAGGCAAAGAAACAATCACCGTTAGCTCGGGAGGAGAATGGGTGGCTAAATCATCCGAACCGTGGCTGAGCATCTCGCCAGCCAACGGTTTTGGCAACACAGAGTGCGTCATCAACATCGACGAGGCACTGAAGAACGAGGTGCGTGAAGCAGAAATTCGCTTCATGCCGAAAGGTCAGACTCCGCAGGTGATTACCGTAACACAGCTGGGTTATGGCAAAATGATTTATGTAAAAGAAACAAAAGTTGACCTGAAAGCTTCTGACTTGTATAACAAACGTCACTTCGAAGCTGTTATCACAGCCAACGTACCTTTTAAGATTGTCTATGAATGGCTTACTGAAAAGCAGCCGAAAGCCGAGCAACCGGAAGAAGACAACAAGCTGAAAGACTGGCTTTGGGTGGAAAAGAAAAACGAACCGGTATTCAATCTGGAAAGCGCCCGCCCGAAAACATACAAAGTACGCTTCGAATGGAAGATGAATCCGGAATGGATAGAGCGTCAGGCTAAAATCAACTTCGAACCCTTGAAGGAGGGATTGAAAGCTGACGAAGAGATAACTATCACTCCGATTCTAGTAACACAGGCTGCTTCGCCCGTAATTACAGACGACCGTGCCGGTGACTCTTTGGCTATTCAGACCATCCACGAACGCCTGCAGTCGGACATCGCTTTCAACTTCAGCGAAAACATGATGTATTGGGAGAATGTAACTTTGTGGAAACGGACGGACAAGGATTTGCCCTCTCCTGAGGCAGTAGGCCGCGTACGCTCAGTAAACTTCGGTACCGTTACTATCAAGGAATCACTTCCGCAGGAAGTAAAATACCTGAAGTACCTGGAAACTTTCCAAGTATACGGTAATGCCAATACCATGTTGCTGAACATTGCACTGGAAAACCATATCTGCGAACTGAAATACTTGAAGAACTTGCAGATTGGCGGCTACGGTCTGGTATCGTTGCCGGAAGATTTCAAGAAGTTGGGCCAAACATTGGTATCACTGGATTTGAGTGCCAACAACTTTACCGGTGTACCGGCTGTATTGACCAAAGAAAACTTCCCTAAACTGAGAAAGTTGATGCTGAACGGTAACCGCCGCTGGACAGTGAGCAGCCTGAAGGACACTCAGTACAACAAAGATACAGAATTGGGCTTCCACATCAATATGAACGAGGATCCGAGAGAAATCGACCAACTGTTCTTGTGGGATACATTGGAAGAACTGGTATTGTCGTACAACTACCTGGAAGGTTCATTGCCTACCTATGAAGGCAGAACTGAAATTCCGGTATGGGAAGGCAACGAGTTGCCTAAGGATACCCTTTCTTTCTTGAAAGACAAGAATATACCGAAGATTCTGCCGAAAGCCAAGAGACTGACGCTGAACCTGAACTACTTTACCGGCGAACTGCCTAAATGGTTACTGTATCATCCGCATCTGCTGGATTGGTTCCCCGAAGTACTGATCTTTAATCAGCAGGAAATGGGTCGCGACTCAAAGGGAGCACCGGTACAATTCAGCAACGCACCGACCAACTTTGAATACTACTTCCAAGCTTACCCGCTTTACAAAGGAAAATACGAAGTAGCAGGTGACGATGAAATTATAAAACCAGAATAGCAAAAGAAATAACCTATGAAGAAAGTATATATTTATGCACTTGCATACGCCCTGACGGCGGTTTCTTGCCAGGACAACGATTGGGTGGCTGATAATGCCACCTCACAGGTTCCTGAAATAGAAATCCCGATGGGAGCAGCAGACGGCGAACTGCTCATCAAGTTCGTCCCTGAAATGAGTGATATCCTGAACCAGACGCTGACACGCGCTGGCGGGGTATCTACCCGTTCGGGTATTCCTTCTACCGACGAGGTACTCAGCATTCTGGGTGCTTATCACTTTGAAAGAGTGTTCCCGGTAGACCCAAAAACAGAAGCTCGCACCCGTGAAGCCGGTATGCACCTGTGGTACATCGTACGCTTTGATAAAAACACCGACTTGAAGGAAGCTGCCCGTCAGCTGAGAAAGTTGGGTGAAATCTCCAAGATTCAGAGCAACCCCACCATTCAGCGCGCCTACGATCCGAAAAAGAAACCGCTGTATCTTTCGGCTAACGACTTGCAATACGTGACACGTACTGATGAAGGACTGGCATTCAACGACCCGGGTCTGAAACACCAATGGCACTACCAAAACAAAGGTAGCTACGCCTTCGTAAAAGAAGGCCGTGCCGAAGCCATTGCCGGTTCCGATGTGAACTGCGTAGAAGCTTGGAAATCCTGCAAGGGCGACCCTTCTATCATTGTAGCAGTGCTCGATGAAGGCGTAATGTGGAGCCACCCCGACCTGAAAGCCAACATGTGGACCAATGAATCGGAAGAAATCGGTTCTACGGAAGACAAAGACGGCAACGGCTACAAGGGTGACCGCTATGGTTATAACTTCGTAAAGAACACGGGCGTTATCAGCTGGACATCGGCAGAAGATACCGGTCACGGCACACACGTAGCAGGTACCATCGCTGCAGTAAACGGTAACGGAACAGGTGTAAGCGGCATCGCCGGCGGCGACGGTACCGAGAACAGCGGTGTGAAGATCATGACTTGCCAATTATTCGACGGCCAGTATGGAGCTACCCTGGCAGCAGAAGCCAAAGCCATCAAATATGCTGCCGACAACGGTGCGGTTATCCTGCAATGTAGCTGGGGTTATAACTCACCCGATGCTAACGAAGCACTGGGATATGTACCCGGACCGAAAAATGAGCAAGACTGGGAAAACCAATATCCATTGGAAAAAGAAGCACTGGATTATTTCATCCACAACGCAGGTTCGCCCAACGGTGTGATAGACGGCGGTCTGGCTATCTTTGCATCGGGTAACGAATATGCACCTTCTTCTTCATATCCTGCAGGCTATTCCAAATGTATTTCTGTCAGTGCCATCGCTGCCGACTTTACTCCGTCTAGCTATACCAACTATGGTGAAGAGATTACCCTCTGTGCACCGGGCGGTGACGGTGACTACTACGGCACGCCAGGGGTAGCAGATGACGAGTTTGCCTGGGAAGGTAAAACACAAGGTCTGATACTCTCTACTGCCATCAAGAACGGACAACCGGCTTATGCTTATATGGAAGGTACTTCCATGGCTTGTCCCCATGTATCGGGCGTAGCTGCCTTGGGGCTGTCGCATGCAGTGGAAGA
>ERZ780174.42-NODE-42-length-44434-cov-9.90173_pt1 | contig 44434 bp, 35 predicted proteins | sample MGYA00511567_ERZ780174 | MGnify/ENA primary metagenome ERZ780174 (study PRJEB29588, sample SAMEA2154920) | human gut metagenome | biome: human gut; feature: human-associated habitat; material: faeces | place: Denmark | collected 2008/2010 ... | reverse complement strand
TCAACTCGTAGTATAAATAAAGCTTAAAGTGGTCAACTAAAATCGTTAAACCACAATACTCAAAATAATCAACTAAAACGAAGCCGGTTTCTATGGCAATCGAAAGTACTTTAAATCAACAACGAAAGTACTTGCGTTGCCACATGAAGCCGGCTTCGTTTTACTATTACCCCAGTTATTCGCCACATCCCGAATGGAATACCCCTTGCGGAGCAAACTTATTACTTCACTATATTCGGCCTTCATCTGTTCCTCGGAATCCCCTGCGTTTATCGGGATTTCAGAGGGAGAAGGGTACATTTCCACCCTTCATCACCCTTCATCACCCTTCATATTTTCTCAAAAAACTCTTGCAGATATGAAGATAAAGTCGTAACTTTGCGGTAGCATTTTTAATATAGTTGATTATGAAGCAGGTAGAAGAAAGATATATCAGCTTGCTGACCGACTTCGGCTTCAAGCGAATTTTTGGAACTGCAATGAACAAGGATTTGCTCATTTGCTTCCTCAACAGCTTGTTTAATGGCAGACAGGTTGTTAAGGACGTGATGTATCTGAATCCAGAGCACGTTGGAGATGTCTATACCGACCGCAGAGCTATCTTTGATGTATATTGCGAAGGCGAAAACGGCGAGAAGTTTATCGTAGAAATGCAGAATGCCTACCAGGCGCATTTCAAGGACCGTTCCCTCTTCTACTCAACTTTCCCTATCCGTGAGCAGGCACCTAAGGGGAATGACTGGGATTTTAAGCTCAATCATATCTATACCGTTGCCCTGCTCAACTTCAACATGAACGAGGATGCATTCGACAAGGAGAAAATCCGCCATCATGTGCAGTTGTGTGATACTGCTACCCATAAGATTTTCTACGATAAACTGGAGTTTATCTATGTAGAAATTGCCAAGTTCAACACTCCCCTGGAAGAACTGGATACTCTATACGAGAAGTGGCTCTATGCACTGAAGAACCTCTATAAGCTTACCCAGCGCCCGAAAGAGTTGTGCGACAAGGTCTTTGACCGCCTCTTTGAGGAAGCCGAAATAGCCAAGTTCACTCCGCAGGAAATGAGGGAGTATGAAGCTAGTAAGAAGGCATATCGTGATATCAAGAATTCCATTGATACGGCGAAACAAGAAGGTCTTGCTGAAGGTATAGAAATAGGCATGGCGAAAGGTAAGGCTGAAGGCAAACATGAGGCTAACGCAGAAACAGCACAGCGTTTGCTGGCAATGGGACTTTCAGCTGAACAGGTTGCCAAAGCTACCCAGCTACCTTTGGAAATCATTAAGAATCTGAGCAATTCATAAAAAAATAATAACGTACTCAAGTTTCGCAAGTGGTTTAAGTACGGGCTGAAGTTCCAGAAGCAGCATGCCCTGAAAGGGCAGAAACTTGCGAAACTTGAGTTGATGTTATTAATTTTGTGTCAAAGGTTTCTTCAGAGATGACATCAGACTTCAGATGTTGGGGCATAATTGTTGCCTTAAAAATACTTATTTCTTTAAAAAGAATATATACTATTCTCAAAGAAAATTGTTATATTTGCAGGCAAAAACATAAAATCTGAATAACTTATGGCATCTATTATTTCTATTGTACCCATTGTGTTGCTCTTCGTCTTGATGCTCGGCTTCAAGATGGCAGGACATAAGAGCGCCTTGTTGACACTCGTAGTAACTGTATTGCTGGCTCTTTTCGCCGCCTCTCCACTGGGGATGATAGCCCCGGAACATGCGGGGGACAGCATCCTCGCCCTGACGGGATGGGCTGTGGTGGAAGGTCTGCTGAAGGCGGTGTTCCCAATCCTCATCATCATCCTGATGGCTATCTATAGCTATAATATATTGGTGGAAAGCAAGCAGATTGAGGTTATCAAGAAACAATTCACTTCGATTACCGACGACAAGGGATTGCTCGTGCTGCTGCTCGTCTGGGGATTCGGCGGATTGCTCGAAGGCATGGCTGGCTTCGGAACGGCGGTGGCGATTCCTGCCGCCATCCTCATCGGACTGGGATTCAAACCCATGTTCTCGGCTCTGGTGTCCTTGGTCGGCAACACGGTGGCAACGGGATTTGGTGCCGTCGGTGTGCCTGTCACCACGCTCTGCAATGAGGTGGCGGATAGCGGCTCGGCATCGGTGGCGCAGATTTGCGAGACATCGGCGTTCGCCATCATACAGTTGTCTCCGCTCTTCATCATCCTGCCTTTCATCATCCTTACCCTTACCGACAGGCATAATCTCGTCAAGAACCTTGTCATATCCATTTGGGTGGGAATGATTTCCGTGGCGGTGCAGTTCGTCTGCGGCTATTATCTCGGTTCGGAGACTCCTGCCATCATTGGCTCTATCGCCGCCATCGTTGCCATCATCGTTTATGCCAAGGTGTTTGCGAGAAAGAGCAAGGTGCAGAAACAGGAGACCTTCACTTTCTCCGAGAGTTTCAAGGCGTGGAGCGTTTACCTCTTTATATTGGTGTTTATCTTGGTGTCGGGTGCGCTCTGTCCTCCAGTCAACGCCTTCCTGAAGACGCATTTGGTGAGTGCTGTTCATCTGCCGGTGCTGGGCAGTACCTTTAAGTTCGGTTGGATTTCGAATGCAGGGTTGATGCTCTTCCTGGGTGCTACGATCGGTGGGTTGGTACAGGGGTTGAGCGTCAAGCGACTGATGGTCATCTTGGCCCGAACCACGGTGAACTTGCGCAAGACAGTGGTTACCATCTGTTCGTTGATAGCCTTGGCGAGTGTGATGAACTATTCGGGTATGATAACTTCCATCGCCTCGGGCTTGGTGGCTGTGACGGGTGATTTCTATCCATTGGTAGCTCCGATGATTGGTGCCATCGGTACCTTCGTAACGGGTTCTGATACTTCATCCAATATTCTCTTCGCCAAGCTCCAGGCGCATGTTGCCAACCAGCTCGGCATGACGGGCACTGATACTTTCTTCGGGGTGGAGGGAAGTCAAAGCAACTGGCTTGTTGCCGCCAATACCACAGGTGCCACGGGTGGAAAGATGATCAGTCCGCAGAGCATCGCCATCGCCACTGCCTCATGCGATATGGAGGGTAAGGACGGCGAGATCCTCCGTTCCGCCATCCCATACGCCGTGTTGTATATCGTACTGGGTGGACTTATGGTTTACTTAGGATGCTGATCTCTTGCCCGTAAATGTTTTTTTGAAAGAAAAGTGTCAAAGTATCATTCTTGACTTTGAAACTTTTTGTAATACATTGATAGATAGACATATATAATAAATGAGACTTTTCGGATTTTGTTCCGAAAAGTCTCATAAAAGTATCATGGAAGTCTCATTTTAGGCTGCTTTATCTTTTCTTTACCAGATACTTCATTCCATCGGCGAAACGCTTGTGGTTCAGTTGCGTCATGTTAGCCAATTTTCGTCCGAATCCCATCAAGCTGTTTACTTTCAGCGACGAACCTATCTGCTTTTTCAGAAAGTCGAAAATCTCGGCGGCCGTCATGTACTCACCTTCCTCCTCGTCGTCGGCAGGTTCGAAGTAGAGTCGGAAATACTGGTCTATCGGCTGAACCACCTCAAACTGGCAGTTGCTCTGCATGATGAGCTTCACCTGCTCGGCGTCGAAATAACACTTCTCGCCATTGCCCAACGCCACAAGCGCCTGGGCGAAAAGCTGCTGGTGGTTGGGGCGGACACTCACGTCGATGGGGCCCGTCAACTCGATGCCGATGAAACGGCGGTTGCCGGATGGGTCGGTGAGGATGTCGTTCATGTTGCTCGTGGCGATGAAGGAGGCGAGGCGTGGAAACTCCATGACGTGACTTCCGTATGGCGGCTTGTATTTCAGCGTAGGTAACTGGATAAGATTCTTCAGAAAACCCTGTTGCACCTGTGGTGAAATCTGGTTGAACTCGTCAAGATTGATGAGCATGAACTGTGCCATCGCCTGGTACACCTGTCGTTTCTCCGAGAGAATCAGGTTGTCGCTGTAACCCCATTGCAGTTCGGGCGGCAAGAGGCGGCGGCAGAATGTGCTCTTGTTGAAGCCCTGTTTGGAGATGAGGAGCGGAGCCACCGAGTTGCCGTATTGGCGATGTGTGTATCCACGCCATTGGTCCACCATGCCGAGAAACCACGTGTAAAACCAGTCTGCCCAGTATGGATTGTTGGTGGGCACGGTGCGGGCCAAGGCACGGATGTGGTCCTTGCCGTCCCACTTGTTGTGGCACAGATAGAGATACTCTTCTATCGGATTGTAATTCTTGATGTAGTCCGACTCCAGAAAATTCCTCACGTCCTTGATGCTCACCCTTAGTCCAGCCAACTGTACTTCGAGCGTCATTCTTTTCATCACCCTCGGCTCCACGGGTCGGTATCCGTACCATCCTTTCTCCTTCGGCTGGTATTCCACGTATTTCATTACCGAGTTGTATCTGAAATTGTATTGGTTTCTCAACAGCAGCATCATGCTTGCTATGTCGTTTTTCTCGTCCTTGCAGTCCATGTTCTCGTTTCTTGCCTTTCCTTTCGCTTCGGAATCGGCTTGCTGGTCGGTGTCTTCCGTGCGGTAATGACAGTCTATCCTCATCGCCACCGCTTTGGCATTGTAATAAGGGTGGGCATCCAGCGTCATCATGAAACTGTTGTGCAGCGAAGGCTCGTTCGACATGGCAGAGGAAGCCTCGACGGAAGCAACCTGGGCGCCGATGGTGATCGATGCCTTGACCACGGCTTGGTAGATGGGGTGGATCTGTTGGTAGGCGATGCGATAGAGCTGCTCCGCCTCAGGCTCGGAAGTAGGCAACTTGTCGTTCTGGTTGGTGAATTTTACCAGCACGATAACGCTCTTTCCGTCGGCACTTTCCAGTGCGGCAAAGGTGGAGGGCAGGATGGCGACCGAACGCTTCACGCCTTCCGTGCCGTCGGGGTCGGTGATGTTGTTGAACTTGAGGAGCAGGATGCCATTACAAACCTTCATCTTCAGGTTGCTGTTCTCGTCCTTCGCAAACTCGGCGGCAGGATAGATGTGCATCCATGTAGGCATATCCTTGTAGAAACGGTAGTCTTCGTCGATGTAGGCGGCGTAGTCTCTGAATCGGGTTACGCTCTGCTTACTGTCGTCCTTAGCGATGCGCTCCAGTAGTTTCTCCATCGTCTTTGTGCTTACGAGGAGTTGCTTCTTATTGTCGTTGTGTACGATTGTAATCTTCATGATGTTTTTTTTGAAAGCTTGTTGGAAAAAGAAAGTATAGTGCCCAAAAGTGGGCTTCCCGTCTGGGCACTTGTTGCCCACTGTGTTGGCAGTGTGTGCCCGAGGCTTGTTCAGCCGATGCCCAAGGCTTGTTCAGTCGATGCCCGTCCGTCGGTCCGTAAGGGAACATGTGGTGGGCACGGAGAAACCATGGGTGGCAGGATTCTTCATCATATACTCGTGAAGTCGATTTCCTCGGCGAAGTATTCGAAATCCACATCCTTGTAACCGAAGCGAGCGAAGAGTTGCTTGATGTATTCCTGCTGTTCGGGCACGAGTTTCTGTTGTCCCAGTTTATATCGGTAGTACTGTCCCTTGCTGCCGAGGTAGCTTCTCATCTCGGAGCGGAGCAGGGGAGCGTCCTTCACCTTCACCTCGGCAAAGAGCTTGTCGAATCCCCAGGCCATTTTCACGATACGCAGTGGGGCGAAGAACTCGCATTTTCCGTCTTTCAAGGCATTGGGGAAGATGGCATGGCCTCGCTTGGTGTCGTCGTTCTTGTAGAGCGAGGCGAGATAGTGGATACAGTTGTTTTTCATCGGACAAAGTTCGGTGAAGCAGTAGGTGATGATGCCTGGCACCTCGCCATACTCAAAAGCTTTTCTCAGCAGTTCTTTTTCGTCCATGTGTTATTGGGTATTAAGTTAATAATTGATTATCTTAATAACGTGGAAAATGGCAAAATGTTGCATTGAAAATGATGTTTTTTCGCCAAAAATGCGACTTTTATGATACTTCTATGATACTTCTATGATACTTCTCGGCATATTTCACGAAAAGTCTCATTGCCGGCAACTGCTAATATATCAATTAGATATAACGGTGCTGAACATCAAAAATGATACTTTGATACATTTTTATAAAAAATAAACTATACGTACGTGTGAGCACGAACCATAATTAATTAAGCCGTCCATCTACTGGTAATTGTTTTATGTTCCTTAGTCGTATACATCTAATTTCGACATCGGTTGTTGTTTTGATGCAATTCGCTATAATCAGTTGATTTCGCTATAAATCTCGTCATTTTTTGACGGATTCAAGATGATTCTCTGTAAGGTCAAGCTCTTTTAAAAAATCACCCAAACGACGGTTGCGGTAGCGACGGCTTTTTAGCATATCGCCCTTTTCAATATCCTCCTTGGAGATGCTTCTATCAGGACCAGGACAATTGAGTATAGAGATTCCGCTTGGCTCAATGGTAATTAATCACGAAGAAGCACCAGAGAAAATATCGGTTGGATTTTCGGTCGGAACATCCTTAAACGGTCGGATTTTCGGTCGGATTTTCGGTCGGATTGTGGGTTTTTCGGTCGGATTATGATTAAACCGACCGATTGTAGTCATTCAATATCCACCTCAGCCCTATTCTGTCTATCTGTTTTTCTTCATTTAATTCTACCAATAGTCTGCCTACATAGCGAAGTTTTTGTTCTTCCGTCTTGTTGGCAGGAAGCACATCCTTCAGATATTCGTATATGCTATCTCGCTTGGCCCCTTCGTCACCTGCATTTTGTAAGAATTGCAGTATCATCTGGCGTAATTTCTCCTTATCCAATCCTTTTGTTTTTGTGTAAGAAGGTAGTTGGTGAGTGTTCTTGGCGATGCTAAGAGAAATGCTGTAATGGGGAGCATCACCTTCAATAAGTCCACGTTTGAGCAAGTCTTGCGCTATATCCTCATGAATAGTTCTGCCTTTTTGTACTGCGTCAAGAGAGATGCAATCCCATAGTGAGAGAGTGTCGTTTGTCTTCAACAGATCAGTGTATCGCTTGTTAATTTCATTGCCGTAAATGCGGACAACTACTTTCTTCTTTATCTGGTCAATCTCATAGTCTGGCATAGGGAAATGTCTGCGCCATTGCTCATTGAACATTTTCTTGATACCACGGCTTACGGTATCAATCATATTGAAGTCAACCATAGCCCTACAAAGACATTCATTGCGAAAATGCGTCTGAGGCTCTTCGTTCCTCAAAACATTCTCCAAAGTGCCTGGAATGAATGTGCCAGCATTGGAATAATACAAGTAGCCTGGATTCTCTACAAAGTTAATGCGCTGTTGAAGAGTGTAGTCTTGATGGGCAATACAGTTATGAAGAGCCTCACGAATAGTGTAGTCGTCATATTGTTTCATCGTGTCGGGGAAAAGCGTACCTCCTGGCATTTCACGCAATGTCAGATTCTCAATCTTTGATAGAATTTCGTCCACCGTTAATATAAAAGGTACTGTGAAGTGTTCGTAGTCAACCACTTCCTGATTTTTGTCTCGGCGTGTCCATGTAACCTGTGCAACTGCAGGACGTAGTTTGAAAGTTGATTCGTATTTGCCCAACAATATGATAGCAGCCCGAGTTATGCCTCCGTTTCTCGTCAATCCACACTTGCTCAAGAACGTTTGGACATTCCAAGCATTCACTTCTTCCTTAGGTATGCGACTATGGACTTTCTTAAACATCATTCGAGCCTTTGCAATGGCAACCTCATCCAAATCATCTATTGTAGCATCAGGTATAATTTCTGCAGACCAGTCTTTTGCTGTATAGATAGGCTCTTCGAGGATGACACTCATTCTTTCGCTTGTCATTTCCACCAAAGAATCTTCTATGCGTTGCCATGCCTTCTTGTGAGCAAGTACGGGGCGACGAGGCAAATGTTTCGGAATGTGGATTATCCATACTCGCTTGTTTGTATCATCAGTTACAAATTCTTCGATGCTTAGACCTTCCGATGATAGATAAGTGCATTGTTCTGTGAGTTTGAACGTTGCCGATTGTGTGTTTGCAGGTTGCCCATTGAAAGTAAGTCTCGAAATATCTGTCCCGACAATTTCAAGCGTCTTATCCTTAACTCCAAGCACAAGATGCCCTCCCTCCATATTGGCGATAGCCGATACATAGGAGATTACATCATCCTTCTCGTCCCCACAGAACGAGTTCTTCAGGTTCTTAAATTCCTTCCATTCACAGCGAGCATCCTCTTGTGGGTACTCACGGTGGAGGTATTGTTGTAGTTCGAGTTCGAGCATAGTCAGAGAATCTTATTAAAATGAGCCTTTTTCTCTCATGCTCGGGAGGCCCTTGTTAGAGAAACATTATTAGCCCCATTAAGGAAATAATCCATACAAGGTCTGCCATACGCTTACCAAGCTAAGTCCAAAACGAATCCCAAAAAGGAGATGACTTTTTTGAATCAGCCCCTTTATTTCCAGACTGCTTCAACTAAAAGTCACCATTTGATATAATAAAAAGCATATTATTCATAATGGCTGTTGAATTAAGTGATACCTCACATGTTCTTATCCCTATTTGGCTCCCTAGTTTGCATTCGCCTATTCTCCCACACTGCAGTACCATCGGCTTTAATGCATTTTACTTCTCTCTTCGGAAAGGGAAGAGGTGGATCAACATTATATGAATACCTAATTATTTTCAATATTGTTCTTTAAGTCAAAAGAACGTTCAAGTTCTAATTCTGGGCGGGTTAGCAATATTGGCATTTCTTTCTTTTCAGTATTTCCAATAACATTTTTAGAAGCATTTTTGGCACGTGTAGCAGCCCATTGTCTTAATGAAGATATTTGCTCTTTCATAGTTGTAGATAATGGGACTGTCATTGATATAGCCTCCATTATATGAGAAGCTGAAAGCTTTGGGTCTTCAGGATTGGCCACATAGGCGGCGAACATTGCTTCTTTAATGCATTCTTCTATTTCTGCACCATTAAAACCTTCAGTTTTATTTCCTATAAATTCCAATGGGAATTTATCAGGATTCTGGCCTTTCTTCTTGAGATGAATGGAAAAAATATTTTGTCGTTCTTCATTTGACGGTAAATCTATAAAGAAGATTTCATCAAAGCGCCCTTTACGAAGAAGCTCTGGAGGAAGTAAATTTATATTATTTGCTGTTGCTACAACAAACACAGGAGATGTCTTTTCCTGCATCCAAGTCAATATTGTTGAAAATATTCTAGAGGTAACGCCTCCATCCGTTAAACCACTTGATTGAACTCCACTCAACCCCTTTTCTATTTCGTCAATCCATAAAACACAGGGAGCAACAGCTTCTGCTGTGGAAATTGCTTTTCTAATATTATCTTCACTACTTCCTACAAGTCCTTGAAACACCTTACCAATATCCAATCTTAATAATGGCATATTCCAAAAGGAAGCAATACTTTTTGCTGTTAAACTCTTACCACACCCAGGGACGCCAAGCAACAAAAGTCCTTTTGGTTCTTGTAGCCCCCAATCTCTTGCCCTTTTCTGATAGGCCATTTGACGCTTAAATAGCCAGTCTTTAAGAACATCCATACCGCCGACATCTTTCAAACTTTCATTTTTGGGAAAGAAGTCTAAGATTCCAGATTTACGTATAATCTGTTCTTTTTCCGCAGAAACTGTATAAGGCGCATTATCACCAAGTCCGTCTTTTACAGCGGCCAAACAAAAAGCTAAATCAGCTTCCATTGAGGTCATTCCCAAAGCTGCATCTACCATTTTATTTCGCATTTCAACAGATAGATTTTTCTTAGTCTGTCTTTCTATAACAGCTAAAGTTCGTTCCATATCAGTTCTGTCTGGAAGAGGTATATTAAGTACTGTTACATATTTTTCTAATTCGATTGGCAACTTATATATTGCAGACAAAATGATAGCATGAGTATTTGTGTATTTAGCATGCTCTGCTATCTTTCGTATATAATACTTGATTTTATCTTCCTCTATGTTGTTGTTGAAGTCTTCAAGAATAAAGATGTCTTTACAATCATTAGTTTCGTTATTATATATGTACTTTAGAACCATTTCAGGCTCATCATATTCTTCTCCTAGATATTTACTTCCGTCAGGAGATTTTTCCATCAGACCTTCTACACAGTTCCAATTATAGATGCGTACTTTTTTATCCTCTGAACGTAAAAGTTCAGCGATACCTTCTATTTTTTGTTTTGTTCTATCGTATTCAAAACTATTTAGATAGAATACAGGATAATAAGCAGAAAGCATATCCTTTATTTTTGTGTAAATTGATTCCATATCTATTTCTGCTTAATAGTTTGTGTGGTAATTCTACGCGGTTTAAGTCTTCCCACGTACTTTGCAGGAATTGTTTTTTTTGTCATTACACGTTTGTTCCCTAATAGTTGTTCAAGAACATCCATCGCATCGTGAGCACGTTCATTTACATCATTTGGTAAATAATCGGAATCTGTTACAATTGTACCATCCTTTAGGATGGTGAACTTGATTTGGGCTACAGGTTCTGGCTCATTCTTGTCTTTGGAGCGTCCAACCATAAAGAAACAATATACTTCTTCTGAGTTCGGAGTAAAATGATCGTTCTCTTTGTAATTAAATCCTTTCTTTTTAAACTCTTGTATCAAAGAGTTTTTAGAATAAACAGCATTTAGTGCGTAAAATTGTTTTTGAAGTTCTGATACTTTTTCTGAGGCATTAGGCATATAATATGTATTATATGTAACCTCGTTTGTCGTTAGGTTTAACTTTAGGGCAAATTCTCCATAAAGTCGGGAATTCTGTTTGGCATCCGATACTGTTAGAATGTTATTTTGAATGGAATATTGCCATCCCAAAGCATCGCACGCTGACTTTAAAACGTCCACATGCATGACCTGAGGATTACGAACAAATTTTGATGATTCAAATCTTGACATGTTATGATAACTGCTTTACAACGGTTTGTATATTCGATTGATTAACTTGAGTAAGGCGTTGTTGTGTCCTTTTCTGCTTTGCAGCGAACTCCTCCTTATAATTGAAAAGAGTTGGATATCTAAATAAATATCCATTTACGCCAATAGACAAATCAAAAGCATTGTCTTTGTAGCGAGAAGTCATTGCCGTAAGCATATCCATCAAGTTTACAAGCTCTGAATCTTGAACAAGAGCAAGTAATTTCTCATTCATAGGAGTTTTCTTTATTTCTTTATTCATAAAAGCCTGACTTATTCGGGCAAGATACAAAGACAATCCTTCCTTTGTTGTTTCAGGTTCTTCATTCAAAATATCGCTATGTTGCACAGAAACTAAAGACTTTGAAACTGCTTGTCGCTGCTGTTGGCTCGTCGTAAAATTCTTCTTTTTTCCTGGGAAAATCTTTTGTTCTTTAACATGCTCCAGTAACTGTCTATTATTGGAGAGAAGTTCTGTTAATGATGGGTCGTCAACAGAATTCACATTCATGTCCTTCTCTATTATTTCTAACTCTCTTTTCAACTCGCTTTTTTTCTTGCCCGTAATTCCTGTAGTATTGGCAAGAACATCAAGTTGCTGGTCTATCGCTGTTAAGCGTTTACGTATTGAGGCGAGTACACATAAAAATTTCTTTTCTTCTAACAATTCTACCATTGGAAGATACAACTTCTTTATGTCAGAGTTGTCAATGTTAAGGAAATAATTCATTCTCTCATTTACGTAACTATCAACAGTTTCAATATTCAATTCCTCAATTTCTTGTTTTATACGTTCTGCATATTTCTCTGCAAATTCCACTTGGAAGCTTACATATTTGCTTTTTGCAATAGAAGGGTTAGCCAAAGCCATTTCTTCACGTCTAACATGTGTTTGATGTTCAGAAACAGAGAATGATAACACATTAAAGCTACCAGAGAAAAGTATCTTTTGATCTCCTTTTACTTCGATTACATTTTTGAAATGATATTCAGGCAATTCCACAAAGAAGAAATTAGGATATTCTTTTTCTAACTTTTCAATTAAATTAAGAACATCGTCATCTATATTCTTTATTACATTACCCTCTTCGTCCGTCTTAAGTTTTCCTGACTTTGTTTGACTAGGTGCAGAATATGCAACAAAAACTCTCTTTTTTTCATCTTGCAAGAAAGTTTCAATTGCAGGTCCTCTTTCATCAATAAAAACGGAACTTTTCTTATTTTCAAGTCCTTTAATCCATGGGCTCATAAGCCATATCTCATCGGGATTGTCTTCCTTGAAAATTTTCTGCAATTCAACTTCAAATGACACAGAGTCATATAAAGCTTTTTTGTGAAGTCTATCTTTAGCCTTCGATGTGGATTTTGTTTGTTTAGCAGGTTTTGTCTTTTTTACTGGAGACGATTCGACTTCATTGTTAGGTACATCGATACTTGACTTTTCTACAGATTCTTCGTCTGTTTCTTCGTCTGCGGTATCTTCGTCAGCGAGACGTTTTTCTGCTTCAATAATATCTTGCGATACTTTAGCCTTAGCTTCTTTTGCGGCTTCATCATCAAGAATCTGAGTGTCAAAATTCATTTCACACTCTATCTTAATACATTGTTCCAGCAATTGAGAAGCTAATGTTGCGTCACTATTGATATATTCTGCAACAATAGGGTTAAGGCTATTGGTATTCTCATCAAAAGCAAAGGCTCTAACAGCACCTGTACTTACTCCTTGCACAAAGCAAATATACATTTTATAACAGCCTTTATGTCCCTCTTTCCAATCGGCCCTTTCCAACAAATATCTTTCTTGTGGATAATGTACGTCTTGCGCCTGAACTGCCGCATATTCCCTTATTTCGTCTATGTTCAATGATATGTTTTCACATTTCGTATTTATAAATGAAATATTGTCATTAACCGCAGATAATGCATTCTTTATAGTCTTCCAACCTGTATGATTCATATCTACAAAGATGTCAAAAGACTTTTGGTATGTATCAGGTCTTTCACCTTTGTCTGCATACACCTTTCCTGCTTCTGTAAGAACAATAAAGTCATCATCACCCTCTATAGCATTAAATGAACGAAGTCCATCCAATGCCTTAGAAAGTATAGACTTTTCTGCCTTATCATTTACAACATCCAGACCAAGAATTTGTCCAATTGTGCCAAATGATGAATGTCCGTCAATCAACAGGATTCCAACTATGCCTTTCTCGATTGCAGATATTTTTGCAGGACGTTGGGTCGTACCAAAATATGTAGCCTTGACAAACAGAAATTCGTATGGAAAATATCCAATGATTCTTTCTGAAATTTTTTTTTCGGCATAAACAGCTTTAGCTATCTTTGTATCTAAACTTTCAACGATAGCATTTTGCTGTTTTTTGTTATTTTTTTGTTTCTTATTTTTCATCGCAAAGCTGCTCTTAATTGTTCAACTGTAAATGTTTTCATGCTTTGAATCGATGCCGCATAGTTACTGTTGCTTTCAAATTGGTGCTTGTTTCCAACAACAATAAGCAAACGACGAGCACGTGAGAATGCTACATTTATACGTTCTATTTCTTTTGCAAAGCCAATGTTGTTTTTAGCATTGCTTCGAACTGTTGAAACGATAATTATGTTTCGCTCCATACCTTGGAAACGATCGACAACATCCATTCTGTAGTCACAGTCTTTATATTTTTTCTTGATCTCACGACTTTGAGCACTATAGAAAGTAATGATGCCTATTTCCTTATCTACAGGTTTCTTTTGCGCTTCTATAAATTCAACAAAACCTTCTGATTGCTGCAATGCCTTTAAGACCATATCAATAGCCTTTAACTCACCCTCATTTTTATAACTAAAATTCAATCTAGTCTCTGGAGTGGTTACGTCTATCCAAATTGCATGGTACTCAGGTTTAAAGATTGGCTCTAGGCTTAGGCCGTGCCATCTACTACCTTTATTGCTCAAATCAGGATCATTCATAGATTGTAGAATACCACATTTCAAGCCACCAGTGGCAGCCAACTCTTCTTCGTAGAATTGTTTGATAGTATTCATAATGTCTTCATGCATACGATACTGCGTGTCGAGGGTTGAGACTATAGTCTTGCGAACCTTGGCTGCTGATTCGAAAAGTCTCTTAAATTGAGATTCTGCTTTGCGAAGTTTTTCTGCTAAATCTTTTTGTCCTATCTTCTCCAAAGATGAGTCAATAGTGTTTTCGTCCAACATTGGAGGCAACTGTTTATGGTCACCAATTACGATGATTTTCTTGCCAAGAACTAGTGGAACAGCCATTTCAAGAGGAGTTGCTTTTGAAGCTTCATCCATAATGACTACATCAAAGAACATGTCATCATTCATCGTTCCGCCGAATAGGTCACAATAAGTGCGCATGAAATCTGGAGAACCACAGATGCTACATGTTGCAGCAACAAGGTTAACATTCTTCTTATATAGTTGATTGAAATTACTGCGAGACTGTAAATCGTTTGCACACAATTCTTCTTTCCAGGCTCTTACTGCTTCAGAGTATTTAGGGTCATTAGAAACTGCTGTACAAATTCGATCAATCCATATCTTTGATGCATTATCATTTGTGTCAAATTCCTTTTTGTCTTCTGTAACATAAGTATCTTTTCCTGCTGACCATGTGTTAATGATTGGCATCGAGAAACGTCGACCTTCCGGTTCAAGTTTTTCAGGTCTTCCTATGCGAATAGGACGAATACCAGGCTGTCCTTGAAGTCTTTCCAATGCATTATCTACAGCAAGATTAGTTTGGGATGTCAGCAAAATTTTACAATCAGGATTGCGCCTGATAGATTGCCAAATAATTTCTGCAATAACGGTAGTTTTACCAGTTCCAGGAGGACCTTGTATCAATGCCAAGTCGTTAGCAAGAACAGATTTTGCTACAGCTTCTATCTGCCTATCATTAGGGACTGGTTTGGATATGCAGTTCTTCTTAATATCTTCTACAGCATCAGAGATGCTAGCAATAGTTTCTCCTGCATATTTGGGGTCAAAAATAAAATTTTGAAGGTTCTCGTTAATAGGCTTATGATTATATTTCGTCGCAGGGCGAAGAATACGATTCATCGCTCTGCTCTGACGTAGTAATTCCATTGCCTCTCCCATAGCAGGGAATTGGATATAATCTCCTTTGGAAATCTGGAAATCTCCAGATACAAAACCGTCTACAGTTTCTGTGTTTAGTTGTATAAGTGCATAATTTAGCCCTCTTCTATTACATTTTCCTAATCTGCGACTTTGTGTCTTCAAGAAGAATTTTTGTTTTGATTTGACCATACGTTCTTTTGAACGAAAATGGCTATTTGCAAAATCTTCTTCATTTACTTTTGACAAACTGTCATATTCCTTACCATCAATATAATTGACGGTTTCTTCTCTATACTCAGATTGGAGTTTTTGTTCCAAATCTTGCTTCAAAGATTTATCTTCTGTAAGGCTCCATGTCGTAACACCTTTATCGTTATTGTTTTCAAAATTTAACTTTATACCATGTACTCCAGAAATGCAATTGCTGATAATTGCAACAATACGATCTCGTTCTTCAATTGCAGTAAAATTGAATTCGAAATCTAAGCGTGTTGCATCCTTTTTCAACTTGTACAAGGTGAAATTTTCTCGATTTTCAGCAAGCCCAATACCTACTTTCTCAAACAATGATTTTCTAAATTCCATATCATCGCATAAGAAAATAATAGAGGCAGAAGGCGAGTATTTTGGGAATACAGCTTCTACATCTTCGCCCAATTGTGCTTGTATCGTGGTTTTAAGCGTATTGTATTCTTCTTCGGTTTTTGGATGCAATACAATACTTGATCGTGGAACATCAACAAAAATGGACTTGTTTTCGTAATTGTTATATTTCAAGTCTGCCAGAACCTTCTTATCAACGATAGGCCTAAATGCATATTGATAGACACTACTTACTCTTTGGTCTGGATAATTGCGTTTGACATTGCCATACAAATAGTTAAAATGCTGTATTTGTGCAATATCATTAAATATCCAGCAATAGGATTCGTTTTTAGTAGTGGCTGAATCAATTGTAATTTCTGGATTAAAATGTTGTGGTTTTAGGATAGCTTTACAACTAACAAAAGAAAGAGCTTTGAATATTTCTTCTTGAGTAGTGAGAGGTTTATGTGACGTTAATATGTAAAAATTTCCCATAGGCTCTATCTTACAATCAAAGGATAAATCTGCTCTTAGCAAATTTATGTCAAAAGAATTTGCAGATGGGCGCAAACCAACATGTATTTGTGTTGTATTTCGAACTTCTGCAATTCCCTTGCAGAGGTTTTCTACAATACGATTCAAAAAGTCTATTTCGCGATCAGTTGATGCCACAAATTCATTATCACCTTTCTTTTCAAACGAAGAACCAAAATTTTTCAATTCTTGTTCTATATTTGCTACAATAGACGCAAGCTCTTCAGAATCAGACAACACTTCCAATGAGCCATGTACGTAATTTGTCACATGCTCTTCGGCCGAATAACAATATTCTTTTCCAATACTCCTAATTGCATCAATTGTATCATCAGGTAATATCTGATAGCGATCAAAAGAAATAGTACAATCGCCATCCTCTAATTCTACGGTTGGCTCAATTTCACATTTTCCCTGAAGCTCATCTTCAATTTTTTCTTTAAAGTTCTGAATATAGCTATCCATATCAAAATCAAGTCGCACTATGCCATTTTTTTGTTTAGTGACCTTCTCAATTTTGATCAAATCGCGTTTTGCATCAAGAAGTGCATTTAAACCCTCCAAGTATGCTTGCCACATCTCTTTGTCTTCTTCAATATGTATTTCAATTGGGGGAATAGGCAAAGTAAGGCATTTCGTGAAAAAATCCGAGATCTCAGTTATGTGATTTAGCCAATATGATCCAGTTCCGCTTATTAAACGAAGTTCACTATCGTTTTGATCTACAAATTTTATCTCGCATCTTCTCTTTATGAACTCATTTTCTTCAGGTAGAACAATATTTTTCTCTGACAGTAATGGATTAATCAATGAAAATCCATCGCGAGCCACTTTTGCAGTTAAAGAGAAATTAATCTCATCAATTTTCACTGCAAGTTCGTCTAATAACTTACCGTCTTTTGTTTTTTGATGTCTATGAATAAAGCAACACTCATGTACACCTTTAATCTGTGCAACCATATCGTCAAAGTTCGCAGCGTTGTTCTTGTTATTGAAGTTAACGCACTTTTCTGAATATCGCACAAAAAGTGGAAATACAGAATCGTCATCGACATTTGTATAGACGTTATCGTCGAAAGTTCTTTCTATATCCATTTTTATTTTACTTAAAATAAACAATGCTTATATTTCGATCGTACATATTTAATTGCGCTCGAACAATACTATTGTCCTCAATCATAATAACTAAACCATAATTGGCAAATGAGGCTGCTTCCATAGGAGCTCCGATTGCTAAAGCATTTTCGTCATAACCATAACCTCTGAATTCAATAATATTCTCTTGCTTATTTACGATTTTCATTCGTTTTGGGGACATTTGAATATTGTTCTGCCACAATGGATGCATACCATCCATATTGTACATTGTTACAGTGTATCCTTCGGCACCTTCAATATTCTTTTCAATTGTTATTCTACGATGACAATTGTAGTTATGTCCGGAGACATTTTGTCCATTTTGGAAGCGGACATGGTCTGATGAATCGTAAACAATTTTCCCACAAGGAGGATTATTGTCTCCTTTTATTATGCAGGATAAAAAATCTAATTCCATTAGCTAATATTTTATTTTTGTATTGTTAATCATTGATTATCTTTATAGCATCTTTGGGTATATAAGCGGTTGCGACCAAATAGCCCTCAAATAACTCCACGACAACCCTTTGCTGCCCAGCAATCCTTGCTACTCTGCCATGAATACCCTTGAATTTACCTTCCGTCACAACTACGTTATCACCCAGTTTGAACTGGATGTTGTCGGAAGTGATTGGGATGATGTGAGGATTCTTGATAGAAGTGAGGCGGATAAAGTTGTTCATGGCTTCATTTTGGATTGTGAGCGGTGGATTGCAATAAGGATTGTCTTGACGATGGATTGTGTGGTCAAAGTAGTAGCTGAGCAAGGCTCTACTTTCATTTGTCACAACTTTATTGTCGTGAATCAAAGTTTCTACTTGTTCTGCTGTGACGTGAACAAATAGAAATGAGGGAAGAAGTGGTTCTGTAATGATTCGTTTCTTGTCATGTTTCTTCACTTCTTTGTATCGCATAGGAACATAACATTCAAATCCTTTTGCTTCTACAAATGCTTTTGCCTTGATAATACGTCCATACAAAACTCGCAGAACAAACCATTGCCTGTTGGCGTCAGGCACATTCTCTACCGACACCCCACCTTTGTTATTTAAGATGGAGGGCGTGCAAGAGCTAAGTCTTGCACTTGGACACGATGAGCCTGTGTCGGTAGGTTGCCCATTATACAATGAAGCGTCAGTCGTTAAAGGCTGTTTGGTGCTATCTTCCAATGTTATTGCTCAGAGGTTAGATTAAACCAATAGACTCTTTCTTGATTGAATTGTCAATTATTGACTACAAAAATAAAGAATTTTGTTCAGACGAAAAAATAAATCATTGGAAATCTTTACTTTTAGCACCAAATTTCTGTAATTCGAGGTGATTTGTAATGTCGATTATTACAAATCTCCTCTTGTTGGCTTTATCTGGATAAACTTTGTGACTTCTTACATTTGAAGTAGTAAAAACATGGAAGTTTTTTATCATCTAAGCATGCCTTTTCTCGTAGGCCAGGCTGTGGTCGTGCTTGTCGATGTCGTGTTTCGACTTACTCTTGATAACCAGCCAAACACCTGAGAAGACGAGGAGGGCGGCAAGAGCCTGCGTGCCTTTGAAGACTGCCAGGCCTACGAGCACGCTGACAGAAACAGAGACCAAGGGCTGCACATAATTGTATACCGAAACCACTGTGGGTCGGAGTGTCTTCTGACCTATCATCATCAGGATGTAGCCCAGATAAGTGCCGAAGAAGATGACGTAGCCCGTTTCCCACCATGCCGATACTGGCACCTCAGCCCATGGGATGGAAGCTACATGAGAGGCGGAGAAAGGCAGGATCATGACCGATGCCCAGGTGAACATCCACTTGTTGATGGTGAAGAGCGAATACTTTCCCACCAAGGGCTTGAAGAGCGACAGATAGAGCGCAAACGACAGTTGTGCGGCCATGCAGAGTAAGTCGCCCCAGATGTTTCCCACCTTGGCATTTCCCGCCGTGGCACTTGTCATGATGATGCGCCAGCATCGTTTTGGTGAGGTAATGCGTGCTTATGCCAATAAGTATAATGTGCAGAAGGGTCGCAATTTTGACGATGAGCGTGATTACCTCTTGCCAATTCCTCAGGGTGAGCGTGATAAGAGTAACAATATCCTTACACAGAATCCAAAATACTAAGAAAGTAGATATTAATAATAGGTATATAAAGGGATAACAAATTCAAGTTTTCCCCCAAGAGGCTCACGAAAACTCTTGGGGGATTTGATATGTTAGAGAGTTAGGAATCTGAAAACAGATACATTCCAATTCTTTCCAATGTTTGCAAAATTGGAAAGAATTGGAATGATTGCTTCTGTGGTTTAAAGATTTCTCAAAGGCAGTAGCGATGGCATATATAAAAGTTTTGAGGTTGTATTCTAAAATTAATCTTTCAGGCAGCCGATAGGCACCACATATACTCCGTCTTCTCTGCGGTAAGCATAGTCGCCGACAGCTGTGAGTACCATCATAAAAGATGGGGATTTCATCTTGGTTGTGTCTATCTTGTCAGCAAGAGCAGTTAGCGTAGAGACTCCTTTTTCGATGGCTTGTGCACCACCCAGCTTAATTTCGATGAGACCGTATGAACCGTTGCGGAGATGGAGAACAGCATCACATTCCAAGCCGTTCTTGTCGCGATAATGATAGACGTTGCCATCTATGGCATCTGCATATACACGAAGATCACGAACGCATAAGGTCTCGAAGAGCAAGCCGAAAGTCTCCAAGTCGTTGATGAGGTCATCAGGACCAAGACCTAATGCTGCCACAGCAATAGATGGATCAACGAAATATCGGGTTTCAGCCGAACGGATGGCTGTCTTGCTGCGAAGGTTCGGATTCCAGGCAGGCATGTCCTCTATGACGAAGATTTTTTTGAGCGCACCGATGTAACTCTGAACAGTCTTGTCTGCCAGCGTCTCATCATCATTTTCCATCATGTCTTGTCGTATGGCTCCGATACTGACTTGTCCACCTTGTGAACGGGCGTATGAACGCAGAAGGAGCTTGGTTCGTTCGCTGTTTCTGCTGATTTCATCTACCCTTGAAATATCAGTCTTAACCACTGCATCGTAATAGTCGTATGCCTGTCGCAAGGCAGCTCTTGTGTTCTTGGTTGTAGCACTGGGCCATCCTCCTCTGCAGACGAGAAAGGCGATATCTTCCAGTTTCATTTTATTGAAACCTTCTTGGTTTACATTTCCTTTAAACAGTTCGCTGATACTTACTTCGCCTGTAGATTCTCCCGATTCCCATAATGACATAGGGCGCATGGTAATCCAAGCGAAACGTCCTGTACCCGTGTGATGTATTTTTTCAGATGATGTAGGCACTGCAGAACCAGTGAGGATAAACAAACCTTCCTCACCTTGGTGGTCCACTTCAAATCGTATGGCATCCCAGATTTGCGGAATGATTTGCCATTCGTCAATGAGACGTGGCTTTTCTCCTTTTAGGAGCATTTTTATCTTTAAATTCGCCATTTCCAGATAGTTGTTTTGGTTGTCTGGGTCTGCCATGTATAGCACGCTTTTGGCCTTTTGTTCTGCTGTGGTTGTTTTTCCACACCATTTTGGTCCTTCTATCAATACAGCTCCAACTTCTTCTAATCTGTATTCCAATAGTTTATCTGCAATTCTTTTCTTGTATTTCTTCATGTCAAATCTCTTTTATTTCTGCTGCAAATATACGATGAAATCTTGGAATTACCAAATTTGGCTGAATATTTTTATCTAATTTGGCTGAGTTTTGTTACCCAATTTGGCTGTGATTTGTTGCCTAATTTGGCGAAAAAAGACTGTCCTCATCTGAAAGGTTGTATCAGATGAGGACAGTTACTGTTTTTTTATCGACATGAAATCAGTTTACGCATGCCTTTTCTCGTAGGCCAGGCTGTGGTCGTGCTTGTCGATGTCGTGTTTCGACTTACTCTTGATAACCAGCCAAACACCTGAGAAGACGAGGAGGGCGGCAAGAGCCTGCGTGCCTTTGAAGACTGCCAGGCCTACGAGCACGCTGACAGAAACAGAGACCAAGGGCTGCACATAATTGTATACCGAAACCACTGTGGGTCGGAGTGTCTTCTGACCTATCATCATCAGGATGTAGCCCAGATAAGTGCCGAAGAAGATGACGTAGCCCGTTTCCCACCATGCCGATACTGGCACCTCAGCCCATGGGATGGAAGCTACATGAGAGGCGGAGAAAGGCAGGATCATGACCGATGCCCAGGTGAACATCCACTTGTTGATGGTGAAGAGCGAATACTTTCCCACCAAGGGCTTGAAGAGCGACAGATAGAGCGCAAACGACAGTTGTGCGGCCATGCAGAGTAAGTCGCCCCAGATGTTTCCTACCTTGGCATTTCCCGCCGTGGCACTTGTCATGATGATGAGCACGGCACCGCTGCAGCCTAAGAGTACGCCAGCCACCTTCTTCCAGGTGATGGGCTCGTGGAGGATGAGGAACGACAGAATCATGGCGAAGATAGGCATCGATGTAGTCATGATGCTCGAATTGCTGGGCGAGGTGATGCTCAGTCCGATGGTGTAGCAGCACTGGTTGAATACCAGTCCGAAGAGTCCTGCTCCAGCCAACTTGATGATGTCGGTTGTAGGGATGTGCTCCCTGCGGGTGAAGAGTGAAGTGAGCCAGAAGAGGATGGCTCCGCCCAGAACGCGGAATGATACCATGTCGATGCCCTCGATGCCGTGTGTCATGGCATCCTTGCCTACAGGTGCCATCAGTCCCCAGAATGCGCCCGATCCAAAGAGACACAAGTGGGCTAAAAGTGGTTTGTTGTTACCCATTTTACCTTATTTAATATAAAAAATCGGTGCAAAGGTACAAAATTTCGGTTAAAATGATTATATTTGCCCTAAGTTTTAGAGTTAAAGTAGATAAAAGTATAAACCTATGCAGAAATATGCCGATTATATCAAGCAGATAGAGATAGACTCTCTATGGAGTGGTACCAAGCACATACTTTGGAACCTCGACCGCAGGGTGAACATCCTGAGCGGTGTGAATGGAGTGGGAAAGAGCACCATTCTCAACAAGGTAGTGAAAGGCCTGAGTGCCGGGGGCGAGTTTCCAAGCCATCTGCTCAAGGGTGTTCATCTGAAGGTGGAGCCCGAGGAGGCTAAGTGGATTCGGTTTGACGTGATTCGTTCGGTCGACCGTCCGCTGCTCAACTCTGAGATGATCAGCAAGGTGGATCTTACGCTTGTCACCGAGCTCGACTGGCAGCTCTTTCAGTTGCAGCGCAAGTACCTCGACTATCAGGTGAACATCGGCAACCGTATCATCGCCGTGCTGCAGAGTGGCGAACCTGATGCTGCCCAGAAGGCTCAGGCGCTCAGCGAGCCCAAGAGGATGTTTCAGGACATCGTGGACGACCTGTTCCGCGAGACGGGCAAGACCATCATCCGCACTGCCAACGAGATCAAGTTCAATCAGATTGGCGAGGTGCTGCAGCCTTATCAGTTGTCGGCAGGCGAGAAGCAGATGCTTGCCATTCTGCTCACTGTGCTGGTGGAAGACAATCAGTCCTATGTGCTCTTCATGGACGAGCCTGAGATCAGTCTGCACTTTGAATGGCAGAAGCAGCTTATCTCCTTGGTGCTGAAGTTGAACCCCAACATTCAGATTATCATGACAACCCACAGTCCTGCTGTGGTCATGGACGGCTGGACCGACCGTGTGACTGAGGTGAACGACATAACGATTAAGTGATGTTTTAGTGTTTAATGTTTAGTGTTTAATTGTTCTGCTTATGGCTAAACGTTTAACCGATAATATCAATTCGCAATACTTCGAGGCCATCAACAAGATGACTCCGAAGAAAGCCCGGCGCAGAATTGTAGTCTACGTCGAGAGCTACGACGATGTGTTCTTCTGGCGCTCGGTGCTTGGCCGTTATGAGGACGACAAACTAACTTTCGATATCATGCTGCCTTCGCGCAACCAGCATCTCGACAGGGGCAAGAAGGCTGCCATCTCCAATATGCTCAAGGGCGTGGGCAGAGACATGATAGCCTGTGTGGATGCCGACTACGATTATATTCTGCAAGGCGCTACGGAGATGTCGAGACAGATGTTGGAGAATCCCTACATCTTTCATACTTATGCCTACGCGATAGAAAACTTCCAGTGTTATGCCAAGGGACTGCACGAGACCTGTGTGATGGTGACGCTCAACGACCATCGCATTTTTAACTTTGAGCGCTTCCTGCAGTCTTATTCCCAAACCATCTGGCCTCTCTTTGTATGGCATGTTGTCTTTCTGCAGCGCCGCAAGATGACGATGCACTTCGATATGTGCGAGTTCAACAAGGTGGTGGTGCTTCCCTCAGTACGCATTCAGAATCCGAAGTGGGCGATAGAGTATCTGAGCAAGAAGGTGAGGGCGAAGATGTTCCAGCTGGAGCGCCGTTTCCCCAAACTCAAGGATGCCTTGCCTGAGACGGAGCGGATGTTGCGCGACTTGGGAATCAACGACAACAATACTTATCTTTACATCCAGGGTCATCATCTTTTCGACCTGGTAGTGAGTCCGGTGGTGCAGACGGTGTGCGACATTCTGCGCAATGAGCAGGAGAACGACATCCGCGACCGTGCTGTTCACAGCGAACAGGCACGCACCGAAATAGCTTGCTACGAGAACAGCCTCGGCAAGGTGAAGATGATGATGAAGAAAAATACCTACTATCAGTTCTCTCCGGAATTCCAGAAGATCCTGGCGGACGTGGAAAGATATTTGGAAAATTGATATGAAGAAGATAGCTAATATCGGTAGATGTTAACTGAATCAGGGCGAACGCATTTTGATGCGTCCGCCCTGGCTATATTGTCAACGACATATATTGCTTCTTCGACCGACTTCTGATGCTTGTTTCAAAGACTTCTATCCTTTATTCGAAGAGGCTAAATATGGCTTGGATGATCCAGCCTATAATCATAAAGACAATTTGGAGGAGACTAATAATGATAAAGCCTCCAAGAATGATTATAATGAAACCTATTAAAAACCAAAACATGTCTTGTCTTATTTGTATGGTTAACGATATTTGTTCGCCTTATACATTCGCTGTATCTCACATTGCTTTTTGATGTAGTCGGAAAATAATTCCATCTCGGCAGAGACTTCCTGGATTTTCTTCATGATGTTGTGTTCGAAGTTGTCTTGGAAGTTGTCGTAGTTGTCATCATTCCATACACTGTTTACAGTTTGGAGCTGCTGCCCCAGTCGGGAGAAAATCTCTAATGTTTGTGCGCTCACGTTGGCGATGTTCTTACCGAATTGTTCAACCATGTCAATGTTGAGCATAGAACTGTCATTTGCCATAATTTCTTGTATTTTAATTGATTAATATTGCATTGAATAGATACTGTGCGTCAGGTAAGAGGAATGGTGTGAAGAGCATCGGTTGTTCGCCATCTGGATAATAGTAGGCACGTAAGTGCTCATTGTCATCGCTCAACGACTGTACGTCGATGTCTTCCCCGAAGCGGAGTGGTGCAAGATGCTTATTTTCACTCTTTAGGATAACTCTATGTTTGAACAATCCTATTGCCTCTTTTCCGAACTCATCGAAGAGAATGTTGCCAGGCTTGTCTACTTGCATCAACACGTGAACATGATGCTTCGGTCCTTCGTCTAAGATGTACTTCAGTGCCTCTTGGTATTTCTTGACCTTGCTTCCATCAGTTATGTTGTTTGCTCCTAAATCAGGTAATGGGTCGAAAGAAAGCATTTCCAAGCCGCCTACTGCCGGTTTAATCTCCGTGGGTTTCTTTTCTTCCACCAGCAAGCTGTTTCTCTTCATTTCACTGAAACGATCTTGTCCAAGAATGGTGAGAATCAAATTGGGTGCCGTGTCGCGGTAGATGTCGTCTGCTATCATTTTCAGATACTTGCCTCCTTCCGACTGCTGGATTATCTTGCAGTATGCTCGCTTTTCGAGTTCTGCCAGCAATGGCTTGCATTGTGACATGGGATTGTTGGTGCAATCTAATACGATGAAATTGCAAGGTGTGTTGGACTGCTCATAATATGCCATGAGGGATACGAGCGCATTGATGGCTGTAGCGGTGGCTTGCTCCTGGCGATTTGCACCCCAAACAATGATGTTCTCGCTGAAGTCTTGTGTCAGTGTGATAGCTGTGCTTTGCTGGTTGAGACCGATGCTGCGACCTATGGTTGCAACTGGTGCGCCATAACTCTGTGTCTTGGCAGACTGCAAATCTTCTGTTTGCAGGTGATAGATAGAAGAACCACTGAAATAAGCCTCTCCATTGCTTTGCTTGGTAGTTGATTTCTCGCGAGCTTTCTCTATGGCATCGGCGAGTTCTTCGTCTGTGGCATAGAAGGTTTGTACCTTGCTCTGCAACTCACGCTTGTGGTAATAGCAGGCTTGACCTGTTGGTTGCTTGCTGGTTAGCTTATCACTGTCAGGGACAAGTTTGTTTGAGTCGGATGCTGCACTCATCAGCAAGAAACATTCTGTGAGGTTCTTCAATATTTGTCCAGAGATATCTGTCTCGTCGAGTTGTTGGGTCGCAAGAAGCATGTGGATACCTTGGCTACGTCCTTGTGTGGCGATGACATTGAGAATTTCGGAGATTTCTTTTTGGATAGCCATTCCATAGGAATTGGATGTTGGCTTGGCAAACATCACTTGGCATTCATCTGCCACAAACAGAATCTGTGGAAGTCTGGATGTCGGATTTTTCTTGTTGTAACCATCGATGTTGTTGACTGCATTGTCTCGCCATAGTTTTACACGTCTTTTGTTCTCTTCCTGCAACTCTCGTAGAACTTCTAAAGTCATCTGAGGGTCAGAATTGTCAACCAGTAACGCCTTTACATGCTTTACACCACGATAGCGGTTGAATTCTACTCCCTTGAAGTCCATCAAGTAGAGCATCAAGTCTTCTGGTGCATATTTCAGTATGGCGGCACTGATGATGTTGTTCAGTAAGACAGACTTACCAGAACCTGACTGTCCAAGAATGAATCCATGGATATAATCACCAGAGTTGAATCGCAAGGTAACAGGATGTTTGTCTTCTGTGTCGAGTCCTACGGTTATGCTGATTTCTGATGTTACCTCCGTATATTCGCTATGAGATATAGAGGCATAGTCTGCCTTTAGCACCTGTCGTGTACCCTTTTCGTTGATACGTTTGTTGAAATCAACACGAAATGCATCTGCCAGTGCAGGATGCTCGGCGATAGGAGTGTGTTTTACCATCAGGTTGTTTCGAATTCCACTGAGAGTCTGTAAACTGATATTTGTTACAGTTTCACTGGTGAGAATGTCTACTGCATCCTCTTTTAATTTCGGAGCATCAGAGTTGTGCATCACAATAAAGTAGATACCACCCTTTGCTCCATTCTCAAACAGAGGTTGTAGTTCTGCAGTCACATTTTCATAGCGTGCAGGATAGTCGTTCAATACGACAACCTCGTATGGCATGACGATTTCTTGGTGCTTTTCGTTATACCTTGCAATGTCACCATATTTGCCCATCACCATCTGCATACGTTCTCTTAGACGCTTGATGCAATCTCGTGCGGCAGCTTCGTCCATAATGACATTACCATTATAGATTGTTTCATCGTAGCCAACTGTAACAAAGTCTGCCATGCCACTCATCATCTGGTCGAAGATGTTGAATCTGATTTTTCCAGGAGCGAAGCATAGCAGCATATTCTGCATCAGTGCGGTCAGTTGTCTTTTTGCAACAGACTGTAGTTCACCGTTATAGTTGATGACAAAGTTTTGCTTTCTATATCCGTCGTTCTGCCACTTTACATAAGTTGGAGTAACAAATGGTTCTCCATTGATATAATCGATGGCAGCGATATTGTCTGGAATGATAGGGGCGGTATATCGTTTATTGGCATCTAATGCTATTCGATTGATGGTTCTTCTTACCTCTTCGTCCGACATACTATCAGCAAAGTTGTATTGCAGAAGTTCTGGGGCAGAATCACGCATAGCATTAAATAAGGAAACTGTGCGTTCTCTAACGGCTTGGGCACGCTCGTTATATTCCGCCTCATTTTCTGTATCAATGCGCGAGAGGTCAAGAGCATAAGCTCCCATCAAAGCTTGTATGTAATTTAATGTCTCCATTAGGTCTTTCGTTATCTGTTCTTTACTGGTCGTATGACCATCTGCATAGTCTTGGCTATGCTATACAGGTTTCCTGTATATTGGCTAAACTCCAAATACATGGCACGGTCGGTATATTGTGCATCCGAGGTGTCGCTCCAATAGCGTCCTGCCATTCCATAAGAGTCGTATTGCTGAGCAACACACGAACCTCCTGCTGGTAGAAATATGTTGTTGCCGTTGGCTGCCAGTATTTGGAATCCTGGCATACCATTGGTTACAGTCCATGTCCATTGGCAATTCTGCATCAGTTCGGTCATTTCCTGTTGGGTAGGCAGTCTCCAATCTTCCCCCCACATATTGATAGCTTCTTTCTTGCTTGTCCATGCAGCATAAACACCTGGTTGCTCACTGCTGCGAGCACCTATGTTGTGGGAAGCCCAGAGTACAGACAAGCCGAGGTCTACAGATTCTGCGGTTCCTCGTCTTATTCTTTCTTCTGCTAATTCTTTGGCTTTCCGTTCGGCTTCCTGTTGAAGTCTTGTGTGTTCGGTCTCTTCCTTAGCCTTTCTCTCTGCTTCTTGTTTTCGGATAAGCCACAATGGTGTTATGTTGACCTCTTTGTCAAAGACGCTTTTTTCGGTAGCGCAAGGCTTCAAGGCGAAGGACAATGATTGTCCCCCGCTTTGAGCATTGATGATTATGTTTTCTAAATCTGATAAATAGCTATTCATATCCTTGTATGTTTATAGCGTTGGTGGTACTCCTGGGGGTGTTGGTGGGGTAGGAGGTACGGCAGATGTTGGTGGAGGTGGTGTTTGAGGAGCATTTAAGATGGATGCTACCTCTGGAACTTGAATTGCAGGTGTCCAGTTGATACCTTCCTTCCACACCAAAGTTTGTGCGGTAAGTCCTCCTGTTCTCACCATCTCTTTCAGCATATTGTAGTCGAATGGTCCTTGAGTCTGACCACCGATGGCTACATAGATGCTTACTTGTGGTATCTGTGGTGGAACTTGTGGGGCAGGTGAAGGAGTAGGTGTGCCTGAGTTGATGCCACCACTAATGTTGATGCCTGAAGGTTGACCGATTTGTGCGGCAGGTTTAGGTCCGCTAATGCCATTGATTCCCGAAGGATTGAAGCCTCCTACAGGTTGTCCCATGTTAGGCATGCCACCCATTGCCATTCTGCCGCTTTTCTGCATCTCGTCGATTTGAGCATTGTAAGCCTTTTCGCCAAGATCGCGCTGGATGCGCATCTTTTCACCTCGGTCTTTGATGTCCTGGGCACGCATCTGTCTATCCATGTCGAGGTTTGCACCACGGTTGTACAAGTCCTGCTTTTGGGTCTCTCGCATGGCATCGATGTTGAGCTGTGACTGAGCTTTCATCTGGTCCATGTTTATCTTATGCTGGGTCTGAGACATCTCTGCAGCTTGTCCCTGGGTTAATGCACGGAGTTGCTTGTAGCTTTCGTCGTCTGCATCATACTCGATGGCATTGAGGTCTACTGCACGCACGTTGATAGCGAAATCTATAGCCAGTCTCTGTTTGAGATACTGATTCAGAATCTCTCCGATCTCCAGTATCTTCTTTTCCATCTGCACGACAGGGATGCTGTGGTCTGTAGGGATGTTGCTTACCACAGACTTTACATATTTTATTACCGCATCCTTTATTTTCTTCTGAAATGCTTCCATGTCAAAGCCTACAAGTCGATGCATCCGAATGAATCCTTTGTAGTCTTCTATATTGAAATTGATAGAACCACGTACAGCCACAGGTACATTGAGATCTGGATAACGTGGGTCGTTAACGCCAAAGTATGGAACGGCAAAGCGTACTACGTTACTGCCAGCAAGGTTGATGAAAAACACTTCGCTGAGGTCTTCGCTGGCTGTCGTGTTAGCTGGTCCTTCGATTGTTGTCTGTGAAGAGCCTACCAATACAGCCACCTCGCCATCTTTCACAATGATGGAAGTGCCGCTTTTTACGGCACCTCCTTGATATTTCCAGATGAGGAACTCAGCCTCATCGCAGCGGACAATAGTCTGACTATCATTTCCGCCTAGTATTTTACTAAAGAATCCCATTGATTAAATTATTGATTTTGGCTTGAAGATATGCTAAACTCTGTTCGCCATTATACCATATTGGTATTTCTGTTTCTGTACAAGATTTATAATAGATACCAAAACTTTCATATTTATTACCAGTTTTCTTAAATACAGCAATGCAGTCATTTAAAATGGTATTGCTTTGCTTTGTACTTTTTATAAAGTCTGCGGTAATTTCATATTCTGCATTTTCTGGCTTTACTTCTTTTATACATACACAATCTCCATTTGGTATTGAAATACAGTGTTGCTTGTTCTTCTTTTTAAGGAGAATCTTATCCAAATTTACATACATTAAGTTTTTTTGATAATTATACTGTTTTTATTACTCTTCTTTATTACCAGAAGTCTCCAAATCATCCATTAAAGATTCTGGCTTCTCGTATCTAGATGCCTTTTCTGTGTCGCCTTTTTCCATGTAATAGTCATATAGAGGCTCAGAAACATAAATCTTATCAGTGGAATTTGTGAAATGTGCGTTTGCTGCATTTACTACATCTTTGGCACCGTCAATATCACCTTTTTTGACAAGCTTTCTTACATATGAAGATATTTCTCCTTGATGGTCTTCGACAGAATATGGATTTGCTGTTCCTAGTTTTGAAATAACATCTTCTTTGTTGTCTTGTTTAATGGCTTCAGTTACTTCCTTCCATTGTCTGTCGGCACTACTCTCGTCCCACCAAGAAGTATCAAGCACACAAGATTTTACGAAGAAAATCGCAACGATTGCTATTATTATTGCTATCTTGTGTTTCCATATCCATGATGCAGTTTGTTTGCCCGAACTAATTTTGGTTTCATTTAGCAATGCTTCAATTTGGGTATCTCCTGCAAATTGAATCTTAGCTTTTGTAACGCATTCCTTATATTTGGCATTGTATGCTTCTTGGTAATAGGACTGGCTGCGACGTCTTGCATCAAGGCTGGCCATAAACTCGAGCATGTCTTCTTTACTGGTTGGCAGAGGAAAATTCTTGATGAATTCGTTGACTTTGTTGATGTTCGTCTTATCGCCATCGTAGCGAACTTTAGCTATTTTTTTGTCTAACATAAAGGCAAACTCTTTGGCTGTATTGTTAGCTTTTACGTTGGAAAAGACATAGCCACACTCCTTACACTTTACTGCACCTGCCTCAATCGGAGCACCACAGTTTGGACACTTCACGATGTTTCCACGCTTTTCGGTAGCTGGAATTGCAGGACTTGCTGACTTCTTCATTTTAGCAAGACGCCCATCTACTACAATCATGACCTCATCTGGGTCCTCACCACAAGCAAGTGCTCGCTTGCGAAGTACGGCACGTTCTTGGTCTGTTACTACACCATCAGCGAGTACGCTGTCAATAAGTTCTTCTAATTCTTTTGAATACATAGTTACAACAATATGTCCTATGGCTCCAATTCAGACGGTTAAAGATTGGGTTATGTGCCAATATGCACGAAAAAGCGTGAAGCCTATTGTTGCTTGCTCCACCTTTGAGGCCTTAGGACTTGCCTTTCACGTCAGAACAAGCAACGAGACCCCACGCCGATATGTATAGATACACTCCCATAGAGTCAGCCCCATAGAGCTGACTTATGGAAGGTATGTATGTACATACCCATAGGCATCATCGTTGCGAGGTTCTTTGACGTGAGATTTGGAGTGTCCTAAGTTCCAAAGGTCAAAAACCAAGCGCCAATAACGCTTTTCTTATGTTTGCCCTCTACCAACCGTCACTTTTTCAAGCGACTTCGGCGTAGGGCTATTTACAGTCGCCATACTTTTAGTACAGAACTGTTTTGCAAAAATAATAAAAGCTATTGAAATAAGCAAAAAAAATACCGAATAATTATAGAAATAGAGGCAAAATCCTATTTAGGTAGAATGAAATGACTTTTTTATCCTATATACCTTATATGCTTGATTCTGAAATAATGTTGGAGGGATGTAATGTAATCCAAAAACAGCCCACACTACTTTGAGATGCAGTTTTAGGGGGGTACAAAGATTTATGAGGCCTTCTGCGATATAGGATAGATAAAAAAAGTAAAGGTAGAAAAGTAGAAAGGTAAAAAGAGAAGTATCATTAACTTTATTCTATTTTTACCTTTTTACCTTTAAAAATTATACGTATGTCTCGAGAAACTTCAATGTTCCCTCTACCTTCAACGTCTGGGTGGAGGCTGGAACCACGATGCTTTCGCCGCCCTGCAGGGTGATGGTGTTGCCCTCGTTGTCGGTGACGGTGGCTTGGCCCTTCAGGCCGATTAGAATCACGAAACTGTCGAGTTCAGAGTAATCGAGCGTCATAGGTTCGTCGAGATCGTAGACAGTGGTGTAAAAATAAGGGCAGCGCACGATGCTGACACCCTGATTCTTCACAGGTTTGTATTCCTGTCGATAATTGGACAGCACGGTGTAGTCGATGCACTCGGCAGCTTCCTTGGTGTGTAGCTGTCGGTAGTTGCCGTCCTTGTCCTTGCGCTTGAAGTCGTAGATGCGGTAAGTCACGTCGCAGGTTTGCTGTATCTCTGCCACGAAGCAACCCGTTCCGATGGTGTGTATTCTGCCTGCAGGGATAAAGAAGCAGTCGTCCTCCTTCACCTTGTATTGTGCCAGGACATCTGTAATGGTGCCGTTCTCTACCATCTGCTTGTACTCTTCGGGTGTGATCTTCATTTTCAGACCGTTGTATAGCTTGGCCTCGGGATCGCATGGCAGGGCGTACCACATCTCTGTCTTTCCGCGCTCCTTTCCTTGCTTGTGCGCTATCTCGTCGTTGGGGTGCACCTGAATGGAGAGGTCGGTATTGGCATCGATAAACTTGATGAGCAGCGGAAACTCATTGCCGAATCGCTGATAGTTCTCCTTGCCTAAGAAGCTGTCTTTCAGTTCGGCGACCACTTCGTTGAGGCTTTTGCCTTTCATCTCGCCGTCAGCCACGATGCTCTCGTTGCCTGGCACACCAGAGATTTCCCAGCTCTCGCCTACTTTCTCCTGCTGCAGGTTGAGATGCTTGAAGTTGATAATCTTGTTGCCACCCCAGATGGTAGACTTCAGTAAGGGCTCAAATTTTAATGGTTTCATTGTGTCAGTAATTTATAGCCAGATAGAATAATTTTTTTACTCTCTTGCTTTTTTAGCTCCACACTTGTTATAGTTGAGTATTTACTATACAAATAACGAGCGGAGTACACTTATTTTTTTATGTCATGTTGATTTTATTTTTTACCTTTTTACTTTTTTACCTTTTCCCTTTTTCCCCTTTTTAATTTTCCTTCCAGAAGGCTGGTGTGAAGATCACGAGTACGGTAAAGATTTCCAGACGGCCGATGAGCATCATAAGCGAACAGAACCACTTGGCCAGATCGGGCAGTTCGCTCCACGACATGGTGGGTCCAATCTCTGTTCCCAAGGTTGGTCCAACGTTTCCCACGCAACTCAGTGTGATGGTGATGGCATTGGTGTTGTCGATTCCCATCGCTATCATCGTGAACGAGATGATGACGCAGATGATGAGATAGATGGTGAGGAAAGCCAGCAGCGTGACGCGTTTCTGCATGGGCACGTTCACCCCGTCGATCTTGAGTGGCAGCACGGCGTTGGGGTGCAATATCTGTCGGAACTCATTCTTCACCATGCGCAGCAGGATGACGCCACGGATGCATTTCAGTCCACCGCTCGTACTGCCAGAGCAGGCACCGATAAACATACACATCGACAGCACCACCCATGTGACGTGAGGCCAGAGTGCGGCATCGTCGTTGAAGAGACCAGTGGTCGTGATAAACGAAACCACCTGGAAGATGGCGCTGCGGAAGGCGTGCTCTATGTCGTAGTTGCGCATCACAATGAGCTCAACCATGATGAAGATACTGAAGACCGTGACGAGGAAGATGTAGAATCGGAACTCGGAGTTGCGGAACAGTTCCTTGATCTTAAACTTGATGACGGCGGCATAGAGCAGTGTGAAGTTGACACCCGATAGGAAACAGAAGAACGTACAGATGTATTCGAGCGATGGCGAATGGAAGAACTCGGTACTGGTGTTGTGGGTGGAGAAGCCTCCCGTTGCCGTTGTCGTCATGGCATAGTTGAAACTGTCGAAAAGTCCCATTCCCGCTACATAATACGACAGGATGCAGGCGATGGTGAGCACGAGATAGGTGCTCCAAATCCACTTTGCCGATGTGGAGAGACGTGGATGCAACTTGGTCTTGATAGGGCCTGTGGCTTCGGCGGCAAACACCTTGGTCTGTCCACCTACGAGCGATGGCAGCAGGGCGATGGTGAAGAACACGATACCCAGTCCGCCTATCCACTGTGTGAGTGATCGCCAGAACAGCAGTCCGTGCGGAAAGCACTCCACGTCGTCGAGTATGGTGGCTCCGGTGGTGGTGAATCCCGACATCGTCTCGAAGTAGGCATCGGTGAAGTGGTTGATGTAGCCGCTCACCATGAAGGGCAGCGTGCCGAAGAGGCTGAAGATAATCCACGATAGCGAGACAACGAGATAGGCGTCGCGTCGCGACATGGAGTTGTCGGCTCCGTGTCCTCGCCATTTCAGGATGAGTCCTCCGCCAATGGTGGTCAGCGTTGCCACGATGAAGGCAAAGATGTCTTCCTGCTGATAGTAGACAGCTACCAGCAGACTGAGCAGCAGCAGCGAAGCCTCAATGAAGAGTAGCTGCCCCAGAACCTTGTATATCAGTTTCCAGTTGATCATTCTTTCTGTTCAAGTTTTCTCAAGTGAGGGAAGTTTTAAGAAGTTAATGGAAGTTCCCATTCTCTCCCATCATACAAAGTATTTTTCTATCTTCTTCATATTGATGTTGTGGCAGAATACCATGACCGAGTCGCCCGCTTCAATCTGCGTATTGCCCGAAACGAGCATTCCCTCCTCGCCACGCACCAGTCCGCCGATGGTCACGCCGATGGGCATTCCCAGGTCCTTGACAGGCTTCTTGGTTACCTTGGATCCTTCTTTGGCGATGAACTCCGCCACGTCGGCATTGGCGTTCATGAGGAAGCGCACGTTCATCACGTCGGCGTCGAGCATCATCTGATAGATGTAGCTGGCGGCAATCACCTTCTTGTTGATGATGGTTCCGATGTCGAGGCTCTCAGCCATGCTCACGTAGTCGACGTTCTCTACGGCAGCCACGGTCTTTCTCACTCCCATGCGCTTGGCTGTGAGGCATGCCAGAATATTGGTCTCTGCGTTTCCCGTCAGCGCCACGAAAGCCTGCGTGCTGCGTATTCCCTCCTCGTTGAGCAGTGGGATGTCGCGTCCGTCGCCATGGATGACGAGCGTCTTGTTCTCGTCGAGTATTTCGTTGAGGTACTCACACCGTGCTTCGTCCTTCTCGATGATTTTGCACTCCATGTATTCGGGCATTTTCTTCACGGCTCTCACGGCCGTGCGTCCTCCACCCATAATCATCACGTTCTTCACGTCCACATAGTGCTCCTTGCCCACTATCTTTCGGATGTAGGGAATATAGTTGCGAGTGGTCATGAAGTAAGCCAGGTCGTAGAGTTTCAACTCGTCGTTACCGCCGGGGATGATGGTTTCGTCGCCTCGCTTGATGGCCACTACGTGGTAGGGGTCGTTGGGTCCGCTGATGTCCTTGAGCGGCTGGTTCAGTATCTCGCAGGTCTGTCGCAGTTTGATGCCGAGCATCACCAGAGCGCCGTCGTGCACGTCCCATCGCTGTCTCACCCAGCTCATCTTCAGTCCGTTGTTGATGTCGACAGCGGCGAGCATCTCTGGATATATCAGCTTGCTGATGCCCAGTCCTTGGAAGAACTCCTGTGCCTGCGGATCCATGTATTCGGGGTTGTCCACCCGTGCCACCGTTCGCTTGGCTCCCAGGTTTTTCGCCAGGATGCTGGCAGTGATGTTGGTGCTCTCCAATGGCGTGACAGCGATGAAGAGGTCGGCGTCAGCCGTTCCCGCATCTCGCAATATCTTCAGGCTTGTAGGCTTTCCCACCATGGTGAGCAGGTCGCAGTCGGAGCCGATGCTTGCCAGCCGCTCCTCGCTCTCGTCGATGAGTGTTATCTCCTCGTTGCTGCGTGACAGGAGTCTCGCCAGATGCGTTCCGATGGCGTATGCGCCAGCAATGATGATTTTCATTCTTTTATAATAGCTTCTTTGATTGATTTCTTATCCATGTGCACGATTTCTCTGAGTTGTGCTATCGTGCCGTGTTCCACAAACTCGTCGGGCAGTCCCATGCGTGTGATGTGTGGCTGATAGCCGTGGTCGCTCATCCATTCCAGGACGGCAGAGCCGAAGCCGCCCATGCGCACGCCGTCCTCGATGGTTACGATGCGGTTGAATTTGCTTCCTATCTCGTGGAGCAGTTTCTCGTCGAGCGGTTTCAGGAATCGCATGTCGTAGTGGGCCACGCTCAGTCCCTCCGTCTCTTTCTCCACTTCGGCTATGGCCTCGGCAGCATCGTTTCCGATAGGTCCGAGGGTGAGCACAGCCACGTCGGTGCCTTCCTTCAGTTTTCTGCCCGTTCCGGTCACGATTTCCTGCATGGGGTTTCGCCAGTCGGTGAGCACACCGTTGCCTCTGGGGTAGCGTATCACGTAGCAACCGTGGTGGGGCAACTGGGCCGAGTACATCAAGTTGCGCAGCTCGTGCTCGTTCATAGGCGATGCGATGGTGAGGTGGGGCACAGGCCGCAGCGCCGCCAGGTCGAAGGCTCCGTGGTGTGTGGGCCCGTCCTCGCCCACGAGTCCAGCCCTGTCGAGACACAGCACCACGGGCAGACTGAGCAGCGCCATGTCGTGTATGATGTTGTCGTAAGCTCGCTGTGCGAACGAGCTGTATATGTTGCAGAACGGCATGAGTCCGTCCTTTGCCATTCCTGCCGAGAAGGTGACGGCGTGTCCTTCGGCTATGCCCACGTCGAACACCCTGTCGGGCATCTGCTTCATCATGATGCTCATGGAGCATCCGGTGGGCATGGCGGGCGTTACACCCACGATGTTGTGGTTCTGCCGTGCCAGTTCGAGCAGGGTGTTTCCGAAGACGTCCTGATATTTGGGCGGCTGGTTGCTGGTGTCGCTCACTAATCGCTCGCCCGTCTCGGGATCAAATTTTCCTGGTGCGTGCCAGATGGTGGCGCTTTTCTCTGCAGGCTCGTAGCCCTTGCCCTTGGTGGTGTGCAGGTGGAGCAACTTGGGGCCTTTCATGTCCTTGAGTTGTCGCAGCACGCGCACCACTTCGCGTATGTCGTGTCCGTCGAAGGGTCCGAAGTACCGTATGTTCATTCCCTCGAAGATGTTCTGCTGGTGGCTCAGTGCCGACTTCAGCGCGTTGTTCAGTCTCAGTATTCCCTTTCGCCTGTCATCGTTGAGGTAGCCTTTCGAGTGCAGCCATTGCGAGGCCTTGAACCTCAGTCGGTTGTAGGTATCGTTGGTGTCGAGGTTGAGCAGGTATTTCTCCATACCTCCCACGGCCCGGTCGATACTCATATCGTTGTCGTTGAGTATGATGAGCAGGTCGTTGGGCGTGCTCGATACGTTGTTGATTCCCTCGAAGGCGAGTCCTCCGCTCATGGCTCCGTCGCCTATCACTGCCACTACGTGCCTGTCGTTCTCCCCCTTCTGCTTGGCGGCCACAGCCATGCCGAGTGCCGCCGAAATCGAGTTGCTGGCGTGCCCGCAGGCAAAGGTGTCGTATTCGCTCTCTAAGGGAGTGGGGAAGGGGCGTATGCCGTGCAGCTTTCGGTTGGTGCAGAAGGCGTCGCGTCGCCCGGTCAGTATCTTGTGACCATAGGCTTGATGGCCCACGTCCCACACGATGCGGTCGTAGGGTGTATTATATATATAATGTAGGGCTACGGTGATTTCGACGACACCCAGCGAGGAGGCGAAATGTCCGGGGTTGACCGCCACCTCTTCGATGATGTCCTCGCGCAGTTCCCTGCAGAGTTCCGGCAGCTCGTCGATGCTCAGCTTGCGCAGGTCTTCGGGATACTTGATGTTGCTTAAAAGGCTAAACTTATCTTTGTCCATGTCTTCATCTCATGAATAACCATGCAAAGGTAGTATTTTTTTTTCAGTATATGTCATTTTTGTCCGTTTTATTTCTGTTTTCCCACATTTTCTTCGTATATTTGCATCCCGACAAATCAATAATATCACAACATAATGAGAAAAAACATCTTCCTTTTAGGAGCCTTGCTGGCCGTTTCAGCTGCCACGATGGCTCAGACCAAGCAGGGAGGCATCTCGGCGCAGATGCTCTCGCAGATCGAGAAAATGCAGAAGACATCGGCTGCCGACAAGGCGCTCTTCAATGCCATCGCTGCCAACAGTATCGACGACTTGGTGAAGAACCGTGCCAATGCCGGTCCTGTAGACACTCACTTCAGCGTGGAGACTCCTGCGCAGCGCATCCACAACCAGAAGAGCTCTGGCCGTTGCTGGATGTTCAGCGGCATGAACGTGTTGCGTGCCAACTTCGCCAAGGCTCATGCCGACTCTCTGGCAGTGGAGTTCTCGCAGGACTATCTCTTCTTCTACGACCAGTTGGAGAAGGCCAACCTCATGCTTCAGGGCGTCATCGACCATGCACGCAAGTCCATCGAGGACCCTCAGGTGCAGTTCTTCTTTAAGAGTCCGCTCAACGACGGCGGAACCTTCTGCGGCGTAGCCGATCTGGCAGGCAAGTACGGACTGGTGCCTATGAGCGCGATGCCCGAGACCTATTCGAGCGAGAACACCAACAAGATGAGCCGTCTCGTGGCAAGCAAGCTGCGTGAGTACGGACTGGAGCTTCGCCGCATGGCTGCTGCAGGCAAGAACGCCAAGCAGATAGCGGCCCGCAAAACCGAGATGCTCGCCACCGTCTATCACATGCTATGCCTCACCCTGGGCGAGCCTGTCAAGGAGTTCAGCTACGCCTTCCGCAACAAGGACGGCAAGCAGATGGGCGAGGCGAAGACCTATACTCCCAAGAGCTTCTACGACGCTACCGTGGGCAAGGAACTCAACGGCACCTTTATCATGGTGATGAACGACCCACGCCGCCCCTACCACAAGACCTACGAGGTGGAGTACGACCGCCACACCTACGACGGCCACAACTGGAAGTATCTCAACCTGCCTATGGACGAGATTGCCAGCCTCGCCATCGCCTCGCTCAAGGACGGTCGCAAGATGTACTCCAGCTACGATGTGGGCAAGCAGTTCGACCGCAAGCGCGGTTATCTCGACCTCGACAACTATGATTATGCCTCGCTCTTCGGTACCACGTTCCCTATGAACAAGGCCGAGCGCATCAGCACCTTCGACAGCGGTTCTACCCACGCCATGACGCTCTCCGCCGTCGACCTCGACGCCAATGGCAAGCCGCTGAAGTGGAAGGTGGAGAACAGCTGGGGCGCCGACAACGGACAGAAGGGCTGTCTCATCATGACCAACCGCTGGTTCAATGAGTACATGTTCCGCCTCGTGGTCGACAAGCAGTATGTTCCTGCCCAGCTCCTCAAGGAGTTCGACCAGAAGCCAGTGATGCTTACAGCCGACGATCCTCTCTTCCAGTTAGAAGACTAATCATCCCAATTTACTCAACTTTCGTACTTACGGAAGTTGAGTAATTTTTTTTATCATCACTTTTATTCTTTTTTGAATAATTTTCGTACCTTTGCCCCAAAAATAGAGAATATCATGCAAGAAATGAAGACCCGCGAGCGCATCATCGCTCTTGTCAATAAGGAAGTAGTTCCCGCCATCGGCTGCACCGAACCGATGGCTGTGGCGTTGTGTACGGCCAAGGCAGCCACTCTGTTGGGCAAGCGTCCCGACAGCATCGAGGTGCTGCTCAGCCCCAATATGCTCAAGAATGCCATGGGCGTGGGCATTCCCGGCACCGGAATGATCGGCCTGCCCATTGCTGTAGCCTTGGGTGCCCTTATCGGCAAGCCCGAATATGAGCTCGAAGTGCTCAAAGACCTCACCCCCGAAGCTCTGCAGCAGGGCAAGCGCTACATCGAGGATGCCGACATCGACATCAAACTGAAGCAGGGCATCGTCGAGAAACTCTACATCGAGGTTGTCTGTCATTCGGGTAAAGACCAGGCTGCCGCCATCATCGCGGGCAGCCACACCCACTTTGTCTTTGCCGAGCGCAACGACGAGGTGGTGCTCGACGAGCGACAGCCCGGAGGCGCCGATGAGGACGACACCGACATACAACTTTCCATGCGCATGGTCTACGACTTCGCCATGACAGCTCCCCTCGACGAGATCAGCTTCATTCTGAAGACCAAGGAGTACAACATGCGGGCAGCCGAGCTCTCCATCAAGGGCAACTACGGCCATTGCTTAGGCAAGACCATGGACCGCCCCATGAGTCACGGCATCTTCGGCAACAGCATCTTCTCGCACATCATCTCGCGCACCGCATCGGCATGCGACGCCCGTATGGGAGGAGCCATGATTCCCGTGATGAGCAACAGCGGCAGCGGCAACCAGGGCATCTGTGCCACCAATCCTGTTGCCGTCTATGCCCTCGAGAACGAGAACACTGAGGAAGAGCTCATCCGAGCCCTCATGCTCAGCCATCTCACCGCCATCTACATCAAGCAGAGCCTCGGCAAGCTGTCGGCGCTGTGCGGCTGCGTGGTGGCGTCTATAGGCAGCAGTTGCGGCATCACCTATCTCATGGGCGGTGACTATCAGCGCATCTGCAACTCGGTGAAGAATATGGTGGCCAACCTTACGGGCATGATCTGCGACGGAGCCAAGCCCAGTTGCTCGCTTAAGATCTCGTCGGGAGTCAGCACCGCTCTGCTCTCCTCGCTGCTCGCCATGGAGGGCCGTTGTGTCACTTCTGCCGAGGGCATCGTTGACGACGATGTAGACCGCTGCATCCACAACCTCACCTCCATTGGTGCCGATGCCATGCGTACCACCGACGACATGGTGCTCAACATCATGACTCATAAGTAATTCCTTAATAAAAAACTTATAAACCTAATTTCCGCAACACTATAATTTAATATTTTTTATAAGCACCTGAGCAACAACGTAGGCATGTATTGAACATTTACTCAGACAACAATGCTTATGCCAACCTGTTCAAGACAGACTTTGGCTAAAGACCATGCTTTTCTGGTAAAACCAGCGTATTACCTCAAGTCGCTTTAGGGGTAAGGGGATTTTGTGTCTGCGCCATTTCTGTTGTGCAAGAAATATGTACAATAAAATGAATATTGTCGCTTTGCAAGCAAATTCCCACTAAACCCTATAGGTTGCGGATTTGAGGATCGGTACTTTTTGATTCAAAACGAAGGATATATTGATTATTTTTTGTATCTTTGTCACGGTTTAATCGCCTAATATATTAGACTGGTACAAAAACAAAATTAAAAACTTTAAAGTATGAAACGAATCTTATTTTTTACGGCATGCTTCTTTGCTGGTATGAAACTGATGGCCCAATCTCCTGTCAGTTTTTATCCACAGGAAAATGCCCTGGACATTAACATTGATGCTCATCTGGTCATTGAGTTTGACAAGGCGGTGAAAGCCGGCAACAAGGGCGTTATCACAGTTACAGACAAGACTACGCGCAAGGTGGTTGATAGAATAGACATGAGTATTCCGGCTGGCCCTGTAGAAGGACAACCCAAGAATCCCAAAGCTATCTATACTCCGGTTCCCTATATATATAAAGTGGAGAACATCACCAATCGCAATACCCGTCCTGGCACTCCATCGGGTGCTGCCAAGGAAGATAAGCGCAAGTATCAGAAAACCATCATAGGAGGATTCTCTGATGCATTCCACTTCTATCCTGTTATCTGCCATGGCAGCAAGGCCACCATTTATCTGCACAACAACATGCTGGAGTACGAACATGAGTATGAAGTGAAGATAGGCAATGGCGTTATCGAGGGATGGAAGGGTAAAACCGCCTGGAAGTTTACCTTAAGGAAAGTACATATAAAAAGTGTTTGAGAGAAGAATGAGGAAAGTTTACTGGTTATCAGTTACTTTCCTCATTGTGGTTAAAAGTAGCGAGGACAGACGAAGACGGGAAAACGACAAGATGAGACAGAGGAACGTTACCTATCCGTAACCTATACCCCAAATGGTGAATGTTGAGGTTCGGAAGAATAAGGAAGGTTACGAATTGAATTTGAATACTCTGATTTATAGTGAGTTACTGATGAGCAACGTAAGTTTTTGGGTTACGAACCAAATTTGCCGTGTTCTGCCGTGAAATGCGTAGCAAGAAAAGACTCTTCATGTATTAATTTTGACCGCAAAAAAGAATGACGTTATGAAGAGTACATTTTCAATTATCTTCTACCTCAAAAGACAGGTAGTAAAGAAAGACGGTACTGTTCCAGTTATGGGACGTATCACAGTGGACGGAACACAGGCACAGTTCAGTTGCAAGATGACTGTGAATCCCAATTTGTGGGACACCAAGGGCGGACGCATGACTGGAAAAAGTATGCAAGCCTTGGAGGTGAACCGCAAACTGGACAAAATGCGTGTGAGTATCAGCAAGCATTATCAGGAGATAATAGATCGAGACAACTTTGTCTCTGCCGACAAGGTTAAGAACGCTTTTCTTGGATTGGAGTATCGCTGCCATACCTTGATGAAAGTCTATGAGCAAAGCAGGGATGAAATGGAAAAACAATACAAGGCTGGCATGAAATCTTTGAGCACATTCACAAAATATAGAATCGGTTGTGCTTACGTGGGCGAGTTTTTGCAGTCGCATTACCGTGTAAAGGACATTGCCTTGAAAGAATTGTCCCTGCCGTTTATTACGAACTATGAGACATTCCTTAGAATAGACAAGCAACTGAAGATAAATTCCGCAATGGTGTTTGTCCGTAATCTCCGTGCCATGATTTTTCGGGCGATTGATAACGAGTGGCTCGTCAAAGACCCTTTCAGACGATACGAGTACAAGAACGAGGAAACAACAAGGGAGATTCTGACAAAAGAAGAAATTCACCTGTTGATGGAAACTCCTATCACCAGAAAGCATATGGGGTTGGTGCGTGACTTGTATCTATTTTGCTGTTTCACAGGTCTCGCATTCATTGACCTGTACAACTTGAAGGAAGAGAACATCAAGACATTTTTTGACGATGGCGAGTGGATTGTTATCCACCGACAGAAGACAGGAACGGAAGCCGACATCAAGTTGCTTGACTATCCCAAGCAGATAATGGAGAAATATCGTGGATTGTGCAAGGATGGCAGAGTCTTTCCTGTACCACCTTATAGAAGTTGTCTGCGTTCGCTCAAAAGATTGGGAAAGAAATGCGGTATCACCAAGCCACTTTCCTGGCACATGAGCCGTCATTCGTTCGCAACCTCGGTTTGCCTCTCCAACGGAGTTCCAATAGAAACCGTGAGTTCAATGCTTGGTCACAAGAACATAAAGACAACCCAGGTGTATGCCAAGATTACCAAGGAAAAATTGAGCAAAGACGTGGAAAAGTTGTCTCAGCAAATAAATAACATTGAGGAATTCACGTTTGGAAATGTTTGCAACGATAATACTAACACTATAAATGGCAGAGTATGAAACGACAAGTGATAACAATACAAGAAGATATGGTCATCTACGCCCCACATCATGGTGAGGTGTGGATGACAGTTTGGGAGATTGCCGAACTGTTGAATGTAACAGGGACAGCAGTGAAGAATACCATCAAGCGCATTTGGAAACAAAGTGGGCTGAAAGACTTCCAGCATTCGCAATACATCAAACTTGAAAATGGATATTCTGCGAATGTCTATGATATGGAAGTGATTATCGCCATAGCACTTCAAATGGATACATATCAAGCCTTGTTGTTCAGACAATGGTTTATCAGTAAGGTTGTGAACCGCAAGGTGTGCCAAGCAGAGCAAGTAAAAAACGAGTATCCGATGATTATTGTAATGAACGGAACGATGCCAAGAGATGCTAGTTAGAATCTTTCATCTTTTTAATAAGATTTAATAGCGTACAGAGAGAACGATTTTTGTCGTTGTACACTGTACGCTATTTTTGTTTCGCAATCTTACTGATTGTTTGTAATGTTCTGATAATCAATGCTAATCCGAATGACAAAATGGCAAAAGAAACAAATTAGGAACAACAAAATCCCGTAACCCCAAAATGAAATTATGAGAAAACAAAAATTAACACGGATAACGCGGAATTTTTCCGATTTTGATATTCATAAATCAACTCCAAAAGAAGAAAATTATAAGTAGGCACATCTGTTTTCATTTTAATAGAATATAGTGGTATGCAAGATGAAGATGGGACGAGTCACTGTAAATCATGCAAAAATTAGCAAAATTTCTAATTAGGCAAATTATTTGCCGATTTTTATAATGATTTTCGGATAAACAAACGATATTTGGAGGAAAATGAGTATCTTTGCAACCGAAAACAATAATAATATACGCAATGGCTGAGAAAAATCTTAATCGTATAAAAGTTATGCTTGCAGAAAAGGGGAAAACGAACAAATGGCTTGCAGAGAAACTTGGCAGAGACCAAGCAACCATTTCCAAATGGTGTACTAATGCTTGTCAACCTCCTTTAGAAGCATTAATACAGATATCTCAATGTCTGGAAGTTGATATAAAAGAACTCATTAGGGTTCCTGAACATAATCCTTATAAAGAATTGTAATGAAAAAAATAAATACTTCATTCTCATTATTTGATTTCAATAAGAAACGTGTGACTTAGAGCAATTTGATGCAAGATCTTAGGTGATTCGGTCTTGATTTTTTTAATCAAGCAGCGAACACTCTGAGATATTCTTTTCTGTTTTTTATCCCAACTGGCTTATAATTCGGAAATTGTATCAAAATTTGTATCAAAATCAAATAAGCATAACAATGGAACCATCTATATACAGTTTTTCACTTTGTACCGCACT
>ERZ780174.26-NODE-26-length-52667-cov-7.96767_pt1 | contig 52667 bp, 38 predicted proteins | sample MGYA00511567_ERZ780174 | MGnify/ENA primary metagenome ERZ780174 (study PRJEB29588, sample SAMEA2154920) | human gut metagenome | biome: human gut; feature: human-associated habitat; material: faeces | place: Denmark | collected 2008/2010 ... | reverse complement strand
TTTTCCGAAAGCTGTGTCGTACAACCGCTTTGTGGAGTTGGAAAGCCGCGTGTTCATCCAGCTCATATTTCGCAGAAGCTGTTTGACTTCCTCTTTGAGGATGGGATTCAGCTGGTGACAGGGGTGCGCGTAAATATGAAAAACAAGCTGATGCCGTTCTATGACAGAATGATGCTGCGCAAGAGATACATTATCGAAACCATTAACGACATGCTGAAGAATACGGCACAGATTGTACACTCACGCCATAGATCTGTAAGCAACTTTATCATGAACCTTATTTCTGCCTTGGGAGCATATTGTTTCTTTGACAACAAGCCAAAGGCATTGCAAGGATACTACATCGAAGACACGAAGCAACTTTCATTGTTCTAAAGACAGAATAATCTCTTTCGATTCTTTATATACAACCCATGTCTGATGGCATGGGAAGAGAACTCGCGTATCTGTCTTCACATGCAACTAATCGCTATTTTATCCCGAACTGGGGTAATTATTTTATGAGGGTGTGTCATCATCAGTTCAATCATTTTATAGAATAAACTATCAGAGCATAAAAAATCCCTGCAACTGTACAGTTACAGGGATATTCTTATTTGTCTTTAAGTGGATTACTTCTTGTTGATAGCGAGGTCGATAGCTACGGCGATAGCTACAGTAGCACCTACCATTGGGTTGTTACCCATACCGAGGAAGCCCATCATCTCTACGTGAGCAGGAACTGAAGAAGAACCTGCAAACTGAGCGTCAGAGTGCATACGGCCCATAGTATCGGTCATACCGTATGAAGCAGGACCTGCAGCCATGTTGTCTGGGTGCAAAGTACGACCTGTACCACCACCAGAAGCTACAGAGAAGTATGGCTTGCCAGCGGCAATACGCTCCTTCTTATAAGTACCGGCTACTGGGTGCTGGAAACGTGTAGGGTTGGTAGAGTTACCTGTGATAGATACGTCTACGTCCTCGCTCCAGTTGATAGCAACACCCTCACGTACGTCGTCAGCACCATAGCAGTTAACCTTAGCACGTGGGCCATCGCTGTAAGCGATACGTTTAACAACCTTCAACTCACCTGTGTAGTAGTCGAACTTGGTCTGTACGTATGTGAAACCGTTGATACGGCTGATGATCTGAGCAGCGTCCTTACCCAAACCGTTGAGGATAACGCGCAATGGGTTCTTACGAACCTTGTTAGCCATCTCGGCGATCTTGATAGCACCCTCAGCAGCAGCAAAAGACTCGTGACCTGCCAAGAAAGCGAAGCACTGTGTCTCCTCGCGGAGCAGGCGGGCAGCCAAGTTACCATGACCGAGACCTACCTTACGGTCATCGGCAACAGAACCAGGGATGCAGAAAGCCTGCAGACCGATACCGATAGCCTCAGCAGCGTCGGCAGCTGTTTTGACACCTTTCTTGATAGCGATAGCAGCACCGGCTACATACGCCCACTTAGCGTTCTCGAAGCAGATACGCTGAGTGTCTTCACACATCTGATAAGGATCAACACCTGCGTCCTCGCAGATTTGATTAGCCTCTTCCAAGCTCTTGATACCGTTAGCATTCAGAGCTGCAAGAACTTGCTTCTCGCGACGTTCCTGACTTTCGTAACTTACTTTTCTAATCATATCTGTATCTCCTTATTATTCTTTACGTGGATCAATTGCTTTAACAACACCCTGCTCAGCAGTTGTACGACCGTAGCTGCCAGTGAACTTCTTGACAGCCTCATTGGCGTCCATACCATTCTTGATAGCCTCCATCATCTTGCCGAGGTGTACATACTCATAACCACAAACCTGGCTGTCCTTGTCGAGGAACTGCTTTGTGATGTAACCCTCTGTCAACTCAAGGTAACGTGTACCCTTAGCTACTGTACCATAGAGAGTACCAGTCTGTGAACGAAGACCCTTACCCAAGTCCTCAAGACCAGCGCCGATAACAAGACCGCCCTCAGAGAAAGCGCTCTGGCTACGACCGTAAACAATCTGGAGGAAGAGTTCGCGCATAGCTGTGTTGATAGCGTCGCAAACGAGGTCGGTGTTCAATGCTTCAAGGATAGTCTTACCTGGAAGAATCTCAGAAGCCATAGCTGCTGAGTGAGTCATACCAGTACAACCGATTGTCTCAACGAGAGCCTCCTGGATAACACCGTCCTTGATGTTGAGTGACAATTTACAAGCACCCTGCTGAGGTGCACACCAACCCACACCGTGGGTGTAACCAGAGATGTCCTTGATCTCTTTTGCCTGAATCCATTTTCCCTCCTCAGGAATTGGAGCTGGTCCGTGGTTAGGACCCTTAGCGACAACGCACATGTTGTCTACTTCTTTAGAATAGATCATATTCGCTAAATTTTTTATATTAGTATATAAAATGTTTGAATACATTCATTATGACGGAATGTCTGACGTAAGACACAGAATTCCGACCACAAAAGTACGATTTTTTTTACGAAAAGGGGCAAATTATATATTCTTTTTAACTCTTTAAACTCATTTTTTCGGATTTTCTTTGGTTTGTGCGCTTTTTGGTGTATCTTTGCAAACTGAAAATTGCAATTTTTAATGATTATATGACGCAGGTTAAGATAAATGACAGTGTGCTGCGCAAAGCGGCAGAGGCAGGTATGGACGAGTTTGTGCAGGCTTTTGTGGATGCCATCAGAAATGCTTTGGGCGGTGAGCTCAATGCGCAGAACATGGCTGAGCTCAACAGCGACCAGATTACACTCTTGGCATGGGACGTGCTGCATCAGGAGATGATGGACGGAGGAATGGTACAGCTCATACACAATGGTTATGGAGGTTTTATCTTCAAGAATCCTACCGACAAGGCGTTCCGTAACTGGGGGGTCGCAGGACTGTACAAACTTATCAACAAGGCCCACAAGTGTTATAACTTGGCCCACGAGGACATAGAGCGTGACATGAGCGACGAGGAGTTCATGGCTCTCTATGAGAAGTATCCGTTCTTTGATGATTTCGACGATGATTTCGTTGAGAACGAGGAGCAGTGGACGGTTCAGGTGGCTTGTTATATCGACGAGCATGTTGAACTTTTCGCCACCGTGGAGGAGAAGTAGTACGCCTGCGTGAATATATTTTTTAAAAAGGAGAGGATATAATGAATAAGCAAGAACAAGAGCTCCGCAAGAAGAGCCCTGTGCAGATAAGAAACAAGAAGGCGTCGTTTGAGTATTTCTTTGTCGATACCTATACTGCTGGCATCGTGCTCACTGGTACAGAAATCAAGTCGATAAGAGGTGGTAAAGCTTCTTTGGTAGACAGTTACTGCGATTTCTATAATGGTGAGCTGTGGGTTAAGGGCATGAATATTTCACCTTATTTCTATGGATCGTTCGGTAACCATGAGGCACGTCGTGACCGCAAGTTGCTGCTCAACAAGCGTGAGTTGCGCCGTCTGGAAGAAGATGCCAAGCAGCCAGGCTTCACCATTGTACCTACCCTCATCTTCATCGACGACCATGGCCGTGCCAAGGTCGACATCGCTCTGTGCAAGGGTAAGAAGGAGTATGACAAGCGTCAGACCCTGAAGGAGAAGGAAGACAGAAGAGAAATGGACCGGGCTATCAAGCACTTCTAACATTTAGTGAAGCGTAAATAACGACAAGTGAAAAATCCAATAGCATAAGAGGGTAACACATTATTATATATGGGGCATATCAACAGACTGAAAGAGCAATGTGACAGGAAAATACTGATTCTCGACGGTGCCATGGGCACGGAGATACAGAAATACAATCTTACTGAGGAAGACTTCAGGGGAGAGAGGTTTGCCGACGTGCCCGGACAGATGAAAGGCAATAATGACGTGCTGAACCTGACTCGTCCTGATGTCATCTCCGACATATACAGGCGCTATTTAGAGGCAGGAGCCGACATCATTTCTGCCAACACCTTCTCTTCGCAGCGTATCTCGCAAGCCGACTATCATCTGGAGGACTATGCCCGCGAGATGGCTTACCAGGGCGCAAGGTTGGCAAGGATACAGGCGGATCGGTTCTCTACACCCGATAAACCAAGATTTGTGGCAGGCGACGTGGGACCCACCAACAAGACGTGTTCCATGAGTCCTGATGTGAGCAATCCTGCTGCACGCGACATCACTTACGACGAACTCTTCGACGACTGCTGCGAACAGATAGACGGCCTGATAGAGGGAGGGGTGGATGTGATCCTCATCGAGACGGTTTTCGATACACTCAACTGCAAGGCAATGATAGACGCAGCCTTCACGATGATGAAGAAACGTGGCGTGGAGTTGCCTGTGATGGTGAGTCTCACCGTTAGCGACCTGGCAGGAAGAACCCTCAGCGGACAGACGATAGAGGCTTTCCTTGCCAGTCTGTCGCCTTATCCTATCTTCTCGGTAGGCATGAACTGTGCTTTCGGTGCCCCGCAGATGAAGCCTTTCATAGAGCGTATGGGAAAGATTGCACCTTATTATATTAGTGCGCATCCCAATGCCGGACTGCCCAACGAGATGGGTGCCTACGACGAGACACCTGAAAGTATGGCGCCCCAGATTGCCGAGTTTATCGACGAAGGACTGGTCAATATCATTGGTGGATGCTGTGGTACTACGCCCGATTTCATAGCCCGATATGCGCAGATGGCAGAGGGAAAGAAACCTCATGTCGTAACCCAGCGACCACAGTATATGTGGCTATCAGGTCTCGACCTGCTGCAGGTGGATGACCATGTACATGCGCCGATAGACAGCTCACGTTTTGTCAATGTGGGTGAACGGTGCAATGTGGCAGGAAGCCGGAAGTTCCTGCGACTTGTCAATGAGAAGAGTTATGAGGAAGCCCTCGGTATAGCCCGCAAGCAAGTAGCTGACGGGGCCGCTGTGGTAGACGTCAATATGGACGACGGACTGCTTGATGCCAAGGCCGAGATGGTGAATTTCCTCAATATGATAGCTGCCGAGCCCGAGATTGCCAAAGTGCCTATCATGATCGACTCGTCCAAATGGGATGTCATCACTGCCGGACTGAAGTGTTGTCAGGGCAAGTGTATCGTCAACTCCATATCGCTCAAGGAGGGCGAGGAAGTGTTTGTCGCTCATGCCAAGGATGTGCTCAGATATGGAGCCGCCTGTGTGGTGATGTGCTTTGACGAGGTAGGACAGGCCACAACCTTTGAGCGCAGAATAGAGATAGCCGAGAGGGCTTACCATATATTGGTGGATCAGGTGGGGATGAACCCGCTTGATATCATCTTCGATCCTAACGTGCTCGCCATTGCCACAGGTATGGAGGAGCACGACAACTACGCTGTCGACTTCATACGGGCCACCGAGTGGATAACAACTCATCTGCCCGGAGCTCATGTCAGCGGAGGTGTGAGCAACCTGTCGTTCTCTTTCCGCGGAAACACCTATATACGTGAGGCTATCCACTCAGTGTTCCTGCATTATGCTCAGCAGAAGGGTATGGACTTCGGTATCGTCAATGCCAAGGCGCGGATGGACTATCACAAGATTCCCAAGGAACAGCTGGACATCATCGAGGATGTGGTGCTCAACCGCCGTAAGGGCGCTTACGAAGACCTCATCGAACTGGCTGCTGAGATCAAGGAGAAAGCCGATGCTGCAAAAGCTGCCAAGGCCGGGGGAGCAACCGCACTTAAGCCTGCTGCGCCAGAGTGGAGAAAGGACAGCGTAGAGAACCGCTTGAAGTATGCCTTGCGCAAAGGCATATCCGACTTCCTGCAGGTCGATATCGACGAGGCATTGGGTAAATATCCTCATGCCGTCAATGTGATAGAAGGGCCGCTGATGGATGGCATGAACGAGGTGGGCGAACTCTTTGGCGAGGGCAAGATGTTCCTGCCACAGGTGGTGAAGACTGCCCGTACCATGAAGGCTGCCGTGTCTATACTTCAGCCGCATATAGAGGCAGAGAAGGAAGGCGGATCGTCGAAGGCTGGCAAGGTGGTCTTGGCAACGGTGAAAGGCGACGTACATGATATCGGAAAGAATATCGTGGCAGTGGTGATGTCGTGCAACAACTACGATGTGGTAGATCTCGGGGTGATGGTGCCTGCCGAACAGATAGTAAGAAAAGCTGTTGAGGAAAAAGCAGATGCCGTCGGACTGAGCGGACTCATCACTCCCTCGCTCGAGGAAATGGTGCATGTGGCTCAACAGATGCAGAATGCAGGATTGCGGCTTCCCATCATGGTGGGAGGAGCCACTACCAGCGAGATGCATGTGGCTCTGAAGATAGCTCCCGTGTACGACGGCCCCGTGGTATGGGTGAAGGATGCCAGTCTGAATGCCGGTATCTGTGCCCGTTTGTTCGGTAAAGACGGTGCAGCCTATGAGGCGGAACTGAAGCGGCGATACGAGCAGCTCAGACAGAAATATCATGAGCAGCAGGCCCGTTTGGGAAGTCTGCAGGAAGCCCGTGAGAATAAACTTAACCTGTTTTGAAAGAGGAGAAACTGCAGTTTTGAAACAACAATAACATATCAGGATAAATGATACAGACAATTATTTTCGACTTCGGTGGCGTGATCGCTACCCTCGACGGCGATGAAGCCAAGAAACGTTTTAGCGACTTAGGAGTCGCTGATGTAGACCGCGTACTCGACCCCTATCGCCAGCAAGGCTTCTTTGGCGATTTGGAAGAAGGCAAGATAGGAGAGGAGGAATTTCGCCGAAAGTTGGGCGAGATGTGTGGTCGCGAACTTACCTTCGATGAGGTGAGGCATTGTTGGCTGGGCTATATGAAAGAGCTTCCGTTCTATAAGTTGGATGCCCTGAAGGAGTTGCGTCGTAAGGGTTTTCGTGTCGTTATGCTCTCCAATACCAATCCTTATGTCATGGATTGGGCTGAGAGTCCGGAGTTCTCTGGCGATGGCCATTCTGTCGATTATTATTTCGATTCTATGTATCGCAGTTATGAGATGGGCTGTATGAAGCCCGACGAGATGTTCTTCCGTCGTGTGTTGGCTCAGGAGCACATCCTTCCCGAAGAGACACTCTTCGTCGACGATGGTCCACGCAACTGTGCGGCAGCAAGCGAGTTGGGGATAAATACCTATTGTCCTGCCAATGGTGCCGACTGGACAGATGAGATATACAAATTTCTGACTGCCGGCTTACGATAATGACTTCGAAGGTCAAGAAAGTAAGTTTTATGGCAAAATGTTGGGCAATTTAAAAAAAAGATTGTACTTTTGCATTTGCAAAATAAGAAAATAACAAAAACAAGAAAATGGCAATCAAAAAGAAAAGATGGCATTGCCTGCCAGGTCAGCCACTTACCGATCTCGACAAGCAAGTCATGTATTGGGAGAGTAAGGGAAAGTTAGTTCCTACACGCGAGTTGATCAAGACTCCAGAACAGATAGAAGGCATCCGCAAGAGCGGAGTAGTGAATACGGGTTGTCTCGACGCTGTGGCAGAGGCTATTCGTCCGGGTATGAACACCCAGGAGATAGATGATATCTGTATGCAGTACTGCAAGGACCACGATGCCATTCCTGCCTGCCTCAACTATGAGGGCTACCCTAAGAGTGTGTGCACCAGCATCAACGAGGTGGTGTGCCATGGCATTCCAAAGGAGGAAGATGTTCTCCAGGAGGGTGATATCGTGAATGTGGATATGACTACCATCGTTGACGGATATTATGCTGATGCCAGCCGTATGTTTATCGTTGGTGGAAAGACAACTCCCGAGAAAGAACAGTTGGTACGCGTGGCAAAGGAATGTCTCGAGATAGGTATGGAGGTGGCTAAGCCTTACAGTTTTGTGGGCGACATCGGTCATGCTATCGAGAATCATTGCAAGAAATATGGATATGGTGTAGTGCGCGATCTCTGCGGACATGGTGTGGGACTTCAGTTCCACGAGGAGCCCGAGGTGTTGCACTATGGACACAAGGGCACAGGCATGCTTCTGGTACCTGGTATGGTGTTCACCATTGAGCCTATGATCAACATGGGTACATGGAAGGTATTTATCGATGCCGACGACCCATACGGATGGGAAGTTATCACTGGCGACGAGAAACCATCGGCTCAGTGGGAGCATACACTCGTCATGACCGAAACAGGTGTGGAGATTCTTACACATTAAAGAACTATGAAGGATATATATATATTAGGTATAGAGAGCAGTTGCGACGATACCTCAGCCGCTGTGCTCAAGAATGGAGTGTTGCTGAGCAATGTTACAGCCTCACAGGAGGTGCACAAAGCCTATGGTGGCGTAGTGCCCGAGTTGGCTTCGCGTGCACATCAGCAGAACGTGGTGCCTGTTGTTGATCAGGCCATAGCGCGTGCAGGTATAAAGAAGGAAGACCTCAGTGCCGTGGCTTTCACACGTGGACCTGGTCTGATGGGTTCGTTGCTTGTTGGTGTAAGCTTTGCCAAGGGTTTTGCTCGCTCGCTTAATATCCCTCTCATTGATGTCAACCATCTGCAGGGACATGTCATGGCACACTTCATCAAGGAGTCGGACGACGACCAGAGTGCGCCTCCATTCCCCTTCATCTGTCTCTTGGTGAGTGGAGGAAACTCGCAGATAGTAAAGGTGAATGCCTATAACGATATGCAGGTGTTGGGACAGACCATCGACGACGCGGCAGGCGAGGCGATAGACAAGTGTGCTAAGGTGTTGGAGTGGGGCTATCCCGGTGGACCTGTAGTCGACAAGTATGCGCGACAGGGAAATCCTAAGGCCTTCACCTTTGCCGAGCCTCATATACAGGGTATGGACTACAGTTTCTCTGGCTTCAAGACCAGTTTCCTCTATAGCTTGCGCAAATGGGTGGCAGAGGATCCCGACTTCGTCGAGAAGAACAAGTATGACCTGGCAGCCAGCATCGAGTACACCATCGTAGATATCCTGATGAAGAAGTTGCGTATGGCAGTAAAACAGACAGGCATCAAATACGTGGCTGTAGCGGGAGGAGTTTCAGCCAACAACGGCTTGCGTAATGCCTTCCGTGATCATGCTCAGCGTTTCGGCTGGACGATTTATATTCCTAAGTTCAGCTATACCACGGACAATGCAGCCATGATAGCCTGCGTAGGTACATTCAAGTATCGTGACGGCGATTTTGCCAGCATCGACCTGCCTGCATACTCTAAGGTGACATTCAAATAGCAGTAAACACTTAACACTGATATAAATGGAATTTGAAAGCAAAATTTTGAGCAAGAATATTTCTGAATTGCTCTATAATAGTGAGAAAACATTGGGTACGGCAGAGAGTTGCACTGGCGGTAGAATCGCTGAGGCAATCATCTCTGTGCCAGGTGCTTCCAACTACTTCAAGGGCGGTATCGTATCTTATACCAACGAAGTGAAAGAGAACATCCTGAAGGTAAGTCACGAGGTACTGGAAGAGCAGACTGCCGTATGCGAGGAGGTGGCACGCGAAATGGTGCTTGGCGCTATTGATGCACTGAATGTAGACTTCGCCATTTCGGCTACCGGTGTGGCAGGTCCTACAGGCGGTACAGCCGAGATACCTGTTGGTACCATCTGGATTGGTTATGGCAGCAAGGACGATGTGCGTACCCTCAAGCTTACCGAGGATTACGGTCGCGACATCAATCTCGCTATTGCCACCAATTCTGCCCTCAAGTCTATGTACAGCTTCCTCAAGGAGTGCGAAGAAGACTTGAAGAAAGAAGGCTAACTCAAGTTTCGCAAGTTTAACCCCACACGCCCTGTTTCGCAAGCTTTACCCCGCACGCCCTGTGTCGCAAGTCTTGCCCCACACGCCCTGAAGGGGCAGAAGCTCTTAGCCCAGGGCAACGCCCTGGGTTATTACGGACGCAAACCTGTCGCCCTGTAAGGGCAAAAGCTTTAAAACTCCAAACAAAACTTAAGGCTTTTGCCCTTACAGGGCTTTAGCAATCTTGCCACTGTTATGCTTGATTCGACATAACCCCGTGTCAGTCAATAAAATCGACGTGAAACCACTCTTATAGAGCTCAAAAGTATAAAAAATCCTTAAAAGATTGTTTTCTTTTAGGGATTCTTTTGTAAATACCAAAAATATTTGTAATTTTGCACCCTGTTTGGAATAGGTATCAATTAACGAATTAGAAAATTAAAGATAGAAATGTCTAAGATTTGTCAAATTACAGGAAAGAAGGCACAGTTAGGTTGTAATGTGTCTCACTCAAAGCATCGTACAAAGAGAAGCTTTGACGTTAACCTTTTCAGCAAGAAATTCTACTATGTAGAAGAGGGTTGCTGGATTAGCCTTAAGATCAGTGCAGCTGGTCTTCGTCTCATTAACAAGGTTGGTCTTGATGCAGCTTTGAAGCAGGCTGTGTCTAAGGGCTTCGTAGATTGGAAGGACATTAAAGTTATAGGAGAATAAATATCATGGCAAAGAAAGCAAAAGGTAATAGAGTACAGGTTATCCTCGAGTGCACTGAACATAAGAACAGTGGTATGCCAGGTACAAGCCGTTACGTGACTACAAAGAATCGTAAGAATACTCCTGAGCGTCTCGAACTGATGAAATATAATCCAATCTTGAAGAAGATGACTCTTCACAAGGAGATTAAGTAAGCACGCTTACAACAGTTTATAACAATATTTTAAAGTTTAGATAGACTATGGCAAAGAAAGCGGTCGCTACCCTCCACGAAGGTAACATGGATGGTCGCGCATATACAAAGGTTATCAAGATGGTTAAGAGCCCAAAGACAGGTGCATATTGCTTCGATGAGAAGATGGTACCTAACGAGGCTGTTAAAGATTTCTTCAAAGCCTAATCATTTTTAGGATTTTAAGTAATCAATATACTTTAAGTAAGGCTGCATTTCGTAAGATTTGCAGCCTTATTCTTTGTATATACAATTATTTTTCCTATCTTTGCACTCAAATATAATGTAAATATGGGATTATTCGGATTTTTTAGCAGCAAGAATAAGGAAACACTCGACAAGGGACTCGAGAAAACCAAGGAGAGTGTGTTTGGTAAGTTGGCTCGCATCGTAGCGGGCAAGTCTACTGTCGATGATGATGTCCTCGATGATTTGGAGGAGATTCTCATTACATCCGACGTGGGTGTTGACACCACAGTGAAGATCATCCACCGCATTGAGGAGCGTGTGGCTACCGACAAGTATGTGTCTACCTCTGAGCTCGACAGAATCCTGCGTGAGGAGATAGCCAAGTTGTTGGAGGAGAATCATACGGGTGACAATGCCGACTGGAGTCTTCCTGCCGACCACAAGCCTTACGTCATTCTGGTGGTAGGTGTCAATGGTGTGGGCAAGACCACCACTATCGGCAAGTTGGCTTACCAGTTCAAGAAGGCTGGCAAGAAAGTTTATTTAGGCGCTGCCGATACCTTCCGTGCTGCTGCGGTGGAGCAGATCTCTATCTGGGGCGAGCGTGTGGGTGTGCCTGTTGTCAAGCAGCAGATGGGTTCCGACCCTGCTTCTGTGGCTTTCGACACCTTGCAGAGTGCCAAGGCCAATGGAGCTGATGTCGTTATCATCGATACGGCAGGACGTCTTCACAACAAGGTGGGCTTGATGAATGAGCTCAAGAAGATCAAGGATGTGATGAAGAAGGTCCTTCCCGAGGCTCCTGATGAGGTATTGCTTGTTCTCGATGGCAGTACGGGTCAGAATGCTTTCGAGCAGGCCAAGCAGTTCTCTGCTGTTACCAACATTACCTCGCTTGCCATTACCAAACTGGATGGTACAGCCAAGGGTGGTGTGGTGATAGGTATTTCCGACCAGCTCAAGGTGCCAGTGAAGTACATTGGTCTGGGTGAGGGAATGGAAGACCTGCAGTTGTTCAACAAGGTAGAGTTTGTAGACTCTTTGTTTAAGAAAGGAAAGTGAAAAAGAATACGATAGACATCATCACCATGGGCTGTTCCAAGAATTTGGTGGACAGCGAATTGCTGATGAAACAATTTGAAGCCAACGGCTATCATTGCGTGCACGACTCTAAGCGTCCGCAGGGCGAGATAGCTGTCATCAACACTTGTGGTTTTATTGAGGATGCCAAGCAGGAGAGCATCGATACCATCCTTGAGTTTGTACAGCGCAAGCAGGAGGGACGGTTGAAGAAGCTCTATGTGATGGGCTGTCTTTCACAGCGTTATCAGAAAGAGCTGGAGAAAGAGATTCCTGAGGTCGATAAGTTTTACGGCAAGTTCAACTACAAGCAGTTGTTGGGCGAGTTGGGCAAGGCTGATGTTCCTTCCTGTGATGGTCATCGCCATCTCACCACTCCCCGTCATTATGCTTATGTCAAGATAGCCGAGGGCTGCGACCGTCATTGTGCCTATTGTGCCATCCCTATCATCACCGGCAAACATGTAAGCCGTCCTAAGGCTGAGATCCTTCAGGAGGTTCGTGATATGGTGGCAGAGGGCGTCAAGGAGTTCCAGATCATAGCCCAGGAGCTGACTTATTATGGTATCGACCTCGACGGAAAGCATCACATCACCGACCTGATCAGTGATATGGCTGATATTCCTGGAGTGAAGTGGATTCGTCTGCATTATGCTTATCCCAACCAGTTCCCCATGGACTTGCTCGATGTGATGCGTGAGAAGGAGAATGTATGCAGTTATCTTGACATCGCCCTTCAGCATATCAGCGATCATATGCTTACCCGTATGCGCCGTCATGTCAGCAAGCAGGAGACGATCGAGCTTATCAAGCAGTTGCGGGAGCGTGTGCCGGGCATACATATCCGCACCACACTGATGGTGGGCTTCCCTGGCGAGACCGATGAAGATTTTGCCGAACTGATGGAGTTTGTACGTTGGGCGCGCTTCGAGCGTATGGGTGCCTTCGCCTATTCTGAGGAAGAGGGAACCTACAGCGCCAATCATTATGAGGACGATGTGCCTCAGGAGGTGAAGCAGAAACGGCTCGACCAGCTCATGGCTCTCCAGCAGGACATCAGTGCTGAGATCGAGGCAGAGAAGGTAGGACAGGAGATGAAGGTCATCGTCGACAGGAAGGAAGGCGATTACTATATTGCCCGTTCCGAGTTCTGCTCGCCCGAGGTAGACCCCGAGGTGCTGATCAAAGCCGACAAGCGTCTGCGTGTGGGACAGTTCTATCAGGTGCGTATCATCTCCAGCGACGAGTTCGACCTCTATGCCGAACTGGTATAGTATAGTTGCATTCTGATGTTTTATATAGTAGTCCATAGCTCAAGGTTTTTCCCTTAGGCTATGGATTTTTGTTTTTTATCCTTCCTTGTCAGTTCATTCTTCCTCTGTCTCTTTCATCCTCGTAGCCTTTCATCCTTACAGTCTTTCCCTGAAAAAAAGACTACGATGCGATAAAAAAATAAGGGGGAAAGAAAAAGAATTGGAAAAATATCATTAACTTTGCAATCAAAATAAAAAATAGACTACGATGAAATACCTATTATTTTCTGATATTCATGGCTGTTTGCCAGCCTTGCAGCGTGCTCTCGACTTTTTCGAGGCGCAGAAGTGTGACATGATGTGCATCTTGGGCGACATCATCAACTACGGCCCCCGCAACCGCATACCTGAGGGCATAGACCCCAAGGGCATTGTGGAGCGACTCAACAACCTGGCAGACAAGATCATTGCAGTGCGAGGCAACTGTGATGCAGAGGTAGACCAGATGTTGCTCGATTTCCCCATCATGGAGACTTATGCCCTTTTGGTGGATGGCGGAAAGCGCTATCTGCTCACCCATGGTCATATATATAATAAGGAGAACATGCCCAAGGGTCCTTATGATGCCATCATCTATGGTCACAGCCATCTCTGGGAACTCTCGCGCAATGCCGAGGGTAAGGCCATCTGCAATACGGGCAGCATCACCTTCCCCAAGGGAGGCAATCCCCCTACACTTGCCACTCTCGAGGATGGCAAGTTTACTATGTACAACCTCGATACCCTTGAGGTCATAGGCTCTTTTGACATGTTGGAGGCATAGAAAGTTCAATCAATAATACAATAATGATAGAGGAATATCAAATCCGGATTCTGCCAGAACAGGCAGCCAGTGAGGAAGGTATCAAGCGTTACCTATCCAAGGAGAAAGGAATAGACGTGCGGACATTGAACCAGGTGAGGGTGCTCAAGCGAAGCATCGACGCCAGGCAGCGTACCATCTACGTGAATTTGAAGGTGCGTGCCTATATCAATGAGTTCGCACAGGACGACCAATACATACATACCGAATATCCTGATGTGAGCTCACGCCCTCGTGTGGTAGTGGTGGGCGAGGGACCTGGCGGTCTTTTTGCTTCCCTGCGACTTATCGAGTTGGGCTATCGTCCTGTGGTGCTCGAACGAGGAAAGGACGTACGCGAGCGCAAGAAGGACCTCTCCAATATTACCAAGACCCAGAAGGTGGATGCCGAAAGCAACTATTGTTTTGGTGAGGGTGGAGCAGGTGCCTACAGCGATGGAAAGCTGTATACCCGCAGCAAGAAACGCGGCAGTGTGGACAAGATACTGAATGTCTTCTGCCAGCATGGAGCCAATACCAACATTCTGGCTGATGCCCATCCCCATATAGGAACCGACAAACTGCCGCGTGTGATAGAAAACATGCGCAACACCATCCTTCAGTGTGGGGGCGAGGTGCATTTCCAAACCAAGATGACCTCTTTCATCATCGATGGCGACAAGGTGATAGGTGTCGAGGCTGTCAACCTGCAGACGGGGGCCGAGGAAACCTATCGGGGGCCAGTCATCTTGGCCACAGGTCACAGTGCGCGTGATGTGTATCGTTATCTCGCAGCCTCCAGGATTGAGATCGAAGCCAAAGGCATCGCTGTGGGTGTGCGTCTGGAGCATCCCGCTCATCTCATCGACCAGATACAGTATCATAACAAGAATGGACGAGGCAAGTATCTTCCTGCCGCAGAATACAGTTTCGTAACTCAGGTAGACGGACGTGGCGTGTACAGTTTCTGTATGTGTCCCGGTGGATTTGTCATCCCTGCCGCTACCGGACCTCAGCAGCTTGTGGTCAACGGTATGAGTCCAAGCAACCGAGGTACGGCATGGAGCAATTCGGGCATGGTGGTAGAGACCCATCCTGAGGATGTGGCATCTTTTGTCCAGGAACACCAGGCTATATTACAGTCGGATGCCTCTCTCTCATCCTCGGCAGAAGAGGAAGTCCTGAGTCCAGATTCACCTCTCACGATGATGCATTTCCAGCAAATCGTGGAGAAGCAGTGCTGGCAGCAGGGCAATATGAAGCAGACGGCACCAGCCCAGCGCATGGCCGACTTTGTGAACAACCGTTTGAGCTACGACCTTCCCAAGAGCAGTTATGCCCCTGGCCTTATCAGCAGTCCGCTCCATTTCTGGATGCCCTCTTTTGTGAGCAAGCGTCTGCAGGAAGGTTTCAAGACCTTCGGCAAGAATGCGCATGGCTTCCTCACCAACGAGGCCACGCTCATCGCCATGGAGACCCGTACCTCTTCGCCCGTCCGTATTCTTCGCGACCGCGACACCTTGCAGCATGTACGTCTGCAGGGACTCTTCCCCTGTGGTGAAGGCGCAGGATACGCAGGAGGCATCGTGTCGGCAGGAGTCGACGGAGAACGCTGTGCCGAAATGTGCGCTGAGTATTTGAAGAAACTTGAATAAATAATCTTAAAACATTTGCATGGTACAAAAAAATATTGTATTTTTGTGAACACTAATTGAATGTACTAAGCAAACAAATCTAATTTATAAATATACAAAAACAATACTATTATGGTAAGTTCTAACATTCCACAGGTTAAGCTGGGTATTATCGCCGTAAGCCGTGACTGTTTCCCTATCGCGCTTTCTACTCAGCGCCGTGAAAACATCGTAAAAGAATACAAAGGAGAAATCTTCAACTGCCAGACTACAGTTGAGAATGAGAAAGATATGCTCAAGGCTATCGCTGAGGTAAAGGAGCAGGGCTGCAACGCCTTGGTGGTCTTCCTTGGCAACTTCGGTCCTGAGACACCAGAGACACTTATTGCCAAGAACTTTGATGGTCCTTGCATGTTTGTTGCTGCTGCCGAGGGTGATGGCGACATGATCAATGGTCGTGGTGATGCTTACTGCGGTATGCTCAACTGCTCTTACAACCTGGGTATGCGTCATCTCAAGGGTTATATCCCAGAGTATCCAGTAGGTACAGCAGCCGAAGTGGCTAAGATGATTGCCGACTTCGTTCCTGTAGCTCGTGTCATCCTCGGTCTGAAGGGCTTGAAGATCATCACCTTCGGTCCACGTCCTCAGGACTTCTTCGCTTGCAACGCTCCTATCAAGGGCTTGTACGAACTGGGTGTAGAGATAGAGGAGAACTCAGAGCTTGACTTGCTCGTATCTTACAAAGAGCACGAGAACGATCCACGTATCGACGACGTTTGCAAGGATATGGCAGCCGAGATGGGCGAGGGTAAGTACTATCCTGACCTGAGCCGTCGTATGGCACAGTTTGAGCTCACATTGCTCGACTGGGCTGAGAATCACAAGGGCTCTCGCCAGTATGTAGCTTTTGCCGACAAGTGCTGGCCTGCATTCCCAAGCCAGTTTGGTTTCGAGCCTTGCTATGTCAACAGCCGTCTGGTAAGCCGTGGCATCCCTGTAGCCTGCGAGGTGGATATCTATGGTGCTCTTTCTGAGTACATCGGCATGTGTGCTTCTGATGATACAGTGACATTGCTCGACATCAACAATTCTGTTCCTCAGTATATCTACGATGAGGATATTGTTGGCAAGTACGACTATAAGTTGACAGATACCTTCATGGGCTTCCACTGTGGCAACACACCTCAGTGCAAGATGTGCTCTACACGTGCCATCAAGTATCAGCTCATCCAGAACCGTCTGTTGGAGAATGGTGGCAAGCCAGACTTCACACGTGGTACTTTGGAGGGTGACATTGCTGCCAGCGACATCACATTCTATCGTCTGCAGTGCGACTCAGAGGGCAACTTGCGTTCTTACATCGCTGAGGGCGAGGTGCTCGATGTTCCTACACGTTCTTTCGGTGGTATCGGTATCTTCGCTATTCCAGAGATGGGTCGCTTCTATCGTCACGTATTGATCCAGAAGGGTTATCCTCATCATGGTGCCGTAGCCTTCTCTCATGTAGGAAAGACACTCTTCGAGGCCTTCAAGTTCTTGGGCATTAAGGACATCGCTTACAACCAGCCAGCAAGCTTGCCTTACCCAACAGAGAATCCTTGGAAATAATTTAGGTCTCAACTTTCGCAAATGGGAAGTTGAATAAGTTAAAGGGCGATTGCTCATTATCCGTAAAGGAAATGGCAATCGCCCTTTTTTATTCTTTTATCAGTTGTTGTACTTTCGTTTCAGCTGTCGTATTTTCTTCCTGCTGTTATGCTTCTGGCTTCAGCTGCTGTGCCATGTTGAGAGCAGCCTTGCGGCCATCACCCATGGCGAGGATAACAGTAGCACCACCGCGCACAATGTCACCGCCGGCATAGATGGCAGGCTGTGAGCTCTGCATCTGCTCGTTGACGGCAATGGTATTCTTGCGGCCTAACACCAGACCTTCGATGCTCTGAGGCACGAGAGGGTTAGGACTCACACCCACTGCCACAATCACCTGGTCGCACTCCAGCTTGATGGTCTCGCCTGTAGCCTCAGGACGGCGACGTCCACTGGCGTCAGGTTCGCCAAGCTGCATCACGTCGAGGATAACAGACTTCACGGCTCCCTTCTCGTCGGCCTCATACTCCTTTGGATTATGCAGTGTGAGGAAGGTGATACCCTCTTCCTTGGCATGCTTCACCTCTTCCAGACGGGCCGGCATCTCTGCCTCCGAACGACGGTAAACCAATGTTACGTTGGCACCTAAGCGCTTGGCTGTGCGGCAGCTGTCCATGGCAGTGTTGCCTCCGCCTACCACAACTACATTCTTGCCTAAGTTGATAGGGGTATCTGTATGAGGATTGGCAGCGTCCATCAGGTTGACACGGGTGAGATACTCGTTGGACGACATGATGTTGAGCGCATTCTCGCCAGGAATGTTCATAAAGTTGGGCAGACCGGCTCCCGAAGCAACGAAGATGCCCTTGAAGCCCTGCTTCTCCAGTTCTTTCACACCGATGGTCTTGCCCACGATACAGTCGGCAACAAACTTCACACCCATCTTCTGCAGGTTCTCTATCTCTACATCCACGATGGCGTTGGGCAGACGGAACTCAGGAATACCATATTTCAGCACACCGCCAATCTCGTGCAGTGCCTCGAACACAGTGACGTCGAATCCCTTCTTAGCCATGTCTCCAGCAAAGCTCAGACCCGCAGGACCCGAGCCCACTACAGCCACCTTGATGCCGTTGGCAGGCTCCTTTTCTGGGATGGATATGTTTCCGCTCTGGCGCTCATAGTCGGCAGCAAAGCGCTCCAGATAACCGATGGCTACGGCTGGCTTATTCATCTTCAGGTGCACGCAACGGCTCTCGCACTGTTTCTCCTGTGGACATACACGTCCGCAGACAGCAGGCAGGGCAGAGGTGTTCTTCAGTACCTTGGCGGCAGCCAGGAACTGACCGCGCTCTATGTTCTTGACAAACGAAGGAATGTTGATGCTTACAGGGCATCCCTCCATACAGGAAGGTTTAGGACAGTCCAGACAGCGCTTGGCCTCGGTGAGAGCCATCTCCTTGGTAAGACCGATGTTCACCTCCTCAGTACGGGTAGTGGCACGGTATACGGGGTCGAGCTCAGGCATCTTCACACGCTCTATGGCTGTACGCTCCTTGGGCTTCATGGAGGCACGCAGTGCCTTGCGCCACTCAGCGTCACGGTTGGTCAGCTCTGCCACGCTCTCGTTGGTAGGCTCCTCATCCATTGTCACGTCTGTGCTCTCTTTCTTCTTGGCTGCTTCCACAGTGGCGAGATGTTCCTCGAAGTGTTCCATCTCCTCGCGCTCCACATCCTTGAAGGTTCCCATGCGCTTGAACATCTCGTCCCAGTCTACCAGGGCACCGTCAAACTCAGGACCATCGATGCACACAAACTTGGTCTTGCCACCGATGGTGAGTCGGCAGGCACCGCACATACCAGTTCCGTCCACCATGATGGTGTTGAGCGATACATCTGTAGGCAGGTTGTACTTCTGTGTCAGCAGACAGCAGAATTTCATCATGATAGGAGGACCGATGGCGAAAGCCTTGTCGATGTGTTCCTGCTGGATGAGTTTCTCCATTCCTACAGTTACCACACCCTTCTCGCCATAGCTGCCGTCGTCGGTCATGATGATCAGCTCATCGCTTGATGCGCGTACCTCATCTTCCATGATGACAAGGTCCTTGCTTCGTCCGGCTATCACCGAGAGAACCCGGTTGCCGGCAGCTTTCAGGGCTTTGATGATAGGCAGCATAGGAGCTACGCCCACACCGCCTCCGGCGCAGAGCACAGTTCCGAAGTTCTCTATGTGCGTAGGGTTGCCCAAGGGGCCTACCACGTCGTGGATCTCATCTCCCTCGTTCAGGTTGCAGAGCTTGGTGGAGGAGAGTCCCACTTTCTGTACTACCAGTGTGATGGTGCCTTTCTCTATGTCGGCATCTGCGATGGTCAGTGGCATTCGCTCACTGTTGGCATCTACTCGGATGATGACAAAGTTGCCAGCCTTGCGGCTTTTGGCGATCAGAGGCGCCTCTACGTCGAAACGATAAACCTTCTCGGAATATTGTATTTTTCTGATAATCTTGTTCATTCTGTTTCTTTGGGTTTTTTAGTTGGTTTGGGTTATTATTTATGTTTTTGTATTCGACTGTTGAGCTTTATCAAGTTCTAACTTCCCTTTACTTCTCCAATAATTTTCGAAAGGGACAACTCATTTTAAAAGCAAAAGGATAACGTTGGCAACATTTCTGCAACCAATGTTATCCTCGTACTTCATATTGTTGGCCAGCAGCGTTGCCGGTCAGAGAGTCTGTGAAATATGACGAAACTTTTTATTCAAAGTTCTTGTCGTCGAGCATCTCGAATCCGCAGTATGGTACCAATACCTTTGGTACGCGGATGCCCTCAGGAGTCTGGTTGTTCTCCAGGATAGAGGCTACGATGCGTGGCAGAGCCAGAGCCGAACCGTTCAGGGTGTGGCAGAGCTCTATCTTCTTGTCGTCAGCATGGCGGTAACGGCAGTGCAGACGGTTGGCCTGATAGCTCTCGAAGTTGGAAACTGAAGAAACCTCCAACCATCGCTGCTGGGCGGCACTCCATGTCTCGAAGTCGTAGCAGATAGAAGAGGTGAAGCTCATATCGCCACCGCAGAGACGGAGGATGTGATAAGGCAACTCCAGCTTCTTGAGCAAGCCCTCTACGTGGTCGAGCATTTCCTTCAATGACTCGTAAGAGTGACCAGGCTTGTCGATGCGTACAATCTCTACCTTGTCAAACTGATGCAGACGGTTCAGACCACGAACATCCTTACCGTAGCTGCCAGCCTCGCGGCGGAAACAAGCAGAGTAAGCGCAACGCTTGATAGGCAGATCCTTCTCGTCGAGGATCACATCGCGGAAGATGTTGGTGACAGGAACCTCAGCAGTAGGGATGAGGAACAGGTTGTCGAGGTTGGCATGATACATCTGGCCTTCCTTGTCAGGCAGCTGACCTGTACCCAGACCCGAAGCCTCGTTGACAACGTAAGGAGGCTGTATCTCCAAGTATCCGCTCTTGCGTGCCTCGTCGAGGAAGAAAGCCTCCAAAGCGCGCTGGAAGCGGGCCATCTTGCCGATATATACAGGGAAGCCTGCACCGGTAATCTTTACACCCAGGTCGAAGTCTACCAGGTTGTACTTCTTCAGCAAGTCCCAGTGGCAGAGTGCGTCAGGACCCAGGTTAGGCTTCTCGCCTCCTTCCTTTACCACTACGTTGTCTGCCGCATCCTTACCCTCAGGTACCTCGTCGCAAGGTATGTTAGGGATTTCGAGCAGTACATTGGTCATATCTTGCTGAGCCTTCTCCATGATTTCCTCCAAGGCCTTGCCGTCTGCTTTCAGATTGGCAACCTGTGCCTTGGCGGATTCAGCTTCCTCTTTCTTTCCTTCCTTCATCAGAGCACCAATCTGCTTGGCAAACTGGTTGGCCTGCTGCTTGTTGGTGTCCAGTTTCTGCTGGGCTTCACGACGGATCTTGTCGTACTCCAAAACTTTCTCTACGGCCTCGCGGGCATTAGGAAAATGCTTTTTCTCAAGACCTTTAATTACACGTTCAGTCTCTTCGCTGATAAGTTTAAGTGTAAGCATAAGATAACTATTTATAAATTGATTTACTATTTGAAGGCAAAATTACAAAAAATATTTCTTATAGCACAATAAAAGGCGAGAAAAAGTGAATGTTTGGGTGGAATTAAACGTGTTTTTCGTTAAAAAAGCAGAAAGCCTGCTCTCGATAAGAGAACAGGCTTCGTATGTTTGTTTGGAATAGTTTGTTTACTTTTTAATTAAGCGTCAGCTTTTTTAGTCTTCTCAGCGTAAACCTCTGGAGAGAGAACAGATACTGTACTCTTGTCCTTGCGGCCCTTGTGGAAGTAAACGATACCGTCTGCCAAAGCATACAGTGTGTCGTCCTTACCCTGAGCTACGTTCTCACCTGGGAAGTGCTTGTTGCCACGCTGGCGAACGATGATGTTACCTGCGATGATTGACTGACCACCCCAGATCTTAACGCCTAATCTTTGTGAAGCTGATTCACGGCCGTTCTTAGAACTACCAACACCTTTTTTATGTGCCATTTCTAATTCCTCCTAATTTTAAGCGATTACAGATTTGATTGTTACCTCAGTGAACTGTGCACGGTGACCGTTCTTCTTGCGATAGTCCTTGCGGCGCTTCATCTTGAAGACGATGACCTTGTCACCCTTTACGAGTGGGTTCACTACTTCTACTACTACTTTCGCACCCTCTACTGTAGGTGCACCGACTGTCACTGCGCCGTCTTTGTCAACGAGCAGCACCTTGTCGAATTCAACAGTCTTGCCAGCTTCTACATCCTTGATGTGATGTACGAAGAGCTTCTTGCCCTCCTCTGCCTTGAACTGCTGACCGTTAATTTCTACGATTGCGTACATTTTTTATTTTATAAACGGGTTTTTCCGCGAGGCGTCTGGCTTCGTGCCAGCTCTTTTTCGAGCCCCAACGAACTAAACTTTTCTGTAATTATTGCCCTTTTCTGGGCTTTCGGGGTGCAAAATTACATAATATTTATCGAATAACAAATCTATCTGTGCTGAAATGCCTCACTTTTAAAAAGATTTAACGTATAGGAGAGGATTTTCCTTGTTAAATCATTCTATGCATGTTGCTTTTTTCGATTGTCTATATTGTCGCATCATCCCAAGTGGTCAGTCCCATATGCTCTTTCTCTGCATTGGCTCTTTCTACTATAAGTTCTGCTGCAATGTGGGTTAATTTGCTATGTTGCAAGGTATATAGACATTCAAGAAGAGTGAAATGTATAAACAACGACTTTTCTTATATTGCCTAAAATAAGATGTCTTTTTCTTATCATTTTATTTTCTGTATTTCGGATAAAAATAAAATGATAAGAAAAATGCATCTTCTTGATAATCAGTTTGATATAAATCTATTAACAAAAATTTATTTTTCGGTTATTTTTTTATTAGCCATTAAATTAAATAGTATCTACAATCTACGCGAGCGCCTTTTTTCGCTATTTCGGTTCCGACCATAGAGTAAACAAGCTTGCGAATTTCTTTGATTTCAACATCAGGTATTCTACTTGCTATTTCAGAAATTTTGCTCATAGGATGTCTGCGTAAGTCCTCTTTGATAAGGGCTTTCAGAACATATGGTTCTATTGTTTTTAGCGTTGTGACAATATTGGATTTTGCATTCGTTAATAGTGTAGGGTTGACTTGATAGTATGCCCCTTTTGTCGCACCACTTTTTATTATTAAGTGATTCTTGTCTAAATTGTCCACATAGCTTCTAAGTCGTTCTTCCGCAGTGAGTTGAAGAGTCTTAGATAAGTCCGTTGTCGCAATGCGTTTCTCTCTGGCTATAATACCGAAAGCTATCTTGTTCTTTTGGGAAAGCTGATAATTATGGTCAACATAATCCATCAGGCGAACAACTTCTTTATCCGTAATCTCTGCACTTTGATATACAGTGACAGTATTGAAAGTTGATTCTATCTCTGGTTGCTTCTTTGCTTCAACTGCATCCAACTCATAAATCAAGTCATAGCCAGAGCCCTCACCTTCCATCAATCCAAGTGCAGTCAGTATCTCAATCATATTCGGATTACGTCTGTGCTTGGTATGAAGGATGTTGTCTTTGGTTACGCCTAAAGGGAGTCCACCAGGATTGGAGATGCAGATATAACCTGGATATACCTTGATTGTGATGTCGTTAGAGATGGTTCTTGAGCTATGAGCCAAACTGTTAACAAGCAACTCTCTGATTAAGTTCTCGTTATAATAACGTACAGTTTTACGGAAGAGTCCGTTAGGCATCTCATAGCTATAGGTCAACTCTACAGCCTTGTCCATAATGTCTTCCAACAGTTCTTTCGGATTACGTGTGTTGTCACGCCATTCCAATTTGTTGGTCTTGTTCTCCAAGTCGTCATATACGATATATTGCACAGTGATAGGATAGCAAATGCGGCTACGCTGTTTGGCTGTACCAATCCATAAGACACCAAGATTAGTCATCTTGTTGCCGTCAAGAAGGTGATACTGTTCGCCAATTTCCATATCGTCGAGCTGCTTGATATGCAGCTTTACTCTATCAGATTGGCGTATATCATTAGCGAATTTAGAGAGATTCGTCTTATTCTCATCTTCTAATTCAAACTGTGTTGGCACAAGTTCCCATTGGAAAGCTCCTTTCTCTTCTCCTACACGTTGGATGTCCTCACTACGAACCGGCTCACATTTGTCAGCGACACGGATATACATCTTGCCATCAGAAGTGGTTGCATATGAATGGAGTGAAGGGAATACAGTGATGGCAAAGTACTGGCTGCCAGTTTCGTCTTCACATACGTCGCCTACAGCAAGACCTACGTTGAAACGGAGTCCACGCAATCTTGTAACGGCACTATTTGCCTCTTCTTGTGGTATAACCTGATTGGGAGCAGGCTTCTTTGTCTTGTCCTCCACGCCAATCATAATCTGTCCTCCTTGTGCATTGGCTAAAGCTACACAAGTGGTGGAGAGTTCTTTGAATCCTTTCTCTCCAGTTCGAATCTTTTGCAGACTCTTGTATTCTATCTTTTGTTGCTCTGTATTCATGTTTATTTGTTTCTTCTAATTTTTCCTTTAAATAGACTATCTTTTATCTTATAGTTTTTGAAGCCTTTTAACAATGCCTCTACTATGGCTTTTTCTCCTTCAGAAGTGCAAGGACCTAACATGACTTCAATGTTATCTAAAATTTCAGGTTTCAGAGGTATATCTCTGAAAGTGAAACTTAAAGGATAGTTTTCTTTTAATGATTGAAATGATGCAGAGAGCGCTTCTGTAAATAAATTAAAGTTGTCTAAATTCTTTCTCTTTATTATTTCTGCATATTTCGGGTTTACAGGAAAATAAGTTAGTCGGAATCTGCTTTCTTTCTGACAATCCCACTCTTTTCTTTTATAGATACCAATATTGTTTGTATTAATATTTACCATATCACCTTCTTGATGAATCAAATCTTTGATATAAGTCTCTGGTGATTGGACATATTGAATATCATAAAGTTTGGCTTCATTACTTATTGCGCTAACGAAGTAATCATCTTCAAATTTACTCATGAAATTAAAAAAGGATTTGAATTTATTGTTGATTGCATAGGTAATAAACATATCCTCGTCCAAACCAATTCTAACCCCTTTGTAATTTGTGTACATATTCCATAATGCGATATTTTCACTTTCTTCTTTTGTCCAGCATGAGACAAATGAATATTGGCCTAATAGGGTTTTCTGAACACCAGACCCATAGGCTGCTTCGTCAACATCGTCAACATGGTCTAATCTATTGAAACGGATAGTCTTATTCTTTAAAATTAAGGCTAAAGTTTCTATTGATGTATAATGATATATTTTCATTTTTATTATATTTTGTTTCTGTACGGAATAATTGACTTTTTAATAGGAATATCCAATAACTTAGAACACAAGAGAGCTTTGACTCTTTTTACATTGTTGTCGGAAGCTTGGCAAGGACCTATGATAATTTGTTGTAGGCAACTTATTGGTATTCCTACTTCAATGTATGGTGTTGGAAAACCGTCTTTTCCTTTGCGAAATTTGGGCATTTCTCCGATCTTTACTATGCGATGTTCTTTTTCAGCTTCATATTTGAAGTGTTTATATTTGGGAGCTTCTTGGCAGTCTATTAAGTGCTGAATAACATCTCTCCATTCTTTGTCTTTGTCTTTATCTTTATCTTTATCTTGAAGATTTTGTATTGTCCTACGACATGTATCCTCTTCTATTTTTATGTCATTTGGTTCTGTATATACACATTTTATGGGATAGTCCTTGTTGTATATAAGACGAGTATCTAGTAGATAATTGTTATTTTCAGGATTATCTCTATTTCTAAAACGCATGAGAGGAGCACCCGGCAATTTGTCAAAGTCGAAGCCTAAACTTATGCCATCTCCATTTTGACCATAGCCGCGCCACATGGTTAAATCATCTTCTTGTTCCGAAAATGAGATAAAATATAAACTTAAACCTCTTTCGGGTTCATTTATTAATTTATCGTATTCTTCCATTAAATTACATGAGTTGTTCAGACTGTAGTTTTCGATAGCTTTTCTAAGCCCTTCAAAATACAATTTACATTCTGTTGGATCATTTTGATATGAAGAATGACCTGCCCACATAATTAAGTGGGTAGGCTCTAAATTGTCATTTTGATGAAACAAAGAATGTTCCATCATGGAGATGAATGTATCCATCGTTGTATAATGATATAATATCATATAAATCCTTTCTTGTATTTTTTAATTATTGTATCCAAATTTATTCCAAGCTTCGAGAACGAGGCGTTTGGTGCGGTATTCTCCGTACTGGCGTATCTCGTTGTCTTTCAGCACACGGAAGGTCTCGTTGATGCAGCCTTTACCACAGACATCTTCTGGGTCTAGGATATAACGGAGATCTTCAGTGTTGAGGCCATAGAGATGGGCAAAGATGGCATCAAGCTCGGCTTGAAGGATGGCTCTACGCTCTGGATCATAAATCCAAGGCTGCTGTGCCCCCAACTGTGGCAGCTCGGAACGCTGCTCTTCGTTCATTTCATCCCATAATTCTGATGCCCAACCGTCCATGTCGTGGTTGAAATAGCATAGCTCGGCTACGCGCTTTACAATCTGCCATTGTGTGGTTGAGGGGATTTGGTCGGGGGTGAGGACGGGGAATTGCTTAACATAGTTGATGCTGGCATGTGTTCCACCTATCTTTTGTCTTGTAGTATAGTCGAATATCAATGATGACATCATTCCATAAAGCGAAGCCCCGGGCATACAGCCCCGCTCCGCGTAGAGGAGCGGGGCTGTATTCCCGACGCCAAAGGCGTCGGGAATAGGCGCAATTATAAATGTCCTCTCTGTCATGGCGTTTGTAACATCTCTAAAGGCGAATAGCCATTTATGCTTCCATTCCCACACGATATTTCCGTCCTTGTCATACTTCACCAATCTGTCATTTACTGCCGCCAACGGTACCCAATACCACGGCATGATGCTGCTGTCTGGATTAGCGAGTTCGTCTTCTGACTGCGTATTGATGGAGTTAGGGCGTTCGCCTTCTGTTGGCCATGAACCATAATGGTGGTTGTAGTGCCAGATCATCTTACCCTCGTAGAGCGGCACGTATGTCTCGCCGTCAACAGTGGTGAATGTGTTACCATTCAGAGTTGCACCAAGTTCTATCAGTTGGGCATAAGTCCGGAAAAGATAGGAATCTGTAGACATGTTAAACATGCTACCGAATTTAACATTCCACGGATTATCTCCCGTAACTTCATTATATAGAATGGTAGAGTTGCGGTAAATCTTAGCAGTCAGCTTTGCGTCACGACTTGTACGGAATACTGGGCAAGTCTTGGTGATGGGGTTAAGACGTGCAAAGTCGCTCGTCTGCAAAGTATATATGCGACGAGGGTCAAGCAAGTGGTCTACTCTTCTTAAATAGAAACCTCCAGATACTGGATGTGGTGTGTCTTTTTTATTACAACATGTTAACAAGCAAAACTTAAAACTATGGTGTATTTCAAATAGTTTCTCTTCATTTTCAAAACTATATATGGAAACCAACCTATTCTCATCAATGAGCTTTGAGAAGAAGTACTTATTACTATCATTTACTGCGATACCTGTAGGCAATACAAGCCCCCATGCCTCTTTTGTGAAAGAGAGGCATAGTTCTGCAAATAACGACGAAAGTTCGAGTTTTCCTACTGCTGTCAGTGGGAAGCGTCCTGAGTTCTTTACAAAGTTGCTTTGGCTTGTTAAGGCATTGCATGCTGTTGTAAATTCCTCATATAATTTAGGGGCAGATGTTTGGAGTTTGGCGATTTTCTCCTTACGTTCTGCTTGGTTCGCTGCTTTGACAATATCCTCATCTTTACCTGCAAACCACTTCTCTTCCTCCATTTGGAGCTTATCCCAAGGTGGGTTACCGCACATCACGTCAAATCCCTTATTGGCTGCAAATACCTCAGGGAACTCCACACACCAATGGAAGAAACGCTGTTCATCAGCCATACGCTTTACTTCCGTCTTGAAGTCGGCAGAGAGCTGGCGATAGAAAGTCGGCAGTGGCTTGCCTTTTTCAAGGCATTCCATAGCATTAATTTCCTGAAGCGCACGCATCACGGTCTTTGTATATGGAACCTCTGCTTCCAGAAGCAGTTCTTTATTGCTGACTCCATTATCTTTATAAAGTTCGTCTCTTTGAACAGTATGGTAAAATGCACAGGTATAGATGTCGCATGCACGCCGCAGACAATCTACTCGTGCAGACTCCATCAGCTCTTTCCATCGTTCCTGCTTGATGATCTCTTCCTCTAAAGTATCTTCCGGTAAGTGGTTGATAAAGCGAATCTTATCAGCTAAGCCAATCTGGGCAGCAGACATATTCTCAACACCAAAGGAATCTTCCAAACCTAATGTTGGCTCATTATCTAAAGTACCGTTTACTGCTTTTACGGCTTCCTGGTTCAGCTTCTTCAAAGCCTTCAATGTATCTTTGTCATCTGCAGTCAAAGCCTTGTCTGGTACACCATCTATCAGCATCTGCAAGTCGGAAACACCCAATACGGAATTACCGCAACGGATATGATGATCGAGGAATGAAAGTGGCTTGCCTGCGCAATAACCTTCAATCCACAATACTACTTTGCAAAGTTCTACGGCATCGGGGTTGTAATCTACGGCATAAACACAGCGGGAGATAACCTCACGAAGCGCCTGACGATAATCCAGCGAAGCCGGGTTGTCCTCACCTGTGCGGAGGGTACAGATATACCAGGCAATGGTGCGAGCCATCGCCAATACAATATGTCCGGAGCCACTTGCTGCATCACAAACCTTCATGTTGAGCAATGCCTTTACCTTCTCTTCTGTTGTAGTCTTTGCAGCAATCTTTTCCTTGATGACTGGTTCGAGTGTAGTCTTGATAAGATTCTGTACCAAGTCTGGACGTGTATAATAAGAAGAAGTGCTTTGACGGTCTAAACCGCCAACGAAACCAAACTGCCAGTCGGAAGCGGCAACACCCGGCTGTACGAATGGGCGCATTTCGAGAATGCCTTCATATACAGAACCAAACTCCTCTACGTCGAGAGAGGAATAGTTGATCTTTACTTTCTGCTGACGCTCGTCTTCAAACTCGTTGAGAGCAGAGAATGCAGCGAGCAAATCCTTGTTGCTTACCTGGCATTGTTTCAGCCAATGCTGGGTTTCTGTGCCAAAGAGCACACCACCCAATGGCTTTATGCCCAGTTTCTCGCCAAAAGTATCTGGCTCGAAGAGATGGAAAGTATCCATCAATCCCTGCCATAGGTCGGAATACTGGCGTTGTTTCAGGTACGCCAATTCCGAGAGATGGCGCAGACGGCTTGCAGCATAGAACTTCTTGTAGATGTCCTGCCACTGGCATAACTGCTTGTAATCTGGAGCATCAGGTGAGTCGGGAATCTGATAAACCAATCCTCTATCCTCAATGATAAACAGGAAGAGGAGACGGTAGATGAAGTGGATGAGTTCCTTGTTGAGTTGGGTTGCATCCATCGTTCCATTGGCGAAGGCTTCGCGCAATGCGTTATTACCTTCACCTTCTGATGTCAATACGGCATTTCCGATGGTTTCCATTGTGGTTTGCACGGCACGAGACAAGCCATTGCGAATGCGGTTGCCCGACTCGATGCTCATGTTAAACCAGCGTTCCATCACGCATGGCTCGTCACCGCTTGTGCGGAAACGGGATGCGTGAAGCAGACGGAACATCAGACAAAACTCGGTGTATTTGTCTTCCTCCAGCATACGGCGGAGGTCAAACTCTATATAGGTGAGCTTCACCAGCTGTCCGGAGTTGCGGATGATTCGCAGGATTTGTCCGTTGCTGATGATGCCATATACATTCTCTGTGGCGTTGAGATATTCGAGCATAGTGGCATGAGCCGACTTCTTGCGCATACCGCCTTTGGCACGATAGTCGAGGGAACACTTGTCCAGGGTATCAATGCTTCCGTCGGCACTGATACCCTCACCTATGATAATGAATGGCATTTTACCCAGGTCGTGGCAGGTATAGCTAATGTCGTAGTTTGTGCCAGCCACTTCTATATTGGTAGCCTGGCGGTCGAGCGAATAGCCTAAGCTTTGGAACAGTCGTTCCATCAGATCACGGGCACGACGGGTTCCGTATGGATCCTTGTTGACCAATCGCTCATTGTTGGCACGTTCCTTGTAGAAGTTCCAATCGTTGCGCAGGCTGCTCCATACGTAGTCTATGGCCGAAGATACGGAAATATCCATTCCGAAATCCTGGTCACGGTTGCCGTTGAGCGTGTTCTCACGCTCTATGTTATGCAGGATGTCATCAGAGAGGAGATGACCATATATATGAATACTTGTATAGTCCATAAATTTTATTCAGTTACATGCCAGTTACATGGCGATGATATGTTCAAATCCCCATAAACAGGGACTTTTATGATAATAGCTGAGCTATTTTTGTATAGCTCAGTTACATGCCAGTTACATGTCAGCTATTTTTAAGCCCAATAGGGAATATAATTATGCCTACTGTTACCCTCGGAATGTTCCTCTTTGATGAGTTTAGCCTCCAAGGCATCCTTAATGATCCTTGATGCCATAGGATAGTTTTTGTCTTCAATTCCTAATCGTCCTCTAAGGGATTGGTTATTCATCTTCTCATTGGAAACATACCTTAGACAAGCATGTTGGTAGCAAGCCATTACCCTTTCTGTTTTATCAAGATCAGCAAATTTTCGATAAGAGAATACAGTTGCTTCCGTTCTTGTTTCTTGAAGCTGAAGACGTATAGGAGGAAGTTGGTATAACTCTATATAGAAGATTGTCTTATCCATACCACTTCCTTTCTCTTCGCAGATACCCATTCTACGCATAATATCGGCAAGAGAATCGTTTCTGGACTGATATTCGTCAATGAAACGCTCTATGCTTATCAGAGGTTGTCCCGGATTAGAGAGTGTAATGCGGTCGGAATAGATTTCAATCATAGGGAATCCTTGCTCAGAAAAATCTTGATGTATAATCATGTTTGCCGCTAACTCACGTATAGCAATTTCTGGATACATTCGAGCATCTTTTCTTAATGCCATTCCAATTTCTTCATTGGCAGGAAGTTGGCTATTTATCCACGCAACCATTTCTTCAAAACAGATGGCATAACCTTTGTCGAATGATTTTTCGCGAATTGTTTCAATCTTTCCCTTACCTTTATAGACAATGACTCTAACCATTTTTCTTTTCAATCCATCGAAGTCGGAAAGGCGTTTGGCAAACAGAATAGCGCCCAGTTCGGTAATTCCATATCCTATTTCATCTTTGGTAATCAGGTTCTCAGACTGGAATCGGTCTAAGATACCATTGATATCTTGTGGAAGTGGCAAGTTCATCATGTCAAAGTACACTTCTGCACTGAGAAAAGAAAACACATCTTGCCCAGACAAGCCCTTTTTCAACACTATCTTTTCCAATGGCTTCTGCCCACCTTTCCATATCTTGGCTTCTTTAGCCGGAAAGTCTTTCAACTTTCGGGTAATGGTACCCACTCGGATATAAGACTCATGCAGGAAACTTACAGGGCGGTTTGTTGTAGCTGGTATTTTGAAGATGCAGACATGTCCGTTGGCTTCATAATCAAAATCATCGATTATTTCGAAGTCAATACGGGGATTCAGACGGGTTGACAACCAGGATTCCAGTTCTTCGTTGCCTACCATTTTCTGTTTACCATATAAATCTGTTCCAATAACGTCATGGCTTTCGTCATCAATGCCAAATACGATGTAACCAAACGGCATATTGTTCAAGTAGGCACTATTTGATAGGGCAGAGATTCTTTCGCCAATCTCTTCCTTAGAATGAAAATTATGTTTGAACTCTAACCACTCCGTCTCTTTTGGCTTGGCAGTCAAAGCATCTATCAGTCTTTTGAAATCAATGTATTCCATTATGAATTAAATATTTATTTTCGGTACAAACAGATAAGCAGCAATCACATCCATTGGCAATACGGGTTCTACCACTTGGTACTCTGAAGCCTTTAGGTAGGTGCGATACTTGGCGAAAGCTTCTACCAGATGTGAAGCTCTTTCCAGGGCTATCTCATCTGTGTGTTGGCGAAGTTCTGTCTCATTGTTAATCCAACGGATGGCATTTGAAAGAAGAGTCTTCTGTGTAGGCAAGTCCATGCTGCCTGATGCCTGGGCATGGAGGAACAGTTGCTTAGCCTCCTCTTGTGTAAGGAAATCGTGGTTTTCAATCTTTCCACGATAGCCCACAAATATCATTTCTTCACCCACTAACTCGCGGTTTTCTATCTTTTTGTCACGGATAACACTACGAACACGCATCAATAGAATGGTGGTTCGTTTCTTCACTTCTGTTGTTGCCATTACCAAAGCTCGGCATGCTCCCAATTCGCCACCATTGACGGAATCGTTGACAACGGCACGGCTCAAATCCTCTACGAATGTATGGTTGCGTCCTATATACATATAATGCTTTGGAGTTGGGGAAGCAAAAGATATGCGCACAAGCCCTTTGGATGTTGCCTTGTCGGCGAAGTAGTGGCGCAGATTTGCAGGTAACTCCAGGAGTTGGAAACTGTAACATAAAGGTATATCGTCTGTATGAACGTTTACACCGACATGCAATAGTTGCTCAATCACAAAGTCACGGGTATCTTCTACACCTCCAATTACCGATTTGGCTTCTTCCAAGGATGCAGTCAGTCGGGTTGGATCCATCTGCTTATTGTTATGAGCGAAGTAGGTGTGGGAAATCTTCTCGTTCTCTTCCATCTTTTTGAGTTGAATCTCAAGTTCCTCTTCCTGTTGCTTGTTCCATTCCGGGTCGTTATCGAACAGGGACTGCTCCATATAGTCGGTTCTTGTAGGAACCTTGGCATCGAAAATTCGCTGCATGATGTTTTCCATCAATGAAGCATCATTGTCTGCGATAGGCAGATAGACACCCAGCTTCTTGCGTATCTCTTCCTGCTTTTTGTATAAAACATTGAGCACGATATCGTCCACCGGGTTGTTCTTGGCATGAAGCGTGGATATAAGGACAGCATCGGCAGTTTGTCCGAAGCGGTCGATACGGCCATTACGTTGCTCCATGCGGTTTGGGTTCCAAGGAAGATCGTAATGGATGACAGCTTCAAAACCTTGCTGCAAGTTGACACCTTCTGAGAGGCAGTCGGTACAAACCAATACGTGGCGGTCTTCCTGTGCCAAGGCATCAATTTTCATCTTGCGCTCCTCATCAGCCAAACGGCTGGTAACCACACCCACAACCACCTTCTTAAACTTCTTGTTGCTGGCGAGCTGGTCTGTGATATATTTGCCAACATACTCAGCTGTTTGGATATACTGGCAGAATACGATAGGATTCATGCCACTGTCAAGAGAGAACTTCACAATGTCAAGAGCCTGTTTCACCTTTTCATCACCATCGGTTTCCTTGATGTGTTCCAACTGCTTGATGAAGCTGTGGAACTCTTTCTTATCTGTAGCACTGGTTGTTTCTAATGCTTCAGGAACAACATCGTCGGCATTCAACAAATCCTTCAGAGGATCATTGAATATATATACCTGCTCGGAATCGTCTTCTGTATTTGCTGATGAAGAATCTTCTCTTTTATCTATCTTGTTTTGCAACATGCTGATACCAGCATCAGGGCTTGACATTACTCCACGCATCAAGGCCAGGAGATCCCAGTAGATATAGCGCTGCTTGCGCTTGTCTGCTCCCGATACCTTCTGGATGCCATGCTTTACATATTCAATCAGGTGCCCCAACAAATTGCGATAATCTGGAGTGAAGGAGTATTCATCCTTGTCGATTCGGACACGCTCAGGGAAGACAATTTCATTGCCTAGATACTGCTTGATGTCGGCACGGCGGCGTTGTACGAAGTAATGGGACAGTTCCTCGCGCTCTGTAGCGGTTTTAAGCTGGTAGTTCTCGAACTTAGGATTCAATAATCCGATAAGTGATTGGAACTCTTCGCTTTGACCGCTATGAGGAGTAGCTGTCAGTAAGACCAGTTGCTGCTCAGGCTTATTGGCCAAGTCGCTTAACAAGCGATAGCGCTGTTGCTGGTATTTGTTGGCGCCAGTTGGCTTGGCGCAAGTATGGGCTTCATCAACAATTACGAAATCCGGGCAATGGTCGAGGAAGATATTTCGCTTATTGCCTTGTTTCACATAATCAATGGAAATAACCTGGTAGGGGATGTCACGGAATACATTCTGGTCTGGACGCAGTTTTTTCTCCAAACGGCTGATGGTAGAAGAACGGATAATCTCTGCATCCAATCCAAACTTGTCCTTGATTTCATTTTGCCACTGCTCGCAAAGGTGTGGCAAGCATACTACTGCGAAACGGTTAATTTCGTGGCGGTCGAGTAATTCTTTGGCAATCAATAATGATTCCAGGGTCTTTCCAATACCAACGTCATCAGAGATGAGCAGTCTGATCTTTTCTTGTTTGAGTGCAAGAATCAGCGGAACCATCTGATATGGACGTGGCTCGAAAGATAGTTTTCCAAGACACTGGAATGGACCCGCTATATCTCTGAACGATAAACGGCAAGCGTTATAAAGCACCTTTGCAGATGCCTTATAACTGTTTTTTCCGATGTCATCAGCTGTAGGACGACGAAAATTGTAGGAATGAATCTGTAGTTCATCCCCATAGAGAGGAAGGTAGAGACCGATGGATTCGGCATCTGTACCTCCTAATGGCTTTATTATCATAAGCTCGTCCTCTCCTGATTGCTGAACAACCCAAGGACGATTTCTGAATTCAATCAGTGTACCAGTCTTGTAATCCATATCGTTTATTTTACTGGGGTGAATATATCTGAATATTGATTGATGAAGTCTGCCAATGGCGTAGCATAATGCCAAGCCAGGACAACGAATCCTGCATCTTCGAGTACTTCCCGTTTCTCTCTGTCATCCTCTTGTATATCAGGACGATCGTGTGGGGTGCCGTCGCAGAATACTACGATACGCTCGCCATACATGAAGTCGGGCTGTACGTAATATTCTTCCGGGAACATCGGCTGTGCCTTGTCTGGCAAGCGCAAGTGATGGTCGTGCAGATATTTCAGAAACTCATATTCCGTAGAGCTGTTGTGGTCTCTTGCCGCCTCTAATGCTGCATATTGCTCATCGTAGCTGAGCGTTTGTCCTGCTCTATGAAGTTCGACTTTTGCCTCTTGCATCAACTTGAGTGTTCTGTATATCAGACGGATGTCTATCTGCTGATGATAGGGCTGATTATAGTAGTTGAGCAGATTGGAGTAATCGGCAGGAGTCAATTCGTTGAGCTCGTCTTGCGTCAACTCAGGCTTGTTGTAACAAATGTCGTATGCTCTTTTTACGACATCCCTATAGGCTTCCGGCTCATGCACAAGACGGCTAAGTACACCCAAAGATCCCTCTGCATTTTCATAGATGAGGATGTTAGGGGTTGTTCCTTCTCCCATCACTTCTGCGCCCATTTCGCTTCCCTCTATTTGGAAGACATCCTCGATGGCCTGCATGAAGGCATAGAGGAAGGTGCGGACAGCTTCTTTCCGCTCTAAAAGCAATGCTTTAAGCGGTTGGATATATATGGCATTGGCAGTTGTTTCCGTGAAGAGTTTGACAAACTTGATTCTGTCTGCTTCTTCTGGATTCTTGTCTGCTTCTTCCTGTATGCCTGAAAGACGTTTGTTACTAATCCAATCACCTGTTTTGGTGTCGAATGCAAACCCATTGGCATTATCATCGTTACGTGATTCCAATATATAGGTAAGTCGACATGAAGGGATATAGCGAATATTTGCCAAATGCTCACCATGAGGTGACTTCAGTTCGCACTCGCTGATAGCTCTTGGATCATCACTTGCAAAATAGGTCTTTGTCTTATAGAACTTGCGGGAACGCTCTTCTTCCTGACAAGTAATCTTCTCCGTTTCTGCAGCTACCATGTCCTGAGCCTCAATGCACATACCTGGGATTAGTTTTGCCACACCATCAAGAGACTCACCTGTGATGATATCTGTGTGATGGGTGGTGTTTTCCTCGTCCTTATATACAACCCCAGTCTTAGGATTATAGAAGAACTTGTGAGGAATCACCTCTGATAGTATCTGCATTCGGTTGATGCGGAACTTTCCACCATTATTATATATAATGTTCTGCGGACCGAATTCACTTAGTGCAAGACGCTTTGGACGGCTTAGATATTCCACTTTGTCCGACTTGTATTGTAGCAGTGCACGTTGTGGCAACTTGGTAAAATTATAACCAGGCAAGAAGCCTTCGCTGGCAAGATAACGATATGGATAGAACTCGTTTTCTTCTTTATTCTTACCTTGGTTAACTCCCAACAGCATATCTCGGAGACTTTCACCACGCAACTGCTTGATATGGGCTTCACGTTTCTCCGTGGAGTTTTCGCCATAGATGCGATTGTTGATGACAAGACTAGCTTCTTCTATCTGGGTTTGCGCTTGTTTGTAGAGAGAACGCCAGCGGTTGAGTGCCTTGTCGAAATCATACTCATAGTTAGTGAGGATGTTGTCCAGCCAGTGCTCGGTGAACCAGATGGGTTGTTCTGTTTCCATCCGACCTTTCAGGAAGGTATCATTCATGATTTGTCTGAAAACCGACTTGACCTGCTCCTTGCGCTCTGGAGTAAGTTGCAGGGCAACACGAACCTCATCCTTTAAAGTGATGTTGTTGATGTCTTTATAATCTACCAAATCCTTGATGCCATCAGAAAGCTCCGTAATAGGGCACAATGCGAGAATGGTAGAGTGGAGGTGCGTGCGGAACAGTTCTTCATTAACCAATTCCATTCTTGGAGCCTTCACTTCACCTTTGACCATCTTTTCAGGATGGGTCAAGTAATAATTCTCATGTGAGTTGCGTGGACGGCAATAGGTGTAAACCAATGCAGCTTGTCCACTTCGACCAGCACGACCTGCTCGTTGGGTATAATTGGCAGGAGTAGGTGGTACATTGCGCATACCTACAACAGATAAATCCTTGATATCGATACCTAACTCCATCGTAGGAGAGCAGTAGAGAACCGGAAACTTTCCTTCGCGGAATTCCTGTTCTCTATTTTCGCGATCTTCCTTGGAAACCTGTCCTGTATGGTCTTTAGCCTCCAGACATACATCTTTAAGAGGAATGTTTTGATAGAACTGCTGGAAGTAATGGTTTGGTTCTTTATCAAGCCAATTGCCTCCCTCTAAGATGCGATAGCGTACCAGGTCACGGCGTATATGTTTCTTATCGCCAGCTTGCCATAGGATACTGCCATAATCGAGCTGGTAGGTTCCGTTTTCGTGTATGATGAAGTTTGACAAAGCTTCGAATAAGCCTGTCATATAATACGTGTACTCTTCCTCATTCTTGATGGTACGTCCTGTATTCTTCTCTATGTAGTCACGAATAAAGAAACCAAGCTTGCTTCTATAACCTCCACTTTCCAGATTATATGCATTGCGTCTGTGAGGATTGGTGATAAACAACTCGTTTGCTTCGTCAATAGTGTCGCTTTCATCAAGTGTCCATGGGGCTTTCAGATTCTCTCTTACTGCCTTGCTGGTATCTTTTACGGCTTTAATCGTTCTCTCGCTGCTATATATGCAAAGTTTGTGGCGGAGGTAGTCGAGGATTTGAGTAATGAACTCTTCTTTTTGTTCATCATCCAATCCTTCCAGCTCTGGTATATCATATAGACGTTCTGAATTGTTTTCACCTGTAATCTCATCATGAAGATATTTGTAGCCGATGGTCAGTAATCCGCAATCTTCAAGATTTGGCATAATCACAGTCCAGTTTCCGGCAAGGTCATCATAGATGATGGTGGAGAGATAACGTTCCATGATATTCTTCATATCATTGGCACGGCCACCACGGAGTCCTTGTCGTATAGAATAATCATTTACTTCCAGATGAAGATTATCCAGCACCATTCTGGCAATCCTTGTATTGTCTATAGGTTCAGCGGAATCCTTGATCGCATTCCAGATGGCTGAGCGTATTTTGCCAATGCGGATAAAGTCATTGAAATGACCTGCCTGCAATGCGGCATCCTGTCGAGCATCGACAAAGGTTAATACCTTTCTGTCGTTTTGCTCAATACCCATTTTCTGCATGAGGATAATATCCTCGTATGACAATACTGTTGTGGCAGTGCTTCTACCTTCACCACCGATTCTTGACAATTTTGAATATTCTGATTGTTTACCTTTGTAAACTACACGAGCTGTTGGGTCGTACATGAGTGGAGATGGTACGAAAATAGCCTCGATGAAACCCATGTTATCGAGTGGCTCAGTTGGACTGTAAGTGCCAGATTGAGTCACATAAACCTTTTGGGGAAGACGTGGGGCGTATGTTTTCTTTAGTTTTCGTACTCCCTTTTTGTTTGTGGTGTACCAATCTGATGGAATTTCCTCAGAATTTACGTCAAGGATATAATCATTTATATTTTCTCCATGATGAGGAAGGATGATGTAGCCATCATTGATATCGCTATCGCCATCACCTGATGCATAGCCATCAAAGTTTCTTGGCATGATCAGACTGCCATTGATTTTGATGACATAGAATTCGTGACCGCTTAGACGACTGAACACAACGGGATAGTACATGACTTTTGTGTTGCCATGTGATAGCTCCTCACAATAGAGCTTTTCTTCTACTGTGATTTGGCGGTTGTCTTGTTCGCCTATAGTAAGATACACGTTTCCTGTTTGAGGAATGAACTGATGAACTTTATACGGAAGTACAGATACGCCTTTCTGCTGGTTCAGGAAATTGCACCAGTTAAGCACTTCTATGATATGCTTCTGGCACTTTCCTTCTTCTTCTCCAGTTTTTATACTCAGTTGTTTAGCCATATCCTCTATAGAGATAGGCTTCCCTCTGAAATATTTGTTTTCTTTTCTGTTGTAAGCAAGTGCAATACTTTGTTCTATCCAAATGGCTGTAGGATATTTTATGGCATCATGTATGTCTGCTGAATGTGGAACCGGGTTGTTGATGCAAATGCGCAATTCACCATCAGAAGGTTCATCGTCAGATAGTCCTATAGCAAGAGTTTCATCTATTACTTGTTCCTTGGTGTATGAACTTCCGAATATGCATGATGCAACTTCGGCAACTTTTTCTCTTTGCTGACTATAAGTCATGCTGTCATCTGCAACCATTGTGGCTGACGTTCCGAAGCAAAGTACTTGACCAATTGCCAAAGATTTAATTCTGCGTATCAGGAACGAAACATCGCTTCCTTGCATTCCACGATAAGTATGCAACTCATCGAATACGAGGAAGTGAAGGTTTTCCAAAAAACATTTGCGTAAGTCTTCTTCTTTGCCAGCACGAGTCATGAGTAACTCCAGCATCATATAGTTGGTTAATATGATGTTGGGAGGTGTTTGCTGCATTTTTCTGCGCGCTTCATCGTTTTCCTGTCCTGTGTATTTGCCGAAAGAGAAAGGACATGAACGACCAGTTCTATCTTCGAACTCAGCTTTATATCGGCTTAATTCTTCAGCTTGTGAGTTGATGAGGGCATTCATCGGATAAACGATGATAGCTATAGTCTTATCCTTGCATGCCTCTTCGTGAAGGAGAACGTAATTGAATATAGTTGCCATGAAGGTACGTGATTTTCCTGAACCTGTGCCGGAAGTCACGATGAATTCTTTGTCTTGACAGCCTAACTCTATAGCTTCTTGCTGATGCATGTAAAATGGCTTGTCGAAGAAAAATTCCAAATCTTTATGGATAGGGAGCCCCTTGGCAATAAGTTCCTGTACACCTATTCCCTTCTTGAAGTTTGGATTGAATTGAATCAAAGCCTTTGGCCACAGCTTTTCATTTTTGATGGAGTCGCTGACCTTTTCCTTGATTCGTTCATCTTTTATGGCAACAAAACTTTCCAGGTAACTTTTGTAGCTGCCTTTCAAGCTTTCATATAATTCAATTATATTCATACTTGCTAATCTTTAAACAGCTACAAAGATAATATTTTTCTTTGAAAATAGGGCATATATTCAGGCGGAAAATATATTTTCTTTGTGGTTTTTTCAGTTTTGGGCGAAAATCTCTATGTATGGGGTTAAACTGAATATTAGTTGTGCAAGTTTTATGGATGGTTCGCCTAACTATGGCATGAAACCAATGAAGAGGGTAGAGCGTAAATGATAAGTTACTGATAATGCTAATATGCCTAATAGTTAGTTCTTCCTTTTACTCAAATGTATGGTGTGTGTAATCGCAAGAAATCGTGTGAAAGAATGTAAAAGAAGCCTTGTTTTTGCCAACCGATTCAATTTAGTTTGAAATTATGTTGGCAAAATGTTGGCAATTTTTAGAAACGAAAAATACTAACCGCTTATTATCAAGCAGTTAGAACTTTCTTGGGTGCGCCTGATAGGACTTGTGACACCTAAGAAACCAAGATTGTAGCTGCTGCCAAACACCTCGTTGGCATACTGCGCTTGTTCGGTAGGAAGAGTGCGGTCGAAATTGTTGTCTACTTTTGTCAATGCCTGTGTCTCATACATTTTGAGTTTAATGGCATTGAGCAACAAGTCGCGATTCAAACCTTTTTCCACCGTCTTTGTGGCATAATAGAGAGTTGCATCATCATCTAATCCTTTGCTCAAAAGGAATAGATTGTGCGACCATGGCAAAAGTGCTACATGCGTAGCACTTTTTCATCATATCCAATTTTTGTCGCATTCGCTTCCATGAAAGTCGCATTCGCTCTCACGTTTGTCGTATTCGCTCCCATGATTGTCGTATTCGCTCTCACGTTTGTCGTATTCGCTCCCATGATTGTCGCATTCGGTTCCATGATTGTCGTATTCGCTTCCACTACGAAATTTGCGTGAGAACATCATCAAAAAATACAGAATCCCTATAGAAAAAGCGTTCACATTTTGGGCTTTTCTGTCACAAAGGGTTCACCGTTTTACGTCATTTGTGACGTTTTGGTGAATACCTGTGAAGGGAGGGTTCACGCCATGAATCCCCTCTGTTTATCGGACTTTCGGAGCAGATGTGAAGGGTGAACCCTCGTTTCTTGCTTTATACGCATACGCGAAAGAAAATAAATAAAGAAAGAAAACAGCAGTATGGGTAATGCCATAAAAACATATAAAAGAATATATATATATTATTATAGACGTTCACAGCTTCACGCAAAGGTCTCGCCCGATAGGTTATTCAGACCAGCCAATGACTAACAGAGATTTCCCGGTAAGTCATTGAGCCGTCTCAGTGACTTACTGGGAAATGGTAACTATTATGCTGAACTCAACAGTTGCAAATAAGCGCCACGCACCCTGAAAAACTGCCATTATGTGTTTGGTGCGAAAAGAAAATTTGACAAAAAATCGGGAAAATGCGCATAATTCATGAATAAACATGAAGAAAATCGCGAAAACGATGTAAAAGAAAACGAAAAAAGTGGAGAAATGAGGGGATTTGCTACCCCAAAACAGGGGATGCTGGGCAAAAAACAGGGGATTTGGGCACTCCAAAAAAAAGCGCATCCCCTGTGGATGCACTTCGCAAAACCCGACCAAATCCACTACTCAAAAAGTGGATGGAAACAGAAATTACTACCCTTTTTGAACAGTTATTACTACCAAAACTGCTGCCGTGCCGATTCATTTCAACATTTATATATACACAACGCGAGAAAAATGGTAAAAAGTATTAATAATAAGGGGGATGCAAGAAAAATGGATTAGAAAAAGTGCTTCTAATCCCCAATTTTGTTTTTTGCCCGGCATAACGGCAGTATTGGCAGAGGGCAAAAAAAACTTTCTTAAAATGCGGATTTCTCTTAATTTCTTTTGTGTTACGATATTTTTTGTGTATCTTTGCAAGATAAACTGATAAAGAAATAAATGAGAAAACGATTCATCCACATATTATGGGCTTTGTTGGGTACAGGCATCCTGTTCTGTATCCTGGGCTTTGCAGCCGTTTGGAATGGTTTGATAGGCTATATGCCCGAGATAGAGGACTTGCAGAACCCCATCAACCGCTTTGCCACTCAGGTGTATTCATCTGACGGCAAGGTGTTGGGAACCTGGAACCTGAACAAGGAGAACAGAATCGTGATCCCTTACGACAAGATGTCGCCCCACCTCGTAGAGGCACTCGTTGCCACAGAGGACGAGCGCTTCTATGAGCACTCAGGCATCGACTTCCGTGCCCTGGGCCGAGCCATCGTGAAGCGAGGACTCATGGGACAAGCCAATGCCGGAGGAGGCTCCACCATCACCCAGCAGTTGGCGAAGCAGTTGTATAGCGAGACAGCCAGCAGCACCGTGCAGCGCTTCTTCCAGAAACCCATAGAGTGGGTGATAGCCGTCAAGCTGGAGCGTTATTACACCAAGCAGGAGATCATCGCCCTCTATCTCAACTACTTCGACTTCCTGCACAATGCGGTGGGCATTAAGACCGCTGCCAACACTTACTTCAACAAAGAGCCCAAAGACCTGACGGTGTGCGAGGCAGCCACCCTCATCGGACTCTGCAAGAACCCCTCGCTCTTCAACCCCGTGCGCTATCCCGACCGCTGTCGGGAACGAAGAAACGTGGTGCTGCAGCAGATGGTGAAGGCAGGCTATATGAACCGCTCGGAGTACGCCAAGTATTCTGCCGAACCCCTTACCCTCGACTTCCACCGTACCGACCATAAGGACGGCACAGCCACCTATCTGCGCGAGTTCCTCCGCCAGTATATGACCGCCAAGCGCCCCGTGCGCTCCGACTATCCTTCGTGGAACAGAGTGCAGTTTGTCATCGACTCGATAGCTTGGGACACTGATCCCCTCTATGGCTGGTGCAACAAGAACTTCAAGAAGGACGGCACACCCTATAACGTCTATGCCGACGGCCTGAGAGTGTTCACCACGATAGACAGCCGTATGCAGAAATATGCCGAGGAGGCAGTCTACAAGCATGTGGCAGGCTATCTGCAGCCCGCCTTCGACCGTGAGAACAAGCCCAAGCCCAGTGCTCCCTTCTCCGACAAGCTGACGCCCAATCAGATACGCTCCATCCTGAACCGATCCATCACCCAGAGCGAGCGCTACCGCACCATGAAGGCGGCAGGCTATTCGCCCGAGGAGATACACGACGCCTTCAGAAAGAAGGTGGAGATGACCGTCTTTACCTATCATGGCGACATCGACACCCTGATGAGTCCGCTCGACTCCATACGCTACTACAAGGGTTTCCTGCGTTCGGGCTTCATGAGCATGGATCCCAAGACGGGAGCCGTGAAAGCCTATGTGGGCGGTCTCGACTATACACACTTCATGTACGACATGGTGAGCCTGGGACGCCGACAGGTGGGTTCCACCATCAAGCCATTCCTCTACAGTCTGGCGATGGAGAACGGATTCACCCCCTGCGACATGGCGCCCAACCGTCAGCAAACCTATATCGTGGCAGGCAGACGCTGGACACCCCGCAACGCCAACCATTCGCGCTATGGACAGATGGTTCCGCTGAAGTGGGGTCTGGCACAGAGTAACAACTGGATCAGCGCTTATCTGATGAGCAAGCTGAACCCACAGCAGTTTGTGCAGCTGCTGCGCGATTACGGCATCAACAATCCCGACATCCATGCCTCGATGAGTCTCTGTCTGGGTCCTTGCGAGGTGAGTGTGTCGGAGATGGTGAGCGCCTATACCGCCTTTGCCAACCACGGCATCAGGACCTCGCCGCTCTTTGTGAGCCGCATCGAGGACAACGAAGGCAACACGATAGCCACCTTCCAGCCCCGCATGAACGAGGTGATCAGCGCCGACAACGCCATGAAGATGCTTACCATGCTGATGGGCGTGGTAGACCAGGGTACGGCGGGACGACTGAGATACCGCTACAACATGGAGGGACAGATAGGAGCGAAGACGGGAACCACCAACAACAACAGCGACGGATGGTTCATTGGCTTCACACCGCAGTTGGTGACAGGCTGCTGGGTGGGAGGCGAGGACCGCGACATCCACTTCGACTCCATGAGTATGGGACAGGGAGCCACGATGGCGCTCCCCATCTGGGCCATCTTCATGAAGAAGGTTTATGCCGACCCAACGCTGGGCTTCAGTCCGATGGAGAAGTTTGACATTCCTGCTGACTATAATCCCTGTGCGAGTCAGACGGAAGATGAATTCGGTGAAGAAGGCATCGATGAAGTTTTTGAATAAGCAAGCATCCTGCAATGATGGCAATATAGATGAGGCCTAATTGCAGGATGCTTATTTTTATCCCCTCTATGCAGGCTCCCGGCAGCATGACTATCAGCTGCAGGGCATGCTGGGTGGCAGAGGTGGTGAGGCTCAGCAGGTATGCCAGTCCGCCCTGCAGCAGGGAAAATCCCGGCAGGAGGAAGAACGAGAGCAGCAGCGACAGACTGACATAGATGATGACCGTGGCAGCGGGAATGGCGACAAACGAGCTGAGTACGGAATAGCAGGCGATGTTGCCGAAATAATAGCACACCAGCGGTGTGGTTCCCACCTGGGCAGCCACCGATACCGCCACCATTGCCCATGCCCAGCCCAAGGGCTTGCGGCGGGTGACCGAGGCTGGCAGAAGGCTGTAGATGGGCTTGTAGAGCAACAGGATGGACAGCACGGCGGCAAAGGACAGCTGAAAGCTGATGTCGAAGAGGTGGAGAGGCTGGATGATGAGCATCACGATGGCAGCGAGAGTCAGGTTGCTCACAGCCGTCGAGTTGCGTCTGGTGAGCAGGGCGAAACAGTAGATGCTGATCATTGAGGCAGCCCTGACGGCACTGGCAGGCAGGGCGATGAGGAACACGTATGCCCAGATGGCAGTCACGCTGATGGGTACGGCGATGAGCCGCCATCGTTTTCTGCCTCCTGCCAGGAGGATAAAGAGCTGAAAGATGATGCCGATATGCAGTCCGCTGATGGCCAGGATGTGGCTGGCACCCGAGGCCTTGAAGGTTTGTCGGGTGTCCTTGCTGAGGCTGCCTTTCTCGCCCAGTGTCATGGCGGTGATGATGGCTTGCTGCTGCGATGCAAGATGCTGGCTGCCAATGCGCTCTGTGAGTTCGCTTCGCAGACTGAGAGCCTTCAGGCGGGTGCGGTCGAGCGCCGACAGATGGCTGTAGGAACGCGTCGTTGCGGGTTGCCGGTTCTGCTCTTCCTGCAGAGAGGTGAGCAGGGCGCCAGCTATCAGGAAGGCGGCGAGGATGAGGAGCGACTTGTGCAGCTCGTTCTTCACCAAGATGGCGAAGGCAGAGGCGGCGAGCATGATGAGCAGCCAGTAGGAGGGAGGAAGGGTGACGACGTGGAAGTGCGCAATGACAATGCCCGACACAAGCATCAAGCAGAGAGCCTGAGTGGGGCGCGAATTGAAGAACTTTCGCCTTCTGAGGACTGTCTTTGCGCCAGAAATCTTCATTTAATCTTTAATTTCTGCAAATATAGGAATTTTTTTTCGTCTAAATGTAGTTTTTTTTGTAATTTTGCAAAGTTTTATAGAATACAATAAAAATCATTATAATGAACGTTTCATACAAATGGCTTAAAGAATACGTCGATTTCGACCTTACTCCCCAGGAGACAGCGGACGCGCTGACTTCTTGCGGTCTCGAAGTCGATGCTTTGGAAGAAGTACAGTCCATCAAGGGTGGACTGAAGGGTCTTTACGTAGGTAAAGTGTTGACATGCGAGATGCATCCCAATAGCGATCACCTCCATGTCACTACTGTAGATTTGGGCAAGGGCGAGCCCCAGCAGATTGTATGCGGTGCCCCCAACGTGGCAGCAGGACAGAAAGTCATCGTAGCCGACCTGGGCTGCGTGCTCTACGACGGCGACAAGAGTTTCACCATCAAGCGCAGCAAGCTTCGCGGCGTGGAGAGTCTCGGCATGATCTGTGCCGAGGACGAGATAGGAGTAGGAACCTCTCACGACGGCATCATCGTGCTGCCAGAGGATGCTCCCGTAGGTCAGCCAGCAGCAGAGTATTATCACTTGGAGAGCGACTGGCTCATCGAGATAGACATCACAGCCAACCGAGCTGATGCCCTGGGTCACTGGGGAGTGGCACGCGACCTCTATGCGTGGCTGAAGCAGAACGGCTATCAGACCAGTATGCATCGTCCTTCGTGTGATGAGTTCGTGGTCGACAACGAGGACCTGCCTATCGAGGTGGAGATTCAGAACACTGAAGCTTGCAAGCGCTATGCCTGTGTGAGCATCACCGACTGCGAGGTGAAGGAGAGTCCTAAGTGGCTGCAGGACAAGCTGAACATCATCGGCTTGCGTCCTATCAACAACATCGTGGACATCACCAACTATATCATGATGGCTTACGGACAGCCACTGCACTGCTTTGATGCCGACATGGTGACAGGACATAAGATCGTGGTACGCACCCAGCCGGAGGGAACCAAGTTTGTGACCCTCGACGGTGAGGAACATACCCTGGGCGAGCACGACCTGAGCATCTGCAACGCCGAGGAGCCTATGTGTATCGCAGGTATCTTTGGCGGTAAGGGTTCGGGAACCTACGACACCACCAAGAGTGTGGTGTTGGAGAGTGCCTACTTCCATCCAACATGGATTCGCAAGAGTGCCCGCCGTCACGGACTGAGCACCGACGCCAGCTATCGTTTTGAGCGCGGTGTAGACCCCAACGGACAGATTTATGCCCTCAAGCAGGCTGCCATCCTCTGCAAGCAGTTGGCAGGCGGAAAGATCAGCATGCAGATCAAGGACGTATATCCAGAGCCTATCCAGGATTTCCCTGTGCGCCTGAACTATGAGTATGCACACCGTCTCATCGGTAAGGAGATCGGTGCAGAGACCATCAAGAATATCGCCACCTCATTGGAGATGAAGATTGTGAAGGAAGACGCCGAGGGCCTCGACCTCCTCGTTCCTGCCTTCCGTGTTGACGTGCAGCGTCCTTGCGACGTGGTGGAGGACATCCTGCGTATCTACGGATACAACAACGTGGAGATTCCTACCCAGCTGAAGAGCTCGCTCACCGTACAGGGCGAGGAAGACAAGCACTACCACACCCAGAACATCGTGGCAGAGCAGCTGGTAGGCGAGGGCTTCATGGAGATACTGAACAACTCGCTCACCAAGGCAAGCTATTATACCGACTTCGAACTCAACGCTTATCCCGACGAGCACACCGTGAAGGTGATGAACCCTCTGAGTGCCGACCTGGGAGTGATGCGCCAGACCATGCTCTTCGGTGGACTGGAGAGTGTGTCGCGCAACATCAACCACAAGAGCCAAAACCTGAAGTTCTTCGAGGTGGGCAACACCTATTTATATAATAAGGAGAAATGGGATGCCGAGAATCCTATCAAGGGCTACAGCCAGGAAGGTCACATCTCGCTCTTCATCACCGGTAAGCGCGTAGAAGGCAACTGGGCTCATGCCGACGAGCAGAGTAGCATCTACGAGCTGAAGGCTGTGGTGGAGAACATCCTGCGCCGTGTGGGTATGCCACAGAACAATGTGGTGCTGAAGCACAGCGACAACAATATCTTCTCAAAGGGTGTGCAGTATGAGACCCGTGCCGGAAAGGTATTGGTAGAGATGGGTATCCTGAGCCTGAAGCTGAAGAAGGCTTTCGATATCGAGCAGGACGTGTTCTATGCCGATGTGCACTGGGACAACCTGATGAAGGCCATCAAGAAGGTGAGCCTCACCTATACCGATATCAGCAAGTATCCTTCTGTAAGCCGCGACCTGGCACTCCTGGTCGACAAGAGTGTGGAGTTTGAGCAGATAGAGATGATCGCCCGTCAGACAGAGAAGAAGCTCCTCAAGAGTGTGGTTCTCTTTGACGTGTATGAGGGCAAGAACCTGCCAGAGGGCAAGAAGAGCTACGCAGTGAACTTCATCCTGCAGGACGAGGAGAAGACTCTCAACGACAAGCAGATCGATGCCATCATGAAGAAACTCATTGCCAACCTCACAGGCAAGTTGAATGCTGAATTGAGATAATTTTGGAGTTAACTCCTTCACATCATATAAAATAAGTATAACAACAAAACATATTAAATTTTATTCCAATGGGAAGAGCATTTGAATATCGTAAGGCTACAAAGCTGAAAAGATGGGGCCACATGGCCAAGACATTTACTAAGTTAGGTAAGCAGATTGCAATTGCAGTAAAGGCTGGCGGTCCAGAGCCAGAGAACAACCCTACCTTGCGTGCTATCATCGCCAACTGTAAGCGTGAGAACATGCCTAAGGATAACATCGCACGTGCCATCAAGAACGCTTGTGGCAAGGATACAAGCGATTACAAGGAGGTGACTTACGAGGGATATGGTCCTCACGGTGTTGCCATCTTCGTTGACACATTGACAGACAACACCACACGTACCGTAGGTGACGTGCGCTCAGTTTTCAATAAGTTCAATGGCAACATGGGTACCACAGGTTCTCTTTCTTTCCTCTTCGACCACAAGGCTGTGTTCACCTTCAAGAAGAAGGAAGGCATGGATATGGACGAGATGATTCTTGACCTGATTGACTATGGTGTAGAGGATGAGTTCGACGAGGATGAGGAGAACAACGAGATCACTATCTACGGTGCTCCTACAAGCTTCGGCGACATCCAGAAGCACTTGGAGGCTGAGGGCTTCGAGGTGACCGGTGCTGAGTTCACCTATATCCCTAACGACCTGAAGGACGTTACTCCTGAGGAGCGTGAGACTATCGACAAGATGGTGGAGAAGCTGGAGGAGTTTGACGATGTTCAGACCGTCTATACCAATATGAAGCCAGAGGCTTCTGAGGAGGCTGAATAAGCATTCTTTTTCGTATGATATTTAAGTTTTGTCTTAAAGCTTTTGCCCTTACAGGGCGTTTAGGGCATTGCCGTTTATACCCAGGGCGTTGCCCTGGGCTAGGAGGGGTTGCCCTTACAGGGCGCTTGGCGAAAATTAAATAATCATACGAGCACGCCCAGAAAGGATTAGCCCAATTCAGCGTTGCTTTTATCGGCACGCCCAGAAAGGATTAGCCCAATTCAGCGCTGCTTTTACTGGCACGCCCAGAAAGGATTAGCCCAATTCAGCGCTGCTTTTACTGGCACGCCCAGAAAGGATTAGCCCAATTCATCGCTGCTTTTATCGGCACGCCCTGAAAGGGCAGAAGCTCATAGCCCAGGGCATCGCCCTGGGTTTTGTGTTTATTTCACTATGCGCCCTGTAAGGGCAAAAGCTTTAAAATAAGGAGAAAACATTATGATTAATTCTAACAACGAAAATCAGGATAAGTTGCAGAAGGTGACCTATCAGACACACGGCACCTGTTCAAAGTACATCTGCATCAGTGTGGATGAGGACGGAACAGTAAGGGATGCTGAGTTTATCGGCGGTTGTGACGGCAACACCAAGGGCGTATGCGCTCTGATAAGAAACATGAAGGCCAAGGACGTGATAGCCCGACTGAAAGGCATCACCTGCGGCAACAAGCCAACCAGTTGTCCAGACCAGTTGGCTACTGCCCTTCAGCAAATGGGATATTAATTTAGCATGGCGATATGTTCAAGCTTTAGTACTTGAACGTATCGTCCAACAAAATTTTCTGGGGATTGGAAGCCGAACGGTAGATGAAACGGAAGGAGAAGTGGGCTTCCTTATAGCTCTTGAGCGCCGGGTTGTTGTCGAGTGCCTGTTTCTGCATATTGTGCAGTTTGTTACGGTTCAGGGCTATCGCCTCGGCATTGTCAGCCTTGTTGCGCAAGCTGAGATAATAAATATAAGTGCGTGAGTCTTTGTCAAACACAGCGCTGTCGGTACGGCTGTCGTTGATGTAAGGGGTGGGACATACCTTCTCTGTGTATTCGCGGGCTTCGCGTACAGCCCTGTCTTCCATGCTCTCAGTGCATGATGCCATGAGGGCAAGAGTCATGATACCGAATAAAATCTTTTTCATCTTTTTTTCTTCGTTTTTGAATTTTGTCACAAAGTTACTGCAAAATTCGTAATCCTGCAACATTTGACCCTGATTTTTCTGTCAGAAGCTCTAACTTCTCTAACTTCTTAACTTGCTAAAGTTGAGTAAATGCGAAAAAAAGCGCGAAAAAAATTGGTTTTCTCCTAAAAATAAGGTAATTTTGCATCCTAAAGTATAAATATTTTATGGAGAATATCAACAAAATACGAAATTTCTGTATTATTGCACATATAGACCATGGTAAAAGTACCCTGGCAGACCGATTGTTGGAGAAGACACAGACCATCAAGATCACTGAGGGTCAGATGCTCGATGACATGGATTTGGAGCGAGAGAGAGGTATCACCATCAAGAGCCATGCCATCCAGATGGAGTACAAGGCAAATGACGGACAAACCTATATCCTCAACCTCATTGATACTCCGGGACACGTGGATTTCTCTTACGAGGTTTCACGTTCCATCGCAGCCTGCGAGGGAGCGCTCCTGGTAGTTGACGCCACACAGGGTGTGCAGGCGCAGACCATCTCCAACCTTTATATGGCCATAGATCACGACTTGGAAATCATTCCTGTCATCAACAAGATAGACATGCCTTCGGCCATGCCCGAGGAGGTGGAGGACGAGATCGTAGAACTCATTGGATGCAAGCGCGAGGAGATTCTGCGTGCCTCAGGAAAGACAGGTGAGGGCGTAGAGGATGTGCTCGAGGCTGTGGTGAACCGTGTGCCTCATCCCGAGGGTGACGACAAGGCACCTTTGCAGGCACTGATTTTCGACTCTGTGTTCAACTCTTTCCGTGGCATCATCGCCTACTTCAAGATAGAGAACGGAACCATCCGCAAGGGTGACAAGGTGAAGTTCTTCAACACAGGCATGGAATATGATGCCGACGAGATCGGCGTGCTGAAGATGGACATGATAGCCCGCAACGAGCTGGGAACAGGCGAGGTGGGATATATCATCTCGGGTATCAAGAACGCCACTGAGGTGAAGGTGGGTGATACCATTACCCATGTTGCACGTCCCTGCGAGAAAGCCATTGCCGGTTTCCAGGAGGTGAAGCCTATGGTCTTTGCCGGTGTCTATCCCATAGACCCCAGTGACTACGAGAACCTGCGTGCCTCGTTGGAGAAGCTGCAGCTCAATGATGCCAGTCTCACCTTTATGCCGGAGAGCTCTGTGGCTTTGGGCTTCGGTTTCCGTTGTGGTTTCTTGGGTCTGCTCCACATGGAGATCATACAGGAACGACTCGACCGTGAGTTCAACATGGACGTCATCACCACCGTGCCCAACGTATCCTATATGGTATACGACAAGCAGGGCGGTGAGAAAGAGGTGCACAATCCTTCGGGACTGCCCGACCCAACGATGATCGACCATATCGAGGAACCCTATATCCGCGCCACCATCATCACATCGTGCGACTATATTGGTCCTATCATGAAACTTTGTCTCGACAAGCGAGGCGAGCTCATCAAGCAGGAGTATGTGAGTGGCAACCGTGTGGAGCTGCACTTCATGCTGCCTCTTGGCGAAATCGTTATCGACTTCTATGATAAGCTGAAGAGCATTTCCAAGGGATATGCTTCCTTCGATTATCACATAGACAGCTTCCGTCCTTCCGACCTGGTGAAGCTCGACATTCTGCTCAACGGTGAGCCTGTGGATGCCCTGAGTACCCTGACCCATCGTGAGAATGCAGTTGCCTTTGGTCGCAGAATGTGTGAGAAGTTGAAAGACCTGATACCCCGTCAGCAGTTTGATATCGCTATACAGGCTGCCATCGGAGCCAAGATTGTGGCACGCGAAACCATCAAGCAGGTACGTAAGGACGTTACAGCCAAGTGTTATGGTGGTGACGTAAGCCGTAAGCGCAAACTGTTGGAGAAGCAGAAGAAGGGTAAGAAGCGTATGAAGCAGATCGGTAATGTGGAGGTGCCACAGAAGGCATTCCTTGCCGTATTGAAACTCGACTAACCATTTCAAGTAAGATAAAAGCTATCAAGCAACATAAATCAAGGAGGTAGAATAATGAATGATTTAAGGACGATTACTCCCAAGCGTGATATTGCCAGGGAGTTGGCGCGTAAGTACAGTACGATGACTCACGACGAGCTCGACATCCTGGAGGGCATCCTGGAGCCAGTGAAATACGGCAAGGGCGAGATGATCCTTACGGAAGGTGAGGTGTGTCGTGGTATCTCTTATATCGAGAAGGGTCTTGTGCGCCAGTTCTATAATAAGAATGGCAAGGAGGTGACCGAGCATCTGGGCGTCGACCATACCATCTTTATGTGTATCGAGAGTCTTTTCAAGGAGGAGCCTACTCGTCTTCAGGTGGAGGCTCTTGAGGCTACCCTGGTTTATATCTTGCCTAAGTCTAAACTGGAGGCTGCCGCCATCCGCAATGTCAACATTCAGATGTTGTATCGTAAGATTCTGGAGGAGAGTCTCATCCAGTCGCAGGTTCAAGCCGACCTGATGCGTTTCGAGACTGCGCCCAACAAATACAAGCGTCTGTGCGAACTGAGTCCTCAGGTGGTGTTGCGTGCTCCATTGACATACATTGCCAGCTATCTGCAAATGACTCCCGAGACATTGTCCCGCATCCGTTCGGGTGTGTTGCTATAAAGATGTAATAACCAAAAAGTCCTGCTTCACAATGATGAAGCAGGACTTTTTGGTTATTGAAAATTCGCATATTTGCCCCACACGCCTTGAACAGAATGATCGAAGCTAAAGGTCAGAAGCTCACAGAAGCAGCACGCCCTGAACCAATGGTCACCGACCGAAGAGAAAGGTCAGAAGCTCACAGAAGCAGCACGCCCTGAACCAACGGTCATCGGCCGAAGGTAAAGTTTTCTATAAGCAGCACGCCCTGAAAGGGCAGAAGCTCTTAGCCCAGGGCAAC
>ERZ780174.24-NODE-24-length-55174-cov-9.3038_pt1 | contig 55174 bp, 46 predicted proteins | sample MGYA00511567_ERZ780174 | MGnify/ENA primary metagenome ERZ780174 (study PRJEB29588, sample SAMEA2154920) | human gut metagenome | biome: human gut; feature: human-associated habitat; material: faeces | place: Denmark | collected 2008/2010 ... | reverse complement strand
TGATTTTTTCATTTCACTTACATTTTAAGGAGTCAACCATATGTACAAAAAGACACAAAGTTTTCAATAGGGGTGCTGAGCAGTTACCCAACAAGCCTTTTTCTTAAAAAAAGCATAAATTATGCAGTTAGTATTCCATAGAAATAGCTTTTTTTATTAACTTTGCACCTATTATATAATAATAAGCTAATCAATGAAGGAATTTGTCATCTCAGAAGTCAAGGCAGAGACTGCCGTTCTCGTGGGTCTTATCACCAAAGAGCAGGACGAAGCCAAGACCAAGGAATACCTCGACGAGCTGGAATTTCTTGCCGATACGGCAGGAGCTGTAACCGTCAAGCGATTCACGCAAAAGGTTGTCGCTCCCAATCAGACCACCTATGTAGGAAAGGGAAAGCTCGAGGAAATCAAACAATACATTAAGGAAGAAGAGGAAGAAGACCGCGAGATCGGAATGGTCATCTTCGACGACGAGCTGTCTGCCAAGCAGATACGCAATATTGAGCAAGAGCTACAGGTTAAGATTCTCGACCGCACATCTCTTATTCTCGACATCTTTGCCATGCGCGCCCAGACTGCTGCCGCCAAGACACAGGTGGAATTGGCACAGTATAGATACATGTTGCCTCGTCTGCAACGACTCTGGACTCACCTTGAGCGCCAGGGCGGTGGTTCTGGCTCGGGTGGCGGTAAAGGTTCTGTAGGATTGCGTGGTCCTGGTGAAACCCAGCTTGAGATGGACCGTCGTATCATCCTCGGCCGCATGAGCTTGCTCAAAGAACGCCTGGCCGAGATAGACAAGCAGAAGACCACTCAGCGCAAGAACCGCGGCCGACTCATCCGTGTGGCCCTTGTCGGCTACACCAACGTGGGCAAGAGCACCATTATGAACCTGCTCTCCAAGAGCGAGGTCTTTGCCGAGAACAAACTCTTCGCCACTCTCGACACCACAGTACGAAAGGTCGTGGTGGAAAATCTGCCTTTCCTCCTGGCCGACACAGTAGGATTTATCCGCAAGTTGCCTACCGACCTGGTAGACTCTTTCAAAAGCACCCTCGACGAGACACGCGAGGCCGACCTGCTGTTGCATGTTGTCGACATCTCGCATCCTGATTTCGAGGAGCAGATACAGGTGGTGGAGAAGACCCTGGAGGAACTGGGCTGCGCCGACAAACCATCGATGATCATCTTCAACAAGATAGACAACTACTCCTGGGTAGAGAAGGAGGAAGACGACCTTACTCCTATACAGAAAGAAAACATCACCCTCGACGAGCTCAAGCGCACATGGATGGCGAAGTTGCACGACGACTGTCTCTTCATCTCTGCCAAGAACAAGGAGAACATCGACGAGTTCCGCAACATTCTGTACAAGAAAGTGCGCGAGCTGCACGTACAGAAGTATCCCTATAATGATTTCCTGTATCAGGACTACGAATAAAAAACAACGACTATGAACGATTACCGACCGCTTACCACCGAAGAGATAGAACAGCTGCAACAGAATGGCTGTTGGGCTGAAGACTGGACTTCCGTCAACGTCGCAGAAGACTTCAATCCCGAACACATGCGTCAGGTAATGCTCTACGGAGAAGTCTGCATAGGCAGCTTCGACAAGAGCATCGAGGTAAGTCCGGGCTTTCACAAGCACTCGGGCATCCGCAATGCCACCTTGCACAATGTCATCATCGGAGACGATTGCCTCATCGAGAACATAGGAGGATTCATCAATAACTATACCATCGGTGACGAGTGCTACCTATCCAACGTATCCACAATAGAGACTACAGAGGGAGCTACCTATGGAGAAGCCAATGTCATCAGTGTACTCAACGAGGCTGGCGACGGGAACATCATCTCTTTCTCCGAACTGAGCAGTCAGTTGGCAGCACTCATGCTCAAGCATTCTCATAACAAGGAGTTTCGCGAGACACTTTTCCAGTTAGTCAGAGCATATGTTAGCAGCCGACTGCCCGAACGCGGACTGATAGGCAACAATGTGAAGATAGCCAACACCAAGGAGATTATCAACTGCATCATCAACGACTACTGCGAGGTGAACGGAGCAGAGCGACTGAGTGACTGCACCCTCCTGGGAGATGCTACCAGCAGCGTTTATATAGGAACGGGTGTCATAGCCGAAAACACTATCATCGACCATGGGGCAAGCATCACCAACGGAGCCAACCTGCAAGACTGTTTCGTGGGAGAAGCCTGCCAGATAAACAACAGCTTCACCGCATCGGCATCGGTATTCTTTGCCAACTCGGTAATGAGCAATGGCGAAGCATGTGCCGCCTTCTGCGGTCCGTTCTCAGCCTCTCATCACAAGAGTTCGCTCATCATCGGAAGCCAGGTTTCGTTCTATAATGCCGGTTCTGCCACCAACTTCAGCAATCATGCCTACAAGATGGGTCCCATCCACTGGGGCATTCTAGAGAGAGGCACCAAGACAGCCAGCGGCTCCTACCTTTTCCTGCCTGCCCACATCGGTGCTTACTCCGTATGTCTTGGCAAGACCATGGCTCATCCCGACACAACCTCCTTCCCCTTCTCCTATATTATTGGCGAGGGAGAGAAGACCATACTCATCCCTGGCAGAAACCTTGTCACTGTAGGACTTTACCGCGACATCAACAAGTGGCCCAAGCGCGACCTACGACCAGCCGAGCACCGCAAGAGCATCATCAACCAAGAGTGGCTCTCGCCTTTTGTCATCCGCAAGGCGACAGAAGGAAGGCGCATTCTGCAAGAGCTCTGCACCACTTGCGGAACTCAATGCCAGGAATACCACTATCAGGGACTCACCATTCCGCGCAGCTCACTCCTTTCCGGCATCCGCTTCTACGACATGCTCATCAGTCTCTACTTAGGTCAAGTCATCAAGAAGGCCACGCTTCCTGCAGCAGCAGCAGAAGAAGGACATGAATATACCCCACTGTCCGAACAGGCCATCCACAATGGCGAAGAAGCATGGACCGATCTGGGTGGTCTGCTCCTGCCGCAGGCTTTGGAAAGTCAACTCGTCGAAGACATCATCGACGGAACAACCGAAGACATTGAGTCTGTTATCAACGCATTGTCCGAGGCTCACAGCCATTATGCCGATTTGAATCAAGCTTATGCCTTCAGCCTCATCCGACAACTCTACGAAGAAGCCACACCGGCAGCCTTCTCGCTGATCGAAACCAGAGCCGACGAGGCAAAATCGCTATGGACCGAAGCCATCAGAAAAGATGCGCAGAAGGAATACGACTTGGGCGACGTGGACGAAGACACCTTCCTGCACTTTGCCAACTCCCTCAGTCCTGCCACATAAAAAGTCCAACAAAGAAAAATCATTTATACAACATAAAATCATAAAAGTATGAGTTTAAAATCTATCATGCTGGCGGCACTCTTCACATCGGGTGCGCTTTGTGCCAGCGCAAAAGACTATCATTACACCACCGTACCAGGCGATGCAATGCAAACACGCATCTATACTCTCGACAATGGTCTGAAGGTATACATGTCAGTTAACAAGGAGAAGCCTCGCTTGCAGGTCAACATCGCTGTAAAAACAGGTTCGCGTAATGACCCTGCCGAGACTACTGGTCTGGCTCACTATCTGGAGCACCTGATGTTCAAAGGCACCAAGAAGTTTGGTACCATCGATGCCGCCAAGGAGAAGCCATACCTCGACGAGATAACCCGCCGCTATGAGACTTATCGCAAACTCACCGATCCCGCACAGCGCAAGCAGGCTTACCACGAGATTGACTCCATCTCACAGTTGGCTGCCAAATACAACATCCCCAACGAGTACGACAAGCTCATGTCGAGCATCGGTAGCGAGGGAACAAACGCCTATACCAGCAATGATGTCACCTGCTACGTGGAGAACATCCCAAACAATGAGATAGAAAACTGGGCCAAGGTGCAGAGCGACCGCTTCCAGAACATGGTCATCCGTGGCTTCCATACAGAGCTGGAGGCCGTGTACGAGGAGAAGAACATCTCCATGGCAAGCGATGCCACCAAGGAGTTTGCTGCTCTCTGGAACCTCCTCACTCCTACCCATCCTTATGGCACACAGACTACCATCGGCGAGCAGGAGCACCTCAAGAACCCAAGTATCATCAACATACAGAACTATTTCCACCGTTACTATGTGCCAAACAATGTGGCTATCGTCATGGCTGGCGACTTTGACCCCGACAAGACCATAGCTCTCATCGACCAGTACTTTGGCTCATGGAAGAAGAGCGACAACCTGTCACGACCTGAGTTCGAGGCACAGCCTGCCATCACATCAGTAAAGGACACCACGGTTGTCGGTAAGGAGCAGGAAAACATGATGCTGGCATGGCTCTTCAAGGGCGTCAACGACCAGCAGAACGACACCCTCGATGTCATCAGCGACCTGCTCGCCAACGGCAAGGCAGGACTCTTCGAGGTAGACCTGGAACAGAAGATGAAACTCGCCTCTGCAGGAGCCTTCAACTATGGTCTGCACGACTACACCGCTTTCATCGTTCAGGCACTGCCCAACAAGGGACAGAAGCTCGAAGACACACGTGCCCTCGTGCTTGACGAGATGGGCAAGTTGCGCCGTGGCGAGTTTGCCGACGAATTGCTTCCTGCTGTCATGGCAAACAAGAAGCTCAACTTCTACAAAGGACTCGACGACAACGAGAACCGAGCCAGCATCATGGTGGACGCTTTCATCAACGACCAGAAATGGGAAGACGTAGCCAAGCAGCTCGACCGCCAGAGCAAGTTGACCAAGAAAGATATCATCGACTTTGCCAACAAGCATCTGCGTGCCGACAACTTCGTATGTGTATACAAGCGCATCGGTGAGGACAAGACGCTCAAGAAGATTGAGAAGCCTGCCATCACTCCTATACCTGCCAACCGCGAGTATGAGAGCGATTTCGTCAAAGAAATCAAGAACGCAGAAGTGGCTCCTATACAGCCTGAGTTCCTCGACTTCAAGAAAGACCTCACCGTCACAAAGACCAGCAAAAAACTGCCTTTGCTCTACAAGCAGAACACACAGGACGACCTCTTCAACCTCTCCTTCCGTTATGAGTTGGGCGACGAGGATGACATGCGCTACAGCTATGCTGCTGATTATCTCGGCTACATAGGTACCGACAAGAAGACCGTCTCTGAAATCAAACAGGCTTTCTATAACATTGCCTGCAACTACAGTGTGGCTCAGGGCACCAAGAGCCTCAGCATCAACATCAATGGTCTGAACGAGAACCTTCCTAAGGCACTCAGCCTCTTGGAGGACTTGCTGCATCATGCCAAAGCCGACAAGACTTCATGGAACCAGTATGTAGACCTCGTAGAGAAAAATGGCAACGACATGAAGGCCAACCAGAAGGCCAACTTCTCACGCTTGTGGGACTATTGCGTATATGGTCCTTACAATCCAAGCCGCAATCAGATTCTCCCTGCCGATCTTCGCAAGATGGATCCACAGGAGCTGATCAACCTTCTAGGCGCACTCGACAATATCGAGCACACCGTATTCTATTATGGTCCTTACAGCGAGAAACAGCTCAACAGCCTCCTCGCCAAAGAACATAAGACTGGCAAAAAACTCATCCCTGCTCCACAGGGCAAGGAGTACACCAAGCAGCAGCCACAGAGCAACGAGATTCTCATTGCTCCCTACGAGGCTAAGAACATCTATCTGCGCCAGTACCAGAACGAGGGTAAGACTTTCACCGACGACAATGCTGCCGTAGTAGGACTCTTCAATGAGTACTTTGGCGGAAGCATGAACGCCATCGTCTTCCAGGAACTTCGCGAGACAAGAGGTCTGGCTTACAACGCAGGTTCTTATTATGTACGCCCTGGCCGTAAGAACGATACAGAATACTTCTTCACTCATATCATCTCGCAGAGCGACAAGATGATGGACTGCATCAACGTGTTCAACGAGATCATCAACAACCTGCCACAGAACGAGGCTGCATTCAACCTGGCTAAGCAGAGCCTCATCAAGAGCCTGCAGAGTATGCGTACCACTAAGGACAATGTGCTCTACGCTTACTTCAATGCCAAGCTGAAGGGACTCGACTACGATCCCAACAAGAAGCTCTATGAGGCGCTCCAGAACGTGACAATTCAGGACATCACTAACTTCGAGAAGCAGAATATCGTGGGCAAGCCTTACCGCATGGTCATCCTCGGCAACGAGAAAGACCTCGACATGAAGAGCCTCGAGAAGATTGCGCCTATCAAGCGCCTCTCTCAGGAAGAGATCTTCGGATTCTGATTTTATGTCAAGAATTTAAGAATATTCCAAGGCTAATCATTAGGAAGAATGAAGATTGGCAGGAAGTCTGTTCGCTGTGTGAACTTCTTTCTCAATAATTCAACAGATAAGGGGAAGGAAAAAGAAGAATTCTTTAATTCTCAAATTCTTGACAAAACAAAACAACTTGAATATTTCAACAGTATAATAACAACAAAAAAACATTATGGCAAAAGCTCCAGATTTTAAGTACGCTCCAATGTTTCAGCTTGGAGAGGACAAGACAGAATATCGCCTTATCTCAAAAGAAGGCGTAAGCACAGCAGAGTTCGAGGGAAAAACAATCCTCAAGGTTTCAAAGGAAGCACTTACCCTGCTCGCACAGCAGGGTTTCCACGACGTAGAGTTCATGCTCCGTCGTGAGCACAACCTCCAGGTGGCTAAGATTCTCAGCGACCCCGAGGCATCAGAGAACGACAAATACGTAGCTCTCCAGTTCCTCCGCAACGCAGAGACTGCCGTGAAGGGCATTCTCCCATTCTGCCAGGATACAGGTACTGCCATCATTCATGGCGAGAAGGGTCAGCGTGTATGGACCGACTTCGAGGACGAAGAGGCTTTGAGTTTGGGTGTTTACAACACATACACACAGGACAACCTCCGTTATTCACAGAATGCACCTCTCAACATGTATGACGAGGTGAACACACGTTGCAACCTGCCTGCCCAGATCGATATCGAGGCTACCGAGGGCGACGAGTATCGCTTCGTGATGGTTGCCAAGGGTGGCGGCTCTGCCAACAAGACTTACTTCTACCCTATGACCAAAGCTACTATCCAGAATGAGGGTACATTACTCCCATTCCTCGTAGAGAAGATGAAGAGCCTCGGTACAGCAGCATGTCCTCCTTACCACATCGCATTCGTTATTGGTGGTACTTCTGCCGAGAAGAACCTCCTTACCGTGAAGCTGGCTTCTATCAAGTACTACGACGAGTTGCCTACAACAGGTGATGAGACCGGTCGTGCTTTCCGCGATATCGACTTGGAGAACAAGCTCCTCGATGAGGCTCACAAGATTGGCTTGGGTGCACAGTTTGGTGGTAAGTACTTGGCTCACGACATCCGTGTCATCCGTCTGCCTCGTCATGGTGCCAGCTGCCCTATCGGTATGGGTGTAAGCTGCTCTGCCGACCGCAACATCAAGGCTAAGATCAACAAGGACGGTATCTGGTTGGAGAAGATGGACGAGAACCCAACAGAGTTGATTCCTGAGGAGCTCCGCAACCCAGGAGAGGGTACCAAGGGAATCGAGATCGACCTCGACAAGGGTATCGACGCTGTACGCGCTGAGTTGACCAAGTATCCTGTCAGCACCCGTGTCAACCTGAAGGGAACCATCATCGTGGCTCGTGACATCGCTCATGCCAAGCTCAAGGCTCGCTTGGATGCTGGCGAGGAGATGCCAGAGTACTTCAAGAACCATCCTATCCTCTATGCTGGTCCTGCCAAGACTCCAGAGGGTTATCCATGTGGCTCTATGGGTCCTACCACAGCCAATCGTATGGACCCATACGTTGACGAGTTCCAGGATCATGGCGCCAGCTTGGTCATGATTGCCAAGGGCAACCGTGGCGACATCGTGACAGAGGCCTGCAAGAAGCATGGTGGTTTCTACCTCGGTACTATCGGTGGTGTAGCTGCCGTTCTCTCTCAGAGTTCCATCAAGAGCATCGAGTGCGTAGAGTACCCAGAGCTCGGCATGGAGGCTATCTGGAAGATTACCGTAGAGGACTTCCCTGCATTCATCCTCGTAGACGACAAGGGCAACGACTTCTTCAAACAGCTGAAGCCTTGGACTCCATGCAAGGAGTGCCAGAAATAAAATCACACTTATCTTTACATAAAGGGGTGTGCCACGGATTTTGTGGCACACCCTTTTTTCTATCTTGACAACTTCCTTTCCATCAATCCCAAGATTCAACATAAAAGTCATTTCTTTTGCGATAACAATTTTATTAAGTAAATTTTATTATAGGACAGGTTCTCTGCGACTGGGTTATGAGAGCAAAATCCCCCCTAAACCATCACAGCCATCAGCCGACGAAACTTCGTCAGTTTTTTTATCTTCACCCCCTTCATCACCGAGTTCTGTATTTTCCGTTAAAATAGTCGTATTGAGTAAAATCAGTACTTTTTCATTCATTACTATTGCATTAATAGATATTTTTTGTATCTTTGCAGAAGATAAGTTGCATCTCAGCAAAACGTTCAAACAAGCTTGACGCTATGCATTCGATTTGCATGATCCATACCTGAATAAAAAGACAATGATTATGAAGTCAAGAGAATACTACATTTCACTGATTTTATCTCACGCCGAAGAACTAAAAAGTAACTTCGGAGTAAAATCATTACGTCTCTTTGGTTCTGTTTCCAGAAATGAACAGAAAGAAGGTAGCGATGTTGATATATGTGTAGATATGGAACCGAAAATGTTTCTTGTTGTCAGACTTAAGCGCTTTTTAGAAAACTTACTGGAATGCTCAGTCGATATAGTAAGAATACACAAACGTATCAATCCATACCTTCTTAAAGAAATAGAACATGACGGAATATACATTATCAAATAGAATAGCAGGTACCTTATTGCAAATAAAAAAAGCTATAGAACAATTGCAAGATTGGAATAAGGATATACAAAATGTAGATGATTACTATAGTACGCCAGAAGGCATGAAAAATCTTGCAGCCAGTTGTATGCTTATAGAGGCTATTGGAGAAGGGGTTAAACAGATAGATAAATTAACCCAATCCCGTTTGTTAGATGAACGTCCAGAAATACCTTGGCAAGATGTCATAGGCATTCGTAACCATATTGCACATGGCTATTTTGATATTGACGGAGATATTGTATTAGACGTTATCAAAAATAATCTTGACGAGTTGCTGGCTGCCATTAATTATTTTATCACAAAATTCTCTATTTAAGTATGAGAACTTTCGCTTGTTTCGAAAGTTTGAGAAGTCAAAGACAATGTTAGGTATACCCCTATTGCGATAACAATTTTATTAAAATACTTGGATTATTCGATTCTTTTTTCTATATTTGCAGCGTGTTAATATTTAAACATCATTATGGCAGAATATAAAGTTACACCGATGAAAGACAGAACCGTCTGCGGCTGGATTGCAGTCGTAAGTTTTATTATAGGACTGGTTCTCTGCGACTGGGTTATGGGAGCAAAGGCACCAGACTGGGCTTCCGATTTATTGATTCTGTGTGGTATCACTATGTTTATAAGCACCTTGTTGTGGGTGATTATGCTCTGCCAGGATGATAATATATAACCCCTAAACCATCACAGCCATAAGCCGACGAAACTTCGTCGGCTTTTTTTATTTTCACCCACCTTCATTACCACCCATGCAGGCATCCTCGATGGCGGGAACTGCCGCTGTACCGTGGTACAGGTGCGCAAGCAGAAATACCCGGCTACAGAGCACGCTGAAGCCATGAGCAGGGGCGAGGAGGCCATGAACGGCGAACGATATAACATTTTCCGCTTCAACAGTGGCAAGCAGGGCAAAACCATGCCCGACTATAACCCTTACACCATCAGGCGGTGTAATGATTGCGATGTAGCGAAAGGAAAACTGACTTTAAGTCTCCCCGACAACGAGATATGTGCTGCATGTAAATTCGTACAAAATTGCGCCCTGAATAGAGATAAATCAGAAGTATGTGTAAGCAAGAAGGAGTTACTCCGGTCTTCTGAAAACTTCACAAAGAAATCAGAAAGCTTGCAAACAGGTAACTACTTCCAGACCAAAAAGACACTACGTCTCGGACTGGATCATGCCAGGACCGCCGAAGAGGTCGCTGCGCAGAAATGGATAGCACAGCATTTGGAGAACCTCCGATTCGTTCGGTTCAGCCCTCTTGGCGAAGTAAAGGATATGACATCCGAGATAGATATAAGAAATATCAAAAAGAAAAAGGATAGAGGTGCCACCGGGTACAATGAATACGAAATTGAAATCAGCGGAGAAACTTGGCAGCTTAAGACTGAGATAAGGAAAGACAAAAAAGAAACTCTTTACAATGCCTTTAAAAAGAAATAGCTCCAAACATCCACGCGGCTCGTCGAAGGAACCATTGGGACGTTGAAGCTATTTCCACCGCAAAGATACAATAAACTTTTTAAACTCGCTAGAATATGAGCAAAAAGAAGAGAAAAAGAGAAAAATCTAATGGGAACGGCACTGTTTTGCCGTTTCAGCCCCTACTAAGGCTGGGGCCCTATCCCTACTACCGATGAGCCTCGGTCCCTATTAGGGATGGAGCCTCGTCCCTATAGGGATGCAAAAACGATATTCTAACGGTATTCTATCACTATTATATTCACATTTTAATCTTTAAAAGTAAATGATCAATTACAGTATTGCAATGATGGGCAACCCTGCCAAGAAGCAGGACCCAAAGAAAGCCTACGGTGTGGCTCAGTACACCGAGAAATCACTTCTTTTGCGATAACAATTTTATTAAAACACTTGGATTATTCGATTCTTTTTTCTATATTTGCAACCAGTTATATATGAAATATGCCTTTACTCATTAATGCAATGAATATGGAGATTAAAGTCGTTATCAAGAAGAGAGCCCCAAAGCCTAAAACTCCAAGAGGCATCACACGGGCAGCATTCGCCATGGCACTGCTTTTTTTTGCGCTCTGCCAGTGGCAGAACAAGGTATACTTCGACGGAAATCATTCTTCTGGGGTAGTGGTTGCTATGATGGTTTTCGGTAGTCTGTCAGGATTGTTCTTCCTGTTATTTCTCTGCCTTTTGGTCAGCAAGTTTGGCAACTAAATGATTCATTTTTAGTCACCTCATTCGCCAATCGGTACCGCTTCAACTGTTCATCGTGGCTCAGCTTTGCCTTTTTCTCCACTTATGGAAGAAGCTTGTATTCCCATGAAAACTTCATGAAAATCTGTACCTCAAGCTTTAATCGCGACACAGCAAAAGTATTTAAAATAAGACAGGCAGACTTGAAATGATCAAGACTGCCTGAATGTGGGGTCCAAACCTCTTGCGAGGAATGATCCGCTGCAAAGATACAATAATCATTTTAACACACAAGAAAATAAGGAAAAATGTAATATGATGCCGTTTCAGCCCCTACTAAGGCTGGGCCTCTATCCCTACTACCGATTGACCTCGGTCCCTATAGGGATGGAGCCTCGTCCCTACTACCGATCAGCCTCAGTCCCTATTAGGGATGGAGCCTCGTCCCTATAGGGATGCGAAAACGACGTTCTGATGGCTATAACTTTTAACGACCAAAGGGAGTGATAACTCCTTTATCATCTAAACTCCTGAACCCAGCGAAAGTTGAGAAAGATAGAAATGAAATTTGCATAAACAAGGATTTATTTGTATTTTTGCATGAGAATGGAGAATAGAAAAATCATACACATTGATATGGATGCCTTCTTTGCTGCAGTAGAGCAAAGAGACTATCCTGAACTTCGGGGCAAACCCATTGCGGTAGGCTTCGACGGTCCACGTGGTGTGGTGTCTACTGCCAGCTATGAGGCACGTCGCTTCGGAGTACATTCTGCACAGTCAATCGCACAGGCCAAGCGCCTCTGCCCCGACCTCAACATCGTGCCTTGCCGACACGAACATTATAAAGAGGTGTCGCAGCAGATTCACCACATCTTCCAGGATTATACCGACCTCATAGAACCTATCTCCATCGACGAGGCCTTTCTCGATGTCACCCATAATAAGAAAGGTATAGAGCTGGCTGTAGATGTGGCACGCGAAATCAAGGCACGCATCAAAGCAGAGACAGGACTCACCGCATCGGCAGGTATCAGCTATTGCAAGTTTCTCGCCAAGGTGGCTTCCGACTATCGTAAGCCCGACGGCATCTGCACCATTCACCCCGACAAGGCTCTCGACTTTATCTCTCAACTGCCCGTGGAAGATTTTTGGGGCGTAGGCAAGAAGACTCTACAGAAGATGCACTACATGGGCATTTACCGCGGAGCCGACCTGCGTAAGGTTTCAGAACAGCATCTCGTCGAGGTTTTTGGCAAGGCTGGTCATGTCTTCTACCATTTTGCACGTGGCATCGACAATCGCCCCGTCGTTACGTATCGCGAAAGGAAGTCTGTGGGATGCGAACAGACTTTTTTAGAGGATATATACACTCCCTCTGCCGTCATCATACAACTCTATCACACCGTCCTGGAGTTGCTTACCCGCATAGAACGCAGCGAGTTCGAAGGCCGCACCCTCACCCTGAAAATCAAGTTTGCCGACTTCACCCAGATAACAAGAAGCATCTCGCAAGACAAGATTCTGAAGAGCAAGGCCGACATACTGCCTCTCTCCAAACTTCTGCTCAAGCAGGTGGAGTATTCCTCCGCCCACCCCATCCGCCTCATTGGCCTCTCAGTGAGCAATGCCACAAGCGAAGAAGCCAAGAAAGAAGACCGTGAGAACAGCACCCACAAACCCGAGTACAAGGAACTGGAATTGGAATTCGAGGAATGGGATGAGTAGTTCCCCGTATTGATTGAAGTCCATTCAGAACTCTGCTCCTAACCTTCCGAATATGAGTTCATGTAGCTGTATTTTTTCATTCTCATTTTCGTAAATGGGGAAGATTCCTAAAAAAACGAAAAAGGCCCATCCCCCAAAAAGGGAGATGAGCCTCGCAAAGTTATGGTGTTTTGAAAAACGATGTGTCTGATCTACTTTCTCAATTAATACTGACTGATCTTCAGATTGCTAATCTTGACGTTGGCGCCATTATAGCTATTGATACTCCAACAGTTCTTCTGAATGCCATAGATGCGGTTGGTATAGCTGCAAACATCATTGATGTACATCACACAGATACTGTTGTCGGTGTAGATGGTGACGTTGTACACATTGTCGGCAGGACGGGCAAACACGTAGCCATCAATTCCGGCAATGAAGCCCTTACCCTCTACGCCTTGCTCCTCAAAGTTTACCTTGCGGTTGTTCTCATCCTCTGGGTTGACAACCATGGTGTAATACTTCTTAGAGTCAGAGCCACGAACCATAGAGATACCAAACTTATCCCATTTGTTGGAAGTGGTGACGGTGAAGCTGATCTTGTTGTGACTGCCCAAGCGGCCCATCAGCATGTAGGCATCAGGCTGCTCGGCATTGCCTGCAAGCGTATAAGTGCCATCTGCCTCGGTCATGTTCTGGCTCTCCTTCACCTCTACGGCAACATCCTGGTTGTACTTCTCGCTCACGGCATCAACCTGTCCGAGTGTCAGCGTACCGTCCTCATGCTGGATGAGCTTATAGCAAACCAAGTTGCCAGCCCACTCTGGCTCTGCAGGCGAAGCACCCACAGCAGTATTGTCCTTACCGCTTCGGGTAGGACACCAGCCCCACAGATAGCGGTTGGTACCATCGCTGGCAGTCTTGCCGGCATAAAGACCACGGCTGTCGAGGAAACCTTCGTGAGCATCAGGCCATCTTGCCGCATCGTTGGCGGTACAAGCCTTCAACTCGTCAAGTGTTCTTCCCTTGAAATACTGCACTCTGCGTACAGCATGATGAAGTTCGCTATACACCAAGTACCAATAGTCGCCCATCTTGAAGAGGTCAGGACACTCGTAGAAACGGTCCCACATCATGGTCATGAACACACCATTGTCAGTCCAGTTCTTCAAGTCATCAGATACGAACTCAGCTAAGCTACCCTTGCCACCCTTCTTGGTGGAGACAAGCATGTGGAACTTGCCATCATCACCCTTAAACACGAATGGGTCGCGGAAGTCGTTCTTATCGTAGCCGAAGTCCTGACCTTTGATCAAAAAAGTACGATCCTTGGTCCAGGTCTTGAAATCAGCAGAAGTTGCTACCATCACAGCCTGTGCGCTCTCGTCACCTGTAGGCTTATACTTATTACCTGTATAGAATGTATAGTAAAGCTTGCTTGCCTCATCATAGATGGTAGAACCAGTACCGATGGCAGCATCCTGCGACTTCAGGGTGCCACAAGAAACCAGTTCACCCAAAGCAGTATAGTGGGCAGCATCCTTGGTACTTACACCCCAGATGGGGTGGTAAGTTCCTTCAGGATTAGGACGGAAGTCCTGCAGATACAACACCTTAAAATCGCCAGCCACTGGATCAAAGAAAGGCATAGGGTCGCCCACATAGCCCACAGCAGGCTTGTAATAAGTATCCTGTGCTGCAGCATCGGATGAGTAGAAATAAGTGGTGGTAGACCAGTCCTTCTGCTCGGGGGCAGCATCGCTGTCGCTGCATGAAGCGAGAGGCAAAGCGAGGCATGATGCCAATATTATAGAATTTATCATTGTCTTCATTTTTGTTTATTGTTAATGGTTCATAAGATAATTAAATGCATTCTTGGTCATGAGGGCCACATTAGCATGGAACTTCTCTGTGAAAGGACCTACGCTGTACCAATCGTAGCAACCAGTACCTATACAGAGCGTCTTACCAGAAGTACCTGTTGCTGGGTACTCCCAGACAACAATGGCTCCATCGCCACCATAACCAAGATCGATACCACCAGTCTTCTCTCTCCATACGGCATAGTTGTCAAAACCACCCCAGTCAGTTCCAATATGCCATTGAGCTGTAGAGTTGGTTATGCGGTAGTTGGCATCAGTAGTGTATACACTGTTGGCGTCATCACCTTTCACCAGTCCCTGATAGAGGGCGTGGTCGGAATGATATCCAGCAGCATCATTGCCCATCTTGAATTCCCAAGGACCTCCACAAGTCTCGGCATCGTTCTCCACCTGTCCCCAGCAGTTATTAGGTGCCAATCCGTTCTTGTCGATACCCAACTCACCAGGCATATTGGTAGCGTAACGTGTGAAGAGGAAGGAACCACCAGCCTTATAGTAGTCTCTCAGCACAGCCTGTGCGGCAATAGCCTCAGGAGCAGCCTGCTCGAATTTTGCCTTACCGTCCACTCCACCGTCTTTGTGGAAGTGCCACCATATCACCTTACACTCGCTCAAGTCTACATTGCCATTCTTGATATCAGTAAACGAAGCATAGATAGAGTTGTCCACATTCGCGAGCATCCACTCGCAGGCAGCCTTCTCCTCAGGCACCAGTTCGTCCATCGTCAGAGCCAAGCTTGCGAATACAGCAGTAGGCTTGCCTATCTGATTGACGGTTACGGTGTAAGTGCTTGTAGCCGTATTGTTGGTTACGGTATAGGCCACAGGATTCGTGAAGTCGACTGGTGCACCCGAAACAGGTGCGACAGTAGCATTCTCGCTCACCTTGATAGAAGGTATCAGCTTGGTGATGTCCACCGTCTTTGGCACATTAATGTTAATGGTCTTGCTGCTCTCGTTAATGACTCCTGTATAGATACCATTCACCTTGAAAGAGAGAATCTTTGCCTCATCGCGCTTGGCAACGAGAGTCCAGTCGAGGAACACATCGCCATTCTTCACGCGCAAGGTCTGTGCAAGGAGCATATTCATCTTGTCGCCCACCTTGGCATCACACACAGCACCATCGCTGAGTGTGAGTTTGCTCAAGGTCATCTGACTGATGTCGTAGGTCTCAGGCACGCGTACGGTAATGGTACGTGCAGCCTTGTCTACTGTTCCTTCATAATCATCGAGTGCCAGTTCAGTAACAGAACAGCCTCCTGTGAGCTGCAGGTCGGACACATTATCCTCGCTGCAGGCTGTGAGGGCAAGAATGCCCATCAATATAAATAATAATTTCTTCATATTACCATCCTCCTATGTTCTGTGTGTAATGTCCGTCGGAAGCCGCTACCTGTGAGAAAGGTATTGGCAGATATTCGTTCTTGTTGGCTGTAAAGTGAGCTTCTCCATAGATAGAGCAGTTGTTGGTCTCCTCAGCAAAGTACTTGTTGAGCACCTTCTCTGCCTCACCCCATCTCACGAGGTCGAAGAAGCGTTCACTCTCCATACCCATCTCCAAACGACGCTCCATCTTCACAATCTTCAGAGCATCTTCCTGGCTGTAAGAACCATTATAGGTAGAGATATTGAACTTCACGCCATAGTCAGAAGGATAATTGGCTATCATACCTGTACTCTGCTTGGCACGCAGGCGAATCTTGTTGACCAGCTTGATGGCCTCACCCGTCTCGTTGAGCTGCGCATAAGCCTCAGCACGCTCCAAGAGTACGTCGGCATAACGGAACACGATGCGGTTCATAGGTGTACCCCACCAAGAACCCTTTACCATGTAACCACAATCAGGATCTACGTTCTGCTTCAAGGTTACATAATAACCATAAAGTCCATTAGAACGGCTCCATGTGGAGCTGGCGTCCATCATGTACTTGCTGTTGAACTCGTATGGAAGACCAGTCAGACCTACAGTGAGGAACAGACGTGGGTCAGCATCCTGTGTCAAGTCGTAGTCCTTATTATTAAAGGTGTCAATGAAAGGATGACCGTCGGCATCGGTACGATAGGCGTTCACAAGATTCTGACTGGGCTTGTAGAAGTCACAACCTCCATCGGTAACACCAGGGATATTAGGCACGATAAGACCATAGCTCCAGTTCAGGTTACCATTCTTGGTACCGTCGTTGATAGAATACTGCATGGCCCAGATGCTCTCCACACCATTCTCGTACTGTGTCTCAGGACGGAAGTTGTTGTGGAAGTCAGCCTCGAGATCGAAGCCACCTGCGCTATAGATGTCAGGATTGCTATACTCAATGACCTTTAGCAAGTCTTCTCTGTTGATGCTGGTCACCTGATTGGATGAAGGATCGTCCTGGCGATAAGCCTTATAGAGATAAGCCTTGGTGAGGAAGGCTGCAGCTGCAGCCTTGGAAGGACGGCCCTTATCGGTCTGCTTCACTGGAAGCACACTATAGGCATACTCCACATCGTTGATAATTTGCTGCCACCCCTCATCGTTGTTGAACTCAGTGTTGGAAAGGGTATTGTAGTCTTCCTGCTTCAGGTTGGCATCCATGATGAAAGGAATGTTCTTGTAGAGACGCTTCAGCAGGAAGTGGGCGTAGGCACGCAAGAACTTCATCTCGCCTAAACGCTGAGCCTTGAGCTGATAGCTGTCGCTGGTGGTCTCAAGCACAGAGATGGCTGAGTTGACACGTGAGATACAGTTGTAAAGGCGCACCCACATATCGTTGATATTCCAGTTGGTAGTAAGCACACCCTGCTCTATCTCCAACTGATGGAATACGTCACCATCACTGGTTCCGTTGCCACCCTTATAGGCATCATCGCTGCGAACATCGAAGTTCCACATCGAGAAGGAAGAGTTGACATCTTCGGCTGTTGTGAAGACAGCGTAAGCCGAGATAACAAGATTATCCACATTGCTTGGCTCCTTCACCATATCGCTGTCGAGCACGCCCTGCGGTTTCTGGTCATCCAAGAAGTCAGAACAACTTGTCGTACCCACCAAAGCAAGAACGGTAAGGACTGAATATAATATCTTTTTCATATATTTTGACTCTTTTAGAATGTTACGTTAAGACCAAATGTAATGTTAAGTGGTATAGGATATCCATAGTTTGGATTCTCAGGATCTACACCAGTAAAGCTACTGCTCTTGATGGTGAACAGGTTCTGTGCGCTGACATACATACGCAGACGTTGCATAGATAGCTTAGAGACTATGTTCTGTGGCAAATTGTAACCCAACTGGATAGTGCGCAGTTTCAGATAACTGCCATTCTCTACCCAATAAGTAGATACACGTTTCTCGTTATTATTGTCGGAAAGGGTAACTGCAGGAATATTGCTGGATGGATTGTCCACACACCATGCATTCAACAGACGATGTCCCTTGTTCAAGAAGCCGATGTTAAGACCAGCCCAGATGTCGGTCTCACGCTTCAGGTCAGAGATGATGTCTACACCCTGCACACCCTGGAAGAAAGCTGTGAAGTCGAAGTTCTTGTACTCCAAGTAGATGTTGAAACCATAAGTGAAGTCGGGCACCGGATCGTAAATCCAAGTCTGGTCAAGCTCAGTAATCTTACCATCATGGCCGAGGTCTCTCCAGCGCATACGTCCAAGACCAGCACCTTCTTGAGTGGCATGGTTATCGATTTCTTCCTGGCTCTTGAAGATACCATCACATACATATCCTACCTGTGCACCCATAGGATGACCGACAACACTCTTCACGCCATTACCACCAAAGGTACCATTAGCTGCTACAGTAGTAGGCAGTGCTGTAATTTCGTTGCGATAAGAAGAGATATTGGCTGTGATGTCATACTTCAGACCGAAGTTGGTCTTATTGCGATAACCGATGTTGAACTCGAAACCGCGGTTCTCCATCTCGCCTGCATTAATCCATTGTGAGCTTCCCTCACCCATAACGGCGATACCTGGCATATAAACCAAGATGTCCTTGGTCTTCTTGAAGTACCAGTCGAAGTTACCATAGAGTGTATTGCCAAAGAAGGCGAAGTCGAGACCCAAGTCGGTCTGTGTGGTTGTCTCCCACTTGATGTCGTCGTTACCAATCTGGTTGCGCTTAAAACCTGAAGGCAATGTGCTTCCGCCATTGGTTCCTGCGATATCGTAAGAGGTACCATAGCTCTGACCACCATTCTCGCTCACTCCATAGTTGCTAACAAAGATGGTATAGCGAGCCAAGTTGTCGATTTCCTGGTTACCAGTCTGTCCCCAAGAAGCACGTATCTTCAAATCGTCAATCCAAGAAGCCTTCTTCAGGAAGTTCTCCTGATTGATACGCCAGCCTGCAGATACAGATGGGAAGGTGGCATAACGGTTGTTCTTACCGAAACGAGAGCTACCGTCACGACGGATGGTGAACGAAGCCATATATTTGTCGGCATAGTTGTAGTTGGCCTTACCGAAGAAAGACACGAGCGAATAGCCAGATCCTCCACCGTAAGCCTGTGCTCCGGTAGTACCTGCATCAGGCCACATATAATCGGGGTTGAGTACTGCGAAACCTTCCTTGTAACCAGAGAAGTAGATATCATCCTGACGATTAAGCTCCATACCTGCCATGAGGTCGAAGCGATGCTGACCTATCTCCTTATTATATGTAGCCACAGCATTCCACATCCACTTGGTCCAGTGTTCCTGCTTGGCCTCTACTGCATTCTTGTCGTTAGCCACATTTCCTTCGGTAATAGGATAAGTAAAGAATCGCTGCTGCTTCTGTGAGTAATCGAGACCAAAGGTGGAACGGATGTTAAAGCCCTTGAAGAGGTTGAGGTTTACATAAGCATCACCAAACATACGCCAGTAGGTATAACGGTTGTCCTTGTTGCGTTCCAACACTGCTACAGGGTTATTACGGTCTGGATAACCTCCTACAGGACCTGCATAGTTGCCATCCTCAGTATAGATAGGCAGAGATGGATTGAACTGCAACACATTCTGCAAGAAGCCACCAGGAGCCGCAACCTCAGAAGTACGGTTGACGGTGAAGTGCTCGCCTACAGTAAGACAATTATTCTTCAAGAGTTTGTACTCTGTATTCATACGAGCTGAGAAGCGGTTGAAATCAGAATGTTTGATAATTCCCAAGTTCTTGTAGTAACCCAAAGAGAAGAAGCTGCTACCCTTGTCTGAACCCTTACTAACAGATACGTTATACTGCTGTACTACACCTGTGCGAGTTGTCTCATCAAACCAATCAGTATCAGCAGCAGGTGTTGTACCCGCATCGTCGAGATACTTCTTCATACTGATGCCGTTGAGCACAGGGTTGCCCTGCTCGTTATAGCTCCAGTCGTAGCTGTAGCCCAGACCATTGGTGTTAGGATCCATACCATCGTTCATATAGGCACGCCACATCACCTGACCAAACTCCTTTGCATTGAGGACATCCATCTTATGAGCGTAAGTAGAAATCGAGATAGAACCATCGAAGTCGACCTTCACCTTGCCCTCCTTACCCTTCTTGGTAGTGATGATGATGACACCATTGGCAGCACGGCTACCATAAATAGAAGCCGAAGCAGCATCCTTGAGCACCTGAATGCTCTCGATATCATTACCATTGAGTTCGTGCATACCAGACTTGGTTGGCACACCATCAACAATATAAAGAGGATCATTGTTGTTCAGCGTACCGATACCACGAATACGTACGGTGGCAGTTCCTGAAGGAGAACCGTCAGCTGTAATATTCATACCAGGAACGCGGCCCTGAAGAGCCTTGATAGGGTTGTTCTCGTTCTGCTTGGCTATCTCGTCAACGCTGACTACCGAGATGGCACCTGTCAGGTCGGCCTTGCGCTGAGTGGTATAACCAGTAACAACTACCTCGTTGAGCAACTTGGCATCTTCTTCGAGAACGATGCGCAGACCCTTGGCAGCCTTCACCACCTGAGTCTTATACCCCATAAAAGAGATAGAAAGTTTAGAACCGGACTGAACCTGCACCGTAAAGTTACCATCAATATCAGTAACAGTACCTGCATTTCCTTGTCCCCCCACTACGGTGACAGTGGCACCAATAACTGGTTCTCCACTGTTGTCGGTAACATTTCCACTTGCCTCTTCGACCTGGGCGAATGATACCGCACTGACGAGCAACAAGCATATGCTCATCAAGAGAGTTTTCATTTTCTCCATGTAAATAAAGGTTTTGTTAATAGTAATTCTATTTATTGTTTATTCAAATTTCTGGCAGCAAAGATAGCAAATCTCTTATTAACAACAGAGAAAAATTCGTTCATCACATGGCAATTATGTTACATGCAACAATTTTTATAGTATTTCGTTCATTTATATGACTTTTGTTTTTCAGAGAGTTAGAATAATCAGCACAAGTTAGAATAATGGTAGGAAACAATTCTTTCAAGTTCCAACAAGATTCCGGAGAGCATATAAAGGATAAATATCTATGACGCAATCCCCCTTTGTGAATCGTCCAAAATTTTCGAGCGAAGTACGAACAGCATGCGTGATGCCTTTCGCTTCGACAAAAGAATAAAGACTCTTCATGCCTCCTTTTACTTCAGCTTTGACCTCGATGGGTAAGATTTTCATATCCTTTGCCAGAATGTAATCGACTTCTGCCAAGGCTCCTCTGGCCTCACGCATCCAGAAATAAAGAGAAGGAACATTATCAGGTTGTTGGTTCTTGATGATTTCCAATCCTGCCACCATCTCCGTGATGTGCCCTTTGTTGACAAGGTCAGCTGCATTGCCTATCAATATATCTTCTGATATGGAGGTGATATTGCCGAAATCCATACCCAAGATGGCAAGCAACAATCCACTGTCTAAGAATAGGTATTTTACGCAATTTTCATCAGCCTCTGCACCTAAAGGAAATCCGTTAGCAGCCGTATTGCATACTGGGACGAGCAATCCGGCAAGCGTGAGCAAACTCAGAGCTTCCTTTATTTGGTACGACCTGAAATCACGAGACACCTGACTATATACAAACTTGCCTCCTATCTGGTGTGCGGCACTATGTAAGGTCTGACGCAACAGAGTGGTATTGGCACGTTTCTTATATTTTGCAAAATCCACCTCGTAAGTATATGCGATTTCCTTTTGCACAGCCTGACATTCCACGTAACTATGGGTATCAACCCATGTACTTACAGATTCCGGCATTCCGCCTACCATCAAATAGGTACGGAACAAGGAAACCAACTGTTCATGCAAAGCGGATAATAAAGGTTTCTCTGGAGAAGCTTCTCGCTTATATTTCTGTAATGAAAACATGCCAAGAGCATTCAGAAATTCATCGAATGACATGGGATACATAAACATGGAATGGATTCTACCTACACCGAAAGTAGGGATTTCGCTGAGTGCAAACTCTAAGAGAGAACCTGCAGCTATCACATGCAGCCCAGGCATGTCTTCCCAGAAAAAGCGCAAAGAAGAAATGGCTTCCTGGCACATCTGAATCTCATCGAAAAAAAGCAAAGTCTTTCCTGGAACAATAGGTTCACCTGTTATCGACTTAATCATCTCTACAATATGCTTTGCATCTCGATCGCCTTTGAATATCTCAAGGTATGCAGGCTTGCGTTCAAAGTTGATTTCAACAAAATAGTCAAACTGTTTCGCCAAGTGGCGAACGGAAGAAGATTTGCCTACCTGTCTGGCTCCTCGGAGTAAAAGAGGCTTGTGGCGTGTGCTGTTTTTCCACGCCATTAATGATTCATCTATCTGTCTGCTAAAGTATTTCTTGTCTTCCATTTTTGCCAACTTTGATTGATTACTTTTATCTTTTATGACTATACCGCTGCAAAGATAACTATTTTTACGTGATAATCAATGCTTTAGATGCTAAAAATGCTAAAAATCAAAGATATAATCAATCGATTTTTGACAAAAGTCAAAGATATAGCATGCCTTTTTTTGACGAAAGTCAAAGATATGTCTGTTCATGTATCTTATCCCAAAAGACTATTGTCCCTAAACTTCCCGAACGACCGAAGGGAGTGATAACTTCTTTAACTTCCCCCTAACTTCTCTATGTCAGTCTCTCAACTCTGTCGGGTTGATGCCGAACTGCTTCTTGAAACAAGCTGAGAAGTAACCAGGAATGGCAAAGCCCACCTCGGCAGCCACCTCACTGATGGTCTTGTCGGTTTGCTTCAGGAGCGAATAGGCTTTTTGCATACGCATCTCTCTGAGCACCTCGGCAGGAGTCTTGCCAGTAAGCGCCTTCACCTTGCGGTACATCTGCACCTTGCTAAGACTCAGTTCTGAGCCCAAGTCGTCCATGCGAAGGTTGGCGTCACCGATATGCGACTTGGCAGCCTTCTTGAACCGCTCCAAGAACATACGCTCTCCTGGTTCATCAGTCTGTATGTCTTCTGCCGAAAGCATCTGCTTGGCCTCATCATTCTTTTTCTGCCGGCGAGCCTGCAGAAGGTTGGATATGCGTACCAGGAGCAGATGGTCGTTGAAAGGCTTGGTGATATAGGCGTCAGCACCATGCTCATAACCCTCTATGCGCTGCGACTCATCGCTGCGGGCGGTAAGCAGAATGACAGGAATATGACTGGTCACCTCATCCTCCTTGATCTTCGAACAGAAGGTGAGTCCGTCCATCACAGGCATCATCACATCGCTGACGATCAGGTCGGGCACACTCTCCTTAGCCAAGCGCAGACCATTCTGTCCATCCGAAGCCTCGATGACATAGTACTGACCGGCAAGGAGCACACGCAGATAGCTGCGGATATCCTCATTGTCGTCTACGATAAGAATGGTGGACAGTTCCTCCACATCTTGCTGCAGCAACATCTGATGGCGACTGTCGCGAAGCACATGCTGAGAGAGTTCCTTCTCGAAAGCCTCATCTGCCGTAGCCTGGTTCATCGCATCTACCTGATCCTTGAAGTTGAGCACATCGGCGGTCAAGGTTTCCAACTGTCCCACATTGCGCGACACCACCTGCAGTAGCATCTTCTGCTCCTCGGTATAATTGTCCGCCTGCATCAGCCGGTTCAACGGTCCTGACACCAAGGTCAGCGGAGTGCGGAGCTGATGACTGACATTGGTAAAGAAGGCTATCTTTTCGTCTGCCATCTGCTTGCGCTGCTTGTTGAGTTTTTCTTTTTCCCGACGCACTTTACGACGATAAAATATCATGATGAGTAGCAGCACAACCACAGCAACAGCCAGGATGTTGATAATCTTCTGCCATCGGTACATCTTCATATAGTCATTAATGCTCGAATAGATGGCATTCAAGTTGACCGTCTGGCCTTCTATCTCTTTATACTGCATGTCTATCAACTTGGCATTCTCGGCTGTGACAAGTGCCGACTGAAAATAGTTCATGCGCTTGTAGGGCTTGCCCTGCAGAATGTTCATCGCTAAGGGAACGATGGCCTCGCCCTTGGTAGGATAGATATACGAGGCTGTCATCACGCCCTTGTCCACAAGGTCTACTCCCTGGTTCTCACCAGGCAGTCCGTCGATACCCACAAAGAGCATCTGCTTATCGCGGTTCTTCTCCTTGGCTGCCTGCTGCGCACCCCAAGCCTCGGCATCATTATGTCCGAAGACTGCATCAACAGGCTTGCCTGCATCCATATACTGACGCATCAACTTCTTGGCACCAGCCAGGTTCCAGTCGCCTTCCAACGTCACCACCTGTATCTGCGGAAAGGCTTTCATGCCCTGCATAAATCCGCGATGACGGTCGGCAACAGGTGTGGAGCCACGCTCGCCCGTTATCTCAACAACCGTTCCCCTGCCCTGCAGTTGGTGTGCCAGATAATCAGCCACCTCCTTGCCTATCGCCACATTGTCGGTTCCGATATAGGCAGTATAGTGGGTAGACTCTATCATGCGGTCGTAAAGAATGACGGGAATACCGGCACGGTAGGCACGCTCTATCGCTGGCGCAACAGTCTTGACATCACTGGGAGCCACCACCAAGAGGTCGACCTTGGTTTTCACCAAGCTGTCTATCTGCCTGGCCTGGCGTTGCCCATTGTTGTCGGCAGAGGCAAAGACCACGTCCACATTCTTATACTGATACTGCCCAATCTTGATTTCGCGGTTCACCTTCTGGCGCCAAATGTCGTCGCTACATTGGGACACACCTATCACAGTGCGCCTGTCGGAACAGGACACCAAGACGAGCAACAAAAGGACTACATATAATATAATGTGCTTCTTTCCGGTTTTCATTTTTGTTTCGTTTTTGTTTACACAGTAGCAATATGCAAAAATATAAACAAAAATGAAAGCCCACAAATAAGACAAATAAAAATTAATATCTTTTAATAGCAAAGACACACAAAAAGGACTTCGCCGCCCTTGGTCATCACAGATCAGGTAAAGCGAAGTCCTTTATCAAAAAATCAACTACCAAATACTAAAAACGAAACTTACTTCGTATATTTCTCTGGAAGCACAGGCATGGCACCATGCTGGGTGCACACGTATGCACTTACCTCTACTGCCAGCTTGTGAGCCTCGGCAATGCTCTTGCCCTTCAGAATGCTGGCACAGAAAGTACCTGTAAAGCTATCGCCTGCTCCTACAGTATCGGCAACTTCTACCTTAGGAGTTTCCTGGAACGACTTGAAGCCTGGAGCAAAGACATAGCTGCCGTTCACACCACAGGTGAGCACGAGCATGTCGAGATTGTACTTACCGAGGATGAGCCAGCACTTGTTCTCGATGTCAAGACCGGGATAACCGAAGAGACGGCCGATGGTAATCAATTCCTCATCGTTGATCTTCAACACATCGCAACGCTTCAAACTCTCACAAATCACTTCTTTGGTATAGAAGTTCTGACGCAGGTTGATATCGAAAACCTTCAGGCAGTCCTCGGGAGTATGGTCGAGGAACTGATAGATAGACTTGCGGCTTACCTCGTTGCGCTGAGCCAAAGAGCCCCAGCATACGGCTCCGGCATTGGCAGCCACCTCCTTGATGTCATCGGTGAAGGGGATGTTGTCCCATGCCACACCTTCCTTGATGTCATAAGTAGGAACACCCTCTGCATCGAGCTCTACCTGTACGGTTCCTGTAGGGAAGTCCACACGTGGCATCACGTACTTGAGGTGCTTATCGTCCAACAATCTGAGAGCCTCGTCGCCCAGCAAGTCGCTGCCTACGGCACTGACTGCTACAGAATGCAAGCCATGCTGACCGGCATGATAGGCGAAATTGGCAGGAGCGCCACCCAACTGAGAACCTGTAGGCAGAACATCGAAAAGGATCTCGCCCAAACCTACACAATATTTCTTATCTAAATCTTCTATTTTCATAATCTTTGTTTTTTAATTCAAGTTTTGCAAATTCAGAAGTTTACATCTTCACCTTATTAATATAAGAGAACAGATAGAGCACGCCTACTGCCATCACCAATACAGCACCTATCTGTCCGATGGCATCGCTGGCAACACCCATAATGAGTGGGAATACCGTACCGCCAAACAAACCCATGATCATCAGACCGCTCACCTCGTTCTTCTTCTCGGGTACAGAGAGAAGAGCCTGCGAGAAGATGATGGAGAACACATTGGAGTTGCCGTAACCCACGAGGGCAATGGCAATATAGAGCATCATCTTAGTCTCGCCGAAGAAGAGGCCTGCCATACTCAGCGCCATCATCACGATGCTGATGGTGAAGAACACACGGGGCTTCATCATACGAAGGAAGACGGTGCCTGTGAAACATCCGATGGTACGGAAGATGAAGTAGAGCGATGTGGCAAAGGCAGCCTCGTTGAGTGTCCAGCCCAGACGCTCCATCAGAATCTTTGGAGCGGTGGTGTTGGTGCCCACGTCGATACCTACATGACACATGATGCCGATGAAGGAAAGCAGCACGATAGGCTTGCCCAAGAGAGCCAAGCAGTCAACAAAGCCAGAGGCCTTGCCCTCGGTCTTCTCCTCCTCAATAGGAGTTCCTGCCAGGAACAGCGTTGCGCACACACCGATGATCATATAGATGGGGAAGAGCACGCCAGCCCAATCCAAACTCAGGAATGCTTGCCACTGCACCCCACATGGCAATATATGGAGCCATAAAGGAAGCGATGGCCTTGACAAACTGTCCGAAGGTAAGCGTAGAAGCCAGGTTCTTGCCGGAAGTGACGGCAGAAACCAGCGGATTGAGCGATGTCTGCATCAGCGCATTACCGATACCCAAGAGGGAGAACGATACAAGCATGATGCCGAAGGTTTCGCCAAACAAAGGCAGAAGAAGAGAGATGACTGTCACCAAGAGTGAGAGTAGCACGGTCTTCTTGCGACCTATCTTATTCATCAACATGCCCGTGGGCACAGAGAAAATCAGGAACCAGAAGAAAACCAATGATGGGAACAGGTTGGCTGTAGCATCATTCAGGTTGAGGTCTTCTTTCACATAGTTGGAGGCTATACCCACCAAATCCACAAATCCCATTGCGAAGAAACAAAGCATCACAGGGATAAGGGTCAATTTCATAGACTTATTCATATCTTGTTTGTTATTTTTTTTGAAGTGAATATTAGCTGTTATTTTCCAAGTTTGTAAACTTGATACTTACCCTTTCTCTTTCCTTTCACAACAATCTTATTATAGGGTTTGCTTGGGAACACGAGGTTGGTCATCGCCATCTTGCCCTCAGCATCCAAGACCTCGACGCTGCTCTTGTCGATGAAGATTCTGAACTGGCTGATCTTTCCATAGGTAGGAGCCTTAGTGACAGCAGCAAACTCGTTGCTGAAGTCGGTCTTGCCGCTCTTTGTACGGTCCATCTCGAAGGTCTCAGCCTTGGCATTATAGGTCATCACCACCTTCTCGCCCTTGTCGTTGCTCAGGGTGATAGTGGCATTGCCCTTCACATTGACCACAGCCTCGCAAGCCTCTGAGAGAGCCTTTGATGTCTTCTTGCTGCGTGCAGCTGTCATCTCGGGAGAAGGAGTCACACTGCAATAGGTCTCGCCCTTGTACTCGAAGAGTCCTAAATCACGGGCTATAGAATTGGCAGAACGGTACTGCTGGGTAGGAACCTGATTGGCGTACTGCCAGTTGCTCATCCATGCCATTGCCACACGGCGTCCGTCGGGAGCATTGTCGAAAGTGACGGTGGCATAATGATCCTTGCCATAGTCCATCCACTTGGTGACCTCGGGCTTGCTCTCGCAAGTAAACTTGTGTCCGTCGAACTCACCAATGAAGTATTGTGTGGCAGAACCGCCGAAAGGACCGCCAGGATTGATGTTGCAGAGAAGCATCCACTTCTCCTTGTCGGTGCCGCGAACCTTCAATTTCATCAGGTCTGGGCATTCCCACACACCGCCATGATTGCCGTACTCTGCACCGAAAGAGCTCTCGTAAGTCCAGTCTTTCAGGTTGTCAGAAGAATAGATGTTCATCTGCTGACCGGCAGCAAGAATCATGTTCCACTTCTTGATATCCTCGTTCCAGAACATGTGAGGATCGCGGAAGTCGGGCACGTTGCTTGTGATGATAGGGTTGCCCTCATACTTGGTGAAGGTCTTTCCGTTGTCAGTACTGTAGGCCATGCTCTGGGTCTGGTTCTCACCAGCCGAGGTATAGAGAGCTACAACAGCACCCTCGCCGAAGCCAGCGGTATTCTTCTTGTCGACAACAGCAGAGCCGCTGAATATCGTACCTATCACATCTGGCTCGATAGCTTTACCCTCAAACTTCCAATTTACCAAATCGGTAGAAGTAGAATGTCCCCATGTCATATTTTCCCACTGCGACCCATAAGGATTGTACTGGAAATAGAGGTGCCACACACCGTCCTTATAGAACATACCATTAGGATCGTTCATCCAGCCATAGGCAGGAGTATGATGATAGAGAGGACGATACTGCTCACGGTTCTTCATGTCGAAGCTGTCGGAGAACTTCATTCCCTTCCAGCAACCGAAGTTGGCAATACCGCCATCGTTACGAGCCTGTCCGTCGACATGAATATCGAGCATCAGTCCCTTCTGGCTCTTGTAAGCCTCCAAATCGAGAGGCACGTAATAATCTACGTGCGTATTGGCAAGGCGGACATTGAAAGTCTTCAACTGCTGGTTGCTGGCTATCACCTTGACATGACTCAGTTCGGCACTCTCCTGAACAGGTATCAGGAGATATTTCTCACTCTTGTGAATACGATAGAGGCAATGGTTGTTACTCAGGAATTGAGTTTCCTGGGCTGTGGCTGTCATACCAGCCAACAGGAGCATCATGCTCAACACAGTTTTTCTGATTGTTCTCATTACTTTGTTATTGGGTTTTGTTTTTAAATGCGTTATTGGTATTTTCGATTGCAAATTTATCAAACATATCTTATTCTTCCACGCAATATTCGTTCATTACATAATAAATATGTTACAAGAAACATTTTTCTCATCTTTAGAACACTTTTTTGAAGAAAATGATTCCTGCGCCCGAACATCTTTGAAGACGAAACTGACTTATCTATTGTCGATACAAGGTCAGATGATTTTTTGCCTTCTTCCATGTCGGAAAAAGCGAGAACCGTAGTTTTTAGCCTTATGTATAAATATTCGTTACAAGACAAGACTTAACTATGAAAAAAATTTTTCCCAGTTGGGAAATTTTTATTTCCCAGTTAGGTGGATTCTATTTTCCTGTTAGAAGACCGATTTTTTGCAATTGTGGAATAAATATACCGTATAAATATACTTTAGTTTCCTCATATACGGAAGCTGAAAAAGTAAAAGAGTATATATAATAAGGTACGCGCGATACACTTCTATACATCTTAACTTCTTTATCTTCTATAACTTCCGTACATACAAAGATTAAGTTCAGTAAATATCATTTCAAAATAGGATGAAATGACTGCATGAAACATATCTTTCAAAGAGAGAACGATTTTTGGTCGTACACTTTTCTACAATATCGTACATTTGCATTATAGTTACAAAAGAACTAAAAAACTAAGAGTTAGAGGAAAGCAAAGAACCAATATTCCTCTTCTCTTAATAATAAACCTGAACATTGTTAAACTAAAAGATTCAAAAATGAAAAAAGTATTTACCCTATGTGTTGCCATCATGGCATCGGTAGCAACATTCGCACAAACCACTCTTTGGGATGGTGAGAATTGCAACGAAGGTACCGATGGCGGTTTCTGGGAACGTTGTAATCGAAGTGTAGTAGTAAACCCTCAAAAGAACGACGTTAACCAATCTGGCAAGTGCCTTGAGTTTAAGATTACCGGCAACGAGTGGAATAATGGTTCTGCCGCAATAGGTCTCAGCACTTCTTCTTTCGAAAGCAAGCGTATGTCCTTAATGATAAAGAAGGACTACAACAGCAATGTAAGAATTGAAATAAAATGTAATGACGTCATAAAGAAAGTAGCTGCTTGGTACGGTGGAAGTGGAGCATGGCAAAAACTCTATTTCGACTTTTCAACCAATGGGGTTGAAGGCAATCCAACAGAAATCACTATTTTCCCTACCACAGACGCAGTTGATAGAGAGCAGACCATTTACCTTGACAATATCCAGATAGAGGATGCACCAAAAGTAAACGACAATTTACTATCTGCAAATACAGATAATCTTGAGGGAGTTATCAAACTATCGGGTACATGGCTGAAGGGAGTATGTCAGAATGCAGACGACAGTAAATGGAAAGAGGTTGATTACAACGACTTTGCCACATTGGCAAACAAACTTTCCAACAAGCCAGCCAATATTGACATGCGAGGCTGCATCGTAAAGGATGCTGATATTAATGCCATGCGAGGCGACAACAGCAATATTCTCGTATATGCTGATGAAGCTTACGAGGCTGACAACGTGGTGAAAGACGGAACATGCGCCAATCTTGTACTCGACGACACAAAGTCTTTCATGGTCAATGAAGATTTCCAGGCTACAAAAGTAACCCTGAACCGCTCTGTAAACGCTGGCAACAACACTATGTGTCTGCCTTTCTGGGTAAACAAGGAGGACATGAAGGCTGAAAGCATCGCTACCTTTAAGGAAAAAGCAGAGAATAAGTCTGTCGTTACATTTGTGAAAGTTGATCATGTTGAAGCCAATGTTCCATTCATCGCCAACTACAACGAGGCTGTCACCGAGTTCACCTTCGCCAACAAAGGAGTTGCCAAAACCGAAGACCTTGGCACTACATTCATAGGAACCTATACCCCAGGCTACATGGAAGGAAAATATGGTCTTACAACCGACAACACATTCAAGAAAGGCGGTGCTGGTGCAAAGACTAAAGCTTTCCGTGCCTACTTAGAGTTGCCAGAAGTCAGCGGAGCTAAAACTCTATCTTTAGATTTCACCGATGGTGAGACTACGGGTATTGAAGACGCAACAATATCATTCGGCAACAAGGGTGTGAAGGTTTACAGCCTGCAAGGCAACCTGATTGCGACCGCTTCTTCTATGAGCGAACTGCACCTGAGCAATGGAATCTACATTATCAACAACAAAAAAGTAATCATCAAATGAAAAAGCAAACATACATAAGCCCCGCAATCACAATATGTCATTGTGCCACAGCTACGATGCTGGCTGCCTCACCTGAAAAGAACACAAATATGGGCATTGACCAGGAACCAGGAGACTTTGAATTCCAATCCAAACCCCACGACGTCAATCTATGGACCGATGACGACATAGACAAAGAAGAAAAGAAATCGAATTTATACTGGCAGATATAAGGCAGTCTGATGGATTCAAAAAAAGAGGAGACACATATCTCCTCTTTTTTCGTTTCTTCAAATATTATACAGTTCGGATAAGTATCAGTGCCTAAACTGACGTACAACTATACAACTTGCCCACTACGATGGGCAAGTTTACCCATAACGATGAACATCTTTGTCCATTGTTATGGGCAAAGATGCCCAAAGCCATGGGCAGATACGATTTAAGCGCTTTATTGAGACTTAACAATAACGACAGAAGGTGAGGGTGCGTCATAAGTGTAACAGGACTCATAACGCCCTCAACTTACACTGCAAGAAAGTTAAGTAAATATCATTTCAAAAAAGGATGAAATGATTGCAAGAAACATATCTTACAAAGAGAGAACGATTTTTGGTGTTGAATTTTTCTTTAATATCGTACATTTGCATTATCATAAAAAAAAACTAAAAGCTGAGAGTTAGAGGAAAGCAAAAAAACAATATTCCTCTTCTCTTAATAATAAACCTGAACATTGTTAAACTAAAAGATTCAAAAATGAAAAAAGTATTTACTCTATGTGTTGCCATCATGGCATCAGCAGCAACATTCGCACAAACCACTCTTTGGAATGGTGAGGACAAGGAATTGGGTAAAGAGGCTATTGGCTTCTGGGCCGATGGTGATCCCGAAGTGGTAGCTAACCCAGAGACGGACGGCATCAACACTTCTGAGAAATGTCTGAAGTTTGTGATGACCAACGACAAGAAGGTTGTGAAACTGCCTTTCCGCGAGTGGATGACTCCCTCTTTACAGGGAAGCACCCGTGTTTCTCTGATGATTAAGAAATCGCAAGCAGAAAACATACAGATAGAACTCTCCGATCCTACTGATGGCTCAGAGGGTTACTGGAAGAAAGTAGCATCTTATTACAGTGAGGCAGGAAAATGGCAGAAAGTAATATTCGATTATACCAACAACGGCAGCTTCGACAATCCTGGCCTTATGACCATCACAGCCCAGACTGGTGATGTAGTGGGAGAACAGGAAGTTTATATCGACAATATTCAGATAGAGCCAGCTACTACGGTGAATGGTCAGCTGCTCTCAAAGATAGAACCCAACTCGCTTGAGGGAGTTATCAATCTGGAGGGTGCTTGGATGAAGGGAGAATGTCATAATGTTGACGGCGAATGGCAAAAGGTTGAATACAATGACTTTGCCACATTGGCAACAAAACTTTCAGGCAAGCCTGCCAATATTATCATGCGAGGCTGCATCGTAAAGGATGCTGATATCAATGCTATGCGAGGCGACAACAGCAATATTCTCGTATATGCAGATGAAGCTTACGAGGCTGACAACGTGGTGAAAGACGGAACATGCGCCAATCTCGTACTCGACGACACCAAGGCTTTCATGGTCAATGAAGATTTCCAGGCAGCAAATGTAACCCTAAAACGCTCTGTAAACGCTGGCTACAACACTATGTGCCTGCCTTTCTGGGTAAGCAAGGATGATATGAAGGCAGCAAGCATCGCAACATATAAGGAAATCGTAGACAAAGAAGACAATAACTCGGTCGTTACTTTCGAGAAAGCAGATCATATTGAAGCCAACGTTCCATTCGTCGCTAACTACAACGAGGCTGTCACCGAGTTCACCTTCACCGACAAGGGTGTGGTCAACACAAACAATGGCCTTGGCACAACATTCGTAGGAACCTATACCCCAGGCAGCATAGAAGGTAAATATAACCTTGCTGCCGACTGTACCTTCAAGAAAGGCGATGCAGAAGCTACTACCAATGCTTTCGGTGCCTACTTGGAGTTGCCAGAAGGTTACGAAGCAAAGACTCTCTCTTTAGGCTACACCGATGGTGAGTTAGCTGGTATTGAGAGCATCACAACATCATTCGGCAACAAGGGTGTGAAGGTTTACAGCCTGCAAGGCAACCAGATTGCAACCGCCTCTTCAATGAGCGAACTGCACCTGAGCAATGGCATCTACATCATCAACAACAAGAAGGTGGTTATCAAATAATAATACTGACAGGATTGTTTGATGCCTATCAACAGTCCTGCCAGAGAATAAGAAACAAAAAGCCTTGGGATTCAATTTGAATTTCAAGGCTTGATTATCAATATTTACCTTTGCTTTACCCTTCGGCCAGCGATTTTCAATTCCGCTACGCGCCGGTGACCGTTGGTTCAGGGCGTGAGGGGCTTACTTGAGAAACTTGAATTCCTCATTTTTATATTGTTTTCCAAAAGTTCAACCAGATTCAGACTTATTTTCTCAATTTCTGGATTTCCTCCAGCGGAAGTTCTGTGGCTGTTGATACTTGCTCTTCAGAAAGACCCATTGACAGAAGGCGGAGAGCTGTGGCTATCTTTTCTTTTTCCATACCTTCCTCACGCCCCTTTTCCAAGCCTTTAGCCATACCTTTTTCCATACCTTTAGCCATACCTTCCTCACGTCCCTTTTCCAAAGCCGTATCTATAGAGTTCTTGACATCACGATAAGCCTTCAAACTATCCTCATATTCTTTCCTCATTTTTATATTGTTTTCCAGAAAGTTCAGCCTGATTCAGGCTTATTTCCTCAATTTCTGGATTTCCTCCAGCGGAAGTTCTGTGGCAGTTGATACTTGCTCTTCAGAAAGACCCATTGACAGAAGGCGGCGAGCTGTGGCTATCTTTTCTTTTTCCATACCTTCCTCACGTCCTTTTTCCAAAGCCGTATCTATAGAGTTCTTGACATCACGATAAGCCTTCAAACTATCCTCATATTCTTTCAACTCTGTTGGAGTGAACTTCGCAATCTCGGCCTCCTCAAAGAGTTTAGTAAACACTTTCTCTTTCAAGGCTGAAGGACGTTCATCCAATCGGGAAAGGTTTTTCAACACATACAACCACTTATCATAAAGCGTGTCAAGTTCCTCCTCTGTCTTATTGAACTTCGCTATCTCAACATACTTGAAAGAAAGTTTGTCATTAAAAACCTTAAGAGTCTTCTTGTCAAGCAAGCCCACATCATGATTGATATCATTCTTGTCAAATGCCTCTTCTTCCAAGTCGAAGTTCAGCAGAGCAACAGTATATACATGTTCAAGTTGAAAGTTCCATTCTGCCCCCTTTGGAGCCTGTTCACGGATAGGAAAAGTAGAATAGAACAAAGAACGATCCTTGAAGTACTTCTGATAAGCATTCTGCATCTCAACGATGAACTTTTCACCACGTTCATTTTCGCAATATACATCAAAGATGGCCTTACGCTCGGCAAAGACATCACCAACGTGCTCACTATTCAAGTACTTCACATCCTTGATGACCTGAAAACCATCAAAAAGGGAATTCAAGAAATTGATGAGCAAATCCTTGTTAGGCTTTGTTCCAAAAATACGCTTAAAACCGAAATCGGTAAGCAAGCTAATATATCGTTCTTCTATCCGTTTCATATCCATCTCCTTTTAAAACGTATAACTGAATTGTGATGCAAAAATAAGCTATTTTCTTGAAAACACAAAAAAAACAGCAAGAAACCTTCAAGTTATCTGCAAATTACGCAAAAACAGTTTCTCCTAATCTCATCAAAAACAAAATGATTCGCTCTAACATGAGAGCCATACAGAGTTCCGCTTACCCGATTTGGTAAGCGGCTCCGCGTTTATACCTTGCAAAATTGAAGGATGATGAAGGGTGGATTTGAGCCATTCATCCCCTGAACCGCCGATAAACACAGGGGATTTCAAGGGATAGATGAGGGGGGACCAATTCTGTTTAACATGAAAAGATGAATTGAAAATAATTGCTTGCGCATAAGTGTTTTTTACGGAAAAATGTATCATAGTATCATTATTTAGTACGATATCCTTATAAACATCTGATACACTGCACAATACAAGAATGATACTTTTTCGTTTATTTTACAGGAAGTATCATAGAAGTATCATAGAAGTATCATAAATCACAAGAAACATCATTAAATTCGGCTTTGAGTCGATTTAAAAGACAAAAAAGAAGTGTCTTCTATTCCTGTTTTGAGCCCACTTGAAAAAGTCAATTTTACGAAAACATACTCTTGATTATCAAGTTGCAAAGACAAAAAAAATACGATTTTCGACTTTTTCAAGTGGACTCTTGACTGAAGTTTCTGTAATACGTAACTTTGCACCACCAAAATTTCGTAAGTTTTGCCCCACACGCCCTGAAGGGGCAGAAGCTCTTAGCCCAGGGCAGCGCCCTGGGTTATTACGGATGATAGCCTATCGCCCTGTAAGGGCAAAAGCTTTAAAACTACAGGCAATTTACAAAGCTGTTGCCCTTACAGGGCGCCTTGCTGATAGCCATTATACCCAGGGCGATGCCCTGGGCTAAGAGCTTCTGCCCTTTCAGGGCGTGCTACTTCTATGAGTTTCTGCCCTTTGCCTTACCCTTCGGCCAGCGATTTTCAATTCCCTTCGGCCGGTGATCGTTGGTTCAGGGCGTATTGGGTAATTCCTTCCGTACAGTTCGAAAAACTTTAGCACCTACTCTTCCTGTATGTAAAGAATGCCAATACAAACTATGAATAAGAAGAAAGATTAACAAGCTGGATTAGGAATAAAATCACATAAGCTGTTCCGTAAGAGGCCATCAGGTGGTCTGTCTTGCCCGTCAAGTGGTCACTCAGGGAACAAGCGACGGGCATCGACAGAACAAGCGACGGGCATAAACAGAACAAGCGATGGGCATTGATTGCCCGTGCGGTGTTCACAGAGTGCCCAAAAGTCAGGCGATTCTTGGGCACTCCTTACGGATTGGCGGCTTTGCTTTTATGCATAATGTCTCATGACGATTTTGTGATACTTAGATGACTTTTTTTTATGATACTTCTATCAGATTAATGATACTTCTATGATACTTCTTGTAAGATAATCCAAAATGTATCATTCTTCTATCTTATTATATATCAGTTATTTATCTCTACGTTCTGCCAAAGAATGATACTTTGACACTTTTTTTCATAAAAAACTTTTTTCGTACGAACACATACTCAACTGTAAATCCAAAAAGTATCTGATATGAAATCTTATAGATACAAAAAAATACATCACGATGTAAACTTTACCACAAAAAAAAAGAATAATCCCATATTTTCTGCTTAATTTTTCAATATTACTAAGAAGAAAAGAGAAATAATTTGTTTTTTCAAAGAAAATAACGCCTAAAAAAGCAAAAAATAGCAGAATGATGCTTTTGTTTTGAGTTTCAAGTGGTTGTGGCGGTCGTTGGCTTTAAGTGGCAAAGACGAGGAAATGCGGAAAACGCAGATTGATGAAATAGAAACGCTTTCAAATCATTACCTCGCAGAAACGCCCTAATAAGCATTTTTAACGGTGACGGTTCATATTTCCCCATTCTGCGTAAGTTTTGGTTTTGTCATGCAGCTCTCATAGTTTAATTTTGCACCGAACAAAAAAGTAAGAATTATGAGATGCACTTTCAAGACAGTCTTCTATATAAATGGAAGCAAGGAGAGAAACGGAATTGTCCCTATCATGGGACGAGTGACAATCAACGGAACTATCGCACAGTTCAGTTGCAAGCAGAGCGTGACCAAGGCTATCTGGGATGCCAAGGGCAACAGAGCCATTGGCAAGAGCAAGGAAGCCAAGGAGGTGAACTTTGCGCTTGACAACATCAAGGCTCAAATCGCCAAGCATTACCAACGCCTTTCCGACCGTGAGGCGTTCGTTACAGCTGAGATGGTGAGAAATGCCTACCAAGGCATAGGCACAGAGTACGAGACCTTGCTCAGAGCCTTTGACAAGGAGAACGCAGCCTTTGCCAAGCGTGTAGGCAAGGACAGAGCCAAGAACACCTACCGCAAGTATCTGACGGTAAGAAAGTATGTTGCCGAGTTCATCAAGTATCAGTACAAGCGCAGCGATATGTCCATGAATGAGCTTACAGAGGAGTTCATTCGTGACTATTGTCTGTACTTGAAGAATGTTGTAGGACTTGCGCAGTCCTCTATTTGGATTTACTCCATACCACTGAAACATATCGTAACGGCAGCTCACTACAACGGCAAGATACCAAGAAATCCGTTTGCCATGTACCACGTTGACCCAGATCACAAGGAACGTGAGTTCTTGACCTTGGACGAGCTTACCGCCATGACAGAGATGAAGTTGGAAGACCCGAATATGGCATTTGCGAGAGACCTCTTTCTCTTTGGTTGTTGGACAGGTATCTCTTTCATCGACATCAAGAACTTGACGGAAGATAACATCAGCATGATAAACGGTGCTCCTAGGATTGTTTCCAAGCGTCAGAAGACAGGCGTTCCGTTCCAAATCAAGTTGATGGACATTCCCATGCAGATTATTGGGAGATACAAGGCTTTCAGAAAAGGAAGTCACTTGTTCAATATCGGCAACCTTGACAGCATCAACAAGCGCATAAAGAAAGTTGCTGCAATGTGTGGCATCAAGAAGCGTGTCTCGTTTCATGTCTCACGTCATAGTTGGGCTGTTTTAGCCTTGGAGTACGGAATGCCGATAGAGAGCGTGAGTAAGATTCTTGGTCACACGAATATCACCACGACACAGATATATGCCAAGGTGACAAGCACCAAGCTTGATCATGACATATCTGTCTTTGAAAGTCGAATCAAGGGGCATTTGCCTGCAATGGGAGGGATGGCATGAAAAGGACAATAATCACCGTGGGCGGAAATGGAATGCTTTCCATTCCGTCCAACTTGGAGAACTTGTGGATGAGTGAGAGTGAGTTGGTGGATATGCTTTATGTTACCGCCCCGAAGCTCAAAGCCGTGATACGAGCTATATATAAAGAAGGTATGTTGTCTATGTTGGAGGTCCAACAAAGGGAAGAACTTTCCAAAGGCGTTTGGCAAACGCTGTATGGATTCCCTATGATTGTTGCCATTTGCTTCCGCCTAACCTCTAATGGGGCTACACAACTTCGTGATGCCATCTTCAAGAGGCTGTACGGAGCAAAAGAGAAAACAGCCATTGTCCTGCAACTCTACGGAGGGACTAATTACTTTAGCTGAAAAACTCGCATCTTTGAGGCATCGGTTATTCACTGTCGTATAGACTTGCTGACGTACTGATTCACTGTCGTATCAAGCATTTCTGTGAAGAACGAAGAACTGCCGATGTCAAACGTTTTACAGTTTTATCGTATGACATATAAAACGTATGACATGCAGGAATACATTTTTGTTCATCCCGAGGAAAGGTTTACCAGCAAGCCTTTCTTCGGGATTTTTCGTTCTATCTTATCCCGAAAGGCTACATCAAGCACCTTGATTTCCAATCTTTTAACATTGCCGGTGCAAACTTCTCCATTCTGCGTAGGTTTGTGTTTTGCGTTTTGATTTTCCGCCCTTACCTTTGCAACTTTAATTTTATCAACTCACAAAGGTTAGATTATGAGCAAGACAAACGACAACAATCAGCCTGTGGCTGTGGGAAGCAAACAGCCACAGGCTGCACCTCCGACAAACGAGGTGTTCATCCGTGTTGGCACTACCTTGTACAAGGTGGTTGACCAACCTAACATCAGTGGTGGAAAGGTAAGAAAGCGCATTCCTTGGAACATGGAAACCTTGCGTCAGGACTACGGCAAGGAGTTCATCAAGTACGTTCACAAGTATGACGGCTTCTGTACCGTTCCAGAACATGTGAACCATCGCACGGTGATAGATGGTTTCCTCAATCTATACGAGCCGATAAGTCACAAGCCAATGCAAGGGGACTTTCCGAACATCAAGAAGTTGGTAAGTCACATCTTTGGTGAGCAATACGAGCTTGGCATGGACTACCTGCAACTACTCTATCTCAAACCTGTGCAAAAGTTGCCCATTCTGCTGCTCGTATCAGAGGAGAGGAACACAGGCAAGACCACGTTCTTGAACTTTCTGAAAGCGTTGTTCCAAGACAACGTGACATTCAACACCAACGAGGACTTCCGCAGTCAGTTCAATTCCGATTGGGCTGGCAAGCTGCTGATTGTCGTGGACGAGGTGTTGCTCAGTCGCAGGGAGGATTCCGAGCGGTTGAAGAACCTCAGCACCACCCTCTCGTACAAGGTGGAAGCCAAGGGCAAGGACAGGAACGAGATTTCCTTCTTTGCCAAGTTCGTGCTGTGCTCCAACAACGAATCACTCCCTGTCATCATTGACGAGGGCGAGACCCGATATTGGGTGAGGAAGATTTTATCGTTGCAATCTGACGATACCGACTTCTTGGAGAAACTGAAGGCGGAGATACCCGCTTTTCTGTTCCATCTGCAAGGCAGAACGCTGTCCACAGAGCGGAAGAGCCGTATGTGGTTCGCCCCCGAACAGATAGCGACCGATGCTCTGAGGAGAATCATACGCTGCAACCGCAACCGACTTGAGGTGGAAATGTCGGAGCTGTTCCTTGAGGTCATGGAGAACACCCAAACCGACAGTTTGCAATTCTGCCTCAATGATGCAATCGCCTTGTTGCAATGCAACCACGTGAAAGCGGAGAAGCACCTTGTGCGAAAGATAGTGCAGGACTGTTGGAAGCTGCAATCTTCAAAGAACGCCCTCACCTACACCTCATACGAGTACAACTACAACAGCAGCGGTCACTACTCGCCAACAAAACGTGTGGGCAGGTTCTACACTGTAACGAGGGACAAGCTAAATAGCATATAATTTTGTTGAATTGTTGAATATGACGAAAGAAGTGTTGGATATCAAGTATTTAAGGCTCAACATTTTCTCAACAAATCTCTCAACAAAAGAAAGAGACTGTTGAAAAGAGAAAACATGACCGCTAATGCCTGTCTTTCTCTTTTGCCCAGTGATTTTGTTGAAAAGAACCATTTGTTGAGAGTTTGTTGAGAAGATAAGCCTTTGGTTATCATACCAATACATACTATTTTCAACAATTCATCAGAAATACATACACCACTTAATCCACAGTAAGACATGAATATTCAAGAAGCAAAGCAAATCAAGATTGCAGATTATCTGCTAAGTTTGGGACACCACCCTGTCAAACAGCAGGGTGCAAACCTTTGGTACAAGTCACCGCTGAGAAACGAGAGCGAGCCATCTTTCAAGGTGAACACCACGATGAACAGTTGGTTCGATTTCGGAATGGGCAAGGGCGGCAACATCATCACCCTTGCGTCATACCTTTACGCATCAGACAACTTGCCATATCTCTTGGACAAGATGGAGAAGCAAGCGCCCCATGTACGCCCGACCGACTTTTCTTTCCCTCAGCAAGCTTCCGAGCCGAGTTTTGAGAGATTGGAGGTTAGGGAGCTCAACCACCCTGCACTCCTGCGCTATCTGAGCGAGCGGAATATTGACCTGTGCATAGCCCGAAAGGAATGTGTGGAACTCCACTTCTCGCATAATGGCAAGAACTACTTCGCCATCGGCTTCAAGAACAAGTCGGGCGGTTACGAGGTTCGTAACCGATTCTTCAAGGGTTGCATGTCCCCCAAGGACATCACACATATCCGACAGCAAGGCGAGCCAAGATACTCTTGCTATGTTTTCGAGGGCATGATGGACTATCTTTCCTTTCTCTCGTTACGCATGGAGAAGTTTCCGTCTTGTCCGTCATTGGAAGCGCAGGACTACGTGATACTCAACTCCACAAGCAATGTGGACAAGGCTGTTGACGCACTCCACGGCTACGAGCGCATCAGTTGTCTGCTCGACAACGACGAGGCAGGGCGGAAGGCAACGCTTGCCATCGAGAACGCCCTCAGCTACCGTGTGAGGGATGCATCCCACTTGTACAGCGAGTACAACGACTTGAACGACTATCTGTGCGGAGTGAAATCCAAACAGTCGGTACACCAAGTACAGCCTGTTAAGCGGACTGCTTCACCTCGGAAGAAAGGCGCAGCCTTAGGTATGTAGGCGGTTCCTGCTCCAATGGCTATTCTGAACGGAAAAGCCATAGCTCAATAGGGCGTTTTCTTGACGCAGTGGCACGCCACCGCTAAAAACACCCATTTGAGCAAAGGGGCATCCCCTTTTGAAACCCCGTGAGCCATGCGCAGGACGCAATGCGGCAAGCGGATTTGTACAACTCAAAAACAAGTTTATTATGGGACATTTCAGTTTGGATTTCAAGAAGGCAAAGGGCAGCTCTGACGCAAGGGAGTCAGACCACATAGAGCGCAAGGTGATACCCGACAACGCTGACCCTACGAGAACTCACCTCAACCGTGAGCTTGTCAAGATGCCGAGCGGTGTGTATGGTCGTGACGAAGCCATCGCCCACCGCATCAAGACGGCAGGCATCAAGCGCAAGATAACCAATGACCAGGTGAGGGTGATTAGAACCGTGCTGTCTGGAACGCACGAGGACATGATGAACATCGCAGCCAATGATCAGCTTGACGATTGGTGCAACGACAGCTTGAAGTGGTTGCAGGACACGTTCGGCAAGGAGAATGTCGTGTCGGTGGTTCTCCACATGGACGAGCACACGCCACATCTCCACGCCTCCATCGTTCCGATAGTGACTGGCGAACGGAGAAAGGCGAAGAACAAGACAACGGAAGAGGGCAAGCGGACATACCGCAAGAAAGCCAATGTCGTGAGGTTGTGTGCCGATGATGTGCTCAACCGTGACAAGATGGTTGGCTATCACGACAGCTATGCTGAAGCCATGGGCAAGTATGGCTTGAAGCGAGGTGTCCGTGGGTCGGATGCGAGGCATACCTCCACGGCACAGTATTACCGTAACATCAAGCGAGAGACGGAGAGACTTCAAAACTGCATGAAACTGCTGCAATCCGATGTGGAGGAAGCAGAGCGACTGCTCAAACAGACCAAGAGCGAAATCAACACGGAGAAACTACAGGCTGCTAAGACGGAAGCCAAGACTGCCTTTGTGTCGAAGATTTGTTCTCTTTTAGGTAGTGGAAAATTGAAGGAGGTGGAGCAGCACAACCAAAAGTTGTGCGAGCTTGTGACAGACAGAGAGCAATACATTGACGAACTCCATGGGAAAATGCAGCGAATGGAGGACAGCCACACCCAACAACTCGGCGAGATGCAACAGAAACACCAAGCAGAGGTCGTTGATTTGAAAAGCAAGCACTCCACGGAGGTAACGATGCTCAACAACATCATCCGCAAAGCCAAGCGTTGGTTCCCGATGTTGGAGGCATACTTGCAAATAGAAAGTTTGTGCAAGAGGATAGGCTTCACGGCTGAACAAATTAGTGTGCTCCTTGCTGGAAAGGCACTCAACTTTAGCGGTTCACTCTATTCCGAGAAGCACAGAAGAAAGTTCAATGTGGAGAATGCAGAAATCAAGGTGTTCTCTGATTCTACCAAACCGAACCAATTGTTTCTGTGTATCAATAGACAGCCTATTGTTGAATGGTTCAAGGAGCAATGGAATATCTCAAAAGATAGAAGAACCTTAAATCCGAAGATAAATAAAGAAGAAAAAATCTAAAGACCTGAGCAACAAAAAGTTGCTCAGGATTTGGATATGTCAGAAAAATCACGCTATCTTTGTAGCGTCAAAATTTAAAAAGATATTTCTAGGCAAACAAAGATATATTGTTAAAAAGGATAAATAATTTTAATTTTTCAACACTTAAAATATTTTTTTTGTAAATTTGCAAAAAAATATAGAATCTTGTAGGTTTAAAAATGGTTGCTACAAGTGCAAGAATTGAATGACGAAACCATTTGGAAAGGAAAATGTATATGAAGATAAAACATTTGTTATTTTTATTCCTGTGACTTTTTTGGTCGCATGTGAAGGGACTGATTTAATCGAGCCAGACAATGTGTCGAAAGAACAGATTTCCACTCAAATAATTTATAACCCGACAAAATATTCAAAACAAAAAGGTGATGTCTTTGTCAAAAGTAGTTTGCCAACAACAATGGCAAAGCAAATACCTAATGCCTGCGTAACATCAATTATGGAGTATGCAAACAATAAAGTTTTTGGTGGAACAGTAAATGAGGGAGCGTATATTCTATATTATACACAAACATATAATTCAAATCCTTTGATTGATGGTGTTTCTTTGGATTATATCGAGCCTTTTGTAACACATTTCTTTAAAACTCAAACATTTACAAATTATAAGTCTGCAATAGATGCCAAGCATCCCGTCATGACTGATGTAAATAGCCAAATAGAAAGCTCTGCCCATAATGTGTTATGTGTAGGATATAACTCCAATACGGGTGCTGCTATTTATATGGACCCTGAGCTTGCTTGTATGTACTCAGTTAATGCTGGGTATTTTTTACAAGATTATAATATAGTATTAACAGGTATAAAGTAATTAAATAAATATGAAGTTGATTTTTAAATATTTTTTTATTTCTCTATTGTTCCTAAATGGGCAATTAGTTCATGCACAATCATTTAAAATCGACAGCTTAAAAGGTAAAAAATGGGAGTTGCAATTGCCAAAAGGAAAGTCTTATACTTCGAGTCTTATATTCAAAGATACGACATACACAACTAGTTTCTCCTTTAATGGACAGACTCATACTATAGAGAAGCCATACTTAATACAGCAGGAAAACGTAGAAACATTTTATGTTATTTTTCCATCAGAAGGAAAGGGTACAAAAACTTTCTCTGTTAAGTTTAAAGTTTTAGAATTTACCGACAAGTTGCTAAAATTGCAAAATACAACAACAAATGTTGTAAATACGTATTTCGCAAAATAAACAACTAGTAGATTGTAAAGTCTAAAAGTTTAGTAAGGCACGTGTGATATTTCATCAATCATCAGTATGTGACGAACGACGTTTTACTCAACTTTTAGACTTTACAGACCACTAGTAAGACAGTGCTTTTTGCAACATATTTCTCTGTTTGATATTTTTTGTTTAATAAAATTCTTAGATTCATTATTTTTTTGTATTTTTGCAGCCGAAAAGAGTTGTTAGGCAGCAAACGTATGCAGATTGCAGAATTTAGAACTGTTGCTAAATCATTACCTCTGTTGAGGTGAAAAACTCATAAATAGTTCATTTTTAGCTATTCGGCTGATTTTAGCGTAATTTTTTTTAGAAAAGTCTTAACTTTGCCTACATAAATAAAGAAAAAGAGGGTGTGTCATAAGTCTGTGACACACCCTCTTTATTGTATAAGGAGTGGAGCTGGAGGGATTCGAACCCTCGTCCGCACAAGGAAACCATACGCTTTCTACACGCTTATTCCAGCCTTTGGTTTTCGTGACATGGCAAGACCTGGACCACCAACCATGCCCTTATCCTCTAAAATTTCACACTTGCAACGAGGCCTGCAAGAGCTATTTCCGATTTACCTGCACCGCTTGACCAACAAGATTCGGAACCACATCCGTTGAGCGATGTCCCGTTCCATCACCTTGTGACGGAATAAAGCCAATCTACTGTACTTCGATTAGGCAGCGAGAGCGTAGTTATTTTCGCCAATTAATTGTTCGTTCACTAAGATTTAGGAGGTAGCCAACGAGCCTCCGCGTGCTTACGTACCATCTCATCTCGCCGTCAAATCCAGTCAACCCCGAATCTGCTTGCTTCTTTCATGATGGGAAGATACAAACATCCCAATAGCCACTCACTCGTAACTATTGGGATGCAAAGATAGGACGATTATTTGAAATCTCCAAATATTTTTTCAGTTTTTTATGCTTTAACAGCGCTAAAAGACAACTTAGTACGATTAAAGAATGAAATCAGCGCTTGAAATTGATGGTCTGAGAGAACTTGGTACTCATCACCTTGCCTCGCTCCGAACCAGGATTCCACTTGGTGCGACTGCCAATGGCTGTTATGGTACGGATGGCTTCCACAGAGAGTACTGTCTTGACCTGTATCTCAACGTCTTTCTGCTCGGAAGGACTCAACTTAGAGAAGGCTGCACCCGAGAGAGGCTGACCCTGATATTCCTTCACGGTGATATCCGACAAATTGCCTTCCTCATCGACGATGAAAGAAAGCTTCACCTTGGCAGTGGCATGATACTTCTTTGCCACCTCTGGGAACTGGAGCTCTTCGGAGATAGCCTTGCTCAAGGCTTTCATTCCACCGGGATACTCTGCCGGCTGAATATAGGGAGTCATCTTGCCCGCTGCTACAAGCTCGGCAAGCTTCTTCTCCATGTTGGCTGCCACTACTGTGGTATATGCCACCTTGCCCTCAGGGTCGATGAGATACATGGTAGGAATCCACTGGATGTTGTAGGCCTTGGAGATGTTGGTTTCCTTCCACTTCTTGTACTCGCTGAACATGCTCCACTTGATCTCATTCTCAGCGCGGAAAGCCTTCAACTTCTCCTTGTCCGTATCGAAGGACACGCCGATGAGTTTCACCATGTTGCGATATTTCTTATAGATATTCTTCACCGCAGGAATCTCCTTGCGACAGTCGGGACACCATGTAGCCCAGAAGTCGAGCACTACCCAACAGCCAGGACGCAACAATGCGCCTTCCTGATGGGTGCTGTAAGAAGACAAAGAAAGAGCAGGCTGGTCGGCTTTGGCTTTCTTGAGAACAAAGTCGGGAGCTTGGGTTCCCACTTTGAGCAGACCCTGTGTGTACTTGGCATCAAGGTCGTCAGCACTCTGTGCCGATGCTCCTAAGCTGCATACGGCAAGCAGGAGCAATGAAAAGATAGTTTTCTTCATAAGTTGTTTATACATTATTATATATATGACCTTTATTTCTTCGTAGCCTTCACGAAATAGGTAATGAGGAGGGCATAAGCGATGAGCGAGCAGACCTCAGACAAGGGATTGGTCCACCAACTGTCGGCAACACTCACCTCGATGCCACCAAACTTGAGCAGCGCACTCACCACACCCATCAAGGCACCACCGGCAATGAAACCACTGGCAATGAGTGTACCCTTCTCGCCACGCTCCTTGTTTACCTGAGCGTCCTTAGAACGGGAAGTGATCCACCAGTTAATGGCTCCACCGACAACAAGAGGCACATTGAGTTCGAGAGGGATAAACATACCCAAGGCAAAAGCCAAGGCAGGAATCTTGAAATAGGTAAGCACGATGGCCAACAAGGCTCCGATGCCATAAAGCACCCAGGGTGCTCCCACTCCATTCATCAACGGATCGATGACTGCTGCCATGGCATTGGCCTGAGGTGCTGCCAATGAGCCTGAAGCGAAACCATAAGTCTCGTTCAAGAGCATCATCACACCGCCTACAGTAGCTGCACTCACCAAGGTGCCAAGGAACTTCCAGCTCTCCTGCTTCTTGGGAGTAGTACCCAACCAATAACCTATCTTCAAGTCGGTAATGAACGAACCTGCCACAGAAAGTGCCGTACACACCACACCACCCATGATGAGAGCTGCCAACATACCGCCAGGACCTTTCAATCCTACAGCCACCATCACCACAGAGGCAAAGATGAGGGTCATCAACGTCATGCCCGAGACAGGGTTACTGCCCACGATAGCGATGGCATTGGCGGCAACAGTAGTAAAGAGGAAAGCAATAACGGCTACCAGCAGAATGGCGATAACGGCAAAGAGCAAGTTGCCATCCATCACACCAAACCAGAAGAAAAGGAAGGTGACAAGAATGCAGACCAGCGAACCGACGCCGATAATCTTGAACGAGATGTCGCGCTGAGTACGCTTCACCTCCGCATCGACCCCACTCTTTCCTTTCAGCTCCTTGGCTGCCAAACCGACAGCTCCCTTGATGATGCCCCAGCTCTTGATGATGCCAATGATACCAGCCATGGCAATACCACCGATACCGATGCTGCGGGCATAGGCACGGAAGATCTCCTCAGGAGACATGGCTCCTACGGTAGATGTAATGGAAGGATCCCAGGCATTGAGCACCTGATCGTGGAAAAGCAGACTCATACCAGGAACGATGAGCCACCATACAGCCAAAGAGCCAAAACAGATATAGAGGGCATACTTGAGACCCACGATGTAGCCCAGACCGAGCACGGCAGCACCCGTATTCACCTTGAACACAAGCTTTGCCTTGTCGGCAAGGTCGCAGCCCCATCCGATGACGCGGCTTGTGAAGTTCTCGTTCCACCATCCGAAGCTTGCCACGATGAAGTCGTACAAACCTCCCACCAGTCCTGCTATGAGCAAGGGCTTGGCCTGATCGCCGCCCTTGGCTCCGCTGACAAGCACCTGTGTGGTGGCTGTGGCCTCAGGGAAAGGATACTTGCCATGCATGTCGCTCACAAAGTACTTGCGGAAAGGTATGAGGAACAGGATGCCCAGGACTCCTCCGAGGGCAGAAGCCAAGAATATCTTCATAAACGAAGTGGTCATCTCGGGATACTTGGCCTGCAGAATATAGATGGCTGGCAGGGTGAAGATGGCTCCCGCCACCACGGCACCCGAACAGGCTCCGATACTTTGTATGATCACATTCTCGCCCAAGGCCTTGTTGCGCTTGGTGGCTGTGCTCACACCTACGGCAATAATAGCGATAGGGATAGCAGCCTCGAACACCTGTCCTACCTTCAGTCCAAGATAGGCTGCTGCCGCCGAAAAGATGACAGCCATTAAAATACCCCAGGTTACCGACCATGCATTGACCTCAGGATAAGCCTTGTCGGGACCCATCAGGGGCTGATACTGCTCACCGTCCTTCAACTCGCGGAAGGCATTCTCGGGGAGATTCATTTCTTCTTTCATCGTGTCAAAAATAAAATATGTGTTACGTATTGAAAAATCGCTGGATTGAGTTTATTTCTCTATCGTAATGGTATACTCGCTCATGAAGCTGGCACCTGGCTGCAGGCTGTTCATGAGATACTTGTCCTTGAACTCGCCGTCGTACTCAGCCCAGTCGTGAAGACCATACCAAGGTTCGATGCACACGAATGGAGCATGCTTGCCTGTTGGACTCCAGATACCAACAGCAGGAGTCTTGATGTCGAGTGAGACGTGAGGCTGACCTGCCTCGTCGAGAAGAGTGATCTTCTTAAGCTGACTGCGGTCGAAGATGACGGCATCGTCAGCAAAGCTGTCCTCGGTAAATGCCCAAACACCATTCTCGGTAGGCACCTTGTGATAGCCCTCTACCACGCAACCGCCCACATTGCCATAGAGGCGCTCTGGCTCAGGGTTGTCGAACTTCAACTGTCCCTTCAGTTCCTTACCCTTTTCGGCACCAGGAACGAGGAAAGCGGGATGACCGCCAATCTGGAAGAAGATTTGCTTGTCGTCGGTATTGGCAACATGCCAGATTACATGCAGTTTCTTACCCTCCAGACGATAAGTGATGGCTAAGTTGAAGTGATAAGGATAGTCCTTGAGTGTGGCCTCGCTGTCGGTCAAGGCGTAGGTGATTCGGTCTTCGCCCTTGCTGATGAGCTGAAACTCTGTATCACGGGCAAAGCCATGGCGTCCCAACTGATACTTCTTGCCGTCGATACGGTATGTATCCTTCCACAAGCCGCACACAATAGGGAAAAGTATAGGAGAATGGCGATTCCAGTACTGCTCGTCGCCGTCCCAAAGATATTCGTTACCTTGAGCATCCTTGATGCTCTGAAGTTCTGCTCCAAGAGATGAAATCTCTACTGTGAGCTGCTCGTTCTTGATCTGTTCCATTTTGTTTTATGTTGTTTGGTTATTTTGAATGTATTCAAGGTTTGCGTAGGAGAAACTCGCTACTTATCCGCAAAGGTACAATTTATTTTCGAAAAAGTGACAAAAGCAACCATTTCTTTTGCTATTTTTTCTCTTTTCTCGAATAAAAGATGTACTTTTGCAGCCCGAAATAAATCGGATAATACCTCACACTCGCCAACAGAGTGGAGCTGGAGAAAAAATAGTAAAACAACACTAAAAGAAATGGAACAACAACCTTCTGGCAACAACACATTGAAAGGTTTTTCAGCTGCCATAGTGGCTGCAGTCTGTTATGGTACGAATCCTTTAGGAACCCTCAAGCTGTATGAAGACGGATTCAACTCGGGTACAGTACTCAGCTATCGGTATGGTCTGGCAGTTCTGATGTTCGCTCTTGTCATGCTGATACGCAAAGAGTGTTTCGCCATCAAATGGGGACACGCCATCAAGTTTGCACTCTTGGGCACCTTCTTCGCCCTGTCGTCCATCACCCTTTACGTGAGCTTTCATTACATGGCAGCAGGCATCGCGAGCACCCTGCTCTTCGTCTACCCCATCATGACAGCCTTGCTGATGACGGCTTTCTTCCATGAGAAGGTGACTTGGAGCACATCGATGGCCATCCTGCTTGCCGTAGCAGGAGTAGGAATGCTCTACCAGGGTGACGGTGACGCCAAACTCAGCACGGCTGGTTTTGCCTTGGTCATGGCGTCATCATTACTCTACTCCATCTACATCATTGCCGTCAACCAATGGCAGACTACCATGTCGAGCCTGAAGTTCACCTTCTGGATTTTGGTATTCTGCTTCATTGCAATATTGGTGTTCTCGTGGTTGTCGGGCGACAGCCTGCAGATGCTCCACACTCCTATGCAATGGGGGTGCGCCCTGCAGTTGGCTCTTCTGCCTACGGTGCTCTCGCTCTTCTTCATGACGATTTCGATCAACCTGATAGGCTCCACCCCTTCCGCCATCATGGGGGCTCTCGAACCTGTAACAGCTGTATGTATCGGTGTGCTTATCTTTGGCGAGGCATTCTCGTTGCGCTTGGGCATCGGCATCCTGCTCATCCTGGCAGGTGTGGTTCTCATCATTCTAAGAAAAAAGGAATCTTGAAAAAAGGAAAATGTTTTTCACCAACAAGTCATAAAGGGCTTATAAAGAGGGGTGCATCCAAACATCACGTTTAGATGCACCCCCAGTAATAATCAAACTACCTTAAAAACAAATACTACCTTTTATTAACTAAACTAAACCTAACTTATCCCTTTATTTAACTTTCGTAAGTTCAGGAGTTATAGTTGTTAAAGAAGTTACCACTCCCCCAGCCTGCGAAAGTTGAGTTTCCTTACCTTTCGATTGCAAAGTTACGAACAAACAGAATAAAGGAAAAGAAAAAATCGTTCATAGAATAATAAAAATGTTCTGACACAACATGATTACTATTCTATGAACGATTTACAACATATTCCGGCATCACAACCGGACGAAAGACAACTGTCGGTTAACCATTTGTCACATCACCAGGCAACATTCCATACTCATCCTTGAAACACTTGGTGAAATAAGAAGGTGAAGAGAACCCCACCTCGTAAGCCACCTCAGAGATGTTCATGCTGTTGGCTTCGAGCAGACGACGGGCCTTGGCAAGACGAGCCTTGCGCAAAAGGTCGACTACCGACGAACCGGTGATGGCCTTCACCTTACGATAAAGCTGCACACGGCTCAATCCTATCTCGGCTCCGATATCCTCGACACCAAAATCGCTGTTACCCAAGTTCGACTTGATGATGTCGTGCAACTGCTTGACAAAAGCCTTGTCACGGTCGTCAAGTCTGGACACCTCCTCCGTTTCTTTTCCTTCGGCAGCACCCTGTGCAAAGAGCTGACGCAGATGGGCACGCTGGTGCAACAGATTTTCCACACGAGCCAGAAGCACCTTGCTATGGAAAGGCTTGGTGATGTAAGAGTCGGCTCCCTGCTCATAACCTTCTGCACGATGCTCTTCCAGATTCTTTGCTGTGAGCATGATGACTGGAATGTGCGAGGTGGCGGTATTGGTCTTCAACTGCTTCGTAAACTCCAGTCCATCCATGACTGGCATCATCACATCGCATATCACCAGATCGGGCACTTCCTTGCGGGCTATCTCAAGTCCCTCCCTACCATCAGATGCCTCGAGCACAAAATAATAGTCCTGCAAGAGGGTTCGCTCATATTGTCGGATGTCGTTATTGTCGTCTATGATCAGTATGGTGGGCTTTTCGCCATGCTCGCTGATAATTTGCTGCAATTTGCCGCCATGACGTTCTCCGTCGTCGATATACTGCAACGAGCCGTCATCGCTGAAAGAAGAGGACTTATCGGCAGCTGCCGGCTGTGGTTCTTCCACAAAACCTTCTTGCTGTCGGGGCAGTAGGACGATAAAACAAGTGCCTTTTCCCAGTTCACTCTCTACCCTCACCTCACCATGATGCAACTCTACGAACGACTTGACCAAAGCCAGTCCGATGCCCGTACCACTTGCCGCACCCATGGCCTGGAAAAAGCGCTCGAACACCTTGGTGAGTTCTTCCTTGTCGATACCTTTACCCGAATCCTTCACCTCTATGCGGAGCCGTTCTCCCTCATCCGCCAAAGACACATGAATAAAGCCACCTGCAGGGGTGTACTTCAAGGCATTGCTCAGAAGATTGAAGACTATACGGGCGAGTTTCTCCTTGTCGGCCACGACATCGGCAGAAGAGAAATGCGAGGTGTCCAAATGCATCTGTATCTTCTTACGCTGTGCCGTCATGGCAAAGTCGCCCGTCCACTGCTGCAAGGCCTCTGGCAAATCGAAACGGCTCAAACTCAGTTCCATTTTGCCGTTCTGTATCTTACGGAAGTCGAGTATAGAGCCTACCAACTGCTGCAACGACAAAGCATTGCGCTGCACCATCTGCAAAAGTTCCCTGCTCCTACCCTTGATGGAACGGTCGTCGAGCAACATCTCCACAGGGTCGGCAATAAGCGTCAAAGGTGTACGGAGTTCATGACTGATATTGGTGAAGAACACCAGTCGCGAATGTGTCAGTTCGAGCACCTCCTCGTTGAGTCGCTTCAACTCGTCATTGCTCTGGGCAAGCTGTTCGTTAAGACGGGTCTTGACAAGATAGCTGCGGAACATATAAATTGCCACTACTACGATGAGCACTACCAACAGAACAAGTCCCAAGGTAAAGAACCGCTGCACATGATAGGCGGAGTTGTATTGAGAAACCTTCCTGTGCAGCATGTCAAGACTGCTGCGCTGCTGTTCGCTGTCCTTCGCCTCCATCAGAATCAGTTCGGCATTATTCCGGGTTACAATCGATGTGGACAGATAGTTGTCGCGGGCAAATGGCTCATGACGCAAGATCTTCATAGCCAGAGCTATCACCTCGTCACCCTTAGTAGGATAAAGCATGGAAGCCTCCAACACTCCTTGTCTTACCAACTCAAGTCCGCCATGCTTACCTGCCAAACCGTCTACGCCCACAAAACGACATTTGTCCTTCAAGCCATGCTCACAGGCTACTTTATAGGCACCATAAGCCATGCGGTCGTTCTGCGCAAACACATAATCGAAGTCCTGTGTCTTGGACAATACTCGTTTCATCACCTCCGAACCGCTCTGCTCCTTCCAGTCACCCGATTCGGAAGCCACAATCTGCAAATCGGGATAGGCATTCAAAGCATCAACAAAACCGCGATGGCGGTCGATGGCAGGAGAAGAATTGTCAAGACCACGTATCTCTACTATACGTCCCTTTCCATTCAGGCGCTGGGCGATATAATCGCCAACCAATTTACCCAACAGATAGTTGTCACAACCGATAAAAGCAGTATACTTCTTCGATTGCGTCTTACGATCGACAAGAATCACAGGAATGCCCTTCTGCTGTGCTCTTTCGAGGGCAGGCGAAATAGTATTCACCTGATTGGGAGAAACGATGAGCAGACTGACACCCTGGTCGATAAAGTAATTGATCTGCGACAGCTGACTGTCATTATCGTCATCGGCAGAAGCCAGACGCACCTCTATTGAGTCATTGAGATACTCGGCTGTCAGCAACTCGCTGTTCAGTTTCTCTCGCCAAGCATCCATAGAGCATTGCGAAACGCCGATAATATACTTCTTGGGCTTGTTGCCACACGAGCAAAGAAGCAGGCTGCATAATATAATAAGGTATAGAGAACCTATACGAAAGTTCCATTTAGTAGTCATATCTCTTAAGTTAAAATAAGGTCATATTCGTTTTCATCCGCAAAAATACGAATATTTTTGAGAAACAAAGGCATCTTTGCATTTTTTTAGATTTCCACAAAACTATCAGGCAACAATTAAAAAGCCACCAGAAAGGCTTTCCTATTCTTTCTTTGACTATCTAAAAACGAAAAAAGCACTTGAGATGGCTATTGAAAGAACTTACGAGAACAAATGCGAGTACTTACGTAAAACAATCATAAGTACTTGCGGTTTTTGAGACATTTAACCATCCTCGGATTGATGGTCTGCAAATATATAACTACTATAAAATTACACAAAAAACAACATTCAATTCCGAGCCACCTATGACACAGAATTGAATGTTGAGTATAAATACACAAATATGATTATCAAATCATGTGTTTGAGTTTTTTCTCAATAGCTTTTATTATTAATCCTATCAGTGAAATGTATAAGGCAAAGATTAAGAGCGCATTCCAAGAATCAAAATTAAATTCTTCATGAAGGAATTTATTAAGCAAAGAATAAATTAAAACACTATTGATTATTCCGACGTATCTCTTCCATTTAAGTTTTGAGAAGTATAAAACGCCATATAAAACGCTAAACAAAATAATGCAAATTATACTGATATAGCTATGCATATATATATTATATCTTAAAAATAGCCTCTCGAAATAACATGCAATGCGCTAGAACTTATAGCCCCGACCGCACAATCTTGAGCAAAACTTAAAACTATTCCACCTGGTCCAAACATAAACCCCCTATAAGATGCCTTAAATAATGCTCTCCATCCTAAACCTGCAATAGCACCACCTAAATCTGCTTTTGCGGTTGACCCCCAAGTTGCTCCTCTGGTTGATAGGGGCTTTGAGTTATAGATGTTCGTTGCTCTAGCAATTGAACTGATTGCAAATAAAGCACTTCTTAAAGTATCATTTAGATTAACATCATAGTATATGTTACTATCAATATTATCAAAAATCTTGTTAATCTCTATTGTATCTCTCATTTGCTTATCGCAAATTTGGAACATTTTAGATACATAAGGTCTTCCTTCTTCTGGAATACTGCAAATCAAACTATCTGTCAAATTATCTATAGTAGCCCTCGTTTTAACCTGCTTCATTTTTAAGCCAATATCATAACCTGCATTAAGCGCTTCTGTCGATATTTTTACGTCATCAAAGCCTTTAGTTTTGCTTAATTTTTTGTTAGTGAAATCTCTATTAAAACTTTTAAGGTTACTAAGGCTTATTCTCTGTGCAATTACAGAATCCATAGCTTCGTTGTGGATACTTCCTATAAACGCATATGGATTAGAAATTTTAGAGGAAGTTAGACCTGATACATAATCAGAATGTTCCTCTGGCGAAGAGCAACTTCCCAAAATTACAAAAGCCAACAAAACAGCTAAAAAACGAATCTCTTTAATCATAAGCTAATCAATATAAAGTCACTTTTAAAGAATTAAAAAATAAATAATCTACTATTCAAGAATATAGAACTATTTATTGTCAAGTAATAAGGTTACTTATCTAAGTGACATGTTGAAAAACAAATAACCTCATTTTGACAAAGCAAAAATAGAAAAAAATAAATATAAAACAAAATAAATAAATAAAATTTAATTTAAATTAATTGGTTTTGGCTTTAAAATTGGATACAATAGCTACTCAAGACTTCTAAAAAAGAGGCTTTTATATGCAGCTATTCGTTTTCATCCGCAAAAATACGAATATTTTTGAGAAACAAAGGCATCTTTGCATTTTTTTAGATTTCCACAAAACTATCATGCAACAATTAGAAAGCCACCAGAAAGACTTTCCTATTCTTTCTTTGACTATCTAAAAATCGAGTAGGAGGAAAACGAAGTAGTTTTCTTCCTACTTTCGTTTTCCGACCTC